>Ga0157374_10005732_pt1 | contig 10477 bp, 7 predicted proteins | sample M25metaG_FD_115308 | JGI IMG/M metagenome (GOLD analysis project Ga0157374, IMG submission 115308) | Miscanthus rhizosphere microbial communities from Kellogg Biological Station, Michigan, USA - M2-5 metaG | ecosystem: Host-associated > Plants > Roots > Rhizosphere > Soil | place: USA: Michigan... | reverse complement strand
GTTTTTGAAATCTTGGATCACTGCGAATTGGCTGCCACCGTGGATCGAGAGCAGTCCAGACCATCCAATTCGTTCTCTCCTTCATGCCCAATTCGAGAAACCGCATCGACTCTTCTCTGTCGCCCAGACCGGCGTGCACGAGGGCAATTGCATACGCGCTTACATAATGATGTTTCGACTGGGCAGTTAGCTCGGCCAAAATCCTGCGGGCTTCGGATGTCTTCCCCCAACGTCCATACACCCACCCGATCGCAGCAGTAGCTACTGGCCAACCAGGCTGTGCTTTTTGTACCTTCTCGAATTCACTAATCGCTTCTGCATACATTCCTTTTTCTTCGTATGCGCGGCCGAGCCACAGATGGGCAAGTGGAAAACTCTGGTCCTGTTGCAGTGTTTGTTGCAAGCTCTGGATCGCGGCATCGTATTTGCCAGAGTAGTAAAGGGAGAACCCCACGTCAGTGCTGATCGGCGACGACAACGGGTCTAGTAAACGAGCCTTCTCCAATTCGCCGAGAGCTTCGCTCCACCTCCCTCTCGCAGTGAGGTAAACCCCGTACCATTCATGGGCAACCGCGTAGCTGGGATTCCGTTCGATCGCCTTGCGAAATTCTCGTTCGGCAGCATCCCAGTCCCGCTCGTAATAGAGGTAGTAATAAGCGAGAGACGCATGCGGTTCCGCGAGAGAACTGTCGAGTTCGAGGGCCTTTAGAGCCGCAAGCCGTGCATTCGGAAAAGTGTCCTCCGGAGACCTCGCATTTATGTACCCAAGCGCCGTATGGCAGTCAGCAAGAGCCGAGTAAGCTTGTGCGAAGTTCGAGTCGATTTGGATTGCCGTTTCAAAATGCTGGATAGCCTCAAGCAGCGCCGGTTCCTTCCTGAGATTCCATGCATAACGACCCCGCAGATACTCTGCGTATGCTTCCTGATTCACGGGCCTCTGAGATGTGGTACCCGGTGCTTGCAGTGCCAACTCGACGCGCAATTCACGTGCGACTGCCACAGCGATGTCAGTTTGCATCGCGAGGATATCTGATACATCGCGATCGTACGAATTCGCCCAGAGATGTTGATCAGTGGACGCACGAATCAGCTGCGCGGTGATACGCACACGGTTGCCCGACCGGGAAAGGGCACCCTCCACCACCGCATCCACTCCAAGTTCACTCGCAATCTTCCGCAGGTTCCCTTTCGCATTTTTGTACTGCATGCTTGAGGTCCTGGAGATCACGCGCACGCCACCCATCTTCGCCATTTCGGTAATCAGTTCGTCTGTAATGCCATCGACAAAATAGTCCTGGGAGGAATCACCGGAAAGGTTCTCGAATGGAAGCACTGCAATTGCTCTGATCGGTGCAGGCTGCGACGGTCGACGCGCATACCGCATCCAGGCGAAAGCGGATAGGACTGCCACGGCCGCAAGAGCAGCGATGACGATCCACTTCTTTGGGCCCGATCGGGCGGAATCAGAATCGGGATTCGGAGGCGTCTCCGGCCGCGGAGCCATCAGCGTCGGCTCGCCATTGGGAGTCAGGGTCGGGGGCTGAGAGGTTGTTATAGTCGGTAAAAACCGGTAGCCCTTGCCGACAACAGTTTGAACATATACAGGATTTTCGGCTGTATCGCGGAGGCACAAACGAATCTTCCGAATCGCTGTGTTGATTCCTTGATCGGCATCGAGATGGACGCCCTTGCCCCAAAGATGTTGAATAACCTCTTCCCGCGTTACAAGTTCGCCCTGCCTTGAGGCGAGCAGAATCAGCAGCTCCATCGGCAGACGTTCCAACTTCAAAGATCGGCCGTTTCGACGGATCTCGTAGCGCCCAACATCGAGCTCCGTGTCGTTGAAGCGAAGAATCGGACCCGGCATTCAACTCCTCCGCAGGGGTTCACTCATTCTACTTCAGGGTAGAAGACCCTCATTCAAATCGGTTTGCGGGTCTATCCAATGTCTATCCGAAATACATACGGGATTCATTGACGCTTGCAGCGGATCTGACGATCAATGGTGCCAGCGGTGAGAACTCCACCACGCCGCAAGGAGGAATACATATGATTTTGCGCAAACTTTCATCGCTGGCTCTCGCCGCGATAATCCCTCTCACACCCACGTTCGCCACGGCTCAACACGGGGACGAAGACCAGGGGAGAGATGGCGTCCAGCATGTGAGGTTCGATCAAGATGTCGTTGCCTTGGAATTTATAGGCAATGTCAACAACAGTGGCACCAACTCGAATCAGTTTGGGTACTTCAGCTTTGTGACACAATTGCCGGCATTCAATGGCACTCCGGAAAATGCGGCAACTGCGAATTTCACCTTTTATACGGAAGCCGTCACCCAACGGGTGACCAACAACGGAACTCTGCGCATAGTGGACCGCATTGGCACTACAACGGTCTATCTCACTTCCTCCCCCGCCAACTTCGCAGACCCTGAGTCATTCCGATCTGGAATACCAATACAGACTTCGACCCTCGAGCAGCAAGTCATTCTGGATACGACGACTGGCGACTTCAGCGTGGTAAACATCAACACGGTCACCGATTCATCGGAGTTCTCCCTTTCCGGTCAGCTCTACCAAATTGGGAAACCGGGAAATCGCTTCCGCACGATTCTGCGTGGAAAGACAAATGCGGCGGCGCCTCCCGGATTTTTTATGGCCGGGTACGCTGTGGGCGCCGGCAAGAACTAATTCGACGATTGACGCGGGGAAGGCGTCGCCAGCCGGCTTCTTACCCAGATCGATCCGGTGCTTCCCCGCGAGTCTCATCGGGGCTCTAAGTCGAATTGTGGGAATATCAACGGCAATCCAGATCTTGAGCAATTTTAGGAGCGGCCGGAGCGGGGCCATTTGGTTTGGCGCAGCCTTGCCCTCGCGGATTCTTTTATTTCGAACCCGAACGCATTGGCACAGCTAAAGCTGTGCCCTGTTACAAAGCTTCTTCGGTCGGTCAAGGGCAAGCCGTTAGTGCCCTGGATAGAGTTCCTATCTAGCATTCTTTAGAACCAGCAGAGCGCTTGGCTCTTTTTGCAAAGTCATGTCCGTTTTGACACACTGAACGTGGCTTGTGTTTGAATAATTGCGCCGGAAGGAATTCCTGATGCGCATTCTTGTTGCAGTATTCTGCTGCCTATTTGTCGCGACGTCCCTGCATGGTCAGAAGAAGAAACGCGAACCTCTGACCGAAGCGCAAGTAGAAAAGATTGCCGAAGCAGGTATCGATCCGAATGCGCGCGTCGGACTGTATACGCAATTTCTGAACGAACATGCCGATGCCCTCAAGGCCCTCTCGGCGCGCGCGAAAACTGAAGCGCGCGCAAGCAAGTTGAATGATGAGCTTGAAGACTTCAGCGCGCTTCAGGATGAGCTTAGCGACAACCTCGACCTGTTTGCAGATCGCAAGGCTGACATCCGCAAATCGCTCAAGTCGCTGACTGAGGCAGCTCCGCGGTGGCAGGCGATCTTGCGCGCGCTGATTGGCGATCCCGTTTTCGATGTCGCCCGCAAAGAAGCCATAGAGAGCGGTCAGGATCTCTTGGGCGACGCGCAGCGCCTGCTGCAGGAGCAGACCGAATATTTCAAACAGCATCCCGACGAAGCAGGTCAAGACCGTTGGGAACCTAAATAAAGAAGGGCCGCAAGACCATGAAGAACGTCTGTAAGCATTGGTGTGTTCTGGCCATCGCCCTGATGGCCGTCCTCCCTGCTGTAGTGCGTGCTGCGCCGAAGGCTCATCAAACCACAATCTCGATCAAGGGCGATGGATTCGTCATCAATCGCAAACCCACTTATGCTGGCCGAAACTGGAATGGCCACAGCATCGAGGGCCTGCTGTTCAACTCGCGCATGGTGCAAGGAATCTTCGACGACGCGAATCCAGAGACAGAGTCGCGATGGGCCTATCCCGACACGCACAAGTGGGACGCGGATCGAAACACGAACGAGTTTATTGCGGCGATGCCGGAGTGGAAGCGGCACGGACTTCTGGCGTTCACGATCAACTTGCAGGGCGGTTCGCCTGAGGGCTATTCGAAGGGACAGCCGTGGGTCAACTCCGCGTTCACGGATGAGGGTGCATTGAAGCCTGCGTACATGAACAGGCTGGAGCGCATCGTGAATCGCGCTGACGAGCTGGGCATGGTGGTGATTGTCGGATACTTCTATCTTGCGCAAGCGGCGCACCTGCGCGATGAGGCCGCGGTGATCCGTGCGACGAATAATGCGACGGACTTTCTACTGCAGCATGGATGGCGCAACATTTTGGTTGAGATCAACAATGAATGCGACCTCGGTTTCCGGCACGAGATATTGAGACCGGAGAGAGTATCGGAACTGATTAAGCGCGCGCAGTCGAAGCAGGATCATGGACGAAGGCTGCTGGTGGGAACGTCGTTCAAAGGTGCCGGGATTCCTAACGAGCCGGTGGTTCGCGTGTCGGATTTTCTTCTTTTGCACGGTAACGGGATATCTGAGCCAGAAAAGATTGCTGAGATGGTTCGAACAACACGCGCAGTTCCGGGCTACACGCCAAAACCAATTCTGTTTAACGAAGACGATCATTACGACTTCGACAAGCCGGTGAACAACATGACAGCAGCCATTGGCGAACATGCTTCGTGGGGCTACTTCGATTACAGAATGAAAGGCGAGTCGTTCGACGATGGTTATCAGAGCGTGCCTGTGAACTGGGGCATCAGCAGCGCTCGCAAGCGCGGATTCTTTCATCTGTTGAGTAAAGTAACCGCCGCTGGATCGAACCAATGACGATCGAATCGCCAAGATTTGCCACCGCTGACAACCTGGGGGGCATCTGCTAATCTCCAATTTGGTGAGCGCTGATTTTGTCTCAATTTTCCAGCAAGAATACCGGGCCTTGCGCCCCCGGGCTCCTATGCCGCCGATCTCGGTGCGCTTCCGTCGTTTTACTTCGCTGAACACGACAATTCGACTGCGCGAAGGCGAAATCAAAGTCAATCTATCTGATCTGCTTGAGGGCGCACCTGAGTCTGTGATCCGCGCGATCGCGCATATTCTGCTGGCCAAGCTTTATAGGAAACCGATTGAACCGGCGCAGAACATGCGCTACAAGCGGTTTGCCTCAAGCGCAGCAGTAACGCGGCAAACGGAAATCATTCGCCACGCGCGCGGGAGCAAGCGATACTTTGGACCGGAAGGCCGCTACTACAATCTTGAAGAAGTTTTTGACACGCTCAATGCACGCTTCTTCGGCGGCATGCTGGGACGGCCGGAGCTGACGTGGAGCGAGAGTCACGCCAAGCGATCTCTGGGCCACTACGACGCAGCGCACAACACAATTGTGGTCAGTCGCGTTTTCGATCGGCCTTCAAGTCCGCGTTATGCGATTGAGTATCTGCTCTACCACGAGATGCTGCATCTCAAGCATCCCGTACGGATGCGCGGAACGCGCCGTTGTGTGCACTCGGCCGAGTTCAAGGCTGAGGAAGCCCGGTTCCCGCAGCTTGAAGAGGCAATGGCATTCATCAAAAGGCTTTGAGCCTCGCGCCGTTCAGGTTGTCCGGTCAAAGCGAATGATCGTCACCGCCCTGCCGTGCTAAACTTCACCGGCATTTGATTCTGCCCAATTCCTGCGCCCAGATTGTGTTTTCAATGTGGATGCTGCTGAGTTGAACGCAGCAATAAATCTTGTGTGGAGAAACCGATGACAGATCCCGCTGTATCCGCTGACAAATCCTCCGAGACAATCGACCTGTCCGTGTCGCGCCGTTCGTTCATGAAAGCTGCCGGCGCTGCGGCGGGGGCCGCGGCAGTCGCACCCGGAGCACTTTGGAGTCAGACGCGACCTGCTGCTTCCAATCGCATTACGATGGGCGTAATTGGCTGGGGCATGATGGGCCCATCGAACACAAAGATCTTCCTGCAAAATGACGATTGCCAGATTGTTGCTGCGTGCGACCTGGATAAGGGTCCGCTGCAGGCCGCGGTTGACACCGTCAACGCAAAGTACGGGAACACGGACTGCAAGGCATATCACGATTATCACGAACTGATGGCTCGCGACGATATCGACGCCGTCATGATTGCGGTTCCGGACCACTGGCATGCGCTTGTCGCCATCGAGGCCGCGAATCGCAAAAAGGACATCTACGGCGAGAAGCCCTTGGCGAAGACGATTCAAGAGCAGCAGGCGATCGTGCGCGCCGTTGAAAAGAACAATGTGATTTGGCAGACGGGGTCGTGGCAGAGATCGCTCAAGCCATTCCACAAAGCTGCAGAGATCGTACGTAACGGGCTGATCGGAAACATTGTTCATATAGAAGTCGGTCTGCCGGGCGGCCACACGGATTTCAAACACACAGCTCCCGAGCTGCTGGCCAAGCTGGCCACACTGAATCCAAAGATCACGAACTTGGCGGACGTACTTCCCGGAACTCCGGCATGGGATATGGCTGTATCCGAGCCTCCTGCTGATTTCGATTACGCCACCTGGAATGGGCCCTCCCGCCAGGAGCAGTACGCCAAGACGCGCGTGCACATGAATTGGCGTTGGAATTACAGCACCGGCGGCGGCCAGTTGCTGGATTGGATCGGTCACCACGGCGACATCGCTCATTGGGGAATGGGATTCGACCTGTCCGGACCTTCAGAGATCGAAGGCCACGGCGACTTCCCCGCTGCGAACGCACTTTGGAACACCGCCACCAAGTATCGCGTCGAGTGCAAGTACAAGAAGGAAGTGACTGGCTATGCAAACGACGTAATGATGACGATCGCTGGCGGACACCCATCGATCGTGATGGGAACCAAGTGGATCGGCACCGACGGTTGGGTGTGGGTGGATCGCAGCGGCTTTGACGCTTCGAACGAAGAATGGGTCAAGGCTGAGTCGCTGCCCGATAGCCAGCGCAAGGTGAAGCTGTACGAGTCACCTGAGCATCGGCGCAACTTCCTCGACTGCGTGAAGTCGCGCAAGCCGACAATCGCTCCCGTGCAGGTAGCTCACCACTCTGCAATCCCCGGACATCTGGGCCTGATCTCGATGATGACCGGCCGCAAAATCCAATGGGACGTATCCGCAGAAAAAATCATCGGCGACAGTGCAGCCAGCGAGATGCTGGGCCGTCCTTATCGCCCACCGTACAAGCAGGTGTAGGGCTGTTCGAAATTGGGACTGAAAACGGCGAGAAAGCGCATCATGCTCACTCGCCGTTTCTGCTTGATTGCAGTGGATATAGCAGAGAAACAAGCCTTATTATTCACAGCTATTTAGCTGGGCACACCTAAAGTGCTATGTCAGCGTTCTGGACCTTCCGATATGAATGGTTCTATGCAGTACCTTCCTTTCCTCAGGTGCGCCGTGGCTGATGTCTGGTTACGCCGTGATTGCTCGTCGCGATTTAGATCGGTTATTGAACGGTGACCGGGTGCAATCTGTCGTCACAAGCAGACTATTAACCCATCAGGCACAAGTTCCTTCCAAATGCATCACTTGGCAACTCAGAAGCATGTTGCCAAAGGTATCTTGTACTGAGGTATATCCTGCCCTCTTTGCGAGCGAGAGTTCATGACCCTCAACCCGAAATCCGTGGTTCTGGCACTGCTGTTTTTGCTGCCGGTCGCCGTGCGTTCGCAAGCGCCTGCTGCATTGGGAATAGTGCGCGGCGAGGTGAAGGACCCTACAGGTGCGGTTGTACCGGGCGCTCGCGTGATTCTCGCGGGAAGAACGCAGGTTCACCAGACGGATACGCACTCGGACGGGCGCTTTCTGTTTCGCACAATTCCGGGCACATACACGTTGAAAGTAACGGCCCATGGATTTGCGCCCCTCAGGACGGGGATTGAGCTTTCGAGCGGCGCGATCAAGGAGATGAGCATTCCGCTGGAGCTTGCCATTGATCGTCAGACCGTGACGGTGGTGGCCAGCGTTAAGAGCGTTGGTATCAATCCTGACCAGAACACGAGTGCGATGGTCTTTAGAGGCAAGGACCTGAACGCGCTTTCTGATGATCCGGATCAACTTCAGAGCGAATTGCAGCAGTTGGCCGGAGCGGTTGCTGGACCGAATGGCGGGCAAATCTATGTAGACGGCTTTGCCGGTGGGCGCCTTCCTCCCAAGTCATCGATTCTTGAGATTCGCGTAAACCAGAATCCGTTCTCATCGGAGTACGACAAGATCGGCTATGGACGCGTTGAGATCATCACCAAACCTGGATCGCAGAAATTTCACGGCACCCTGTCAGCCTATGGAAACTCTTCAGGCCTGAATTCGGCGAACCCTTTGCTTAGTACGAAGCCGCAGTATTACCTCTACTCCTATTCAGGAGATTTGAGTGGACCCCTGGGCAAGAACGCTGCATTCACGGTGAGCGCGTTCAAGATGGTGAAGCGTGACCAGAACATTGTGAACGCAGTCAATCCGCAGGACACGTCTGCAAAGATTTCAGAGGCTGTCGAGAATCCGCAAGACCTCGTCGTGATTAATCCGCGCATTGATGTCCAAGCGGGCAAACACACGCTCTCGTTCCGCGATTACTACTACAAATCCGAACAAAACGGAGCTTCTGTCGGCGCTTTAAGCCTCGCCTCTCAAGCGATTAGCAGCAAATCCACCCTCAACACTCTACAGTTCAGCGATACGTTCTTGATCAATCCAAAGCTGCTGAATGAGCTTCACTTGGAGTGGCAAAGAAGAATCACCAGCCAGACTGCCGCATCAGTTGCTCCTACTGTGATTGTTTCGGGCGCGTTTATTAGCGGCGGCAATGTGGAAGGGACGGTTCGCGACAGCCAGAACGTATTTACGCTTCAGAATTTTGGCACCGCAACGACTGGAAACCATACGCTGCGGTTTGGTCTTAGGCTGCGCGGCTATCAGGACGCGAACTATTCGACGGCAGGCGGCAATGGTGTGTACACCTTCAACTCGCTCACGGCCTATGAAACCGGGACGCCTTCGCAGTACTCGGCGACGATCATCAACAATCCCGTTGCCAAGGCGTTCATGGTTGATGGGTCGGTTTTCTTCCAGGACGACTGGCGCATCAAGCCGAACCTGATGCTGGGAGTTGGTGTTCGCTTTGAGGCGCAGAACTGGCTGAAAAATCATACGGACTGGGCACCGCGACTGGCCCTGGCTTGGAGTCCCGGAAGGTCGACGAGCGGAAATGGCAAAACAGTCATTCGCGCTGGATACGGATGGTTCTTTGACCGGTTTACGGTTCCGACAGGTTTCAATTCGTTAGGTGGAGCGCCTTACATCATTCAGACAATCCACGACAACCGGATAAACCAGCAGAGCTACGTGGTGAGTAACCCCGGTTTCTATAACCCGAATGCCGCGGCGACGAAGAATCAGATCACGGCTATATCCTCCGCGATTCCTTCGTATCACACGCTCGATCCAAAGTTTCGCGCGTCGCTAAACATGCAGGCTGGAGTCGGAGTTGACCGCCAGTTCTCCAGAGCGTTTACCGCCAATGCGACTTACCTCTTCACCCAGGGAGTACACCAGTTCCTATCGAACAACATCACGGCGCCAGCTTTCAACACGGCGACCTATTCGGTGGTTGGGCCCCCACCCTCGATATATGACTACCAGTTCCAGTCGGGCGGATTCTTCAAGCAGCACCAGGTCGTCGGCACTTTGAATGTTCAGACCAGCAAGCTGGCTGTGAATGGTTCCTACACATTCAACGTGGCCCATAGCGATACGCAAGGGCTCGATTACTTCGCGTCTGTCGCACAGAACCCGCGCTATGACTACGGCAGGGCAAATTTCGGCGTGCGCCACCGCTTCACAATCCTGCAGAGCTACACCGCTCCTTTCGGATTCGTCATTGCTTCCCTGTTTACCGGCCAGTCGGGAACGCCGTTCAACGTAATCACCGGCTCGGACCTGACGGGTAACAACCAATTCAACGCGCGACCAGGTTACGGGGTGTGCGGCGCTGCGGGAGTCATTACAACCGCGTACGGATGTCTTGATCAGAACCCAGCCGGTAAGGGCGAACGGATTGTGCCTTTTGGAGTTGGCATGGGCCCGAGGAATGTACTTCTTGACATGCGCCTGAGCAAAACATTCGGTATCGGCCCAAGGGTGAAGGTTGAGTCTGCCGGCAGCACATTGTCAGGAGATAACGGCTTGAGCGATCGTGGCCTGGGCGGAAGTGGTGCTTCAATCCTGCTAAATAAGAATGCACCGCGCCGCTACAATCTGACGTTTGTGGTTGGCGCCTCGAATGTATTGAACATTGTGAACTGGGGAACACCGAACGGGGTGCTGAACTCTCCGCTGTTCAACCAGTCGCAGTCGCTGGCTGGCGGCGCCTTCGCCAATCCGACACCCGGCAACCGGGCGATCATCTTTCAGACCAACCTGTCGTTCTAATTCTTAAGAATTTACTAAGCAGGCTTTCCAACAGCGGGAACGGTTTGTGCGCTGAGCGCGACCGGATGCCTGGCAGCCCAGAAGATGAGCGCAGCGCCTGCGACTACGGAG
>Ga0157374_10005730_pt1 | contig 10479 bp, 15 predicted proteins | sample M25metaG_FD_115308 | JGI IMG/M metagenome (GOLD analysis project Ga0157374, IMG submission 115308) | Miscanthus rhizosphere microbial communities from Kellogg Biological Station, Michigan, USA - M2-5 metaG | ecosystem: Host-associated > Plants > Roots > Rhizosphere > Soil | place: USA: Michigan... | reverse complement strand
GCGATCTAACTGATCGTCAATCCAATGTTGAAAACCCGGAGAATCCAATTTTAATGATTTTTCATCATAATCTTCATTTGTATCTGATGAACGATCTACCCATTCATTATGATGACCAAGATACCGGGTCTGATCCTCGCCTATCCATTCGGCCTGCCAATCAAGATTCGCATAAATGAAATCAGGCGACTGTGTAGGATCATCAAAATAGTTATAATGCATAGCAAAAAACGGTTTAGTCATTTAATTCCTGCTTGTGTTGTCTCAAGTTTAAATCCAAAATAGTTTCTCAATTCACTCAAAAATGTAATCAATTCATTTTTATTGATTTCACTTAATTCACGAAAATGATATCGTTTTCTTTCTAACGGTGATCTATGATTATCTTCTAAATGCACCCAAACCTCATCAACAATTTGCATCTGATATACCTCAACTATTATCATTGATCATCTTTCCAATTACCCAATAAATGAGTGCGATTAAGGCGACATCCCACATAAGAATTGTAGTAATCAGCAGGGCGTAATAAAACATCACGAATCACTTGTTCTTTCAGTTCCAAATAAGTTGCCTCGGTATGAGTGTTACACAAATATAATATCTCACGACGAAACGCATCCTTACCATATTTCACAATATCTTTAGCCAAAGCCTCAGACGAACCATAATACTCTGCCCAATCTGATTCGCGTATCTCTGTCACTCGACGCTTACTGTTCTTGACTTTCTTTTTGCGAGTAAACTGTAATTTCTTTTTACCCACATATTTTTTGTCATTAACAGTATTAGTGATTAGATAAACGAAACTCTTATATCCATTAAGCTGTTCAGGATCAATCGGGTTGTTCTGATAATACCACATTGGAGAATCCTCCGCAGTGGTATTTATCGGTGTTAATCCTCTTCAGTTTCCTCTCGTTCATCGCCTAAATGTTCTCGGTACACCGTATCGAACATTGGATCATCGCCAACTGCTGTTTCCAACACCTCATCATCATCAAACAGATATTCGACCATTTCCTCATATATGCTATAACGAGCATTATCATCATGAACATGTTTCTGAATAATATCAACTAAATCAATCAGCAATGCCGACATTTGTGCATGATCTTTTGTCATGATTTTACTGTCCTTTTTTTACGAACGCGTTTCTTTGTAGGAACTTGAATTTCAGGCTCGGTAACAACCTCGCGTCGTTGCAAATAAAAACGATGTCCTTCAATTAAAAGATATGGTTGAAAACTTTGTGCATCAATTAATTTTCTCCCATTCAATTTTTCAATAATCTCATCATCACTTAAACCTTGTTCTTGCAAGGCTTCAATACGAGAATTAATAGTTTCGAATGGTGTTTCCATAACGAAACCTTTTTCAATAAATTCATCAATATTAAATTTCATTTTTCACCTCAATAATCGTAATCGCAACCAATTCTACGATATTCCATACCTCCATATGGACCTACACGGCACTCAATCCATTCAAACCACGCATAATCGTCTTCATACCACGAAATTCCTTCTTCTGGTCGAAAAAGAACTTTAACCGTTTCAACAGGAAACCACGCAAACCAGTAACGCCACTCGTTCATTATATTATTGTGTTGCCCTCCTGCATATTCATCTGCGGGACCATCAACCCTCTGCGGTGCTTGATATAGCGCGGCACTACCCGTTCAACCATCGACAAGCTTCGATTACTTGCTATCAACAGGCTTATCTCCTTGAATCACACTAAACAACCTTCTGTTAGAATTGCTCCTGTTGTTTCATCCTTCGCACCAGAACAAGCTAATTCTTGACTACCAACTGTTTGATCGCTCTTTTCATACTCTGAAAGCTTATTCCAGTCAACAACTTTCGGTACCTTCTCGTACCATTTTTTATAATTTTCTTCGTCAATATCCTGAAACGGTGCTTGCACATATGTATGATCTGAAAACGGTAAAAACGAAATCCCCGAAAGAAAATTAAAATTTCTATAACACCATGCACCAACATCGAGCCATTCAGGTTCGCGCACCGAAATTGTGCAAGACGGCTTATGTTCAGTCCAATATTTTTGATAAATTAGCCAAATTTCCAATTGTTCAATGGCCGAAAGTTCATGCCGAAAAATTGCATTTTTTGGAGCCTGAATCGGAAAATAAAAAACCCAATTATCGTTTGGTGCTGCTGCATCAGGTTCATGATAAAATTTCTGATCCACCATCATCTGTGCAAGTGGGTCTTTCTTGTCCGCGCGCACGGTGCGTAAATAGTAAGGAGCATGACGAGCATGGATACCCGAAGATGAGTCTACTAAAGTTGATACCGTACCTGACGGCTTTATGTCTGTCGTGGCAACCGATGCTGGAATCCCCATCTTTTTTGATTTGTCTAAATTCGTCTGAATCGCCACCTTTCGCATTTCAGTTAGAGCATCCTTCAGCTTGTTTATTCCAAGCTGACCTGATGTTAACTTGTTGTCCATGATGCCGGTTAGAGATACACCTAACAAGCGTTCATCCTCGGTGTTATCCTTCCAACGCTTTGTGAGAAATTTAAACTCAGTAAGTGTTGATTGAAAAGTACCAAGAATAGTTGCCAGACGCACCTTACGCTTTAGATCGTCCAATGTATCACTTGGACGAATTACTACCTCACTAAGGTTGCAAAATTCCTTGTCACGGAGGATAATCTCAGAACAGGGATTGGTTCCGAAATCGTGCCCCACGTCTCGATATCGGATTTGCTTGTTGTCTCCAAAATGTTGTTTACGGAATGTATTACTGCGTTCGACAACATGCTTTGCCGCATGCCGTGAAAATATACCACGCTCACCACTCTTTGAATCATACAACGCTTTCCACTCTGTCAGAAACACCGACATCGTTGGTTGCTCGTCAGTATATACTGCTGAGTTGTTAGAAATAGAACGATACGGTGTCAGGGTCCACCACTGTCCCATCTTTGCATTACGCATACGATCATCTGAAAGGTTAGACAACGAAATGAGTGCTGAACGACGCACACCCCCCACCACAACGACATGACCAATCATGCAACACAAATCATGACAATCAATTGATGTAAGTTTTTGTCCTTTATTATTTTTGAAAGTTTCAACAACGAAATTAAACAATCTTCCCAATGGTTCCGGTCCTGATGAACGACCACCGAATGTTTTCAACACAGCACCAGCAGGACGCAATTTACTCAAATCCCATCTTGGGATATTACCAACATACAACAACGAAATTAATTCGTGTAACGCTTTTGCCCATCCTAACTTTGAATCACCAACTACAATCGTTGTGTCTGATGGATATAATTCATCAGGAATTTCAGGAAGCTTATTCACATACTGTCGTTCAACAGAGAAACCAACACCGGTTCCATTCATGAGAATATACAATAATTCTGCAAACGCTTTCGTATGATCGATTGTGATATACGAACAATTATATGCAGCAATGTTACTTTTCTGTAACGCTTGTCCTGCGGTCATGAGTGCTCGCATCGACGGAACCACCTCCAATGTCAGAACAGCATGTTCCAGTTCTGCGCGCAGTTCTTTTGTTAGCTCGTAACCACACACCTCCTTCAAATGAATTTTGAAAAAATCAAAATATCTAGCAACCGTTTCCGGCCAATTCTCCCGTCTGTTTTTATCGTGTAAGAATCTTGCGTATCTTGACTTGTAAATGAAATGTTGGAATTCAGTTGGAAAATAATTGATTTCAAGATCAGCAGATGGGGAAAGCATTGGAACTCCTCTTAACGGCACAAAAAAACTAACCACAATACGGGATTATTGTGGCTTAAAGATTAACAATTTCAGGAAGAAATTATGTTCGTTTATTTATCAGTTTCGCCTTCTTCATTCAGTACAGGAACGGTCGCAAGATCACTCAATAAGTTGCGTGTCTCAACCCTGATAACCTCCTCCTCAACAATATTATAAAAATCTCGCCAACGATTTTCATCGTAACCAAGACGACGACAAACCGCACGCGTTAATTGTTCAAACTTATCAGGAAATCTCACCATCTTTCTTTTCCAATGCTTTTAATATCTTATCCTCGTTCCAAAACTCTTCACGAACCTTGCGAAACGCTTCCAAGATAAACCACTGTCGTACATCGTGCTCGTAATACAACCAATTCTTTTGAATGAAAGGTTTTCCATTATCTAATGTAATTTCTTCTTCAGGAGGTTGACCTAACAATTCACACATCCTGTAACAATAAAATTTAACTTTCTCTTCTAACCGCATCCCAATATCCTGTGCAAACTCATACCTTGCTCCATGCTGCTAATCGTGTTTGAGCATTCAAACCTGAAAATATATTAGACCGAATCACCCCCTCGATATCTTTCTCGCCTTTCAAAATCATGTCGTTGACATCTTTTTCCACAATTCCATTCGGCCAAATACAAACACGATAGCCTTGAATAATAGCTTTTGTAATTTTCTTTTTTGTTTCAGGAGAACGAGGTTCATTATCAAAACAAAGAACAAATGTACTCCTATCACCTACTTTTGTCAAATCAAAAATGTTACTACCAGCAATCGCAAGTGAGTTAGGAACAAATGTCGCATCAATCGGACCTTCAAACACATACACATCTTTAGTTAGATCAACTTTATCCAAACCAAAAATAGTGGGCACCTGATCATCCAACACAATAGTGATATATCGTACAACTGGACGGGCCGAAACATTAATAATCGAACGACCTTGATATGCGAAAAACTTACCTTTTTTATCAAAAAAAGGCATGAGAATTCTTCCTTCATCGCGTTGCAATACTTTTTCAGAAAATTTCTTTGGCTTGACAAGGTTGGTCCATGTCATAAAATTGGGACACCATCTGAACATAGCCTGATACTGCAATGGAATTTTTCGTTTTTATGAATATTGTCGCGCTGGATGATTTGATTCTAATCGCGAAATACGCTGCAATTTTCGCAATTCGGTTAGCGCAAAGTCTGTTGAAAAATATACAGGGATTTGAGACGGCTCGTCCCCCTCTAGCTCGCGAAGATCGCGCTTATCTCCAAATTTTTCCAGACAATATTCTTTAAAAAGTCGATAATCGATTTCTTTCAGAGCCAATTCAAACTTACACGAATGCCCACAGTTGTGACAAAAATAAAAATATGAATTATTACGCTCGTAAATGTACCCACGAGATTTACTAGTTTTTATCTTAGAATCGCCACAAAACACGCACGCGAAATTAAACAGATTTGAAGATTTCTGCTTAAAATTCCGAAGGCGTGTAGATAATAGTAAAATATATTTTAGATCAACAAAAGACATAACAAATTAATATGCGCCTTTAGACGCGATTTGTCAATTTTCTTTTTTTACAAAAGTTTTGAAACGACGCAATATATGGGTAGCCTTGCGTCTGGTTTTCAAAATAGGATCAAAAGTTCGAACCGGTCCTTTCGATGTATCAGAATCCCCCATGCTGTTGGTAGGAGCATCCTCGCTCATTCGTTTTAATCGTCTCCATCGTGTCATATCAAAAGGTGCTGTAGTAGGCTTTTTGCCCGGATCATCCTTGTAAAAATCAGACAATCTAGCCGAATTAAAATTACGAATCATCTTAATCACACCTTTAGCCGGTACACCAGTTTGCTTGGAAACTTGCTTCACATTTCCTGCTGAAACTTTATGAGTTTGTAAAACTACTGGTTTATCTGACTGTGGCATTGAAAATCGGCCTTATCTTTTCTACTATATGTTGATCCATAGGAATAAATTCAGTTTGTACAATGCGCTCTCTTCCAACATTCACAATACGATCTATCATAATATCTAAACCGACTAAAAAAGGTTTCACACAATCAAACACCGTTTCCATTTTAAGAAATAATATACGACACAACGGTTCACTGGCAAATACATTCGAAAGAATAATAATATGATTCAGAATCAAACGCTCTTTAAGCTCTCCTGTTTCTTTGTACCTCGTTATCAACTTGCGCAGATATTTCAACCTTCGTAGGTCTTCCATGAACTCTTCTGTGGACCTACATGTCGGATTGCTGTAATTCTGTGCTGCATATATTAATAGGTTTTTATTATTAAGCAATTGCACATTCACTCACCAATTAAAAATCTGATATAGCAAACCTCTTCACATAATTGTTAGCTAATGCTATATAACCAAAATTATTAGAAAAAAGAAGCGTACCTTTTGGAACTTGTAACTCACTGTTAGAACTAGGATCAGCAATAGTATTAGAATATAAATCAGACACAGCCAAAAGTGCTGTCTGTGCAGTAGAACTATTTGCCGCACCAAAAACAAACACCAACTGATCTGTAGGAGCTACAGATGTTTTAACTGGTAGGTCTGGAATTCTTTTCGCCTGATCAACCATTATCTAATTCCTAAAAATTAGGTATTAGGTAGACGAGAGGTTGCATCCGAATTAGCAACTGAAGAAGATTCCACCAAACATTCGTAATGCACTCGACCAGCACGCCCTCCCATCGTTGGTGTCAAACCACCATTTGTGGATGTGGTCAACTTAACCAACAATGTGGCACCCGTTCCGGCTGAAGCCGAACCGTTTGCAGCAAATGCTGTTACAGTAACATCAGAATTTGCCGCAGTATTCGAAAACAAACCAACATTAGTTAAGGTAATAGTACCGTTAGTAAACCCACCTTGCGAGTTAGTTTGAATTGTTGCATTAGCCGCAACAAAAGCAATCTGTCCATTAGAGTTTGTGCCAACCAAATAATCAGTGTTCTGAAAACCAGCACAGTTACCAGTAACCGTAATGTTTGCCACATGTTGTTCGCGACGGAAAGAAAACGCCACAGAAGACGCATTAGCAAATACACCACCACTATTACTTGAAACTGCTGCTGATGTTAACGATCCTCCCGAATTGCTCGTAAGTCTTGCAACACAATTAACAGAACCGCCTGAAAGAAGAACAGTTTCACCGTTGGCAAAACCAGAACCTGTGTTAGAAACAGCAAGCGAGACAACTGGACCCATCCATGCTCGACGCAACTGATAACCGGGAGCACGAACTTTTGGACATTCTCCAGTCGAAACATTAAGATTCGTTGTTGAAACAGCAAACTGTCCAATTACTACTTTTTGATTATGAGTAGTAAACGCGCCAACAGAAGTATTATTATACAATGCAGTGTTGTTTGACGCTCGCGCAGCGTTGCCAGAACCAGCGTTTATTGAAGCGGCTGCCCACTTAACTGAATGCGCTGAGTTAGCTGCTTTTCCCCATTGTGCCATAGGTTTACTCCTAGTTTTTGTTGTTTTTCTAGGAGTATTTATCAAAGATCAAAGTTAGATAATCAGACACATCCTTTCAAAGGATTTGGCAGACGCATGAATAAAATTAAACATGCGTTCCTTGTCAATGGTTGTTCTGAGGTTGTTGTATAGCTCTAACATCCCCAATGCTGTTAGTTTATCGACCATCAGTTCACTTTTATCCAAAAATTTTACAGTTCGTGAACAACCGGTGTCGATAATCTTGCGCAGACAATTAATCAGATGATCATCACCCGCGTTTTCCTGACCAGCAGTATCAGTTTTTCCCTTCCCGTTTTTGAAGACCATTGCGTATCTTTAATACTGTTTGTAACGACTTGTCAAGAAAATCTTCTGCCATAGGCGCAGCAGATTTTATAGATTTATTTTTCGGTTTAAATCTCGTGTTTTGTCCGAAACGATTATTCTGTTTTGCCTGCGATGTGTTGATATCGCGCGCAGCCGCATAAACTTTTTTCGCAAAATGTCCCATGAAAGAATTTGACATTTTTGAAGCCAATGACGCTGCCGGTGCTGCTGCCGCTGGTGCCGCTGGTGCCGGTGTTCTGTTCTGTGGATCGCTTCTTGGCTGCATTTTAGAATGATCGGTTTGATAAAACGGATGATTTTTATCAACCAAAGACTTTTTTGCTGCTTTATATTCAGCACCAGTCATACCTTTTTTAGCCGCAGGAGGGTCTTTAATTTGAGATGCCAATCCTTGAGTGCGGCTAAAAAACGAATGTCCTGCTGTCCCAACATTAGATTTGTGTCCAAAATGTTTTGCCAAAGAGTGATACTTGCCCATTTCACTTGTTGTAAGATTATGAAAATTCTTTTCCCCACGAGGATTATATCTTTTTGAAATATCACGCGCCATTGATGGTGTTATTTCAGTTGGTTCAGAGTGTTGATTACCACTAGATGAAGCTACAGGAGCAGAAGAACGAACACGACCGTGTCTTGCTCCTCTAAACCCTGATAATGCTGCTATACCAATAGCATGTGCAAGTTTTGGATTAACTCCCGCATTGCGCATTATTGTATGGCCAGTAACCGCCAATCCTACTTTAGCAATATTACCAGCACCCCTTAGTACACCACCTAATATACCTTCATTTGTTGTAACTTTCTTAATTACATTGTTCTTTTTAGTTGATACTGGTTTCGTGTCCTTTGGCATTACATTTTTAGTCTCAGGAGCTAAATCGACCGGAGTTTTCCCACCAATCTTTACTTTATCTTGTTTTTTTCCATCATCCACTTTAACACCACCAGCAACCGCTGCACCATCACCCATATATTCCTGCATTTGTTTATATGCTTCTGTGATTGAATCACGATGCGCTTTTAATGGTTTTGTAATTCTATCCACACCCTCAGAAATACCACCTCCACCACTACCCGGTGTTGTTGTTGTCTCTTTTGATTGTGGGTTAAAATGATTTCGGATGGAATCTAACAAATCAGCCATGGGCAGCTTTTTCCTTTTCTTTATTATTATTTACCGTTTTATCACTTTTCATGCCTTTCCATGACCCATCCTGTTTCCGTCTTATAATCTCTCGCCGCGCATCATCACCAATCTTATCTCCGAATGGACGACGCGAATAAATTGCCAATGCGTGACCTTCTGTATCCTTACCAATCTTCACAGCGTCCAAAGCGGCTCGAACATGATGGAAAAGTTCCTTGTGCTTATGATCGTCCAATCCTAACGGCATGCCCGCTTTAAACGATTCATAATCTCCTTTCTTTGCTGCGTCTCTGACCTTGCTGGCTGAGATGCCTTCTGTTCCTGTTGAATCAGGATCGCGGTTGCCAGACGATACAATTCTGGCACGCTTGAAATGAAAAAGCTTTCCGGGTCCGTTATATTTTTGTAATATCCTAGTATATTCTGGAATTCGATCATTTCCCGCGACAAGAGTGACATCGCGAACTCCCTTATGATGTAATTGTTGTAATTGTGCTATAATTGTCGAAGATTCATGACCGGCCAAAGCAACATCTTGACCGGGAAACAATGTCTTAAGCCACTTAAGTTTATCTTGAGGTGTTAAAGGATTGTCCTTATCACCTGTCGTATTAGTTGTAACTACCTGATGCTTTGCTCCAATACGTCGAGCAACATCATCGCCTTTCTTAACTAATTTCTCGTGACCTTTTGTAACCGGATTAAATCTTCCCCATGTTAAAACCGTTGGAGAATCTTCCGGGTTTACCTTGTCATTAAAATCAAAATTAGCCGCTGAAAAATGCTGTCGGTCCACTAGCTTGGTTGCTTTACCTTTATGACTGGCAACAAATCCTTCTGGCTTTGAAGGCGCACCAAGAATAGTTTCCTTGTATGGTGACGACGCCGAAAGAGCCTTTAATAATACTCCTTTCGCCTGTTGAATGTGTTTGTGTGCTTGAAATAACGCATTAAATGTCGATTTGTTCGCTGCAACATTCTTTAATTCTTTATCAAGTTCGCCTCGAATTGATTGTTTGGTCGAATCCAACTTGACGGTATCAGTACGCTTTGCGAATTGTTGGTGTAGAAACGCAATATATCCTTCTACCGTGTTCTCGCGTTTCGTTCTGACATTCTGATTAATATATGCCAATAATAGCTTTTCGTGTTGATGAAATACATCAGTATCACCTAACTTGGCTTGTAGCTCGGTTGCTTTCTTAACATGATCAAGAAATTTCTTGCGATCTTGCACCGGATAATCAAACGGTCCTGATACCTTAGTATCGACCAAATGTACATCATCATCCTTCCCAAATTGGGAATGATCTACCCCATATTGGGCGTGTAGAGTACCGTCCTTATCAGGCACATATTGCGTATGAACCGCAATACCCACCTTCGATTTTAAAATCTTGCGGCCCTCAGTTGAATTCTTAGGAACATTATATGTAAGCGTATTCGGAGTGAAAGATAGATTATCTTTATATTCTGACACATCATGGCCCACATAAAGCACATCTCCTTGGAATATTCCCTTGCGAGGTGTGACCTTCTTCAAGACCTTCAGAAGCATTTTCATGCGTTCTGCAAGGTGTGGCTGATGACCATGATTAGCATCAATGTCTTCCGGGGTAAAGTTCACTTTTGGTGTCTTATTAAAATATGATTTTGTGCCGACAAAAAACTTGCCGTTATTCGGATCATGACCCCAAATGAGAGACG
>Ga0157374_10005728_pt1 | contig 10480 bp, 9 predicted proteins | sample M25metaG_FD_115308 | JGI IMG/M metagenome (GOLD analysis project Ga0157374, IMG submission 115308) | Miscanthus rhizosphere microbial communities from Kellogg Biological Station, Michigan, USA - M2-5 metaG | ecosystem: Host-associated > Plants > Roots > Rhizosphere > Soil | place: USA: Michigan... | reverse complement strand
CTGTGAGCTCGCTCAAAGACGTGCGTAAATACACCCTTTTCATTTATCTCGCCAGCTGACCCGCGGTGATGGAGCACATAGGTGCCGTTGGCTACCGCGGTGTCGCCGAGCATGCGCACGGTAATGACCTTCTGCTCGAGGTGAAGAGACTTATCCTCGGTAGCAATGATGAAGGCGAGCTGCTGATTCCGGGTGGTGATGTCCCCGGTGCCCGAGACGTCGAGAAACAGGGGCGAGAGCACGTTTTCAAGCGCGTACTGGTCGCGGCGATTGACGGCCTGATCCCAGGTTTCCTCGATTTTCTGGAACTGTGCGATATCGGGGGAAGCTGTGGACGTGACCGGAGCAGGGGCCGCGGAAGGGGGGGTGCTCGGGGCCTGTGCTGACGCAAAGCTGGGAAGAAGAAGAGCAATAATGCAGACAAAAATTCTGTTCATGGGCGTGCGGGAAACTCCCAGATACGATGATATCTCTTGGACGGAAGGAGGGGGGAAGTGGGAGTGATTAGTAGGAAGTAGGGAATGGGGAGGTGCGCGAGTGCGATGGTGGAATGTCCTTTGCAGGTGCTTCTGACTAGATCAGGTTCTGGAGTTTGTCGGGTTGGTGGAGGGTAATGATCGAGTCTTCGATGGTGATGGAGCCTTCTTTGCGGAATTGGCCCAATGTGCGGGTTACAGTTTCACGCGTGGTGCATGCCATGGAGGCCATCTCTTCGTGCGTGAGGAGCAGAGGGAACTGATAACCGCCATTTACGTGTTCGCCGATCTGGTGGGCGAGTTCGAGAAGCAGTCGACCGAGGCGGCCTGCGACAGTCTCGGAAAGGGCGATGCGGCATGCATCCTGAAGGGCAAAGCGGTATTCCTGACAGAGGCATTGGACGGCGCGCATCTGGGCTTCTCGATGATTGCGAAGGAAGGCGAGGAATCGTTCTCGTTCGACGGGGCGGAGCTGCGCGGATGTAAGTGATTCGGCGGAGACTTCGTAGACGCCGTGGGAGAGGGCTGCATAGAGCCCTAGGACGGATCCGGGACCTGCGACACGAACGATCATCTGGCGGTCTTGCGCGCGGCCAGCAGTCAGCTTGAGATATCCGGCGCAGATCAGATAGAGACAGCGTGCGTCTTCGCCCTGGCTGAAGAGAGCCGCCTGAGGAGGGAGACTGATGGTACTCGTAACGAGTTCCAGGTCGGCCAGAACTGCGCTGCCGAGGGAGCAGAACCAGCCGGGCCGACGATTGGAGCATGCTGCACAGCCGATCGGAGACTGGCGACCGATGCTCTTCTGTCGCCGAGTGGCCGTGATAGTTGCCAAGTCCGCCATTTTCGTGCCTTCCATACAGTCTGCCCATCCGGCTGTTTCGTGGATGTGATGGGGCTCACGCTCGCTCTGGCGGATAACGTCATTTCGATCTTGGGAATAGCGATCATTCTTGTGGGGAAACGCTTCGAGCTATCGCGTTCGCGTCGCGAAAGAGAAGGCCGCGACAGAAAAGGTGATGAAGGGCATCCGACCGGATCTCGCGGAGGGCAGTTCGTCTGCCCCTGGGCGCCAACCTCCGATGAGATGAAATCGATTACACCGAGGAAATTCCGTTCAAGGTATACGGCTGAAAATAAATCTGATCTGGGCAGGACATTTCAGGATTTCTCTGCGCAGATGAACTCGCGAATTGAACATTGGGAGGAAGGGCCGCCCTATGGCGAGACGTTCCATCTTCGGGATGTGATGGAGGTCACCGTAAGGCGAGTTCCCAGCGGGTTAGGATTCCGCCCATAAGGTGATGCTCCACACAGGCGTGGCCTCATTACCAGCAAGGTAAGTTGTTCGACTTAACACGATTCCCGATGGGAACGCATCGAGCCGAAGAATAACCGAGCTGGGAAAGGTTGGCCGGGGAGCATCACAAGGACGGCCTTGATGCATAGAGAACGGCTATTTTCACGAAAGCAGTATCAAGCATGTCCGGGAATGGTGCTGGCGTTGTTTGTCTTCCTGTTTCCGGTTTTAATGTATTCGCGTGTGGCGGCCGCAGCGCCAGCAAAAGGATCCACTCCGAGCGCGAAGAACCAGTCTGCGAAAGCCGCGCCAGGTGATTTTGTTGGACAAGAGACCTGCGCGACGTGCCATGAAGAAGTGGCAAAGGGATTCTCCTCGAATCCTCACACCAAGTTGGCGGAGATGCACGGGAAGACCGGCGTCACATGCGAAGGCTGTCACGGACCGGGCAAGGCACACGTCGACGGTGGGGGCGATGTCGCCAAGATATTCAATCCAGCGAAGGCATCGGCCAAGGAAATCGATGCGCGGTGCCTGAGCTGTCACCAGGGGCAGCACGCAAACTTCGAACGGACAGCCCATGGGGAGAACAACGTGAGCTGCATCGGCTGCCACAGCGTTCACCACAGCAAGACAAGCGAGCAGCTGCTGAAAGCGGAGCAGACCAAGCTCTGCTTCCAATGCCATTCGGACACTAAGTCGCAGTTCAATATGCCGTTCCATCACAAGGTGGAGGAAGGGCTGATGAAGTGCACCGATTGCCACGATGCGCACGGAACGTTCAATCGCAAGAACCTGCGGTCTTCGGCGCAGATGGACGCGGTCTGCACAAAGTGCCACAGCGAGACGGCAGGGCCGTTTGTGTATGAGCACTTCGTGGTGAAGACGGAAGGTTGCACGGCGTGCCACTTCCCGCATGGCGGACCGAATCCGCGGCTGATCAATCGCGCGAGCGTGAACACTCTCTGCCTGCAGTGCCACTCACCGTCGCCGAACTTTACGGCGAGCCAGCCTATTGGGCCGGCGCACAACCAGGCAACTCAATACCAGGCTTGCACGACGTGCCATGCGAGCATTCACGGATCGAACACAAGTCCGATCTTCTTCAATTCAACAGAGTAGGGGGCGAGCGATGACGAGACAGATTGAATTCGAACACAGTCTAGTTGGGTCGTCTGCCGGAAGCAGAATGTTCCGGTTGAACGCCCTGACTGCAACAGTAATCCTGGCAATTGGCGGAGCACTTGGTGCGTGGGGGCAGCAATCCCAGGCGGTTCAGACAGAGAGTACGAAGCCAGCAGCCGAAAAGAAGACGGCAGTCGAGCCGAAAGAGAAGATGCTTGGCAACTACACCATGCACTCCAATGTTGAGCTGGGCGGAGTGCTTACGCAAAAAGACGGCAGCAGCGCGATGTGGGCGACGATGATCAACGAAGGCACAGGAATGCGCGTTCTGAATCAGTCACTCGAACTTCGCTCGACCAATCCATCGAAGACGCGCTTTTTTGACAGGCTTTCTTCGGCGAGCTTTGGTTATGGCGGCGAGCCGAACAACGTTTCATATCTGAACATTTCGAAGGGCCGGTGGTACGACTTTGCAGGAAACTTCCGGCGCGATCGGAACTATTTCGATTACAACCTGCTGGATAACTCACTGCTGTCAACCGCTTCGGCAACAACCCCGGCGCTGGTTGCTGAGCCGAGTTCGCTGCACGTCTTCAACACGGTGCGGCGCAACACGGACGCGCTGATCACGCTGGCTCCCTTGTCGCGGGTCAGTTTTCGGGTGGGCTACAACCACAACACTCACGAAGGACCGACGTATTCAAACGTACACGGTGGCGGCGATGTTGTGGTGTACCAGTGGTTCAGAAATGCGCTGGACACCTACACGGGCGGCGTCGACTTCAAGATGGCAAAGCGGACAACGTTGAGCTATGACGAATTGTTCGCGCTCTATCGAGGCGATTCCTCGTATGTGCTGGCGCCTACACCGTTCACGCTGGCGAACGGAACACCGACGACGCTGGGTGTGAATACGCTTGCTACAACGACGTGCGGAACAGGCGCTAACAAAACCGCTGAAGTGGTGAACGGGATTGTCAATCCGTTCTGCAGCCAGACTCTGGTGCAGAGCCAGGTGTTGCCAACACGGACGATCTTCCCGACCGAACAGCTGCGGTTCAGCTCTCACTACTGGGACAAGGTCGCGTTCAACGGGCGAGTGGCCTATAGCGGCGGCGTTTCGAATGTGAATCACTTCAACGAGACCTTCACCGGACTTCTGGCACGTACATTCAATCGCCAGGAGATCGATGCAGGCGGATATCCCGATGGAAGGCTGGCGCATAACAAGCGGAACAGCCTCAATGGGGATTTCGGAGTGGAGGCAGAACTAAACAGGTTCTTCTCTGTATCCGAGTCCTTTGACTACCGCGCCTTCCGTACGGTTGGGAACGACATCCTGGTTTCGACGATATGGGGAAGTGCGGCGGATCATCCGGCGAATATCAGCGTCAACACTCCGCTGAGCGCCTTCACTCCGGTGACGACAACGACACCGGGCGGAGACACGATCAATCAGAAGATCGAGCGGAATACCGTGCTGGGAATCGTGACGGTCTCTCCGGCGATCAAGGTTTCCGGAGGGTGGCGTTTTGACAATCGGCAGATTACGGATGCAGACGAGAACCGCAGGTGGCATCAGAGCGGCTTCCTGGCTGGAGCCGCGATCACGCCGTCCCGGGCGGTCCGGCTGAACCTCAACGTGGAGACGTTGAACTGGAAGGCTGCGAATTCGGAGACGCCGACCGATACGTACACGCGTGAAGCTCCCAATAAGGTGATCCACTTGAGAGGCAGAGTGGTTGTGACGCCGGCAAAGTGGGTTAACTTCGCGGTGGCGGCCAACGATTTCGAAGGCAAGAACAACGATCCGCTGGTCAATCACAGGGAGCACAACCGGAATTTCAGCTTCGCAACGCAGGTGAATGCGAACGAGAAGCTGGGTTTCGATTTCAACTACTCGCATGACGATGTCTTCTCGGAGACGGATCTGTGCTACATCTTTGTGGGTACGGCGACGTATCCGCTACCGGCAGGTGCAAAGGGATCGAGTGGAACCTGTCTGCAGACGGCGAGTAATCCGGGCGGAACATTGCCGACACAGACAGCTGCCTCACAGCTTTACCTTGGCAACGGACGATACGATGCTCCTGCGAACTTTCTCTCCGGAGCGATCACGTTCGCACCATCGAAGTACCTCCGGTTCAATGGTGGCGCTCGACTGAACCACAACAGCGGGAGCGCGGAGTTTTTGAATCCGCTGATGGTTCCGGGCGCACTGAATTCCAAGGTGCTGTCGCCATTTGGAGATGTGGTGGTAAACATCGCTCCGCAGTGGGCGTGGCACGGTAACTGGGTTCACCATGGATACGATGAAACCGGCGGTCCTGGTCCGGCATCGCGAGATTTCCACGGTGATGTTGTAACTCTGGGTGTGAGGTATGCATTCTGAGTAAACGCGAGTGGGCCGGACACCGCAGAGCATTGCCGGCCCACCCGATTGCAGCGAACTTTGCGGCCGTGGGATTCATGGATAAGAGCACGGCGGCCAAGAACGATGTCCCTTCGCAGCGATCTTCCCCAGCGGCTGGGGAGACCTCTGGGAGAGCAACGCATGAGTAACGTGGTGCGCAAGTCGGGCTTAGCGCTGTTGGCAATGGCCTTGGCTGGGTCAATGAGCTTCGGGCAGTCTGGGACTGAAGCGTTGTATAAAGCGAAGTGCCAGATGTGCCATGGCGAAAAGGGCATGGCGGATTCGGCGGCGGGCAAATCGATGAAGGTGAAACCCATTTCCGATCCGGATGTAAAGAAGATGAACGAAGCGCAGATGGTGGAAGCGGTCGAAAACGGTATGGGCAAGATGCAGCCGTACAAAGGCAAGCTGACCGACGCCCAGATCAAGAGCGTAGTAGGGTACTTCAGGACTTTTCTGAAGTAGGGCAGTGAAAGCAAGTTGCAAGTGTGGGTGATTGATCCGGTGCATTCTCGATTGATGAGCATGCGCCGGGTCGAGTCAGATGAGCACTCATGATTTGTCACACAAGGCGGGTAATTTGGGTACAGCCGGTGTTTAAACGGAATAGTTCCCGGTTCTAGCTGAATTACCTGGGCGTGGCCCCCGACGATCCGGCCATAATGAGTTTGAAGGAGTCTCGCAATGATGAAGACGATTCGATCGATGGCGGTGCTGGCTGCGGCGGTGTGTCTGGCCGGGACCATGGGCTTCGCGGAAACAAGTGAAGCGATCTACAAGGCGAACTGCCAGAGCTGTCACGGCAGCACGGGCACACCGAGCGCGGGTATCGCCAAGATGATGAATGTGAAGGCCGCGTCGGAATACAAGACGAACGAGAAGGAGCAGATCGAATCCGTGAAGAACGGCAAGGGCAAGATGAAACCGTTTGCCGGAAAACTGACCGACGCGCAGATCAAGGATGTGGTTACCTATTTCCGCACGTTGAAGTAGTGCGCGCACTGACCCGCTTCACGCCGTGTTTTCGAAACGGGTCCCGGCCGGGCGTCGGGGTAGATGAAGCGGGTTTTCTTTGTCCTTGGGGGGGCGACAATGATGCAACGGTTCCGTGAGAACTGGGTGCGGCCGGCACTGTTCTTCGGTAATAACCCAATCAGTCTTGCGGGCGGTGCGATTACGAGCGCTGCCGGCGTCACCATGATCGGTTACTGGCTGGTGGAGCTGTTTGGCCGACCGAACGACAATCCTTATCTTGGCATTATTTTCTTTCTGATTTTGCCCGCAGTGTTTGTGCTGGGGCTGCTACTGATACCGATCGGCGTATATCTTCGCCGGCGGAAGCTGCGGCAGGCGGGCCAGATTCCAGCTGAGTTTCCGAAGGTCGATCTGAATGACAGCGTTTTCCGGCATGGACTGGACATCGTGCTGGTGGCGACGATTGTGAACCTGCTGGTAGTTTCGATGGCGAGCTACCGCGGCGCCGCATATATGGACTCGCCGCAGTTCTGCGGGTCATCGTGCCACGTGATGCATCCCGAGTACACGGCATATAAAGTTTCGGCGCACTCGCATGTGGATTGCGTGGCGTGCCACATCGGATCAGGAGCGGAGTCATACTTCAAAGCCAAGGTTAACGGAACGAAGCAGCTGATCGAAGTGAGCTTCAATCGCTATCCGAAGCCGATTCCTTCGCCGGTGATGAATCTTCGGCCTGCTCGCGAGATCTGCGAGGGGTGCCACACGCCGGCAAAGTTCGTGGGCGAAAAGCTGCTGGTGAAATCGAATTTTGCGGATGACGAGAAAAACACGGAAACACAGAGTGTGGTGCTGTTGCACCTGGGAGGCATCGATTCGCTCTCGCACCTCACTGGAATCCATGGCGTGCATCTCGGACATATCGAGTACGTCTCGGCGGATCCGACGAGAACAACGATTCCGTGGGTTGAGAGGACCTATGCGGATGGATCGAAAACCGCATTTGCGACGTCGACCCTGAAGGGCACTCCACAGGGCGAGAGACGGGTGATGGATTGCATCGATTGCCATAATCGCGCAGCCCACACCATGCAGACGGCGGAGGATGCGCTCAACCGGGCAATGGCCGAAGGCGCGATCAGTCCGGAACTACCCTGGGTCCACAAGAAGGGGCTGGAACTGCTGAAAGCTGACTACAAGACGGAAGACGAAGCGCGACAGAAGATTCCTGAAGGGCTGACGCAGTTCTATCGGAACGAGCATCCTGAGGTTCTGGCGCAACATCCTGACCTGGTGAAGTTGGCAGGCGCGGGCCTGGTGCATGTGTTCACGACAAACTCGTTTCCGGACATGAAGGTGACGTGGGGTACGCATCCGAATCACATCGGGCACATGAGCTATCCCGGCTGCTTCCGCTGCCACGATGGCGACCACGTCGCGCAGAACGGCAAGTCGCTGACGCAGGATTGCGCAGTCTGCCACAATCTGCTGGCGGTGGATGAGGCAAAGCCGAAGGTGCTTTCGGATCTCGGAATTCGATGAGCGTGGTGCACCGTTGGGGAGGGGGCGGCTTTACGGCCGCCCCTTGGTGTGTTTGCGTGACCAGCAAGCAACCGTGGTAGGCTGGCTCTTCACGTCAGGAGAGTCTGATCCGGATGCATTCCACGAAGAACATAAATTTCAATCTGATTGCGGCAGCACACGCCGACATGATCGAGCACGGTTTCCAGCCGGATTTCCCTCCCGGAACGGAGGCGGAATTGGCCAGGATCAAGGCGCAGGCGGCACTGCCTCCAACGAACGATTTGAAGGATATGCGAGGGCTGCTGTGGTCGTCGATCGACAACGACACGTCGAAGGATCTGGATCAGATTGAGTGGGCCGAGCTGTTGCAGGATGGGCGCATCCGGGTGTTGATCGGCGTGGCCGACGTAGACGTGCGGGTGCCACGCGGAAGCCTGCTCGACAAGCATGCGCAATCGGAGACGACGTCTGTGTACACGGGAGTTAAGGTGTTTCCAATGCTCCCGCCGGAGTTGTCGGAGGGCATCACTTCCCTGAATGAGAACGAAGATCGAATAGCGGACGTGATTGAGTACGCAGTTGATGAATCCGGCGCGGTGTCCGATGGGAAGGTCTATCGAGGGCTCGTGCGCAATCGCGCGCAACTCGCATATCCGAGCGTCGGAGCATGGCTGGAGGACCGCGGGCCCGCGCCTGAGAAGGTGGCTGCCAATGCGGATCTTGCGGCGCAGGTGAAGCTGCAGGACAAAGCGGCGCAGAGAATGCTCGGGAGCCGGTTCCAGCATGGCGCGCTGGATCTGGAAACGATAGAGACGCACCCGGTGCTGCGGGCCGATGAGGTTGTAGATATCGGCAGCCAGGAGAAGAACCGCGCGACGTCGTTGATCGAGGAGTTTATGGTGGCTGCAAACGGCGTGGTTGCCCGAACGTTCGAACAAGCGGGAGTGGCATCGATCCGGCGCATCGTTCGAACGCCAAAGCGCTGGGACCGGATTGTGGAGTTGGCGAACGGTCTGGGAACGAAGCTTCCAGCGGAGCCGGATTCAAAGGCGCTGAATGAATTCCTCCTGGCGCAGAAACAGAAGGATCCCGATCACTTTCCGGATTTGTCGCTTGCGGTGGTGAAGCTAATGGGGCCGGGCGAGTATGTTCTGGTGAAGCCGAATGAGGTTTCGCCGGGGCATTTCGGACTGGCGGTGCAGGACTATTCGCACTCGACGGCGCCGAATCGGAGGTTTCCGGATGTAGTGACGCAACGCATCATGAAGGCGCACCTGGCGAAGGCGCCGCAGCCTTACTCAGAGAGCGAGTTGAACGCGATTGCGCAACGGTGCACGCTGATGGAAGATGCGGCGCGCAAAGTGGAGCGAGTGATGCAGAAACGGATTGCGGCGGTGGCGCTGCATCCGAGGATCGGGCAAACGTTCAGGGCTATCGTTACCGGCGTGAACCAGCATGGGACATTCGTTCGCGCGTTGGAACCACATGTGGAAGGAATGCTGGTTAACGGCGGTAAACCGGGATCGAAGGGGCTGGATGTCGGCGATCGGTTGACCGTGCGACTAGTAAACACAGACCCGCAACGCGGGTTTATCGACTTCGCGATGCAGGGGTGACTCCCCGGTCTCAACAGTGGGGCGGCACTCTAGGCGTCGCCAGTCTCCGCTGTAGCAGGCTCAGGTGAAATTTCTTTGACGTGGAGAGCAACGCCTGGTTCGTCGTTCCAGAGACAGACAATCCACCATATGACGACAAGCAGATAAACGGCGCTGCTTGTGTTCAGAAGCTTCTCCTGAATTCCGATGGCACGTTCGTATTCTGCCTGCGAGTGGGGGGTCGTGTGGCGGGCAATCGTCTGCCAAATGCCTTGTGCGGTCATCTGGGCGAGCGATGCGGTGGAGAGGCCAATGACAATGCGCTGGACGTGCGTGCGCCATCCGGCACCGAAGCGGCCGCCAACTGCGACGATGAGCAGGCCCAGACCGATTGAGAGAAGGTCGACCACGAGACCCAGCTTGGCGGCGAGAAATTGGGTGAATTGCAGCTTCGCAATCAAGGTATCAAAGGCCAAGGAGTGCAGGTTCGGCCAAGGACCCCACTTCCAGACGACAAGACCCGCAGCGATGAGCAAAGCTAGTGTCCAGCCGAGCCACGCGCGCATGGAAGCACCACGGAATGCATGTCGTGCCATCTCGATGAGGATCACCAAGCTGACGAGCGCGGAGATGCTCGCCAGGGTGATTGCGACGTCGCCCATGGTGATGGGAGGGAGCCTGTCATGGAGAAGGCGATTGGTGAGCAGGCGAAGCGTCACGAGCACGATGCCGGCGCTGAACCAGGGAAAGCGCCGGATGCGGTCGCGGCCGAGAAGAACGACAAGCAGGACGAGGAGGGAAGCGAAGGTCAGCGTCCAGAGAGTCTGGACCGCTGTGAAATGAAAGTTGAAGTGCATGCGATCCTTAGAAATTGGCCCCAAGGGGCTAAACATCCAGTCTAGGTCATTGATCCGGATCGGGGTGACCTTCAGCACGGGTTTCGAGACTGACCTGGCGGAGCCGGTAAGGTCCAGATAGGGTATCCTGATAGTGCGCGCCCGTAGCTCAGCTGGATAGAGCGAATGCCTCCGGAGCATTAGGTCGGGAGTTCGAATCTCTCCGGGCGCACCAT
>Ga0157374_10005727_pt1 | contig 10481 bp, 4 predicted proteins | sample M25metaG_FD_115308 | JGI IMG/M metagenome (GOLD analysis project Ga0157374, IMG submission 115308) | Miscanthus rhizosphere microbial communities from Kellogg Biological Station, Michigan, USA - M2-5 metaG | ecosystem: Host-associated > Plants > Roots > Rhizosphere > Soil | place: USA: Michigan... | reverse complement strand
GCCATCGCAGGCATATCAGCATGCGGCATTGCCTTACTGACAGTTTCTTACCAGGCAATAAAAGCAGCCATTGCTAACCCTGTGAAATCATTGCGAACGGAGTAAAGCCCCTGAATCCCCGCGTGTGGCGGGGACTCTTGAGGCACAGAAATATGAACGAAAAACATTTTTAAAGTGATAAAATACGTTCCCTCATTGGGGAATAAGAAGGAGGCCTTATGTTAAAAAACTTCTTCAAAGTCGCTATCCGCAATCTTTTTAAACAGAGAAGTTACAGCCTGCTTAATTTGTTCGGCTTATCATTAGGTATTGCCTGCGGGCTATTGCTCACTCTCCACATAAAAGAAGAATTGAGTTATGAAAAAAGTTTTCCCAAGCATGATCGCATTTTCAGGGTGGCCAATACAGAATGGTCAAAATCATCGCCGCCATTGGCTGGAGAAATGATAAAATATTTTCCGGAAATAAAAAGTATCGGCCGGTTTGCAGAGGCCGGCACCAATGTAATAAACTCCGATCCGGACCATAAGTTTGAATGCACAGGATATTTTGCGGATTCTACGGTAGATTACATATTCGACCTTAAACCTGTTGCCGGCAATCCATTTCATGCGTTAACGGAGCCTTTTGCCCTCGTCATTACCCGAAGCATGGCAAAAAAATTTTTTGGAGAAGCAAATCCTCTTGGACAAAAACTAAAAATAAATAACCAGGATGAAGTCTGGGTAAGGGCAGTTATTGAAGACCCGTCGCCGAATTCTCACTTGCAATTTGATTACCTGTATTCAATGACCAGTTTCTACAAATTCGTTCCTCAAAACTGGCTTGATAGCAAAGGATGGATGTTCGGCTGGACATATATCCTATTGAATAAAAAAGAAGATATTACCAGGATCAAAAGCCGGATAGAAGACTTTTGGCTTAAATACAAGCGGGATGATCCTAACAAAGATGAAGTTCGTGCCGAAGCCAAAGCCGTCCGTTTCCAACCACTCACAGATATACATCTTACCTCCAACCTGATCCAGGAAATGGGGCCGAACAGCAGCATCATTTACATTTATATTTTTATTGCTGTAGAAGTACTGATCTTACTGATAGCCTGCGTAAATTTTATTAACCTGTTTACTACCCAGGCCTTAAAAAGGCTTAAGGAAGTTTCTATCAGGAAAATATTGGGTGCACAAAAAATACAATTGGTTCTCCAATTTCTTGGAGAAGCATTTATGCTCACCATCCTTGCCGGTATCATAGCGGTATTGCTTTATCAAATTGCTCTGCCATTTTATAATAACATTGCCGGCAAACAAGCATCGGCCAGCGAAATATTACAACCTTCGAACCTGTTGATACTGGCAGGTATTGTTTTTTTTGCGGGTTTATTATCCGGTCTATTCCCCGCATTATTTATTGCAGGCTTTGAACCGGCAACAGCCCTAAAAGGGATCAGGCTTCCAAAAACATCCGCCAGTTTATTGCGCAAAGGATTGGTCGTTTTCCAATTTGTAGTAGCCGCTTTCCTGATTATCTCAACGGTGTTGATTTACCAGCAAATGAAATTATTCAGGAATAAACAACTGGGATTTGATAAGGACCAGGTGATGGTCGTTAAGGTGTATGGAAGTTTCAGAGAAAAACTTTTTAAACAGCCTGATGTTGTAAAGAATGAATTTTTGCGCAACCCGGATATCCTTGCTGTGGGTGAGTCTTCCAACGTAATAGGAGATGACCTGAGTGTTGAATCCGTAACGCCGGTCAATGCTCCCAGCGAAAGAGAATATCCGACAGTGCGGGTTTACCGGGTTGACGATGATTATTTAAAAGTGTTGAATATAAAATTAAAAGAAGGTAGAAATTTTTCACGAAGCTTCAATGATTCTGCTTCCTTTATTGTTAATGAAAAGGCCGCCGAGGTGCTGGCGCTGAAAAATCCTTTGGGAAGCACGGTGATCAATAATACCCGCGGGATGCAGGGTAAAGTAGTCGGAGTAATAAAGGATTTCCATTTTACGTCCCTGCACAACGCGATCGAGCCGTTGGTGCTGGAATACAATCCTGGATGGACAGAGAATCTGTTCATCAAAATCAGGGCTGGTAAAGCACAGGGAGTTATCCGTTATCTCAAAGGAGAAGTAGAAAAAATAGCTCCGGGTACTTTATTCAGTTATGGCTTCCTGGATGATCGCATTGCCGGCTTATATAAGAAGGAAGATAATATGAGCCAGGTATTGAAAGCATTTTCTTTGCTGGCTATTATTATTTCCTGCCTGGGTTTATTTGGACTGGCCGCCCATGCATCTGAAATAAGAACCAAAGAAATTGGTATTCGAAAAGTGATTGGTGCAAACCTGCCTAACCTTATTCAATTGTTGTCAAAAGATTTTATAGTATTTGTTTTGATCGGAAACATGCTTGCCTGGCCGCTGGCCTGGTATGCTGTTCATAAGTGGTTGCAGGAATTTACTTATAGAATAAATATCCAATGGCAGGTTTTTGTATTGTCAGCATTACTGACATTGATCATTGCCAGCTTTACGATTGCCTGGCATTGTATAAAAACAGCAAGAACAAACCCGGTGAAATCATTGCGAACCGAATGATGTCGTGAGTCGTGAATCGTCAATCGTGAATGGGATCTTTATAATGTAAAACGTACAACATAAAACTAATAACGTGTTCAAGAATTATTTTAAAACGGCCTTCAGGAATTTAACGAGGTATAAGAGTAATTCCATCATTAACATTGCAGGATTGATGGTCGGTTTTGCTGCGTTCGTGTTGATATTTCTCGTGATCCAATACGAGCAAAGCTTTGATAATTTTCATGCCAATGGCGATAATATCTATCGCGTCAACCGGCTTGGGAAAAATGCAACAAACAAAGAATACAGGGCCGGTGTACCCTTCCCGGTAACGCCGACCTTGCGCTCCGATTTTCCTCAACTTGTAAATGCGGGAGCCATTTTTGGAGTTGGCGGCGTCCGGGTTAACGTCACAGCACCCGATGGCTCTACACTCAAAAAATTTAAGGAAGGAAACAATGTATTTATTGCCGAGCCACAGTTTTTTAAGATGTTCGATTTTGGCTTGGTCGAGGGCAATATGGTAAATGCCATCAATGATCCCAATACCGCATTGTTGACAAAAGAGATCGCTTCAAAATATTTTGGTGACTGGAAAACCGCAATGGGTAAGACGCTAAAAATATTTGGGCTACCCATTAAAGTAACAGGTATCCTGAATAATCCTCCTTCAAACACAGATTTTCCGCTTGGTGTAGTTGTTTCGTACGCAACGCTTGTAAAAAATGGCAATGCAAATGATTGGGGGAGCATCTCTGATCTGAATTATTGTTTCATTCAACTTTCTGCAAATTATGCCCCGGAACAGTTTAATAAACTGCTTGTGGGTTTTGTTGACAAACATATTAAATCTGTAAACCCCAATTATGATCTGTCTCTTCAGCCATTGAAACAGATCCACTATGACGAGCGATTTGGCAATTTCAATGGGCGCACCTTCAGTAAGGATCTGATCTTAGCCCTCAGTTTAATTGGCTTATTCTTACTTGTCATTGCCTGTGTTAATTTCATCAATCTTACAACTGCCCAGGCCATCAATCGTGCACGGGAAGTGGGTGTAAGAAAAGTAATGGGTGGTAATCGTGCGCAGTTGGTGTTCCAGTTCCTGGGAGAAACCGGTATCACTAGTTTGCTTGCACTCACCGGCGCTTTTATCCTCGCCATTCTTTGTCTTCCCGCACTTAACAACTTGCTCGAAATTCATTTAGCAAGCTCCGATCTATACCATACAAAGCTTGTTCTTATCGTACTCGGTGCCTTGATATTCGTTACACTTTTATCAGGCTTTTATCCTGCATTGGTACTTTCAGGATTCAACCCTGTGAATGTTTTAAAAAGTGCCATCAGCGTCGATAGTAAAAAAGGAATTCTTTTTAGAAGAGGATTAGTGGTACTCCAGTTTGTCATTGCACAAGCACTTATTATCGGAACCCTGATAGTGGCATCACAAATGGATTACTTCCGCAAGGCAGATATGGGTTTCAATAAAAAGGCGATCATCAATGCCGGTATTCCCGATGATAGTCTTAGCCGGACCAAATTTGACCTGCTCCGAAACCAGTTACATAATGTAGCAGGTATCGAGAATGTCAGCTTTAGCATGTTTGCTCCTTCCGAAGACGGCGGATGGTTCGATGATCTGCGCAAGCCGGGCAATAACACCAATAACCCGGATATGATCGTGAACATGAAATGTGCGGACACAAGTTATTTCCGTCTTTATAACCTGCAGCTCGTTGCCGGCAGGGTTTATTATCCATCAGATACCATGCGGGAATTTGTGCTGAATGAAACTGCTGTAAGGAACCTGGGTATTCAACATCCGCAAGATGCGATCGGGGAATTGGTGAACGTGAATGGAAGAACTTGCCCCATCGTTGGTGTCGTTAAAGATTTTCATGTTAACTCTCTCCGCGATCCTATCAATCCTGTAGTGATGACAACGATAAAAGATGGGTACGGATTAGTAAACATTAAACTTGACTTGAGTAAGGCAAAAACTGTAATCGCCGCGATGGAAAATATGTGGAACAAAAATTTTCCTGATTATGTATTTGAGTACGTTTTTCTTGATCAATCGATCGCCAATTATTATAAACAGGAGAATCAACTTTCACAGCTCTACAAAATATTTTCGGGTCTTGCCATTTTTATTTCCTGTCTCGGGCTCTATGGATTGATCTCATTTATGGCTGTACAACGCAGAAAAGAGATCGGCATACGCAAAGTGCTTGGGGCGCCGGTGAGAGATATTGTGTTGATGTTGTCGCGGGAATTTTCAATGCTTATCGTTCTTGCATTTATTATTGCTTCACCCATTGCATGGTATTTTATGCATCAATGGCTGCAACACTATACTTATCGCATCATGATGGGAATATGGTTTTTTGTGGCGACGATTTTAGGGTCGCTATTTATTGCCTGGATAACGGTAGGATATACTGCGATCAAGGCGGCGCTGGCGAACCCGGTGAAGTCATTACGAACGGAATGAGTAATGAGTGATCAGTAATGAGTAAGTTCAAACTCATTACTCATTACTGATTACTCATAAAAAAATATCACATGTAGAAGGCAAAATTTATAACGAGTTAAAGAAACTTTATGCTGTACTACCATTTAAAATTGGCTTTCCGGAACCTGTTTCGTCACAAAACATTTTCCTTTATCAACATTATCGGTCTTTCGATCGGTCTTGCCAGCTGCATCATGATCGGCTTATACGCCTTTAATGAATTGTCCTTTGACAAGTTCAATACTCATCACAGCCAGATCTATCGCATCAATAAGGTAACCAACGAAAAAGGCAAAGAAGGATATAAAGACGCCATTACACCCGGTGCTCTTGCAGAGGAGCTGCCGAAACAAATTCCCGAAGTGGCCGCAGCAACACGGTTCAGGCCCTGGTTCACTGAGATGCTGGTAAGCTATGATAGTATTCATATCAAATTAGACGACGTCGTTTATACAGACGCTTCTTTTTTACAAATGTTAGATTTTCCTATAAAAGAAGGGGACCGAAAGACGGCATTGACTGAGCCCAATACGGCTGTGATCACTGAATCAACCGCTAAAAAATATTTTAAAAATGAAGATCCCATCGGGAAAACATTGGTAACGCTCAATAATATTCCGGTAAAAATAACGGCGATTGCCGGGGATGTTCCGTCTCAATCCTCTTTGCAGTTTACCATGCTTATTTCATGGGGGACTGTGGTTGCCAATAAGGATTATTTTTTCTGGATGAATAGCCAGACAACAAATGTTGTTTACAGTTTTGTCCAATTAAAACAAAATTCCAATGCAGAAAAAGCAGGAGAACAGATCTCTGCTCTTGAACACAAGTACCGCGATGAAACAGAATTTGCATACAGGATCTTCCTTCAGCCACTTAATGATATTCACCTGCACTCGACGGACATTCAGTATGCCGAACAATTTCATACAAACAGCAGCAAGATCGTTTATACGCTTCTTATCATTGCCGCGTTCATTTTATTAATAGGCTGTTTCAATTTCATCAACCTCACCACCGCAGGCGCACTAGGCCGGGCGAAAGAAACGGGCGTACAAAAAGTACTGGGTGCAAATCAATGGCAATTGGTAAGAAAATTTTTTGGCGAGTCCTTTCTCCTGTGTTTGATATCCCTTGCAATTGCTCTATTCTTTGTAGTCATCCTATTGCCATTCTTCAATCAGCTGACCAATGCAAACCTGCAGGCCTCATTGTTGTTACAATGGAATGTAGCCTTGAGTTTAGCAGGATTATTGGTGATCATCAGCGTCATTGCCGGCTTATATCCTGCTATTTTCCTTTCAAGGTTCAGATCAACAGACGTTTTCAGAAATGTTATCAGGGCCGGAAAGAATAATTGGTTACGTCAATTCATGGTCACTACACAATTTGCTTTGTCAATTCTTTTGATCATTGCGACCATTGTCGTTAATAAGCAAATGAATTTTCTTGTCTCAAAAGATTTGGGTTTTAATAAGGACAGAGTCGCTGTCATCCAACTCGCCAATACGAGTATCGAGATGAAACACAAGTCGGCCGCATTCATTTCTGCATTAAAACAAAATGCAGGGGTCGTCTCCGTTTCCGCAAGTAATCGTGTCCCCGGTCAGAGCTTCAATGGTTATGGAATTGTACCCGAAGGTCACACACTTGATGAACACCTGCTCGCCAATGTTCTTGAAACAGATGTCGATTTTGCTTCCGCCTACAATATTAAGTTAGCACAGGGAAGATTTTTTGATCCGAAACTCACAACCGATACCGCCAATTCCATTGTGATCAATGAAGCCATGGCTCAATACCTGGGTTGGAAGGACCCTGTAGGCAGAAAGCTGGAAATTTACGAAGCAAGAAAAGGATCGGTCATTGGAGTGATGAAAGACTTCAACTTTGCATCGCTTCGTGAGAAGATCCAACCCCTCGCCATAATACTCAATGATAATCCCCTTTACGTTTCTATAAAATTGAAAGCCGGTGCGACCCAAACCACTCTCAGTGCCATTCAAAAACAGTGGAAACAGTTTGACGATGAGTTCCCCTTCGATTATTTTTTTATGGATGAGCAGCTGAATAAGTTTTACCAGTCAGACCAGCGATTGCTTAAAGTGATCAGTATTTTTGCAACGCTTGCCATTATTATTGCCTGCATTGGTTTGTTTGGTTTAAGTATTTACACGGCCAAACAACGCACCAAAGAAATAGGTATCCGCAAGGTGCTTGGAGCTTCTGTAACAGGGGTTGTTCGATTATTATCAAAGGATTTTATAAAACTGGTTGGCATTGCTATTCTTATTGCTTCACCGATTGCATGGTGGGCCGGCAATAAGTGGTTGCAGGATTTTGCTTACAGGATCAATATCGGATGGGGGGTTTTCGCTTCGGCAGGAATCATTGCATTACTGATTGCAATGTTTACGGTCAGTTTCCACGCAGTGAAGGCGGCGGTAGCAAACCCGGTGAAATCGTTGCGAACCGAATAAATTGAGCTACGAGCAGTGAGCCACGAGCTCATAGCTCATAGCTAACAGCTAAAAGCTTTTTATATGTTTAGAAATTATTTAAAAACCGCCTGGCGGAATCTATGGAGAAACAAATTTTTCTCTGCTATTAAATTATCAGGTCTTGCTTTGGGGATTGCGTGTAGCCTTGTAATAATGCTATGGGTGAACGACGAACAAAGCGTAGATGCTTTTCATAAAAACGGCTCGCAGTTATACAGTGTTTTTGAAAGACGCTACAACGACGGGCAAATAGGTGGCGGGTATGCCACCCAGGGATTGATGCCAGACGAGCTGAAAAGAGTGTTCCCTGAAATAGAATATGCAACCGGCTACGCATGGAGCGCATTAAACACCTTTGAAGCGAACAATAAAATAATGAAAGAAAATGGGAACCATGCAGGGCAGGATTTTTTTAAAATGTTTACTTATCCTATGCTGGAGGGCAATGCCACGACCGCACTGCAGTCACCCGTTAGTATTGCAGTTTCAAAGAAAATGGCAGAAGATTTTTTTGGTTCACCGCAACAAGCAATTGGCAAAACAATACGCTATAACAACAAGAATGATCTAAAAATAACGGCTGTGTTTGACAATGTACCGGCAAGCAGTTCTTTACAATTTGATTACATGATAAACTGGCAGTTTTTTTTAGAAAATAACAGTTGGGCAAAAGATTGGACCAATAACGTGACACATACCTGCCTTATGCTGCGAAAAGGAACAGATGCAAAAGCATTTGAAAATGAGATAACCCGTTTTCTTGATAACTATAATAAAGAACAAACATCATCGGTGTATATAAGGCTTGGCCTTCAACGCTACGGAAATGTTTACCTGCGTCCTGATTTAGATAAAAATGGGAACATATCCGGCGGAAAAATTATGTATGTAAGGCTCTTTAGCATTGTTGCCATTTTTATTTTGCTGATCGCGTGTATCAACTTTATGAATCTTGAAACGGCACGTTCCGTAAAACGCGCGAAAGAAATTGGTATAAGAAAGGCGGCAGGTGCTATTCGTTTTGCATTGGTTATGCAATTTATGGGGGAAGCTTTATTGATCGTAACAGCAGCCGTAATCATTTCACTGGCACTTGTAACACTTGTGCTGCCCCAGTTCAACCAGGTCACAGGAAAAGACATTCATATTCCTTTTAAGAATGCAGGTTTCTGGTTAAGCCTGTCAACATTGGCGTCGCTAACAGGTCTTATCGCCGGAAGCTATCCTGCACTGTATTTATCATCATTCAAGCCTGTCCGCGTTTTAAAAGGCTCGTTAAAATTTTCGAACAATGCTTTATGGTTTCGTAAAGGGCTTGTTGTTTTTCAATTTATACTTTCCATCGTATTTATTATCGGAACGATCGTGGTAAGTAAACAGGTGAATTATATACAATCCTTTAATCTAGGTTATAACAGGGAGAATCTTCTGTATATTCCCATGGAGGGCGATCTAACATCGAAATATACAGTCTTTAAAACGCAGGCTTTGAAGATGCCCGGAGTAAAAGACGTAACTCATGCGGATGCTGCACCTACAGTAATTAATAATGGTACTACCGGTGTTTTATGGGAAGGAAAAGATCCAAACTCCAAAATTGACTTTGCACAGCTGGGAGTTGGTTATGACTTTATCAAAACAATGCACATACAAATGCAGCAGGGCAGGGATTTTTCAAGGGATTTTGCAACAGATTCTGCGAATTATATTATCAATGAAACAGCTCTAAAAATTATAGGATATAAAGATCCCCTTGGCAAGCCGCTAACTCTCTGGGGAATGAAAGGAACCATTATTGGCGTTGTGAAAGATTTCCATTTTAGTTCACTGCATGAGGCTATTAATCCATTGATGCTTCGTCTTGGCGAAAATTTTGATGGAGGCATTGCACTTGTGAAAACAGAACCCGGGAAAACTAAAGAGGCGTTAGCAAATCTTGGAAAGCTTTATAAAGAGCTCAATCCAAAAGTTCCGTTTACTTATAAGTTTTCTGATGAAGAATATGAAAAGCTATATAAAAGTGAACAGGTGGTAAGTCAGCTTGCCAATTACTTTGCGCTTCTCGCCATATTCATTTCATGTCTTGGTTTATTAGGGCTTGTAATATTCACAGCAGAACAGCGTACAAAAGAATTTGGCATAAGAAAAGTGTTAGGTGCAAGCCCTGTGACATTATTTAATCTTCTTTCCAAAGAATTTCTAATGCTGGTAGTAGTAGCAATTATTATAGCTTCTCCTGTTGCCTGGTATTTCAGCAATCAATGGCTCCGGGACTTTGCTTATAAAACTGATTTAAATTGGTGGGTATTTGGAATAGCTGCGTTTGCGGCATTGTTGATCGCATTGATAACGGTCAGTTTCCAAGCCATAAAGGCAGCCATCGCGAACCCTGTGAAGAGTTTGAGAACTGAATAAAGAGCAATTAAAAATTCAAAAGTAAAAAGTAAAAAAATGGTGTTTTGAATTTTGACTTTTTCATTTTGACTTAAAAAAATTAAAACCATGTTCAAAAACTATCTCAAAATCGCATTCAGAAATCTAACGAAGAATAAAGCATTCTCCCTGATCAATATCATGGGACTTGCCTTAGGATTAGCCTGTAGCCTTTTGATCATGCTTTGGGTAAATGATGAATACCATATAGACGCATTTCACAAAAATGGATCACGATTATACAGCGTCTATGAGCGTCAGAATCACGACGGGCAGTGGTCTGCTTTTCATGGCTCTCCCGGTATTATGGCTGATGAAATGAAACGCGTATTACCCGAAGTACAGTATGCTACAAATTTTGCATGGAATGAACTAAATACTTTTGAAGCAAATAACAAGATCTTAAAACAGAACGGGAACCACGCAGGGCAGGATTTCTTTAAAATGTTT
>Ga0157374_10005726_pt1 | contig 10484 bp, 7 predicted proteins | sample M25metaG_FD_115308 | JGI IMG/M metagenome (GOLD analysis project Ga0157374, IMG submission 115308) | Miscanthus rhizosphere microbial communities from Kellogg Biological Station, Michigan, USA - M2-5 metaG | ecosystem: Host-associated > Plants > Roots > Rhizosphere > Soil | place: USA: Michigan... | reverse complement strand
CGATGCGTTGCCCGCCGAAGGTTCAGGCGCAACTTCGACGGCCCTGGAGGCCGCGAGGGGAAAGGAGACGCTGAATCGGGTGCTCATGCCATCTTCAAGATCGCCGCTTTCGACGGCGATGGTTCCACCGTTTTTCTCGACGAGCTCGCGCGTGACCCATAGGCCGATGCCTGTGCCCATCTCGGCCTTGGTGGTGAAGAAGGCGTCGAAGATACGAGACTGATCCGAGAGCTGAATTCCGTGGCCGTTGTCTTCAATGAGGAGGACAGCGCGTTTGCTGTCGACGAAGGTTTCAAGCCGGATTCTGCGCACGCTGCCCTGCGCCGCGTCGACGGCGTTGGCAACGAGATTTATGAGGATCTGACGAAGCTCGTGGGTGGGAATATCGATCTCAACGCCAGGGGAGTAGTGGCGCTTGACCTGGATTTCGAGGATGTCGCAGCGGTGCTGATATAGGCCAAGTACAGCGTCGCAGGTTTCGGCGAGTGGAACGGTTGCTATGAGTGTGCCGCTGCGGGCAAAGGAGAGTGTAAGGCGCGTAATGTTGGAGAGGCGCGACAGCTCCTGCTCGGCCAAAGAGAGATAGGAGCGGGTTGTGGGGTTTAGGGTGTCGTCCTTGTCGATGAGGTAAAGGAGGTTGGTGACGGATTCGAGAGGATTGTTGACCTCGTGAGCGATGGTGGAGGCGATACGGCCGACAGCTGCGAGTTTTTCGGATTGGATGAGGGCGGATTCGACGACCTTGCGGCGAGTGACGTCGAAGGTGGTTCCGCGCCAGAGATCGGACGAGCCGGCGACTTGGGAACCGCGGGCTTCGAGCCAGTGGACTTCGCCATTGGGCCAGACGACACGGAACTCGATGCGAAGTGGCTGGCCGGTCTGTACGGCGTTCGCGACGGCATCGGTGAGGTGCTGGCGGTCGTCGGGAAAGACAAACTCGAGAGGGAGGGCTTTGCGGTTCAGGTCAGAGAAGGGGCGGCCGAAGATTTCAGGAGAGCCCTCGTCCCAAAGGGTTTCCATGGTCTTTGAACTGAAGACCCAGGTAGCGAGGTCGCTAGCCTGTTGGGCCTGAGTGAGCGCGCTGGTTCGTTCGCGGAGCGAAGCGAGCGTCGAGCGAAGTTTACGTTCCGTAGAGCGCTGCTTCCAACTGAGAAGCGTAATGAAGAATGCTGTCGCGATGAGGACAATGGAACGTTCGAATTGGCCTGAGCCGAAGTGACTGTGCAGAGGGCCGCTGAAGGGGAGATTGAAGGAGATGATGGAGACAAAGATGGCTAACAGCGCGGGCCCGAAGCCCGCGAGAGCTCCAAGGGCGCAGATGATGGTGAAGCTAAAGGCGAAGGGGATGCCGTGAAGCGTAGGCGTCCTAACGGTAAACCAGGTGGCGAAGATGGGAAGCACGACAGCGCAGGTGTAAGCGATGATCCGGCGCAGTCGAGATCCACCAGCGATTTGATCAGTAGCCAATATCACTTTCCCGTTCTTTGGCCGGAGTTAGAGTCCGAGTTCAGAGCGAATTGCGTTCGCAATCGTTTCGGCATGGTGGCGCATGAGGGGTTCGGACTCGGCTTCGATCATAACGCGAGCGAGAGCCTCGGTTCCGCTGTAACGGATGACGACGCGGCCTGAGTCTGCAAGTTCTTTTTCGGCAGAGGCGATCGCGGCGACAATGGACGGTATTCCTTCAAGAGGCTTTTTCTCACGAACCTTGACGTTGACGATGACCTGGGGAAAGACCTTGAGATCGGCGATTAATTCAGACAGAGATTTGCCGGAGCGATGAACGATGTCGAGCAGGAGGAGCGCGGTGAGAAGCCCATCGCCGGTGGTGGAGCGGCCGGAGAAGATGATGTGTCCGGACTGCTCACCGCCCAGAGCGGCGTTTGTGGCGAGCATCTGCTCGAGGACGTACTTGTCTCCGACGGCGGCGCGGAGCATCTGGATGCCGGAACGTTTGAGCGCGGCTTCGAGACCCATGTTGGACATGGTGGTGGCGACGACAGTGGCGTTGGTGAGGAGGCCGCGGGCCTGAAGATCGCGCGCGGCGAGGAGGCGGACCGCGTCGCCGTTGACGACACAGCCGTTCTCGTCAGCGAAGAGGGCACGGTCGGCGTCGCCGTCGAAGGTGATGCCGAGGGAAGCGTTGTAGTGGCGGACGGCACCGGCGACGATCTCAGGATGGAGCGCACCGCAATGCTCGTTGATGTTGCGGCCGTCGGGCGATGCATGGGTGATGACGATGTCGGTGCCGCCGAGCTGCGCGAAGAGTTCGGGCGCGACTGCGGATGCGGCTCCGTTGGCGCAGTCGATGACGATGCGGCGGTTGTCGAGGGAGAGGCCAGGGACAGCGGCGAGGAGGAAACGGATGTAGTCGGCGCGGTCGGACTCGTTGACAGGCGGAGCATCCTGCGAACCCACCTTAGTCTCGCGTCTACTCGCGTCGTCGTGAGCCGAAGATGGGGCACCTGCACTGTTCAGGTTTTTGAAGATTTCTTCCTCGATGGCGAGTTCAGTGGCATCGGGGAGCTTATAGCCGTCGGAGCCGAAGACCTTGATGCCGTTGTCCTCCCATGGATTGTGCGATGCGGAGATGACGATGCCGGCGGAGAAGCCGTGGACATTGGTGAGGTACGCGATGGCGGGTGTGGTGATGACGCCAGCACTCTCGACGGTGGCCCCGCCCTGCGTGAGGCCTGCGGTGAGCTGAGCGGCGATGGCCGGACCGGACTCGCGGGTATCCATGCCGAGGAGGACACGGGGCGACGCTCCGAGGTGATGCGCGAGTGCAAGACCGATGGCGTGCACGGTGGGTGCATCGAGAGGATAGTTGCCTGCGACGGAGCGGATGCCGTCGGTTCCGAAGAGCTTCTTCATTTGGTGCTGGTCTCCGTAGTGTTGGTGCTGGTGACTTGTGCGGTGAGCGAGCCTTCTGCAAAACGGGCGCGGATAGTGGTGCCAGTGGATGCTTCGGCGGCGGAGCGAAGGAGAGTTCCGTCGGCGTTGTAGACGAGTGCGTATCCGCGGGCGAGGACGTTGAGCGGAGAGAGAGCCTGCAGGCGCGCGATTGCGGCCGAGAGGCGGCCCCGGCGCCCGGAGATGGTGTCAGCGGCTGCGCGGTCGAGGCGCGCTTCAGCGCGCTCGAGGCGGCGATGAATGGACGTAAGGCGGAGGGAGATGTCCTGGCGGCGGAGGCGGTCAGTGAGCTGTCGGAGGCGGTCGACCTGCAAACGATGGCGGCGATGGACCGCGCGATCGAGGCGGTTCGAGAGCTCGTCAACGCGCTGACTGCGGCGATCGATGGCGTGGGTGACGGAGCGCAGAACCTGGGTTGCGGAGAGACGGTTGTAGCGCTGGCGTGCTTCCAGCATGTGAAGACGCATAGCGCGGTGGACGCGCCGGTCGAGCAGGTGGACGCGTTCCTCAATGCGGTGCTGGGCAGTGGTGATGATCTCAGCAGCGGCAGAGGGGGTGGGAGCGCGGAGGTCGGCCACAAAGTCGGCAATGGTGAAGTCGGTCTCGTGACCGATGGCAGAGACAGTGGGAATCTTGGAGGCTGCGATGATGCGGGCGAGGGCCTCGTCGTTGAAGCAGGCGAGGTCCTCCATGGAGCCTCCGCCGCGCGCGATGAGGATGAGGTCGGCGAGAGCGGGGTTGCGATTGAAGAAGCGGATGCCGGCTGCGACTGAAGAGGGGCTGGATGCGCCCTGCATGACAGCGGGGTAGACGAGAAGATTGAGTGGGGCGTGGCGGCGACGGACGACGGTGACGATGTCGCGGATGACGGCTCCTGAGGGCGAGGTGATGACGCCGATGCAACGCGGGAAGGCGGGCAGGGGGCGCTTGCGGGCGGCATCGAAGAGGCCTTCGGCGAGGAGACGGGCTTTGAGCTGCTCGAAGGCAAGCTGGAGCGAGCCGGCCCCGCGGGGCTCCATTGTATCGGCGATGAGCTGGAGCTGGCCGCGGGACTCGTAGACGGAGACACGACCGCGGACAAGGACGGCGAGGCCGTCGGCGGGGCGAAAGCGCAATAGGGAGGCTTCGCGGCGGAAGAGGACGACGGGGAGCTGCGCACCGGCGTCTTTGAGGGTGAGGTAGATGTGACCGGAAGGAGCGGGGCGACAGTTGGAGATTTCGCCTTCGACCCAAACACCGGAGTGGGAGGTCTCGATGTGCTGACGTACGCTGTTGACGAGAGCGACGACAGTCCAGATGCGGCGGGTCGGCTTTTCAGGTGGTGCAGGACTAAAACTCAGGTTGCCCTGATGCTCGACGGGACGCGGTAGGGCTCGGCCAGCACGGAGGCTAGCCAAGGTTGGCGGAGTGTCCTGCCGTGGCGCCATATGAGGTGAGTCTAGCAGGATGAACGAGGGGTGGTCTGGGCTTTGGAAGAACGGTTGAGAACCCTGGAACCCGTTCGAATTTTCTTTTGAATGGTGCTTCAAATGGGCTTCATCCGCAACCTTTTGCGGGAAAAAACGTGGGGGTGTTTGGAAGAAAAGTTGGCTAGCGCCGGAAGCGGCTGATGGCCCAGAGGAGAAAGCTGAGGACGATGCTGATGAGGATGGAACTGGCGAGCGGAACGGAGACGCTCCAGCCTCGGCCGCGCCAGGAGAGATCGCCAGGCAGGCGGCCAAGGGGAATGTTGAATCGGTTCAACAAGATAAAGGCGATGCCGATGGCGACAAGGAGAAGACCGAGATAGATGAGGATGCGGCCCAGATCGGACATGGGGTGCCTAAGAGAGGCTGAGCATTGCGTTTGCCTCCCGCAATAGATCGGAGGGCATGCAGGGCTTGGTGAGGATGCCCATGGGCCTGGGAAGCTGGCTCGAGTGTTGTAAGACGTCGTCGAGGTGGGCGTAAAAGCCTGTAAGCACGAGGATTCGACAATCGGGCAGCTCGCGGCTGAAATCTTTAACGAGATCCAAGCCATCGCGCCCAGGCATCACAAGATCGCAGAGGAGCAGATCGGGCCGGAACTCCCGAGCGCAGAGGAGGCCTTCGTTGGCGGAGTAACAGGACCGCGCCTCGTAGCCTCGCTGTTTGAAGATCAAGGCAAGAGTGTTGGCAACCATGGTGTCGTCGTCGACGACTAAAACTCTTTGATTTGTGGGCTCCATAACGTTCTCGACACACTGTAGTGCATTTTCGGGGCCAAACCATTTTGGGTGTACCACTAGAGTAATCACAACACTTGGAGGAGTCGAGTGAATTGTCTGAGAATCAATAACCTTAGGGCGACAAAAGGGCGAAGACAATTGGGCTCTGCTAAGGTTGAGCCGGAGCCGTATTGAAGTGAGTCATCCGGAGGCTGAACCGTTGCACGTTGTAGCGTCGATCGCCGGAGCGTTGTGCCTTGCGGCAGTCTTTGTCGACGCCTTTCAGACAATTCTTCTACCTAGGCGACCGACGGGGCGGTACAGGATTACGCGCGGGTTCCTGATCCTGACGTGGCAGCAGTGGAGAGTGCTGGCTTCACGGACGAAGGACAGAAAGGCCCGTGAGCAAATTTTGAGCGTGTACGGTCCCCTGTCGTTGATCCTGCTGCTGTTTCTTTGGGCGATGCTGCTGGTGTTCGGCTTCGGCCTGTTTTACTACGCGCTTAGCACTCCTTTTACCGATGTGATGGGGGTGCAGTCGGCGCATGGGTTATCAGAGTTCCGGACGGATTTGTATGTCAGCGGAACGACGCTGTTCACGTTGGGGCTGGGAGATGTAGTTCCGCATAGCCTCGGGGCGAGGACGCTGATTATCTGCGAGTCGGGCGTGGGGCTGGGATTTGTGGCGCTAGTGATTGGGTATCTGCCGGTGCTGTACCAGGCGTTTTCCCGTCGGGAAGTGAGTATCGCGCTGCTGGACGCGCGGGCTGGCTCTCCACCAACGGCCGCGGAGTTATTGCGGCGGCATGGGTTTGAAGGGGCCGAAGAGGCCCTGATCGAGCTACTGGCGGAGTGGGAGCGCTGGTCGGCGGAGATTCTGGAGTCGCACATCTCCTACCCGATTCTTTGCTACTACAGGTCGCAACATGACAATCAGAGCTGGCTTTCGGCGCTGGTGGCGATTCTGGATACGTGTGCGCTTTTGATCTCGGTGATGGAGGGTCCGGCGTCACGACAGGCGCAGTTGACGTTTGTGATGGCCCGGCATGCGCTGATCGACCTGGGACAGGTGTTTCACATCAAGGAACAGAGGGTGTGGGCGGAACAGGCGGATCGGGAAAGACTACCCCAGGGCGACTTCGACCGGCTCTGCGGAGTGATGGGCGACATGCAGCTAAGGCTATGTGGAGACGCGGCCTCCGGAGAACGGCTGAAGACGATTCGCGGGATGTATGAGCCGTATGCCGGCGCGCTATCCGATTACTTGATGATGCCGCTACCGGCGTGGGTTCCGGTGACGAAGGAGAAGGACCAGTGGCGCCTGCTGACGAAGTTGCGGACGGAGGCAGAGGCAGTGCGAAGTCCCGCGCGGGCTGCAGCTGCAATACACGATGATCATGGGCACTGAGTGGCGCGGTTGAGGTAGGCCTCGAGCGCAAAAGGAAAACACCTGCAAGGCCAGCTTGCAGGTGTCATTGAGTGTGCCCGTAACGGTGATGGTTATTGCAGAGCGGGAGCGGGGCCACCGGCGGGGGCTGGGTTGAGCTTCTGCGCGGCGATCATTCCAGCAGGGCCCTTGGCGTCCTTGTCCTTGAGGGTGGCGTAGATTTTCTTGGCAAGCTCAGGCTTGTTTTCGGCCTCGTAGAGGTCGGCAAGCTGGAGTTGTGCGGTTCCGGCAGGAACCGAGGTGGAGGGATGTGCGGTGAGGTCGTTGTAGACCTCGATAGCCTGCTGATCGCGGTTGGTCTGGCGATAGAGCTGGGCCAAAGCGAGCTTCGCGAGCGAGGCGAGGTCGCTGTTCCAGCCGGAGGCAACCTGCTTGAGAGTGCTTTCAGCCGATGCACTGTTGCCTGCGTCAATGGCGGTGAGCCCGGCGAAGTAGCGGGAGAGCTTTCCGCTAGGTGTCATGCCATAGGAATCGGCCGTCTTGAGGAAGAGCTGGTTGGCAGCCTTGGCGCGTTCGGCGGCTGATGGGAAGGTCTTTACGCCAGGAGGGATCTGTTGCCCGGGTGAGGCTATCGGGGTCTGATAGGTCTGCATGGCTTCACCGAATGCGATGTCAGCCTGCTGGCTGCGGTGGTTGTAGACAAAGGCACCGATGGCGACGATGGCGATGAGCGCAGCAATAATGACTCCGGTGCGGATGAGGGAGCTGCGATTCTGGCTAGCCCACTCGAGGCCGTGCTGGGTAGTGTCGACGAACTGATCGTGCTTAAGTGCTTGGCGGGTTTGCTGGTCCACTGGGTTGAATCTTCCTTTGATGCTCCGAGCGGTGGGTCCGCATGGAGGGATCACGCGCACGCGGGTGCCGGACGCGGAAGTTTAAGTTTATCAGCCGGGAGGGGTTCACGGTCTATCGCCTGTAAGTTGCAACCCGATTTTTTGCACCGGTAGGGAGATCGTGGCAGACTTCCGGCACGGAGTCATCCACAAGGGTTTAAGCGCATCTGACAGAGGACGGGCAGACACTTTTGTACCGCGCCCAGGTCGATTAACCGCTGAACATGGATGGAGGACGGTCCGATAGCAGTCAAAAGCACAGATACGTCTTCGATGCAGATGAGCCATCCAGTCCAGATCGACGCCGTCAACCGACAGATTCGCAAGCTGTCGGGCCTGCGGTTTCAGTGGCTGACGTTTCCGCGGGAACTGGAAAACCGGTTCGAGGCCGAGACCTCGGAGCGACGATGCAGGCGGCTATGGCTTGAGGGTCTGATCGCGATCGTGTTGTACGACCTGTTCCTGATCGCGGACTACTTCGGCGCTCGTCCTCAATTTCGAGCAGCCTTTGCCATTCGGCTATTGATGATTACGCCGGTATGTCTCCTGGTGAATGCGTGCATGCTGCGGCAACCAGGGAGGGTTTTTCGGGAGTCGAGCATAGCGTTTGCAGCGTGCCTGGCCGGACTATCGCAACTGTATCTGGAGTCGAACCGGAGCCCTGTGGTTTCGGCGTACGTACAGCCGGCTGTACTCGCTGTAATTCTGTTCACCAATATGGTGATGAGGCTGAGGCTTCCTTATGCCATCACAAGTTCAGTAGTGATGCTGAGCGGCGATGTATTGTTTCTGTCGCGGGATCACATGCTGAGTCGCGCAGAGGAGATCTTCGGGTTTGGACTAGCCCTCTCCACAACCGCGATAACGCTGGTGGCCAACTACAGCGCGTGCCGTGAGGAACGGCTGAACTACCTTTTAACTCTGCGTGGGGAACTTCTGGTAGGGGATCTGAACCGGCTGAACGCACAGCTGCTGCACAGATCGGAGAGCGACGCGCTGACGGGACTGGCAAACCGGCACGCCTTTGATGCGCAGTTCGCTGAGTTGTGGAGAAAGTCGATGGTGAGGGGAGCGGCGCTGTCAGTGATCGTTGTGGATGTGGATCGTTTCAAACGCCTGAACGACCGTTACGGGCACCTGTACGGCGACGAGGTATTGAAGAGGATCGGATCGTTACTGCAGCAGGCTCTTCGCGCTAAAGACGATTATGCAGCACGATTCGGAGGCGAGGAGTTTGTAATTTTACTGCCGGGAACGCATCAGACCGCAGCTATCCAGGTTGCTGAGCGGTTGCGCAAGATGGTCGAACTGGCGGGGTTCCCGGCCCTTGACCCGACACAGCAGCCGTACGACGCTAGTATCAACGCAACGGTGAGTTGCGGGGTGGCGACCGCGTATCCAACGGCGCAGGACTCTGCGGAGCGGCTGCTGATGGCGGCGGACAAGGCGCTGTACGAGGCTAAGGAGACCGGGCGCAACAGGGTTTGCTCCGCGCCGGGAAATGCCGGGCTAGGCGTCACTTAATGTCTCGCCAGTTCTGACCGATTCCGACCTCGGCAACGATGGGGACGGAGAACTCGGCGACGTGTTCCATCTCCTGCTTGACCAGTGCTTCCATCTCCTTTGATTCTTCGGGAACGACGTCGAAGAGCAGTTCGTCGTGGACCTGGAGGGTCATGCGTGAACGAAGCTTACGCTTTGCAATCTCGGCATCGATGCGGATCATGGCGAGCTTGATGAGGTCAGCCGCGGTGCCCTGAAGCGGCGTGTTGACGGCGGTGCGCTCAGCGAAGCCGCGCATGTTGGGGTTGCGCGACTGGATATCGGGTATGGGGCGGACGCGGCCGAAGGATGTGCTGACGGCTTGATTGCGGCGCACGGTGGCGAGAGTTTCTTCGATGAAATTCTGCACGCCGGAGTAACGCTCGAAGTAGCGCTCTATGTACTCGCGCGCTGTCTTCTGATCAATGCCCAACTGTGCGGCGAGGCCGAAGGGAGAAATGCCGTAGACGATGCCGAAGTTGACGGCCTTGGCGCGGTTGCGAGTCTCCTTATCCATGGTGGCGGCGTCGACCTCGAAGACCTCGGAGGCAGTGAGGGTGTGGATGTCCTTGCCGGTGCGATAGGCGTCGAGGAGGAGCGGGTCCTGCGAGAAATGGGCCATGAGACGCAGCTCAATCTGCGAATAGTCGGCCGACATGAGGACGTTGCCGGGAGCGGCGATGAAGGCGGCGCGGATCTCGCGACCAACGGCAGTGCGGATGGGGATGTTCTGAAGGTTGGGATTTGTGGAGGAGAGGCGACCGGTGGCGGTGCCGACTTGGTTAAAGGTGGTGTGGATGCGGCCTTCGGAGTCGGCGAGCGAGGGAAGAGCGTCGAGGTAGGTGCCTTTGAGTTTTTGCAGTTGGCGGTGCTCGATGACTAGGGCGGCGATGGGGTGGGTCTCGGCAAGCTCTTCGAGGACGTCCTGCGCGGTGGAGACGACCTTGCCCTTCCCATATTTCATTGGTTTGGGCAGGAGCATTTTGTTGAAGAGCACATCGCCAAGTTGCTTGGGTGAGTTGATGTTGAAGCGGTGGCCGGAGTCGGAGTAGATCTTTTCGGCAAGGTTGTCGACCTCGACGGCGAGGCGTGAGGACATCTGCCGGAGGAAGCTGGGGTCGATGCGGACGCCGGTCTGCTCCATGCGTAGGAGGACGGGAACGAGGGGCTTGTCGATGGTCTCGTAGACGTTGATGAGCGGTGAGGTGGCCGTGGCTGTTGCCGAGGGCTTCTTCTGGTCGGCAAAGAGCATCTCGGTGGTGACGGCCCCGCCGAGAGCGGGATCGTCGGCGGGGATATCGTGCTCGGTCGGTGCGTAGTCGGCGACCTGTTTTCCAAGAATGGTGGCGAGCCGGACGACGGCGGCGGCGGCTTCAGGAAGACGCTTGGGGTCGTTGGGATTTTCTTTTGTCGGCTGATGGACGAGTGCACGGCTGGTACTGCGTGCAGCGATATCAGGCAGCGTGTGAGAGCCGTGGGTTGGATTGATGAGGTAGCTCAGCAGCATGACATCGTTGCGGACGCCTTCGAGGGTAAGGTTGTGCGGCTCGAGGGCGCGCATGAT
>Ga0157374_10005725_pt1 | contig 10484 bp, 11 predicted proteins | sample M25metaG_FD_115308 | JGI IMG/M metagenome (GOLD analysis project Ga0157374, IMG submission 115308) | Miscanthus rhizosphere microbial communities from Kellogg Biological Station, Michigan, USA - M2-5 metaG | ecosystem: Host-associated > Plants > Roots > Rhizosphere > Soil | place: USA: Michigan... | reverse complement strand
GTTGCTATTTACTTTCCTATAATTACTCTTTATACTGAACCTAATAAAAATTGTTTTTTAAGTATAGATTTATGAAATATACTTTTACTTAAAAGGTTGATTATTATTTATAAATACTTTTGTATATATATTTATTAATAATGGGAAAAGTGCTTTTAGAAGGTTTTCAATGTGAAAGATGCAGACATACCTGGCTTCCACGTGAAAAAGTAAAAGATAAAAAGGAGAAAAATGAAAAAGAACAACCAATAATATGCCCAAGTTGTAAAAGTCCTTATTGGAACAAGCCAAAAACCAGAAATCAAAAAACAGTGCAGACAAGTACAGAAGAAAATGGTTTTAATAATAGCAACAGTGCTGATAGTATTTCTGCTTCTGCATCTACCATTTAAATTGGAACACTGCTTTCTGATTATATCAAACAGGTAAATAATAAAAACAAGTTATTAGAAACTTAAGTTAGTAACTTCTTTTCTTTTCTCTATAAATTTAATACCAATGTTTTATTTTTAAACGATAACTTGTTAGAATAAATTTATAAATTTATAAATTTTCCATTTGAATTTATAGCGTAGTTAATAGTCTATATTTAGCTGCTTTATATACGATTACAGCATAGATATATTTTGGGTAATTATTTTATGTTTCGTATCACAAGTGACACTTTAGAAATTTGTGATACAGTTTGATATTTTATAAATGGATATACCTAATGAGAGAACTTGTTTATTGGATATTTGTTATTGGAAGTAATACAAATACAAAAATTATATATTTATGTAAATAATAGAAAAAAATAGTCTTCTTTTTATAACTATATTATATATCTAAAAAATATGACTTGTATACCTTGCGAATTGTATTAGCGGTATTGTATTAGCGAGCAAAACATATGTCATTATACTCTAAGGGTATAACATTAATAAAAGCGCTTGTAAAGATTCAGATTTATATCAATAATATCTAACTATTTCAAAAATTAAACAAAAGAATCTATTCCCTATTAATAGAACTTAATAAATAAGAATTTTTATTTTGATCTGTTACATCTAGAATTCTTAATTTCATTAATGTTTTGTTATATAGTTCAATTATTATTTTAGAGATGATGTCGAATAAAATTTACTTATAAAGATATAATATCTAGAAAAAATAATAAAAAGTGGATTTGAGATAAGAGAATCGAATTATTGAAAATCATAATTGGATTGAATATATATACCATATTAGAAATATTATTAGTTTCTAATAGAGTTAATTCAATTTCATACTTTTATTTGATTACTAAAACAGGGCAATATGAATAGGTAACTACATCAGATGCTACACTTCCAAGTAACATCTTTTTAATACCTGATTTTCCTCTAGTACCAATTACTATTAGATCAACATCCCTCTCTTCTGCATAATTTAATATCGAAGCTGCTATTGAAAATGGTGTGGTTATTATATCTGTTTTTATTTTTTTATTCGCCTCAATGTTGTCTTCATTTTTTGTCTGATTTATTATCTCTTTGAACCATTTTTCTGCTCCAATTTTATAATCATTAAAATAAGATTGTGAAACCATGCCAAAAACTCCTGAAGAGTCACCATGATGAATTTTAGAAGGTAATATTGATAAAAGTATTATTTCAGAATTAAATTTTTTTGATAGATCGATTGCATAATTTGCAGCATTAAATGACGAATCAGATCCATCTATTCCTATTAGTATTTTATTAATTTTTTTATCCAATATTTGTAGTCTATTCAATTATTATAAAAAGTATTATGTGCAGATATTTTATAAAATCCAAAGTATGTGAGATGTATTTATAATGTATTTATGCTCTGTTGCATAACTATATACCATTAACTTATCATTGTCTCGATTATACAATTCTTCTAAATATGTTATACAAAGATATTTTAAAAATCATCATCTCTTTTATTATATTCTGTAATATTTTATCGCTCTGATGTATATATATTCTCCAAACATACACACGCTTTATAGATGAAAAAATAGTTTCAGCAATCCATTCACCTGCTTTCATACATCCTCTTTTCTTATTCCATTTTAGCAGATCCTTTGACTGAGAATAAACTTCTCTATTTCTCAAACTATTGTTTTTAACTATACGATAGAGTTCTTTCTGACCTTGATTGCAGTAAGTCTAATCCTTTTATTTTGAAGATATTCGAAATTCTCATTACTATAGTAGGAACCATCGCAAAGACTGATTTGAATTTAATATTGTTATTGTTTTTCAAAATATGTCCAATTAATTTTGACATAATCTTCCTTTCATATTCTGTAATTTTTCATCATCATCATCATCATCATCATCAGTAACTTCTAAAAAGGCGAGTATTTTCTTGTTCTTGATATCCACTGCAATGTGGATCTTTATATAGCCATTCTTCTTTTTAATCTGTCATTTCTATTCTTGTATCCACTGAGGGGCCTCTATTTGTTACCTTTATGCCTGTACTGTATATTGCTATGATAATGTCTCCATGATTATCATCTAACCTATTGCCTGAGAGATCCAATTGGTTTACTCCTCTTATTCTACATATTTGTGAATAACATATGGATGAACTGGAAGAAGATTCTTTCTAGTGGCTTTTATGATACCTTCTGTTTGATGATGACAAGGCAGATGAAAATATACATATTCTCATGTATTCAATAACAAGGATCAAGAAATCAGGATAAGAGTATGGTTTGCCTTTTTTATTTTTATTTATTTAGCCAAGACTATTATCCCACATGTCCAGAAAATCATATGTAAAAAGGAATTTTTCATCGTCTTACAAGAGAATTTGGTTATAAGAAGGCCAACGAATCACAATTATTGAATAAACTAATTCTATCTAAATAGATTGAGTTATGCAACAAAGCAATAATTAATAATAAAAATAATAGAATATCTTTGATTGCCATAATTATATGATATATTTTCTTCTATAATTATAATATTATTTTAATTATTATATTAATATCCGAAATTTAGCATTAGAATACTATTTATAAATTTAATTTTAAATATAATTTCAATTAAACAAGTAACTTTAACTTATTTAATAAATGTTCTTAAAATAGAAATTTTACAGCAAATATAGAGACAAAAAAACTATTAAAATTATGACTTCCTATTTTATTTATCCATGGAAAAAATGAATCAGAATGAGATTAAGGAATTTCTAATGAGAGGAACATATACAGCAAAATTAGGAACAATAAACAAAGATGGATCTCCCCATATAACTCCTATTTGGTTTATCTTAGATGAGAATGATCATATAATTTTTACAACATACTTTAAATCATTAAAAGCAAAAAACTTGGTACGTAATCCAAAGGTTAGTATTTGTGTTGATGATCAGGTACCTCCATTTTCTTTTGTTATAGTCAATGGAATTGCAAAAATAATGACTAATTCCAGAGATCTTCTTATTTGGACTACAAAAATTGCAGAACGATATATGGGTAAGGAATTATCTTTAGATTATGGAAAAAGAAATGCTGTTGAGGGAGAATTGATTATAAAAGTTATTCCTACTAAAATTAACGGCCAAAAAGATATATCAATATAATAATTATATTCTATATTTTGGCAATAGTTTAATTTATGATATTAGAAATAGATAATATATCTTTATACATTCGGGCCTTTAACCTATTATAGTCAGCAGCCTTTTACAATATTTTTTCTCTAGATAATATTTTATGGTTTATAATTTATTTCAAGAATCTTGTAAAAGTAATAATTTTCATTTTATAATGACGAGGATAAATGATGATATATTCTTTGAGAAATATAAATAATTTTTAGGTACATATAAAAGATAAAAAACATAATTTCTATTCTCTCTTTTTTCGTATTTTACCCTGACTATAAACAATAAATATGTCTAAATATTTTTAATAATTAGTTTCTTGAAATAAATTATTTTTAAAAAAGATAAGGCTTATAATAAAGACCTGTTCCTATAGGTAAAATAAGTATGGTGAACACAATATTCCGGGTACAATCACATAAGTTTACTCAAGAAAATATACAAACAACTTTAGTTTGTTCAAATTGTGATGAAGTCTTCACCAAATAATTTTTATTGGATCTTGAAGGTCAAACAATTGAGTTTAAATGTCCTGTGTGTGGAAATTTAGGCGAAGCCGATATTCCATACAAAACTGCAGAGGAACGTGAAGAATTTGAAGAAGACTTGGATGAAATATCTGAAGAAGAAAACGGCGATGAATTTGAAGAAGATTATTGACTAGTTTGCTATTTCTTATTATCATTTATCTTTCCTAATTGTGCTAAAAATGCAGCCAGTTGAATTTCTGGATGAGCACCAATCGATAATCTATAATCATATTCTGCTATCATTGAAGAAATTTCAGAGATGTTTTTAATATCGCGATTGTAAATTTCTTCATTGGCATATTTTAGAAAATCAGTTTCTGACACGCCATATACATATAGTAATTCAAGTAGCTTTATCCTTGACTCATTAAACTTTGAATCAAGAGCTAATTTTATTATTTCAGAAATCTTGCTTTTTCCAGAAATTCCTATTGCATTTTGAACTTGTAATGTATTTATATTGCCATTAGTTGAAGCTGCTTGTAAAATGTTTATAGAATGTCTTAAATCTCCATTTGTATGTTCATATATTTTATATAGTGCTTTCTCTTCAAATTTTACTCCTTCATTTTTACAAATAAACTTTAAATATTCTACTACTTCATTTGCAGGCACCTTTGAAAAACGAAAAACTACACACCTACTTTGTATTGGTGCTATAATATGAGAAAGATAATTGCAAATAAAAATAAATCTTGTAGTTTTTGAACTATCTTCTATAATCCTTCTCAATGATGTTTGTGCATCTGATGTCATTTCATCGGCTTCATCTAAAATAATGATTTTAAATGGTCTTTCATTTTCTGATTGGTTTAATGAAAGCTTCATAATGGATGCAAATTCTTTTACTCTCTCACGTACCATTTTAATACCTCTTTCATCAGAAGCATTTAATTCCAATGTGTCTCTTTTCCAATTATCTCCTAGTATTTCTCTTGCTAGACATATTGCAGTAGTAGTTTTTCCAATACCTGCTGCACCCGTAAATAATAGATGTGGTAATTCATTTGGTTTATTTAAAAAGTTTTTTAAACCTATAATAATTTCTTTTTGATTAATGATCTGATCTAAATTTTTTGGCCGATATTTTTCTACCCACATTATATTTGCAATGTCATTTTCTTTCTGCTGTTTATTTTGCATCCTTAAGAAATTGTTCTTTTTTCCAATTTAAAAATTATTCAATTATAGATTAAAAAAAATTCACTCTATGTTAAATAATCTTATAACTAACTAAAATAAATATATAATGAATTCGTTATTGAATTCCAATTCAAATAAGTTAATTCAAGATCTTGATAATATCTCTATACTCTATAGATTTTCCAATTTAGATTATTTACTTAAAGAAATAAGAGTAATTTATTTAAAGGATGTTGAAATTTTATTACCGCCTTTTATATCTATTAGTGCAAACGAGGGTGATATGACATCTGTTCCTAGATGGATTTCCATAATTTTAAGCAAGCAAGGGTTAATAGAAATCCATGATGAAGATGATTTATCTTATATTAAAAGGGCTTTGAATAGAGAAAGGATTTCTTCAGGTCATATATTATCTTCAATAGATCCAGATTTTTATGTTCGTGTAAATAATTATCTCCGTAATATCGATGAAAAAGAACGAGAATCATTAATTGTTTCATTAAATCCTTTTATTGCATCAAGAATACAGAAAATAGTAAAAATTTCTGCTTCTTCTCCTTTGGTTCCAGAAATAGAAGAAAAACTTTCATTAGAAGAAAAATTGCTGTATGAGGATTTTTATAAAATGACTTCTAACTTTAAAAAATTGGTGCTAAACCTTGAGTAATGATGCTTTTCGTGATTCTTCTAATATTCAAGAACAACAACAACAACAACAACAGACTATTTCTGCTTTATCTAATGAACTCGAATTATTTTTAAGATCTTTTAAAGATCGCACTGGTAACTATAAATATTTTGATAAAATTAATAATATGATTGCAACTTCTTCTGCATATATCGCTGTAGATTATATTGATTTTGATAGCTTTAATCCCTCTCTTGCAAAAGATATTACTCATAAACCTGATGAAATGTTTGATGCTTTTAATGAAGCAGTTATTTCAATTTTATCTGAAATTCATCCAGAATATGCAGGTGAAATCAAAGACAATATAAGAGTAAGAATAGGTAATTATGCGGTCCAAAAAGGATTACGTGATATAAATGCTGATGTAATAAACAAATTACTGGGTGTTTCTGGAATGGTAGTACGTTCCTCTGAAGTAAAACCATTTGGAAAAAAAATTGCTTATCGTTGTCTTAATTGTAACCAAATTAATCTTTCGCAATTAAAAGGTTTATCTTTAAGAAAACCACAAAGATGCCTTAATTGTTCTGAAAAAGAACTAGAAATGGATATTGAAAATAGTTTATTTATTGATTTTCAATTAGTACGATTACAAGAATTACCTGAGGATCTACCTGCCGGCCAGCTACCCCACTACATTGAGGTTACAATTTTAGGAGATTTGGTTGACCAGTGTAGACCCGGAGATAGAATAATGTTGACTGGAGTCATTAGAATTGATCAAGAAGCAGCATCCTTTGTTTCTGGTAACTCTTCTTCTTCTTCTTCTTCTCAAATAAAAACTTCTTTATTTAAGCTTAGAATGGAGGGAAATAATATTGAATATCTTGGTGGAAGAGCAGGCGACAAAAAAACAAGATCTATTGAGCGTATATCTATTAGTGCTGAAGATGAAAAGCAAATTATTGCAATGTCAAAAAAGCCAGATATTTATGAAAAATTAATTTCATCATTTGCTGCCCATGTATATGGGCATGAAGTTATTAAAGAATCTATATTACTTTTAATTGTAGGCTCTGTAAACAAAAAGCTAGACGATGGATCAGCAAGACGTGGTGATATTAATATACTTTTAGTTGGTGACCCTGGAACTGCAAAATCTGAAATGCTTAAATTTGCTGCAAAAATTGCACCTCGAGGGCTGTACACTTCTGGAAGAGGTTCTACTGCAGCTGGACTTACAGCAGCTGTTATTAGAGATAAATCTGGAATTATGATGTTAGAAGCAGGTGCTGTAGTTTTAGGCGATCAGGGATTGGTTTGTATAGATGAATTTGATAAAATTAAAGCTGAAGATCGTTCTGCTTTACATGAAGTTATGGAGCAACAAACCTGTTCTGTTGCCAAAGGCGGTATCGTTGCAACACTCAATGCAAGGACTTCTATACTTTCTGCAGCAAATCCTATGTATGGAAAATATGATCCTTATAAAAATATAACAGAAAATGTAAATCTACCAATTCCACTTTTAACACGATTTGATATTATATATGTTATAAGAGATATTCCAGAAAAAGAAAAGGATAGCAAAATAGCAGGTCATATTTTAGAAATTCATAAAGATGTTCAGAAAACCTCTCAAACTGCTGCAATCAATATTGATCTGTTGAGTAAATACTTGGCATTTGCAAAACAGGTTGTTGAACCTGAATTAACTCGAGAAGCAGTGTCAATTATTCGTGATTATTACATGAAAATGAGAAATGTTGATTCTGATAGTATGATTACTGTAACGCCTAGACAATTAGAAGGATTAATTAGGCTTTCAACTGCTCGTGCACGTTTATTATTAAAAGAAAAAGTTGAAAAAGAGGATGCAGAAAGATCTATATTTCTAGTTCAAAGAATGCTTGAGACAGCTGGTGTCGATGTTAATACAGGAAAAGTCGATTTAGGCGTTTTACATGGAAAACCATTTAGTGAAATATCTAAATTAAAGCTCTTTATGGAAATATTTTCAAGTCTGTCTGGAGAAGACAAAAACGATGTAGAAGAAAATACTTTCATCATAGAGCTTGCAAAGACTGGAAAATTTTCAGAGTCAGATGCAAAATCTTTTATAAAAAAAGCAATGAATGATGGTCAAATATACGAAAGAAAGCCTGGATTTTATTCAAAAGCCTAAAGTTTAATATTTATTTTGTAAACTGAATATGAGGATTTAGAATAAATATTGAAATATTATTTGATCAATAATTTTTGCAGTGACGGTTATCTCTGATTCCTATATGGGCATGTTTTTACCTTCTGATATTTATAAAAGAATCTCAAAATTTATTGAAGGTACTTTAAGTTTTCCATTCATTAATAAAGATGAAATAATGGCCATATTTTTTTTGTTTGGAAAAAATTTTGGTGTAAAAACACAATTAGATATTCTTTCTGTCAAGGATCTTGCAAAAAGATCAATTGATCAAATAAAACGAGAAATATTTCTTTATAAAACAATCACAAAGTCAAATATTGAAATAATTAAGGAAAATTATCAAAAGCGAATCCTTCAAATTTATGTAGAATATCAAAATAATTCTTCATTCAATGAATATGAAATCAATGAAAGAATAATTCGTGATCCTTCTATTCTTATGTCATGTTATTCTCAACATATTTCATATTATAACCAAAAATGCTTTTTCGAAATTTTTGACCCCTTAAAAAAAAATCAAATAGATAAAGAACTAGATCATTTATTGGTAGATAGAATGGTGATGTTAAGTTATAATCGTGAACATTCTACCATGTTGCCATTTAATACTCTAGAACATTTTTTAAAATGGATAAAAGTGAATTAATTTTATTAAATTAGTTTTTCTTTGATTGCTAAATCAAACAAGATTTGCATTAATTCAATATCCACAACATACATTAATTGGTAAAGTGCTATATTTAATGTGTCAGTTCAGGGCAAATTAGATTATGAATCTTTATTAGATAGATTACAAAATAAAATGGGAAATGTAATAAGAAAAGAAGTATCAAGGCTTGAGGTTCCAACTCCAAAAATTATGTGGGTTGGTCAAAGAACTATTTTTAGAAACTTTATGGATTTTCCAAAAGCATTAAGAAGAGATCCTGAAAAGTTATTATTATATTTAAATAAGGAATTGGCTTCTGCAGGTTATATATCAGGAGAAAGGATTATTTTTTTGGGAAGAAAACCTATCTCTTCATTTGCTGGCTTGATCGATCGATATGTAAAGGATTATGTTATTTGCCCTGTTTGTGGAAGCCCTGATACTAGAACAGAAAAAATTAAAAAATTAGGTTTTATGATTTGTGAAGCTTGTGGTGCAAGATCCTCGATAAAAAGCAATTATGCATAATTACCTGATGTATTGACTGATCTTTAGATAGATTTCATTCCCATACTTATTTTTCTCTTTAGAATGAAAATTAGATGGACTAAATATATTTAAAAAACGATATAATTTGTTAGGCTCTGTTAACTTAGGGAAAAATCTTTTAATTTAACCATCATCTAAATGTAATGATTAGGTAGTTTTATTCATTTTTATTTGAATTCAAGTCCAATTTAACTTAAATTATTGAAAAGCTTTTTTGAGAAAACATATTTGATGAATTGAAAAATATTTATAAAACGCTTAAGTTAAGAGCCATTTGTTATAGATTAAAGTTTTTATATTTGTAATAGAAGGCTTTCGAATCTAAATAATTTGTTTTCAATTATACTTTGGATTCCATAGTATATAATTCTAAATTATAGAATTAATTTCAAAACAAAACTACAATTGTATACAAAAAATTAAAAGTAAAAATCAAGTGTTGATAACAGGTGATTATACATTAGAAAAAACTCAATTTACTTGCATAAACTTTATTATATTTTTATTGTTTATATTTATAATTAATGGCTAACAAATATCAAATATTATTTGTCGAATACTATTAGCTAATTTACGAATATGCCTTGACATTTAATTAATTGTTTTCTTATCATCGATATGTAATTATTAGATTTAAAAGATTTTATTATTATGGATAAAGATAAAGATAAAGATAATGATTATTCTTTATTGGAAAACGATGTTAATGAATCTGATACATCCTTCTCACAACAACAACAACAACAACAACTAAATGTTGACAATTCTAATGAGAATGAAAAAATAGATGAGTTACAAAAAACCAAAACTGAATTAGATTATTATCGTAATTTATATAATGAAACACTAAATAAATTAAAATATAGTTTAGCAGATTTTGATAATTTTCGAAAAAATATTGAAAGACAAAACTCTTTGAAAATATTATCAATTAAAGCTGATGTTTTATCCGCCCTTATTAATATTCGAGAAGATTTTATTCGTGCCATTGATACTATTAAACAAAATAAAATTGATAATGCTGTTTTAGAAGGATTAGACAGTATTTTAAAAACTATCAATATATTTTTAGAAAAAGAAGGCCTTAAAGAAATAGACTCTATAGATAAACCATTTGATCCTAATGTCCATGAAATTATAGGATTTTCTTATAATAATGGTGAT
>Ga0157374_10005722_pt1 | contig 10488 bp, 8 predicted proteins | sample M25metaG_FD_115308 | JGI IMG/M metagenome (GOLD analysis project Ga0157374, IMG submission 115308) | Miscanthus rhizosphere microbial communities from Kellogg Biological Station, Michigan, USA - M2-5 metaG | ecosystem: Host-associated > Plants > Roots > Rhizosphere > Soil | place: USA: Michigan... | reverse complement strand
TCTCGAATTCGCCTTTGATTCCCGCGCCGGCCTGAAGCAAGGCCAGGTCCAGCGAACGAATCGAGACGTTCTTCAGCGGAGGCGGCACGTCACCCTGCGCAATGCGCAGCGCCAGTCCCTCAACGACCGCGGTCTTTCCGACTCCCGCCTCGCCGGTCAGAATTGGATTGTTCTGGCGGCGTCTCAGAAGAATATCGATCATCTGACGGATCTCGAAATCGCGGCCCAGGACGGGGTCGATCTTCCCCGCCCGCGCGTTCGCGGTGAGATCCACCGTGAACTGGTCGAGATTTGCCGTCTTGCCGCCTGCCTTTGGCGCCGTTCCGGGAGCGGCTCCAGCGTCAGCCTCGGAGAGCGTTTCCGCCTCCTCTTTCGATCCAGCTACGATCGATGCGAACTCCTTCCGCAACGTGGCGGCCTGGATCCGGCTGAACTCCTTGCTGGCATCGCCCATCAGCCGCGCCAACTCGGCGTTCTCCACCAGGGCAAGAATCGTGATGCCGGAGCGAATTTGAGAAATCCCGAAGTCGATCGACGCCATGGTCCACGCCTCGGTGAACATCTTGAGCAAGGACGGACTGAGAGCCGGCGTCCGCGCGTTTCCGGTCTTCAAGGAATCCAGACTGCGCGTGAGGTCTTTCGCCAGTCGCGACTTGTCAATTCCAAAGTGCTGGATGATTCGCGCGAAGTCGCTGTCATCCGCCTCCAGCAGCTTCTGCAGGTAGTGCTCGATCTCGACGTCGTAGTGGGTGCGAGACAGGCACAGCCCGGCCGCGCCTTCCAAAGCGCTTCTGGTCTGTGAGTTCAGCTTCCCGATGAGTGACTTAAGATTAACGGCCATATATCGCTCTCCTAATCGGATGACTTTTTCGAAACTATAGCGGCAGAATCGTCTCCGCGGGATCCCGCGAAAGGGGGTTGCACTTGGACCAGCTCACCCAGCCAAGCAGCGGAGCTTGGTTGGGGTCGGCCCCCAGTTCGCAAGACGGAACTTCATCGCGCTTCAGTATCAACTGCAACTCGAAATCAAACTCGTCTCCGGCGTAAAACCGCACCAGGGTTCGCAGGGGCTCATACGCGCTTCCCACAGGCAGGAAATCGCGATACTGGGCGAGCGTCAGGGGACCCAAAACAACTCGCAAGCCCGCCTGCGGATCCCAGACTTCGTCGCCCACAACAGCCCCGCCGCCGAGGTTTTCCGAGATCCCGTCTTCATCGCGGAAACAGGTCTGCGAGAGAACCTCCAGCCGGTACCACGCTCCCACGAACTGCTCGATTCGAACCGGGACTCCGAAATAATCTTCCAGAAAGCCCTCGCAGCCAACCGCCGAACGCGGGTACTGCGTCAGTAACCCGGCGTGAAACAGGAACGCGTCGTCCGGCACCACCTGCCGGTCCCGTAGCTCTTCGTGTCCCAATCCGACCAGGTTTTGCAGATACAGCCGGATCCGATCGTGTTCATCCCGTCCGTGGGTGGTTTGAAAGTGGTATTTCTGCCAAGCCCGATAAAACAGCGAGATGATCCGGTGATGGAACAGGTCGAAAAAATCGCGAGCGCTGGTGTCGCCTTCGGTGCGGCGCCGCTGAATGAACTCGGTGTAGTGGATGGGCAGCACGCCGAGCGGCCCCGTCAGACCCATGAAGTTCACACTCATGAGCGGAGGCTCGTTCTCTCGGTAGGTCAAGGACTGGATCTCGCTCGCCGGAAAGGCCAGCGACGGATGCACGCTAAACCGCACGGTCTCGGTGTGCGGCTGCACGAAATGGCCCACCGGCGCAGTCCCCGGCGAGAGGCGCTCCAGAAGCTGCACAGCCTGGAAGAACTCGAAGGCGTAGGGCTCCCGGCGAAGGTGCGCCTCCACCGGATCGGGCACTACAGCAAGATTCGGTGTCCGGCTCTCGGTGGCCATTCCTTCAAGACTCCTTTCCGCTGCCGGGTTCTCGCTTCCAGCTGGCTGAAACTGTTCATCGAAACGTACAGACCCAGAAACTGTTCGATCACCTGCGCGAACAGGTACACGCCGCCGCCCACGAATTGTTCCTCGTCGAGCTCCATTTCGACTTTGACGCCACGAACAAAATGGATTCCGTGCTCGGATATGACGCGGCCGTAGTGCCTCTTGCTGGACAGGCTTTTGATCCCGTCAATCTGGCGCTCCGCATAGCTCGACCCCGAGAAGTTGTACAGCCGCAGAATCTCCTGCAATGCCTCCAATCCCTCTTCCACCAACGATAAGTAGTTTAAGGAAAGGTGCGATAGCAATCGCCACAGCAGTTCCTTCCCCGGCGGAAGCCGGTAGGAAGGCGTGAACTTATGAAGGGTCACTATGCGTTTGATGATGGACGCGCCCTCCAGTTCAAAATCGCCCGATGCCTGGCCGAACGGGAGCGTCGAAGGCAGGTCGCGATTCGTGCAGGTGCAGCGAATGGTCAGCGTGTCGATGTCCGGGCGGACAGTCTGGCCTGAGAGGTCCAGAAACGAAATCGCGAGATCCGAGCGATCGTCGTAATCCAGCTCGCGGCGTATAGCTCGCCAAAAGGCGCGCTCGGGCCGGCCTGCGCGCGCGTGCCGGAGCGAATAGAACGGCTCGAAGTAGGTAATCTCATCGGAGCCGGCACTCGAGCTGAGCACCTGGTCGATCGAGAAGACTTCCATGCCCCGGCGGCGGCGCGCGTCGGGAACCACCGGATACTCGGTGCGGGTCTCGTCCATGCGGATCGGCTCCGCGGTCTGCGTGAACAAATTCACAACGGGGGAACAGTTCAGCCGGAAAGTCTGCGCTGACACGCCCATCTCGAGGATCTGGTGGCGGTCCGACCTTTCGAAAGGCGAGATCAGAAAAATAATCTCCGCCGATCGGCCGAATCCGGCCGCGGCCAGTTGATCCAGCTCGCCGAGTTCGATGAAAAAGAACTTTTCCGGGAACGCGAAATATTCCTGCAGCAGGCGATATCCGACAAAGGAGCGCCGCGGAAACGGAAGCAGCGACTCATCCTCACGGAATCCCACCGGCTGCAACGCGGAAATCGGCAGCGTGATCAGCGGCGCTCGCGCCCCCTTGGCCGGATCCCGCGCCAGAATCTTAAGTCGATTATTGAACAGCAGTTCGTAAAGAGTGGATACTAGCGTGGGTTCACCGCTCAGATAAAACCGCAGCGACTTCAGACCGAGCGCGTCGAAACGCACATCCGGAGAACAGGTCAATTCCAACTGGCATGCGGCGACTGCCTGCGGAGCCTTGACCGGCGTCGGCAAGCGATCCGGGGAGGTCCAGCGCGCCGCGGAAACCTCCAGCGGCCACAAAGTGGTTTCGAAACCGGTTCGGAACTTACATGGAATGCCCTGCACCGGCCGGGAATGGAGCATCGCGTCCTTGGCGATGCGGAATCCAGTGGTCAGTTTGCCTTGTTCCGGATCCGCGTGGAACTCGACAATCGACATCGACGGAATGGGCCGCACGTAATGCGGATACAGGATATGAAAGAGCGACTCAGTCAGCTCCGGCAGCTCATCGTCCAGCTTCCGGTGAATCCTGGCCGCCAGGAAGGCGAAGCCCTCCAGTAGGCGTTCGACATGCGGATCCTCGCAGCGATCCGGCTCCAGCCCTAGCCTCTGGGCGATCTTCCCGTGCTTCTTCGAGAATTCCGCGCCCATCTGGCGCAGAAAGCCCAGTTCCCGTTCGTAATAGCCGACCAGCTCATCAGCCACCGGCTTCTCCCTTGACGTGATATTCGCCGTTGGTCAGCTCAAGGGACGTGTCGAAGCTTACGTGTTCGGGGCTCGGGTCGATGCGCAGCAAACCCTCGATGATCAGATCCACCCTGCGGATGGTTTTGTCCTGATGCGGGGCCAGCATCACTTTTACGCCCGCCAGGCGCGGTTCAAAAATGGCGATGGCGGTTTCCATGCGCTTCGCCAACTCCTGAAACACTTGAGCCCGGTCTTCCGTTCCCGCGGATGACTCCGGGAGACCGTAAGCGAACACCGAGCGCTGGACATTCGGAGGCAACGCTATCTCGGCCCGGCGAGTGTTGAGAAGCCATTCGAGGTCCCTGCGAACCGCGACTTTCAGCGCGGCCAGCGACTTTGACCGGGATAGCGGGACTTCCTCGCTACGTTTCGGATCCTCGTCGGTCAACCGATCGAGCAGCGGAAGTGTAATGCTTCCCGCCGGCTTATTGGCCACTGCTGTTCTCTCCCCACGCGGTTGGCGTGAACAGGTTTTCGCGCACCAGCCAGTCCATCGTTTCAGGATTAGCGGTGCCGGTATCGTCGGCAAGCGTCATCGTTGGAAGCTTCGGAAGATCGGCGAGCAGCGCCTTCAGATTCGAGCGGAGCGTCAGGGCGACGCCCGTATACCCCAGCTCTTCGCAGGCCCGGATCGTGTAACGGTGCAGATCGAGCCATCCTCGTCCGCATCCGCCCGCCGCCGCGTTCTCGGCAATCTCAAGCACTTTATTCCAATCGCCAGCTAGAGCCGAAGTCTTCAATTTGACGCGGACGTCCCCCGGAGGCGCTTCGAGCAGCGCCCCATCCAGGTCTCCATTCGCGGCCCGCAGCTCGCCCCATCGCAGAGCCCGCAAAACAAGGTATGGAACAGGATCGGAGGGAGATGCGCGCCGCAGGAACCGCGCCGCGGCGATCAGCATGCGCAGGGCGTCCTGGCGGTTGCGCAGTTCCAGATTCCCGGAACTCTCGAGGCCTTCTTCCGGAATCCCGTCGGCGGAAATCGCCTCCATTCCGTCAGCACTCTCGGCGGGAACCTCAGTCTGCGGAACAGGGTCCGGATCCTGCTTCAGTTTTTCCTGCAGCAGAATGCGCACCGATGTCGAAACGTCTTCGATCGCTCTGCGGAGTTCCCGAAAGCCCGGCGCGACATCGGCGAATTTTTCCTTGCAAACGCTGTCCAGAGCGTCCAGATTTTCGGAGGCAGTTTTGAAATCGGCTTCCAGCTGCCGATAAAACGTTTTGGGGGTTTCGCGAAACGCGAGATCGAACTCCTCCGGCGAAAGCTTTTTATCGGCCAGAGCTGCTTGACGCGCTTCGGCTTTGGTCGTGTTGCCCTGAGCTTCGGCGTCAGAAGGAACGGATCTCGAGGTCTTGTACTGAAACCAGTCCAGGCCGGATTTCGTAATCGGGATCCGGCGAGTCGCAAATGCCGGCGACGAACCCTTGCTCGGATCGAAGTAGTTCCCCAGCCACTCCAGAGATGTGGCGCGGAACTCGGCGTCTCCGTCTTCCAACTCCGGATACAGCGAGTCCCAAAAGGACTCGATCAGACCCTGGAGAAGACTGAGTCCGGCACACAAACCCGGCAGCTGCTCCTCGTAGATGAGCGCCTCTGCAAGCCAGACTGCGAGCTGCAAATCCTTCGACTGGGTGGCGATGGTGTCCTGGGTTAGCTTGATAACCCCTTTGTAATTCGCGGTTTTGATCTCATGTTCCCAGTCGCCCTGGGGGCCCGCGTCCTCTTGCCGGCGGGCTTCTTTTATCTGGTCGTAAATCGGGGCGTGCCGGAGATTGGCGCCGCTCGGATTATCTCCCGGAATCGGAGTTAGGATATCCTCCCGCACTGGCATGGTCTAACCGGCGGGAGCCGCCTCGATTTCGAGCCGGCGAACCTCCAGGAGGGGAAATTCTTCGCCGTCCACCAGCAGCATCTTGGCACCGTAGGGAGCTTCCCGGCCGTTCTCGTCCGCGCACCATTCTGAAGTCCGGCCCAGCCGCACAGCGTCGTCCGGATGTTGAAAACTGAGGGCAGCAAGAGAAGGGAGCAGGACTTCACCGAGGTCGCGGTCCCGAAAGGACGGACCGGTTTTGAGTCGCGCGGGACTCCACAACAGATCGCGAAGGCGCTTTGGCGGGTCGATTTCCAAAAGGGCGATATCCGCGAAGGAGATCCACATATAATCGCCCGCAGCGAAGACTTCCAGCCGCGCACCTATTCTTGGATCGGGATCCTCCAGCTTCGAGAACGGTTTACCATTCAGCGTGCCGCGAACAGGAGCCGGTGAAATGGAGTTGAGAGGAAAGCGCTCCTGCTGAAACATTTCGGTGCGGGTCTTCTCGGCATTCATCGCGCCGCGGTAGAGCAGCCCGCCGAGGGCGGTCTGCTTGTTTTGGTCCGCAAGCAGCGCCAGTTGTTTTTCAGCGCGGTCGTAATCTCCGCTGAAGCACAAGAGCTCGAACAGAAACGTGCGCCGGCGCACGTCAGTGGGATTGCTCTTTATCTCCGCGCTGACGGCGCCTATGGTTTCTTCGAGCCGGCCGGCTTGGAACAGGTCCGTCGTTGTCATGAGCAATCCGTAAGATCCGGCACCAGAAGTTGGCACCGGATCCTGAGGTGATCTGTGAGATCGGCAGCCTGCCTAAATCTTTACACCCTTCGTCAAGTCCCACCCTGCATTCATGGGTGAATCCAATGAGCCGTCGGGTTTTTGCGGTTTGTACTCAAACTCGATCTTTGAGAAATTAAAAGAGATTTGGTCCGTGGGCACAACGTCGCCGTGGGCCGAGCCGCCGGTCTGATAAGACGAGATCAGAAGGTCCGACATCTTGACCTTGAGAAATTCCTCTTGCTTGCCACCCGCTTTCCGGCACACTAGGAGGCCTTCCTTGATGTGCTGGCCGCTGGCGCAGGCGAGCATCAGTTTAGGGCTGGCCTTATTGGCCTTCATCACAAAGTGGAAGTCCTGCATGCTGACCTTCCCGGCCCCGGATCCTGTACCTGTTCTCCCGCTTGTGCCTATTTGCGTCTCACCCCAAGACCAGGACTCCAGCTCAATCTCCTTGGTGTGTCCCGCCGCGGTGCTTTCTCCTTCGATCCCGTCAATCTTCAAGAAATAATCTACTGCCGCCATTCTGCTCGGTCTCCTTTCGCTTCCTTGTTCAAGCCTTAGTCTTATCTAACAAGTCGCTAACTACGTCAGCCTCTGGTGGATGGCGGCAACTCCGCCACCAGCCGCAGAGAAACCGCGATTTCGTCCAGCTGGAAATGGGGCCGCAGGAAAGCCACAGCACGATACGCCCCTGGTTTGCCAGCTACTTCCGTCACCTCTACCCGCGCCTCGCGCAAGGGGCGGCGCGCTTTGATCACCGGCCCGGCGGTGTCATCCGCAGTGACGTAATTGACGATCCAATCATTCAGGAAGCGTTCGCACTCCGCGCGCGACATGAAGCTCCCGATCTTATCGCGCATCATCGCTTTCAAGTAGTGCGCGAACCGCGATACAGCAAGGATGTACGGAAGCTGGGACGACAACCGGGCATTGGCGTTGGCCGCCTCCTTGTCGTACACCTTCGGCTTTTGCGCGGATTGGATGCTAAAGAAGGCCGCATAATCCGTGTTCTTGCAGTGCACCAAGGGCACGAATCCCAGATCCGCCAGTTCTTTTTCACGGCGGTCGGTGATCGCGATCTCGGTCGGGCATTTCAGGGCGATATCGCCTTCATCGGTGCGGAAGTTGTGGGCGGGAAGTCCTTCCACCAGTCCGCCGCCTTCCACGCCACGAATGGCTGCGCACCATCCGTGCATCGCGAAGGCCGTGGTTAGCCGCGCGCCCAGTGCATAGGCGGCGTTTCCCCACAAGTATTTCGAGTGATCGGTGCCATCCACGCCTTCTTCGTAATCAAAGCCGTCCACGGGTTTAGTGTCCCGGCCATACGGAAGGCGCATGAGAATATGCGGCACACACAGCCCGACGTAGCGGGAATCCTCGCTTTGCCGGAAGCTCTTCCACTTGGCGAATTCGGTGCTGTCGTAAATCTTCGCCAAATCGCGAGGCTGTCCCAGACTGGTGAAGCTGTCCAGGTTCATCAGGCTGGCATCAGCCGCCGTTAAGAACGGAGCGTGCGACGCAGCGGCCACGTTGGACACTTTCTCCAACAGCTCGATATCCTCGGGGTGTTTGCCGAACTCGTAGTCTCCGATGAGAGCGCCAAACGGTTCTCCACCGAACACACCGTATTCGTCTTCGTAGACCTTCTTGAAGAGAGCGCTCTGATCGAACTCCGGCGCCTTCTGTAAATCGCGGAGCAGGTCCTTCTTGGAGGCGTTGAGCACGCGGATCTTCAGCATCGTGCCCGTCTCCGAGTTATCCATCAGATACCGCAGGCCACGCCAGCTGGCTTCGAGCTTCTGGAATTCCGGCGCATGGAGAACCTGATTGAGCTGGAGCGATACCAGGTGATCGATCTGCGCGATCCTGGCATTGATCATCGCCTCGGTATCTTTCGATACCGCCAGGTCACCGCTGGTCACCTGGCCGATGAATTCCTTGATCAGATCTTTGCCACGCTCGCGCGCAGTCGTCTCTTTTCCGAAGCGGCCTTCCTGAACGATCTGGTCCAGTAGGCTGGTTTCTGTCGTCTGTTCGACAGCTTCCGCTGGAGAGGAGGTTTTCTTCGTTTCGGCCATACCTTATTCCTTATCCCTTCTTGTCGCTTCCTTCCAACACCAATTCCTTCTGTAATTTCTGAAGTTTTTCGGTGTTGGAAACAGCGTCCAGCAGTAGTTCGTCGAGCTTGTCGTTGGTCTGCAGGGTGCCCCGCAGATCGGAAAGCTTGGTTCGGAGCTCCAAGAGCTCCCGGAGGGGCTTCACCTGCTTGGCGACTTGTTCCGGTTCAAAGTCTTCCAGCTTCTTGAAACTGAGGTCTACTTTGAGCTGACCCGCGTTAGGATCGTCGGAGAGCTTGTTCTCAACCGAGAACGCTAAGTGCGGCTTCATGCTTTCGAGCACGCTATCGAAATTGTCCGGCGTGATTTCGACGAAGCGGCGGTCCTTGAGCCTGGGTAGCGCCTCCTTAGGATTCCCCGTGAAGTCTCCGAGGATGCCCATCACGAAAGGCAGTTCCTTCAGTTCGATTGCATCGCCGACCTGAACGTCGTAACTTACCTGCACCCTGGGCGGGCGGACCCGCTCAAGCTTCTTTTGTATACTCTCCCGTGCCATATTCGTCTCCTGGTTGGCGTTAACTCGTTGGACTGGACGTAACCGAGCAGTGACAAGTAAGTCTAACAGAAAATGGGATTTCCGAACAGAGGCCTTCCACCTTTTGTTTCCATCGCTTTTCACTTAGTTCCCGCGCAAATCCGCGGCAACGGGGCTCATCGAACTTCCGATCTGCCACGCTTCCTAAAAAGCCTTCCCAGCCTCGGGCCCGTAGCGATATTCTATGGTGATGTTGAAGACTCAGGGAGCGGGACAGGCCGCCCAGCTGAAGGATTACCTGAGGAAGGTTGAATTTACGCCGGATGGCGTACGCAAGCGTATTCAGACCGACCTGCTGCCAGGCCGCCATCTGCAGAATCTTCCGCTGCTGCTCTACCGCACCCGTGAGCAGGATGCTCTCAACTTGCTGATCCGTTGGTTCATTATGGGGGAACCGGTTTCCGACGAGCTGGCCAAAGAAACTATCCCCTTGGATATCTTACGGTTACTGGGAGATTGCGGTCTGCTTACCGGCGAAGGGGAGAACCTTACCAGTTCGGTGATGTTCGCCCCGTTTGAGCGGTATTGGATCGCCACGGACAGCTACGCCCGCCTTTCCCGGGGAGCCGGAGAAGACGACGTGCTCATGGTCAACACAACCACCCTGTTCCTGCTGAATCTGGCGATCCGGACGCCATGCCGGTCCCTGCTGGACCTGGGCGCTGGCTGCGGAGTGGTATCCGTGATCGCGGCTCAATTCGCAGAACACGTGACGGCCACCGATCTCACCAGTCGCTCAGGCATTTTTGCCCGGTTCAACGCATGGCTCAATGAAACCCCGAATGTCGAGGTCCTCACAGGCGATCTGTTCCAGCCCGTTGCGGGCCGGCGATTCGAGCGCATTCTAAGCAATCCGCCTTTCTACGTAACGCCCAGCTCACGCCGGGTGTTCGCGGAGAATCCCATGGAGCTAGACGGGTTCTGCAGGAATCTGGTGAAGCAAGCTCCCGCTCATCTCGAAGAGGGTGGTTTTCTTCAAATGCTCTGCGAGTGGCCGGAGATCGAAGGTCAACCCTGGGAAGAGCGTCTCGTCGAGTGGTTGGAGGGGACCGGCTGCGACGCGATCGTGTGCGAGGGCGGAAGCTATGATCCGATTCGATATGCGGAGGTTCGCCTGCCCGTGGTGTCCCCTCCAGCGGGTCGGGAGGCCGACTGCCAGCGCTTCGAAGAGTGGGTTGAGTATTACAAGGCCAAAAAAGTAAAGGCGATCCATGGGGGTTTCCTGACGATGCGGCGGCGGAGCGGTCAAAACTGGGTGCATTTCGAACGGGTCCCTTCCGAACCCACAATGCCGGCAGGAGACGCAATCCTGCAATGCTTCGCGATTCGCGATCGGGCACCCTCCGACGAGCAACTGCTTACGGGGAAGCTGCAACTGGCCGATGGAGTTCAATTGAGGCAGGTCGTGGAGTTCCGCGATCAACAGTGGCAGTCGGCGCCCAAACTACACATGGTTCAAACCTCGGGTTTGCAACTAGTGCACGATGTCACCCCCGA
>Ga0157374_10005718_pt1 | contig 10489 bp, 9 predicted proteins | sample M25metaG_FD_115308 | JGI IMG/M metagenome (GOLD analysis project Ga0157374, IMG submission 115308) | Miscanthus rhizosphere microbial communities from Kellogg Biological Station, Michigan, USA - M2-5 metaG | ecosystem: Host-associated > Plants > Roots > Rhizosphere > Soil | place: USA: Michigan... | reverse complement strand
TTTGATGGCTGAAAAAACAGTTTCAACTATCCTTCTTTGTCCATATCTTCTTTTTCCATTTAATGATATCTCTTGTTTGAAACTTGGCTTCTCTATTTCTCAATCTATTGTTTTTTAGCGAGACGATGGAATTCTTTCTAACCTTTATTGTCTTTTCTTTTCAAAATATGCTCAATCAACCTTGGCATAACTTTTCCATCTTATGATTTCTCATCTGTAACCTCTAAAGCAAGTATTTCTTTGTTGGTCTTTATGTCTATAGCAACATGTATTTTTAGACAGCCTTTCTTCTTTCTTATATGCCATTTCTCTTTTTGCATCCATTGACCTCTATTTGTTACCTTGACACCTGTGTACTGTCTATTGCAATTATTATGTCTTTTTCATCATCAACATCATCTGATCTCTTGGTTGATATATCCAAATTTTTAATTCTTCTGATGCAGATCTGTGAATAACTAGAGGATGATCGGGCAATCTTTTTCCTGTAGCCTTGATAATTCCTTCTGTTTTTTGTCTATATGGTAGATAAAACCATAATCTTATGTGACCAATGATATGAATGAATGAATCTGGAAATTTGTACTTTTTGCCATTCTTATTTTTATTCATCTTGGCAAGATCATTATCCCATATGTCAAGAAAATCATATGCAAAAAGGATTTCCCCTCTTCTTACACAAGAGATTGGTTATAAAAAGGCCAATGATGGATCACAGATGATTAATTGGTTTACTCCTAGCTAAAATGTTAGTTATGCAACAAAGCAGTTCAATATTACAAAATACAAATAAAAAGCCAATACAAAATTATGGATTAAATTTTTCTTGATTTAGTTTTCTGATTAATATGCATTTACTTTTAAAAGTATTTCTTTCTTAGAGCCTATAAATATATCCTAATTATTGCCTATATTTTTTAATGATTTTTGGGATTGCGGCTTTTTTTTATTTTATTAAAATTTAATATTATTTTTACTGTGCTTTGTAATTAGAATACTACATAAAGGAACATTAAAATTATTTTTTAATAATGAATTTATTTCATTATTATTTTATTTACAATAATTAATTTTGACATTTTAAAATGGTTCATCACAAATAAGAAATCTGTATACATCATTAACACAAATAGGACATTTTTTATATTTTATTGAACGGATTTCTGATAAACTAGGTAAGGTAGATGCCATCCAAAAACAGGTTCCACATAGTAAAAAGTACTTTTTATGCTTCAAATTCAGTATGTTATATTTATCCTTTTTAAAATGCCCATCTACATATTTTTTATAGAAAATAGTAGCAGACATATTTACAGTGAAATAGATATATACTTAATGATTTGGAATTCTTTGCAATTATTTAATTGCAAGGAATTTTTTATTTGGAATAAAAATATGAATAAAAGAATAATTTATTATCAAGATGATTAAATTGAAATTATGACTTCAAATAATGAAATTTTCAATCATACAATGTTTCATTTTATATGCAATTATTTCATCGGGTAACTCCAAATTCTTTTCAATTTCATATAATCAGGAAGAAATACTTTGGATGAGTATTTTTAACTAATTGTGCAAAAGAATGTGAAATTCTTTTAAAATATAATGGAAAATAAAAAATATGTTCATTGCAATTGTTGTCCATAATATTTCTAAATTAAAATAATTCTTGTTAAAATAAATTTTGTATTTTAAAATGAATATATTATACCTCTGGATCTATTTTAAAGATTAGTAGGCCAAACCAACTTTTTAAGTCAACAACAATAATCAACTTCTTTATTATATAATACCAATAACAGCAACTTTAGCATAAATGTTTATCCAAAGGCTTGTGACAATCACGTAGGTAATTCGGATACCAACGCATATTTCAAGGGAGTTTTTTACAACCGTTTTGATTCAAAACATCACCTTGCTTTTTTTTCTGTTTATTTAAATTTAACATCAACAGTTTTTATTGGCTTTATAAAACGAATGGCCATCAGATTCAATTTAGTGAAATACAACAGATAGTCTAATATTTGGAAAAGTATCTTTTTATCTTGAGAAATTTATACTGACTCTTTCTCTACTGTTTTATGAATTTCACTTAATATTTTTTGTTGATCCTGGATCATCTGATGATCATTTTCTCCAATAGTTTGTTCGTTTTCTACTGTTTTATGAATTTCACTTAATATTTTTTGTTGATCCTGGATCATCTTGTGAACATTTTCATCAATGCTCTGCTCTTTCTCTATGGATTTGTGAATTTCACGAAGTAATGATGCTGCCTCTTCTGTGACAAAATCATGGAGTTTTTCGATTTTCTCATGGATACGTTTATCTGCCCTTCTATGTAATATTAGTATTAGAATACCTAATGAAAATCCTATAGTTATATCAACAGCTTTATCAATAAGAAAATCAAAATATTCTATCATGATATGGAGAGCCTAAATACATATAATAAATGATTATGATCTTATTCAGAAAGAATTTAAATTAAAAAAATAACATTTACTTCTATATCGCTTTTCTTGAAACTTGTAAAAAGATAATTCGTTTATTTATTACTATCAATACAAATATTTAGTGAGCATTTTTTGTGTGATTAAAACATAAAGAATTTTAAAGTAATTTTTATTTATGGACGTTACTTTCCCAGCCATAGCAAGGAAAGTTGGTAGCCAGTCATGGTGCTGAATGATGCTGTTGGAAATTGAACCAGCCTTTATCTTCCCTGGCCATCGCACAAGCAATGGAACACGGAATGCTCCTTCCCAGTTGATATTTTTTTCACTGCGGAATGAGGTCGTATCTGCATCAGGCCAAGTATTCCTATGCGGTCCATTACCAGTAGAATACATAACAAAGGTATCTTCGGCAATCCCAATCTCATCAAGCAGGTCAAGCATTTGTCCAATATGTTTATCATGGTCGATCGTAGTATCGTGGTAGGGAGACTGCCAGCGACCAGCCTGTCCCCTGCTTGAGGCTTTAGTGTGTGTATACACGTGCATATGAGTTGTATTAAGCCATACAAAAAATGGTTTTCCTTCTTTATGCTGTCGCTTGATAAATTCTTTAGCCGCGTCAACAAATTCATCGTCACAGGATTCCATCCGTTTTGCAGTTAGAGGTCCTGTATCCTCAATTTTTTGTTTTTTCCCCATCGGGGCATTTCTGTAGGATCATCCTGGTCCGTAGCCCAAGAGTGAAGTACATCACGAGGTTCAAACATTTCAGAGAATTTGGGAAAATCTTTTTTTGAAGGATAGTTTTCCGTTTCTGGCTCTTCTTGCGCATTAAGGTGATAAAGATTACCAAAGAACTCGTCAAATCCATGATTAGTAGGCAACATGTATTTTAGATCGCCTAAATGGTTCTTACCGAATTGCCCTGTAGCATAACCTTGCTCCTTCAACAATGCGACTATTGTCACAATTTTTTCATTCATTCCGATCGGTGCACCAGGCATACCTACTTTTGATAAGCCAGCACGGTAAACGCTTTGACCTGTAATGAAAGACGAGCGACCTGCAGTACAAGACTGTTCGCCATAAGAGTCTGTGAATAGCATGCCCTCTTTAGCAATACGATCAATGTTGTGTGTTTGGTAACCCATCAGTCCTTGAGAATAACAGCTTAGATTGGTAATTCCAATGTCATCACCCCATATTACAAGAATATTAGGTTATTTGTATTTTGTCCCGGTCATTTAATATTCTATCAAAGTACACTTATCTTCTTAAAGTTTCATCATGAAATTGCCCAATTTTATAGAAAGATTGTAAGAGAGGAAGGAGATCTAAAGTAATATTATCAACTTGTTGTTCAAAGTACTTGCAACCACTAAATCGAACAGTCTACGACAATATATAGATTTAAATATTCAAAAAAATAGTTACCAATACGACTTATTGGATACATACATTTGTTCCTCTCATGTCAATGATGACTAAATGTTAAGATATTTTCTCATATTTAGAAACAAGAAAGAGATAATTTCTTTTACAACTATAAAGTATGTTAATTTGTCTAAGATAATCCCTAAAATATGGCTATATTAGTAGAATTTTGGTCAACATTATTTCTTAAATATTTATTCACGGTTTTAGATGTTATTTTGAGAAAACCAAATTTATGTTTTATTTTTATGTCTACTTTAGTTTTATTATATTTATTTTAGATCAAAATTCTTTTTATTATATTATTATGTGTCTAAAAAATGTACATTATTCTATTATATTTTTTTCCTAAAATTAATACATTATTAGGAATAAAATATAAAACTTATGTATTTCTATACGTGATTTATATACCAAGTTATCTATTATCACATAGACTTAATTAATTTGTCACCTAACTTGGATATATTGGTAATAGACGACAATATCGATATTGCCAATTTTGTTAAAATACTTTTGGAATTAGAGGGATTTAATGTTGATGTTTTCAATAATCCTTTCTTGGCGCTAGAATATTTTAAACTAAATCCAAAAAAATTTTCTCTAGTAATATCAGACGTTAGAATGCCTGATATGAATGGAGTTGAATTTGTAGCAAAAATAAAAAAAATAGAGCCTAAAGTTAAAGCAATTTTTATGACTGCTTTTGATGTGAGTAATCTTAAATCAGATATAGATAAATATAATTATGATGTTGAAGAAATATTTCAAAAACCATTTTCATCTGAAAATCTAAACAAAACAGTCAAAGAACTTTTGATAAATGGACAAATATAGTAATAAAAAAACAAATTAAAAAATATGATAGTTGTTATATCTGTTTGAATATTCTACCATAATTATTTGTGTTTTAATCACTAATACATTAGAAATCAAAGGGTTGGAAAGGAAAAATTGTCAATAATAAAAAAAACAAGCGCAAAAGTTAAAGTTCGGAGATGCCAGAGAAATTGAAAACAAATTATGTGTCTTTAACTAGGTAGGGAAATACATTCTTGATATTTTATTTTTTATAAAAGTTATAATCAATTTTTTAAAACCTTTTTCTAAATACCATATAACAAACCAACTATCATTACTATATTTTTCTGTAAAAAAAACTCAATATTTTCACCAAAATGTTTTTCTAAAACAGATTGAATGGAATACCATTTCTAACCAGTCTTACCACGTTTAGGAATTAGATTAGCTATTACACCAATCTTTCTTTCCATATAATAAAATTCAATATCTTGTAATCATATCTCAATAAAATTGAACAACATCATTATTAAACTTAAAATTAGTTTGAATTCATCTACACTATTTCATTATTTCCATGAGGTAAAACATTTTTTATAATAGGTTATTGATCATTATTTGGCTATCAATTGATTTTATATGTGAGTATGTTCTAAGTTATTTATTTATATATGTGCATAAGAAAAAAGAGCGCCCGTTAACTTGATAACACTTTTCCATTGCGTTTATCAATGGATAAAAGTATTACTTATTTTCTTTTGAATCCAATATAACATATATTGGAAAATAAAAATGTATTTTATCATTTACCCTATGACCATTCAGTTCCAATTTGTTATCGATAAGATCCGGTTTGAAAAGTTGGATAATTTTCTCTCTATCTTCAGATTTTGGAAAAGCTTATTGCAATACTGTTTCCAAGTTCTTATCTATATCTTGGCATTCTGTTCTGACTTTGATTACAACTAATACTTTTTCCATTATCTTCCTTAATTATTAATTGCATAGATTCAGTATAAGAAGACCATTGTAATTTCTAGACATTATTATATACATCCTTTTTGTCCCTGTCATGAGTAACATATATAACTAATATTTTTCAGCAGATTTTGCATACTCCTTTCATTTCCTCAAGGACTTTTTTAGGATCAATAATATGATGAAAATTAAATCTTGTTACAACTATGGGAAATAACTGTGTTCAAATGACTAATTACACACATCTCCAACCTTCCATTTGACGTTATACAATATGCTAAAATATTATTATAAGAAAACATAATAAAGGTAAAAATAATTGAACCGGATGAAAATGCACCCATTAAATCACAACTGGAAGAGAATGTGGGTACAGTTATTTTGTTAAATAAATTCCCTGTAAGGCCTGAAGATGTCGACAAGTTTTTAAAAGCATTTAAAAATACTACCAAAGTATGAAAAAAGCAATCTGGATTCATATCAGCACAATTGCATCGGGGAATTGCTGGAAGTCATACTTTTATTAACTATGCAGTTTGGGAATCTGCAGTACATTTTAAACGGGCTTTTAACAGTACAGAATTTCTATCTAGTTTGAATGATCTTCCTGCTAATACAGTAATGGCTCCTCATTTATTTAAAAAAATAGCAATTCCAGATATCTGTGTAGATTAAAATTTAGATTCATTCAAAGACAATATGTAGATATAGGTTATGGAAAGATACCAGTACATTTAATACAAAGACAAAATGCTCAAAATTAACCTACTTTATCTAACAATATTTTATTTCTATATGTTGATAAGAAAATTTTTTTTACTTTTGAAATTCTAGTTTAAAATGAAGGTATAGTATAACCTCTTATTCTAATTCAAACAAAACATTTGAGAATTTATCAAATATTTATTCCTATTATTATGATTTAGTAGTGTTGGATATACGTATATTTGGTTTCAATGGATTTCAGCTATATGGGTAAATCAAAGTTTAAACCCTAATACAAACGTGCTTTTCTTATCATTACTGTAACAATTTTCAAACAACAAATAATAAAAGAAAGTACGAAAAACATATAGTCCTAGATCACAATAATAAGCCATCATATCCTTCAATGGCAGATTTAAATAAAAAAAAATCTTAAACCTCAAGGAAAGAGTTAGGAAATTTAAATTGTATAGAGAACTAAGGGGATAAAATTCTCTCAGAAATTTTGGGGATTTTTTTTGACGACTAGTAACTATACTTTTGCTCCCTTACTTATTTTTATAAAGTAAAGACAATACTGTTTTAATGAATAATTTTTCAATTGGTAATAAAATGGGGGCATATATTTAATAATGCCGACTATAAATCATTTTGAAATACCAGCTGATGATATAAACAGAGCACAAAAATTCTATAAAGATATATTTGGATGGAGCATGCGAAAAACGAGTAATCCTGAAAATCCCGAGAAAGACTATTGGCATTTTGATACGCAAGATGATGATGGACATAAAGGACTAAGTGGAGGAATGATGAATAGGCAAGCTCCAGAACATACTGTAACAAACTATATTACAGTTTCATCAATTGAGCAGTATCAATCTAAAATAGAACAACATGGTGGAAAAATCATGATTAAAAAAACAGAAATTCCTAATATGGGATACTTTGCAATATTTACAGATAGTGAAAATAACATGTTTGGATTATTTGAGGTAAAAAAATAAATAAAATAAATTGATGCTCATAACATTACCAATTTTTATATTTTCTTTTTTATCATTTTCAATACATTATCATAGATAGTTTTTTAAGTATGTCTATATGCTCTTGTATTTGTGAAGAGATACTTGGCTTGTAAAAATTGTAACCAAAGATGAGATAATTGGTATATTCTAAACTATCATCCTAATTGCAAAATGAATAAAAAACAATAATAAAAATATTTACGCTATTTTCAACCATATGTGATGATACTATGGTTACTCCTTTTACCATGTCTAGGAACCTAATAAATTATAAAAATTATATAATGAACTTGGCCAATCATGAAAAAGGAATTGTTTTTCTCTAAATATTTGAATCATCTTTGTATTTTATCTTAAATATCCTGAGTATTAATTCGCTCAGATGATGTTTCTTCTGTTACCTCTTTTGTTTCTGTTATATGTTTCTTTTTTACTACTACTTCTTCTTTAACATATGGTGTTTTTGTTACTTCACCTACTTCTTGTTTTTTAACAGGTATTGTTATAACTTCTTTTGAGGAAACAGGCTCTTGTGCTTGTGTATCTCCACTTGGTGGCCTTGTTTCTATAGTTACTTCTTCATGGGTTAATGGAACCTCAACTTTTTTAGTTTCTTTTACTGGTTCTTTAGTTATTGTAGATTGACTTTGTTGGGTTTCTTTTGATACATTCAGTTTTTCGTCTGTTAATGGGACATTAGTTTCTTCCATTTCTATCCCTCCTGAACTACCACCACCGCTGTCAATTTCAATGGTAGATTCATATTGATCTTCTATTGAAGCAGGATGTGAGTCTCTTGCATATCTGTTTATTTCATCTGCTGAAATTTTAAATCTAAGAACATGTCCATCATAACTTTCTACTTGGTCTTGTGGAATGTAGAATTTTTCTTTATGTATCAAGCCTTTTTGAACTAGAACATAACCATTTGTTACTTCATGAACTTCACCTAAATGCTCATTTTTCAGACCTCTTGCCTCTTTTTTTATAACTTTATTCCAATCTATATTGGAGCTCATATCATATTTAGAAAAGATATACGAATAAAAATAGTTAAAGTTTTCTTATGATTTTATAGGCAAGTCAAAACCGTTATCATCTTCTTCTTTTGCTCCATATAATATTATGGCAGTATATAGATTAGAGGTTGCAGTATTACTTATAGACTTAATTTTATAGTTGTGTAAATTTATCCCATTTATTGCATTTGTTAATGAGGTATCAAATTGCTAACTATCTGTGTCTACAATTAATCTATGTCCATATGTTTTTTTTTGGCTTACTTATATAAGTACGGATAATTTCCAAGTATGGTATTTAAAATATATATATATATATATCAATATCAGTAGATTTCAAAGTCATACTTTTCTATTAAATCTGTTATTCTAAATTGCATACCTTGCTCAATACTCAATTCTTCTTCCAGGTAGTAGTTTAGGATCATCAATCGTTCATTTGTATTTATGATATGTTCTTTGAGTTTGTCGTATATTTCTTCATCTTCGATAGAAAAGAAAAAATACTAACTAATGAAAACCAAAAGGAATCCTCGAATTGGTCTATACGTCACTCAAAGCATTCACCTTTTTAAAGAATATTGAGAACATTGTATTTTAATTGAATTGAAATATATTTTAAAGGAAAAATATTAGAATTAAAAATGTAATAAAGTAAAAAGCTAAATCCTATGTTCATTATAAAATAACATAATGGATAGAAACAAAGGAGATAAAGACTACTCCAAATCAGAAAAACAGCTCTTGGTATCTCCTATAAACGATTATTCTCTTTTTGGAGCACACGATCAAGAAATTATTCGAATGCTGTCTCAAAGAATAGTTAAGGAAATTCAGAAACTCTTCTCTATTGGTTAAAGAAAGAATCTTTGAAAAAGAGAGGAGAATCAGAACTATGGCTTGATTACTATGCCAAATATCAGTTTATAGAATACTATAGAAAAAGGGTGGAAGAGTTAGAATTGGTTCAAAAAAAATTGTTAAGAGCATTGATAGAACAAACAAAAAAAAGAAAATCCAAATAAATTACTGATTAATCAACTCTCCAAAACAATAGGAGAAAATTCAAAGATCCTAGCTGAATTTGGTATGGCTCTACCTCTTTTATCTAGAATAAAAAGTTTAATAATGATAAAATATGATCCTGCAAAGAACAACAATAATGATGTCGATAATGAAGATCTTGGACGACTTTAAATTATGCACCAAAACGCAAAAAGTGGGGTCTATCTTAATTGGATAATGAAGAAACTTCTAGAAAATTCAATGAATCTCAGAGTATTTTAAAAGATTCTGTTGTTTTGTTTTTGAGAAATTTTCAAAATCTAATATTTTTCACCTTGGCTTAAAAAAATCCAGATTTACAGAATTTAATGAATCAGCGCACCAATAGAGTCACAACTTTAATTCCCCTTACCCAAAGTTATCCTACTACCTTTTCCTGAAACATATTAAATATTGTATTTGGCTATTCTTCTACTTCTTCTACTTCTGTACATGCTGCTTCTTCTCATCTAAATAACAATAATCCTCTTGACAGTCTAAAAGACATAGAAAATTAACATAGAAAGAAATAAATGATTTTCATCTTTTTGCTTAAATCCGTTAAGTGAATATCTATATAGTTTTTTTACAGTATTTCATTAAACTCTTTTTGCAATGAACAAAATAATGTTTGTAAATATTTATTTGGTAAAAAATAAAAAAGTTATTTGTTATTTTAGATGCAGAAGAATATCTGGAAGAATTACTACCACTTATGTCTAAGTCTGAAGAATTCAAAGAAAATAAAGATAGAAGGGAAGGAGGCTAAACTATATGCAATCGGGATTGGGAACTTCGAATTCAAAGCCTGTCCTAAAATCAAGTACATTGCTAATGTTATACAAGCAATGCCTATCCAAATTGGTTTCTTTGTTCTTGAAAGAAATCTTTCTACAATAAGTCGACGATAACTTCTCGCATGATAAATAACTGGCATCATGAACATTGCTGTTGCTACCGTTACTGCATAAAGTGCTGCTAAGAGAATTACGTTATCAAAAAATGTAAAATAAGATGG
>Ga0157374_10005717_pt1 | contig 10490 bp, 11 predicted proteins | sample M25metaG_FD_115308 | JGI IMG/M metagenome (GOLD analysis project Ga0157374, IMG submission 115308) | Miscanthus rhizosphere microbial communities from Kellogg Biological Station, Michigan, USA - M2-5 metaG | ecosystem: Host-associated > Plants > Roots > Rhizosphere > Soil | place: USA: Michigan... | reverse complement strand
TGTTGTCATATGACCAAGCGCTGTATAAAAAGAACGGCCACCATCATACATATGATACCAGGCAACCGGGTGAATTTGTCCCATCCCCTGCCCTTTCTTTGCGCCCCAATCTGCTTTTGAATTATAGGTTGACTCATCAACTCCTAAGATATAATGCAGATCAGAAACTTTTTCAGGACCGAACTCATACCATTCTTCCGTCCACAATTTTCCATCGGAGAAGCCCTGCAAGCCAGGAAATTTGTCATCAAAAATTTTCAATTTGGCAGTTTGTATCATAGGATGTATGTGAAACATTCTGCCGACGAGTTTTGTATACCAGTCCCAGTCATACTCGGTGTCTGATGCACTGTGTATGCCAACAAAGCCCTTTCCTGACTGAATAAATCTCTCCATTACTTTTTGTTGGGCAGAGTCAAAAACATCGCCCGTTGTATTCAAAAAAATAACTACCTGGAACTGTTCCAGGAATTTATCATTGAAACTGTTCGGATCCTCAAACAAGACAACATCAAAGAAATTTCTTACGGCCAATTCTTTAATGGCTACGACCCCATAATGTAAGGATTCGTGATGCCAGCCTTTTGTTGTAGTGACAAGAAGCGCTTTGAATTGTTTTTGTGCAGAGATAGTAAAGAAAAAAAATAATGGCACACATAAAATGGCCAGTTTGTTCCCCTTCATTGTTAAGTTTTGGTTTTAATGAAGGTAATAAATATGATCTTATAAATCACAGCAATAGCTGTATTAATTCAGCCCGCCGGGGCATCCCTTAGAAATATATTCGCAACGCCGCGCGAAGTGTCGTAGAATTTCCATGAAAATATCTCCTGGCAAAACATCCAACCTGCATTTTGTTTGGCTTTATCATGTACAAATAGTTGCCTTCTAGCACAAAATCATCCTTGCCGCTGTTGGAGTAACTATTTTTTATAAAAATTGGTGTGCAATCCAGATAACTTTTTCTAAATTTATAGACGCAAATTGATTGAAGCATGTATCCATTCAATGCTTCTGCTCCCTGTGAAGACGTTTCGATACCCTTAATTTCACTACTGTACAAATATGAAATAATAGGGAAAGTTGAGAATCTTCCAAAAACGAATGCAGTTGATAATCCGGGTGCGAAAATCCATCTTCCTCTGCCAAGTCCATTTTTTAAGCTGCCGGTAGGCATGTATGAATCCAAAAGGAATCCAAATGCTCCGGGTTTTTTAGAATAGTCTTTGTACGGGATCCAATAATATCGAAAACGAATATCACTTAAGCCAAATTTCTGTGAGAAAGTTGAATATAAAAGCGGTATTTCTATGTGAACTGAATTGCGTTGATTATGGGAAACCAAAACAAGATTAGCCCGGTAGCCATAAGTTCGGCTGCCGTTCTTCAGAAAATTATATTCTAAATTATTGCTGAGCCGGTCGTACACATTTGTCGGCTTGGATGGATCAAAATGAGGAGTGGAAGAATACTGTGCTGAGGTGTTGAATAAATTAAAAAGAAAAAAACAGGTAAGTAAAATTTTAAATCTTTTCACTTCCATGGTGGAAAGATACAAACAGCAAATAAATAACGGAAATAAGATAATCAAGGGGTAAATTGCATGGTATACAGCACTGGACCAAATACAAACTTTATCGCAACGATTTTTTAATAACTATAAAATGAGATTTTCAGGTTTTATAAGGTTTTTTGCATTTTTTTTTCTGCTTATTTCTGATTTATGTTATGGCCAGAAATGGATGGGAGAGGTTGTGGCAGGTATGTCGCAGTATAATGGAGACCTGACGCAACAAGCAATATCATTTAAAAGAATAAAACCGGCCCTGGGGTTTAATTTGAAATATCTTTCAGGCGACCTCCTTGATGTAAGGGTTGGGCTTTTATTTGCCAGGGTAGGTGCGGATGATAAGGATAACAAACGCGCCGACTACCAGGCAAGAAATTTAAGTTTCAGAACTAATATACAGGAGCTAAGTGTGTGCGCAGAGTTTAATTTAGTTGATCCTGAGATCTATCTTCAAGTTCCTTATGTTTTTGCAGGCGTCGGTGTGTTTCATTTTAACCCTTTTACTTATGACAATGACGGGAACAAAACTTATTTAAAACCGCTGAGTACCGAGGGAGAGGGGCTTCCTGACTATCCCGCACGAAAAAATTATTCTCTCATTCAATTTTGTGTGCCTTTTGGGGCAGGGTTTAAAATAAAAACAACTGACAAGTGGCAGCTAAGCTATGAGTTTGGTTACCGTTTTTTAATAACGGATTATCTTGATGATGTGAGTAAGACCTATGTTTCTTTGGAAATATTGAATTTAAGAAAAGGGCCTGAGTCCAGTGAACTTGCTTATAGAAAAAATAAGCCATTCCGTGAAGAGGGATATCCAAGAGGCAACCACAAGGTTCGGGATTATTATTTTTTTACCGGTTTAAAACTTGCATTCAACTTAACTCAGCAGGTAAAAGTACGATAGGCAACGAAGGCATAGAATTCGCCGATAACTCAATTAAATTTTATCTTTAAGTGGAAACGGGGCATGTGAAAAGATTGATGACCTTTTCTAAAAATAAAAGGCGGTTTATCCACTACTCTTTAAAACAAGGGTTGAACATTTTATTTTTTTGTTCGTGCTCCCAATTGCTGACCGCTCAAAATTGCCCCCCTAATATTGATTTCGAAACGGGGACTTTTAATGGCTGGACATGTTATCTTGGTACAACGGCAGCAGTAAACGGAGAAAATATAATTACCATTGCTCCGGCATCTCCAACTCCCAATCGCCAGACTATGTATTCGTATGCAGCAAATGCCGGTGAATTGGATGAATATGGAGGCTTCCCGGTAGTATGCCCCAACGGAAGCGGCTATTCTATCCGGTTAGGAAATAATTTGCCAGGCACTCAAGCCGAAGGAGTATCATACCAGTTTACTATCCCGGCAAATCAAAATGTTTATTCACTAATTTACCATTACGCCGTAGTATTCCAGGATCCAAATCACAGGCCCGAGGAACAACCAAGAATGGAGATAGAAGTCAAAAATGTTACTGATAATGAAATCATCAGTTGTTCTTCTTTCACTTTTATACCATATGGAACACTTCTTCCAGGTTTCTTCACATCAGCCACACCCCGTGGAGATACACCTGTTTGGTGCAAGAATTGGTCAGCAGTCTCGGTTAATTTAGACGGAATGGCCGGAAAAAAGATCAGGCTTTTTTTTAAAACTGCGGACTGCACATTCAGAAGACATTTTGGATATGCATACATAGATGTCAACTCCGAATGTACCGATGAATTTGTCGGCGCAAAGTATTGTCCTGATGATACGGCCGTAAATGTAACTGCACCTTATGGCTATCAAAGCTATACATGGTATAATCACTCTTTCTCACAAGTGTTGGGTTCTCAGCAGACGGTCAGGTTCTCGCCTCCACCCAGTGCAGGTACTGATATTGCTGTTGAAGTAGTTCCTTACAGCGGGTATGGCTGCCTTGACACACTGTATGCACGCCTTGTCGATACATTGACCATAACAGCAAATGCAGGGAGGGATACCCTTTCGTGCAATCACAGTCCCGTTGTTATTGGGGCTAACACAAAACCGGGACTTGTCTATAGCTGGACCCCTGCGGCAGGACTCAGTGACCCTACGATCTCAAACCCACTGGCTACACCCGATGTCACAACTTCTTATGTTGTTGCCACAAGGCATGATGGAGGTGGATGTCTCAATACAGATACAGTTGTGGTCAAAGCCTCCATCATTGATGATTCTATCCGGTTGATTGGAAAATCTATCTATTGCATAGGTAATGACGATAGTACAATATTGATGGTTAATCCGACAGACAATATACAATGGTTCAAAGATGATATTGCCATCAATGGCGCTGATCAATTTGAATACAGGGTAACAAAAAGCGGATCATATTACGCCATTCTATCTAATAATGAAGGTTGCAGTGTAACAACGAATAAACAGGACGTGATCATTGACAAGGCGAAACCGGGAACTACCTATCCTGTTCAATACGCAGTTATTGATCTACCGATCACCTTACAAGCCAGGAATTTTGGTTCAACTGCTTTGTGGAGTCCCCCCAATTTTCTTGATAATGCAGCAAGCTATGCACCATTGTTCAGGAGTTCGACCGATCAACTTTACACTGTTGAGATAAAGACCACTACTGGCTGCGTTACTGTTGATACACAGATGGTAAAAATTGTCAATCAAGCGGATATTTATGTGCCAAGTGCTTTTACTCCCAATGACGATGAACGGAATGATATTTTACGTCCTACATTAATGGGTATAAAAGAGCTTCATTATTTCAGAGTATATAACCGGTGGGGGCAACTGATGTACGAAACAAAAACCAATTACGAAGGCTGGGATGGCAGGTATAAGGGCGCAGTGCAACCAACACAGGTGGTTGTATGGATTGTAGAAGGAGTTGGAGTAGATGGCAGGGTTTACACAAAAAAAGGTACCAGTACGCTAATACGATGACCCGGAATATAATTGTTCAAATAAAAAAGATCCGATCCTGCCGCCGCAGGAGAGATGATTTCAAATAGATTAAGTAGAAAGCCGTGTCATTAAAACACGGCTTCTATTTCTCCCAGGTGCAAATCATAATTTAATAAATTCTACCCGCCGGTTGTTTGCCTTGCCTTCTGGCGTTGTGTTTTTATCGACAGGCTGTGATTCCCCTTTCCCATCCGTTTCAAGTCTTGATACATCAATGCTAAAATCTTTTGCCAGGCTCGCTTTAACTGATTCAGCTCTCTTTTTAGACAAGGCCAGGTTATCGGCATCACTACCGTCAGAATCTGTATGACCAATGATCTTAACTCTTACCGATGAATTTTCAGTGAGTACATTCGCAATATCTTTCATTACTCCATACGATTCCGGTCTGATTTTATCGCTGTTTACATCAAACAAAATTCCGCTTGTCACAAATTTCCCTTCGGTAATTAATTTATTTCTTGTATCAGGAGATCCAACAGAAAGTTTGATATTCCCAAAGACATAGCGATCGTTATCGTTATTCATTTCCCCCCATAGCTCAAACAAGACGGTGCTATAGGCTTTATCGGGCGGAAATGCACGTGGAAGGTCAAAAGCTTTCTCTTCATTCAAATACACACGCAGGCGTTGCTTTTGTCGCCAGATAGACACATGCAATTTCGTTTTGCCCGCATTACTGTTGAACTGTGGTGTATTTACCTGGTTTGTGATCACACGGGTGCCGTCTTCAAAATTTTCCACATTTACCATTCCTCCAGTGGCGCCCGCACTAGTTGGATGAACGCCGACCTTTACACCTGATCTCTTTTCCAGGGGAATATAACTATAGTCAAATACTTCTTTGCCATTCTTTCCGGTCAAAAAGAAAATCGAAAGTGCGGGGGAATAAAAACTGAATTTTTCATTGCAAATCACGTCATACTCGAACGTGAAATTATCCGGAAGTTCGTTGATATATTCAGGGATATACTTTCCCTGCTTACGAACCATGAGCCAATTTCCTTGTTGACCTGAGGCGGTTACTACCTCTCCGCTCGAATTCGTATTCCATGCTACGGGGAAATCTCCTACTGCATCTTTTGAAAAATCATCGTAAGCAATTACCTTGTCGCCGGGCACAAAATCAAATTTCGAGTAGGTCTTAAAGCTGGCCTCGTCTGCACTCTTGCTGACCTGGCTACCTGCATCTGAACTGTTTGTTGTATTATTTGCTGCATTGTCTGGCTTATTGCTGTTAGTGCTATTGTTCGTAGTCCCTGTTGTGTCCTTCTTTTTTGTGGCGTCCTTTGCGGCATTATCCACTTTATCTAACCCTTTGTCAATACCCTGATCAATTTTTTGGTTAGCCCGTTGTTCTGTTTTTTGCTTTAAACGATTATTGATGTCTTTTAATATTTGTGCGTGAGTAAAACACGAAATGCATAGCAATCCTGTTATGTATACCAGGAACTTTGGAAAAGGTTTCATTGTCAAAATTTTAATGAGCAGAGATTTCGATAAAACGAGTTTGAAACGGGGTGCAGATAATACTCTTTGGGAGGATCTGGAGGCATAAGTAAGATAGGATTTATTTATGAGGTTATAAATTTTTTTTCATCGCCCTTTTTGTCTCGTTACTCACATCAGGAACCGTCTATAAACTATCCGCAGGAAAAGATGGCATAAATTTCGTAACTTAATATTAATATAAAATTAATGGCATGAACCAACACATTCTTTCCCGGTTCGCCATCTTCCTCTTAGCGATTGTCCTGATCGTTTTCGGTATCGAACATTTTGTACATCCCAGGAACATGCTTATCTATGTTCCCACCTGGATCCCCGGCGGCTTAACCTGGGTTTATATTGTAGGTGCTGCCTGTATTATTGTCGCAGTATCGTTCATGTTAAACCAAATGGTTAAAGTAACGGCCTATTTGCTTGCGTTGCTTCTTTTTAGTTTTGTTTTTTGTGTTCATTTACCCAATTATTTGAACACGGCCGATTCTGAGTATCGGCAACTGGCATTTTTAAATATTTTGAAGGATACGGCACTAGCGGCATTTGCGCTGTATATAGCGAGCAATGCAAGGCATCAAAAGGTATTAGAAGAAACAGCGATCGAGGAAGAGGCAAAAAAGTCTGATCAGGCGAACAACGGGGTCACGAATTCCGTTTTGGCAGAAAAGCAATTCTGATGTACAGACCGTCCCGACAAGTCGGGACGGTTTTTTTTGAAGCAACAGTTAACTGCATGTTCTTTATTAATATTGCAATCAATTATTCGATCGGTGATCAGCGATAAACCAATTCATGCAAAAGAAATACTTGACGCAGCAAAAAACATCCTGCTCATAGATTGGCCAAACGCTGATGTTCCAGGAGTATTACTTGAAAAAGGTTTTACCGTCTTTTGCTACTCGCCTGGTCGCTATACAAGAGCCCAAATAGAAAAAGATCGTCTCGTCTTTCAGGAACTTGATAGAATACCCGGTCCGATAGATATTGTAAATATTTATCGGCCTGAGCAAGAACATCCGGATATTATATCACAACATGTATTACCACTGGGAGCAAAAGTATTATGGCTTCACCCGCCAATAATTTCGGAAAAGACCCGGTCGCTTACTGCTAAACACGGATTAGCTCTTGTGGAAGGCATCTCTATTACTGAAGTAGCACGCATGTAAGTTTATTACTGTTTCGGTTTGCCCATGCCTCCCCCGTCTTCGGTTTTTTTGCAACATTTGGGAAGCTCTTTATAGGCGTCAGGATTGGCGGGAACATCATCAGCGTCATAGCCCGCATTGGCAATAGCGGTCTTTATATTTTCGATGTTGGTGCGGTCAGTAAGATATTTGACAGTCGTTTCTTTCTTTTTTACATTGACACTTACATAGGTTACTCCGTCATACCGCTTTAAATATGTTTCAATTCTTTCTTTACACATGTCGCATTGAACAGTGGGTGTAATGATCTTTGCTGTCAGCAAAGTTTTTGTTTGAGCAGATGCCAAAAAAGAAATACCGGTTACGGCAATCATTAAAAAAAGAAGTCTCTTCATACTTAAATTTTTATTTTGAGCACAATTTACAAAACACCTTTCCAGTTAGCTGGATCGTCTCGCCATTTTAACAAAACTTCCTGCTCATTGGATGATATAATTCCTTTCTCAATAGCCAATTGAATTAAGGCGGGATAATTGGTCAGAGGCTGATACCTTAAGCCTGCTGACCTGAACGCCTCTGCAGCGACCGGAAAATCGTAAGTAAATATCGAAACCATTCCAATTACTTCAACACCTGCATTTTTTAAAACATCAACTACCTGCAAACTGCTTTTGCCGGTGGAAACAAGATCCTCGATCACAACTGCCTTTTGCCCCTGCTCAAAGTAGCCTTCAACCTGGTTTCCCAATCCGTGTTCCTTAGGTTTTGGACGAACATAAATATAAGGGAGCTTGAGCTGGTCCGCAATCATTGCTCCCCAGGCGATCCCGGCAGTAGCCACGCCCGCAAGCAGTTCTGCATCCGGGAACTTTTCAAAAACTACATTGCATAATTCCGATTTTATATAATCCCTGATAAAGGGAAACGAAAGTATACGCCGGTTGTCGCAGTAAATGGGACTCTTCCATCCGCTGGCCCACGTAAAAGGTTCTTTTAAATTTAATTTGACGGCACTTATCTGTAAAAGCTTTTCTGCTATTGCTTTTTCATTTGTCATGGGACGAAGTTAATGCAGAAGGCACAAGGAACAAGATTCAAGGTTCAAGTGTATTCGGCAATTACAATAATTTCCTTGTGCCATGTTTCTGGTGCATTGTACCCTGTACCTTGTATCTTATCTTTATTACCATGTATATCAAAATTTACTTTAACGACAAGCCGCTATTTCTTTGCGATGCCATTGATAAGACCATCCGGCCTTTTATTCATCACGACGATGCTGTTTTTATTGATGAATTAAATGCACACACCATAAAAACAATGATCCATGAAATGCAGCAGCCACAGGTACATGCGGGCATATTTCAGCATCCTGATCTCGAAGAGTTGAAAAAAGCATTTTTCAAAAAATTCACACTCATAGAGGCAGCCGGGGGGCTGGTAAAGAACAAAGAAAATAAGATCCTTATGATCTTCCGCCGGGGGAAATGGGATCTCCCAAAAGGAAAGTTAGACAAGGGAGAAAAAATAGAAGATTGCGCGATACGTGAAGTGGAAGAAGAAACCGGTTTAAAAGACCTAAAATTAAATTCACCGCTGCTGGTTACTTACCATACCTATCATGAAGGAACAAAGTTCGTATTAAAAGAAAGTCACTGGTTTACTATGAGGATAACAGGAGAACAAAAGTTAATTCCCCAAATAGAAGAAGATATTTTCGATATAAAATGGGTAGACCCTGGTGAAGTCAATTCTTATCTTCCGAAATCATTCCCTTTAATATCAGATGTTATTGAAGTAGCGAAACAAAAAAACTTTATCTCCGCGTGAGAATAGCAACCGTCAAACGACTCACGCAAACCAGTTTTTCTTTTTCATCGTAAATTTTTATATCCCAAATGTGTGTTGTATTGCCAAGGTGCAAAGGGGATGCAACACCGGTTACATATCCTTCTCTCACACCACGAACATGATTAGCATTTATTTCTAAACCCACACAGTAAAATTTCGAATGATCAATGACCATTGCAGAAGCCACGCTTCCGAGTGTTTCTGCTAAAACGCAGGACGCACCACCATGCAACAATCCGTAAGGCTGGTTAGTTCTCTGGTCGACCGGCATTTTGGCCTTCATGAAATTTTCTCCCACTTCTACCCATTCAATGCCGATATGAGCAGCCATTGTGTTTGGTCCAAGAGGTTTTAATTTTTCGATGGAAAGTTCTTTATCGAACCAGATCATGGTTTACAATTAAATGCTTAATGGTTTGTTGCAGATGAACGGAGCATTACAATTATTTCTTTAACGATTTAAAAACTACATCAGGAAGGAAATGACTGGCATCTCCGCCATTGCGAATGATATCTCTCACGATGGTGGAGGCTACCGAAGTATATTTTGGTTCACCTGTTAGGAAAATTGTTTCAATGCTGCTGTCCAGCGTGCGGTTGGCATCAGCAATTGTTTTTTCATATTCAAAATCGCTGACATAACGAATACCACGCAAAATAAACCTGGCATTTACCTTTTTACAAAAATCAACCGTCAGCCCTTCATAAATGGCGCCTTCAATACAGGGTTTATCTTTATAGATCTGTTTTATCCATTCATGCCGCTGCTCAGCGGAAAACATAGGAGCTTTGATCGTATTTTTTCCAATGCCCACAATTATTTTATCAAATAAGGGAATAGCCCTGTTGATGATATCAACATGCCCCAATGTAACGGGATCGAATGTGCCGGGAAATAAACAGATACGTCGCATGCGTTTCGTTTTAAAAATTAATAATTATGAATGAATAATTATTAATTGTTGTTTGTATCTCGTCCTGCAAGCAAATAGAGAACAGCCATTCTCACAGCCACGCCGTTCTCTACCTGTCGCAAAATTATAGATTGACGGCTATCAGCTACATCACTGTCAATTTCCACGCCGCGATTGATCGGACCCGGATGCATGATGACAATATCCTTTTTCAATTCATCCAGCATCTGGCGCTTGATCCCGTAAACAAGATTGTATTCTCTTAATGATGAAAATAATACCTGGTTCTGCCGCTCCAGTTGAATACGCAAAACGTTGGCTACATCGCACCACTCCAGTGTTTTTTTCAAATTATAATTTACCTGGACGCCCAGGGCCTCCCTGATATATTTTGGAATTAAAGTGGGTGGTCCGCAAACGGTTACTTCAGCTCCCATCTTCCCGAGGAGATAAATATTACTTTGGGCGACACGGCTGTGCATGATATCGCCGATAATGGCTACCTTTTTCCCTTCAAGCGTACCAGTTTTTTCCCTGATC
>Ga0157374_10005716_pt1 | contig 10492 bp, 11 predicted proteins | sample M25metaG_FD_115308 | JGI IMG/M metagenome (GOLD analysis project Ga0157374, IMG submission 115308) | Miscanthus rhizosphere microbial communities from Kellogg Biological Station, Michigan, USA - M2-5 metaG | ecosystem: Host-associated > Plants > Roots > Rhizosphere > Soil | place: USA: Michigan... | reverse complement strand
CGGGAATTCTATTCGAGCAAATACCCATCCAGCAAGTGTTTCCAGAAGTAAATTACATTTACTCAAATCACGAACCCGCTAAACAGTTGTCTCTATTGGGTTTTTAACCGGACGCTAGTGAGCCTGATTCAAATAAAATGGCGCAATTAATTTTGAGTGCTTAACGGCGGCGAGGATTGCAGACGCTCCAGCATGCGCACCGGCGTATTGCCCTCGTTGCTCAGGTGAGCTAAAGTCGCGCGTAAAACCTTTAATTGGCGACGCGCCTTGCGAATTTCCGTATCCGGCGCCTCCCAGACTTTGCCCATCGAATCCTTCACCCGAAAGGTGCCGCTCAACACATTCAGGTCCGCCTCATTTTCCCGTATCTCAATCCGGATCAATTCACGGGCGTTGAGCGCATGAGGCAAAGGGCTTTCCACCGGGGCAACACGCACGAATTCCACACCCAACAAACGTGGACGAGCATGACCGATATCACGCACCACAATCGGTTCCTTGCCTGTATTGGAAATGATGGCGTTCAACGCAATATGACCGCTCAAGACTTGCTCTGCCATCAACTCAATTTTTAACTTGCCTTGGCGAGAACGTTCTTTATACAGTTCCCATCCAAAATCCAACAATTTAAACAGCAGAGTAAACGTTAAACCCAGACTGGTTAAGATAATACTGGTGGTTCCCACAGGCTCGGTAGCCCACATGTGGTTTAGGACATCCATCGCGTAAATTGGATCAAATAAATAGTGGTGTTGCAGGAATTTAAAAGCCAGCATCGGGGACTCCAAGGAAGGCAATACAAATAATTTGAGGAATCTCAGTTAGAATACCATAGAGGTAAATTGCCACGCTACTATAAACTCCTATACCGACACACTGCAACACAAAGATTATTCATTACTTTTCTCCCGCTTCCTCACAACCTATTGAATAAAAAGACCAAGTAACTACACACCCTTGTAGCGGTAGATAGTCAACCCCGTCACTTTACTTTGAAATCCCAACTATCTGCTTTTATCATAGCAAAAGATCGTGTGGTCCAAAAGCAAAAATTGGTTCTTCAATTAAATTGCGCTGACCGGCAAACTGGGCCGATGAAAGAAATGGTTCAGCTCACTTTTAGAAATAGTATGCGCAATGGGCCGCCCATGCGGACAGGTCCAGGGCAATTTGCAGGCCAACCAACGGGAAATCACGGTTTCCATCTGTGGATTCGTCAAGGTATCACCGGCGCGCACCGCACTATGGCAGGCCAAAGTCGCAATTAAATGATCCAGATCCAATTTCATTTCCCCGGTCTCCTCCAACTGGGAAAGCAAGTCTTCAAACAGGCCGCCTTGCTGAAACATACCGTCCCGACCGGCATAGACCAGCGGATAGCCCGTCAGCTCCACCGTTTTTTTGTCTTCGGAAAGCGTGTATAAAAAGCCCAAGCGCGCGAATTCCGTTTGGTATTTCTCCAATAAATCCCGCTGTACCGGGCTGACCAGCAGCGGTTGCGCCACGACCAACCGTTGAATCGCCGGGGCTTCATCCGTCAAATTCCGGGTCAGGGATTCAAAAAAGTCCCGCTCGCTGGCAATGTGCTGATCCACCACCATCAGGCCCTGAACGGTTTCCAGCAGAATATAAGTGTTAAACAACTGTCCAATCACTTTAAAACGAGAACCGGATTCCAGCCCTGCCGATTGATTGAATGCCGGTGTTTCCGTGCCCTGCGCCTGTGACTCAGCGGTTTGTGGCACAGGTTGATAGAAGTTCAAAGCCGCTTGGTTCGTCTCTGGTTCACGACTGGGACTGCGATATGATGCAGCCGTTCCACCAAAGCCAGGAGAACGCTCCCGAAATCCAACAAAGCCCGATGTGGATTCCGACCCCGGCCGCGCCGAATTGGAAAATCCGCTTCCCGGATTGAGTGGTTGAGGGAATTCACTATTTTGATTCATCAATGCTGCTGGCATGTTCAACTCAGTCGTATTGGCCACCGTCTCAATACCCATCCATTGACTGGTGATAGGTTCAAACGCAATGCCCTGCGCCGACAGGGAATTGAGAATGCCGCTGCGCAGGAAACTGAAAATATTGCTGGCGGCGGAATAACGCACCTCCCGCTTGGTGGGATGAACGTTCACGTCCACTTCAGAGGCAGGCAAGTTCAGGAAGAAAACGCCAATCGGGTATTTTCCTTGAGGGAGTAATGATTCAAAGGCGGCTTCAATGGCCTTCTGCAAAATGGAACAACGGACATGTCGCCCGTTGACATAAGTCACCAGCCAGCGTTTACTGCTTTTCATCACGCCCGGCTCGGAGACAAAGCCTGCCAAGCGTAACCCAGCCAGTTCATCCTCCGCCGTAACCGGGATGAGGTTGATATTCTCCCGCTTTAAACCGAACACTTCATCAATCGCCCGTCGCAATTCACCGGAGCCGGTGGTTCTTAACGCCTCTTTGCCATTTAAGGTCAGAGTAAATCGCACTTCTGGATGAGATAAGGCCAAATACTGCACCGTTTCCTCGATATGTCCCAGTTCGGTTTGGGCGCGTTTTAAGAACTTTAGCCTTGCGGGTGTGTTGTAAAACAGGTCGTTCACTTCCATCACGGTACCGGTTGCACAGCCGGTTTCCGTTAAAACCGGCTCACCCACCTCATCCAACACGATCTTGGTGCCTGCTGGGGCTTCCGAGGTACGCGTCAGGCAGGTCAAACGCGAAATTGAGCCGATACTGGCCAAGGCCTCCCCACGGAAACCCAACGTGGAAATCCGATCCAGATCTTCCAAAGTCTGAATCTTACTGGTGGCGTGGTTATAAAAAGCCAATGCCGCATCGCTAGCTGGCATACCGCAACCGTTATCCGCAACCCGCAAGTTCCGCCCAGCCGCCCCGGCGCTGATATCAATCCGGGAAGCGCCCGCATCCAACGCATTTTCAACAAGCTCTTTCACCACGGACGCAGGCCGTTCCACCACTTCCCCCGCGGCGATACGGTTAATCAAGTGGGGCGGCAAAATCTGAATTTTGCTGTTTTTTACGGCGTCCGGGGACTGGCTTTGCTCTCTCATCGTCATTTTTCCATTATATGAATTGCGTCAAGCTGAGACATAAAACCGCTCTGCCGCATCATTACCGGCATCAGCCACCATAACCTAGGACGAATGATGTAACGCCTGCAACTCCTGGTACAGTTCTTTCTCTCGCTCGCTAGGATGCTCGGGAATAATGGCCTTGGGCCGAACCAGGAGATCGCCGGTGGTTTTCCCGTCCTTGGAGGGCAAGCCTTGGCCTTTCAGGCGCATGAGGCGTCCTGGCTGGGTACCGGCGGGTATTCTCATATGACCTTCCCCATGCAGGGTCGGTATCTGAATTTCGGTGCCTAGCACTAAATCCGGTACCGGCACAGGGGCCTCATACACCAAGGTGTCGTCTTCCACCTTAAATTTCGGATGCTTCCGGTAGCGCACCACGAGCAACAAGTCGCCTCGACCCTGACGGCCCTGCGCGCCCTCTCCGGCCAGACGGATTTTAGCGCCTTGCGCCACGCCTTTCGGGATATTGACGGTTAATCGCTTACCGGATGGGGTCACCACTTCTTTCTGGACGCCGCGCGCAACTTCTTCCAGGTCCAGATAAAGATCTTCCTCGACATTCAACTGTTCCGGGGCCTGGGCATGGCTGCCTTGACGTCCGCGACCGGCGCTTTGAGGGCCAGCGCCATATACGTTTTCAAAGCCCGCGCCGGGAAAGCCGCCACCAGGGAACCCTTGACCTGAAAAACCACGCGCCCCTTGTACGCCACCCAGTCCACCAAAGATGGCTTCAAAAAAGCTGGAGAAACCGCCCAAGTCGCCGAGATCGCCCAGGTCAACCTGTTGATATCCGCCACCAAAACCGGGCGGTGGGGTATAGTTCTGTCCCTGTCTCCAGTTGGAGCCCAGGCTATCGTAAAGCTTCCGTTTTTCAGGATCTTTCAGGGCTTCATGCGCCTCGTTGATATCCTTAAATTTTTCGGTAGCGCCCGGGTTCACGTCCGGGTGGTATTCGCGGGCCAGCTTGCGGTAGGCCGTCTTAATCTCTTTCTGCGAGGCGTTTCTGGGAACGCCCAGAATGCTATAGTAATCCTTGTATTCGACACCCATAGGCTTGAGTCCGATTTCCCATTGACAGCTAACTTCACATGGTCATTATAGAACCCTCAATGACCGGAACGGCAATATTTCATAAAGAATTAAGGATGAATTAATGATTGCTCCGCCGGGAACCCGACAGATCAGCTGGCAAAGTTCTGATGGCTTGATGGAAACCGGCACGGCGCAACTGGCAAAACAGACTTACGGGTACATCAGCCTGGGGCCACGACCGATTAATGGTATGGATATTCAGTCATGCATCCAATTTTTAGGAGGATTACCGGTAGCGCATCCGCTACTGCTTTTATCCAACTGTCCCGGTTTTGCGCTTTCCATCGAAGATGAGCAGCAAGGCTTGGTGTTTAAGGCCGGAAATTACCGAGCGGTTCAGCAACAACGAAAAGACACCGGCGGACTGATTTTATCCTATGTGGAAGAGATTGCGGTCGGCGGCATCTACCTGATGCATGGCTTATCCGCACAGTATCGGGTTGCCGCGGATAATACCGTATTTTATGATACGGTTCCATCTCGGCCACCGGTTCCTCTGCAACAAGCAAAAGCCAGGGGCTTGCTGGATGAGATTATCCCTACTGGAACTTTAGAGCTTTGGTTGACGACTCTATTAAGCAAGCACAGCCGTTTAGCCGAATATTGAATTGATGAGCATTGCAGAGTGCCGTTTGTTCAAATGACGAGTTCCTTATACAATAGTAGGCACAGCAATCACGACATTTGTAGCTAATCTGTTTATAAAAATGTCGTCGAGGGAAGCTCAAAAACTGGCTTAGAGTGGAGAACAGGCATGAAACGCGAATTCCTAAATCAAACTAAAGTAGCTGTCGTTCCGTTTTCAATCGCAATTGCGCTAAGTTTGGCCATAGGAACAGCAACCGTTAGCCATGCGGATACGAAGAACCTGTGGAATCCCAAAAGCTGGTTCAATAACGAGTCAGCTGCCCCAGCCACCTCTACAGAAGCTTCCTCTGCCGGCGATGCGGTGAGTGACGCTAAACAAAAAGCGGAAGAAGCGCAGCAAGCGGCTGAACAGGCCATGCAAGCAGCCAAGCAGGCGCAGGAAAGAGCGGAGGAAGCTCAACGCCAGGCGCAAGCATTGGAAAAGAGTTCGCATGCTCATAAAAAGCATCCCGTTGTAACAGCGCCGACCGAAGTTAAGAATGAACAGGCCAATGCCCCCGTTGAAACAAAATCCGGTTCATCCACTGCCGATCTAACCCCGCAACCCGATCGGGTCTACGAATCCAGTACTCAGACCGAAACCGGTAGCAGCACTGCTGCAAGTAGCGTAAAACCAAGTACCACGCAAGCGACAGCGCAAAACGACAAAAAAGAACCTTGGAATCCCCTGAATTGGTTCCACAAGGATGAAGATAAAGCCACCGGTTTGGATGGCAGCATTCCCAACGAAAAAGCCTTCCAAGAGGCCGCCAAGTCAACAACTGCTTCAACCGAGAAGGCTAACAAATCAGAAACCCAAGCTACGGAAACTGCAACAACTCAAAAGCCGGAAGCCTCGACAACGGAAACGGCCAATAGTCAAGCTCACGGCAGTTGGACCTTAAAGAATCTCTTCAAAAAGCCCACCGCACCGGTGGAACAACAAGCGGAAACGATCACGAAAACGGAAACCGCAGAAAAACCCGCATCCCAGCCGGAAACCAAAACTGAAGAATCCGCATCCGAAAAAACAAATCAAACGCCTGAGCAAACATCGGAGGCGGAGCCGAATAAACAGGCAATTTCATCAGAAAGCGGAAATACCGCCAATGCCAAAAGCAAATCCGGCGGCTGGAATTTACTCAATCTGATCAGCAAACCTTCGATTCCGATTAAAAATCAAGGCATCGCGCCGGATACCAAAGAAGCCGACAAGGCTCCTCAGCAAGACAGCGCCGAAACGGATCAATCCGTTAAAACCAAAGCGGCCCTCATTGAAACCGAGCGGGGCAATATCGCCATCGAGCTATACCCGGATCAAGCGCCGCAAACCGTGGCCAACTTCGTTAAACTGGTCAATGAAGGTTTTTATAATCGCTACAATATGAAATTCCACCGGGTGGTGCCAGGCTTTGTGGTGCAAACCGGGGATCCAACCGGTACCGGAGCCGGTGGCTCCAAGCAACGGGTACCGCTGGAAGCCAAAAACAAGTTGAGTCACAACGCCAAGGGAGTTGTCGCCATGGCCAGAGGCGCCGACCCCGATAGCGCCACCAGCCAATTCTACATTACGTTGGCTCCTCAAACTTCCCTGGATGGTAAATATGCCATTTTTGGCAGAGTGATCAGCGGAATTGATATTCTGAGCAAAATTGAAAAAGACGACATGCTGTATGGCATTCGTCTAGTGGACCTCTCGTCAGTGGTGCGCGATCAACAGCCGGAAAAGAAAAAGTTCTTCTCTAGCTTGTTCTAAAAAGAACCTCTTTTAGCTCCAATCCACCCCTATTTTTGACGCGCCTGGCGAAAAAAGGCTCGTAACTGCTCGCCGCATTCCGCTTCGAGGATTCCGCCCCGTACAGGCAACTCGGGACTATCCAGCAATAAGCCATACCGGGAGCCACAAGCCCCCATAATGGGATCGGATGCGCCAAAAATAACCTGTCCGACCCGAGCCTGCATAATGGCGGAAGCACACATGGGACAAGGCTCTAACGTCACATAGAGTTGGGTTTCGCTTAAACGCCAGCGCCCCAGATGTTTGGCGGCGGCCTGCAAGGCCAGGATTTCCGCATGGCCTACCGGATTGGCGTCCAGTTCTCGACGGTTAAAAGCCTGGGCAATCACTTCGCCCTGATAGACCACCAATGCGCCGACGGGCACATCCGCAGGCAAAGCCTGTTCCGCGCATTGCATCGCTAGGCGGAGATAGTTTTCGTGGTTCGAGTTTGACTCATACATACGGATGATTTTAACCCGATTTGCTTGGATACCTTGCAAAAATCATTAAAATTTATACTATTCCAGCAGATGGGGCTATCACGCAAAACCCCGTTTGTGGCAGTAGTAATCCGTGAGGTGTGAACCGGGATGAACATGAATCAGCCAAACCAATACCAAACCGCCGGTAATCGATCCTACCGGCCTATTCCAGGTATGAAGCTCGCCTACGGCAACCAGGCCCCGCAGAGTAACGTTCAACCCCAACAGGCCAAACCCATTCAGCAAAATGTGCAAAAAGCGCCGTCTCAAAGTTTATTTGGCCGGCTCAAGGAAAGCTTGTTCAATATGGTGACGGAAGAATCCACCATCAGCGATGAACGACCCATCGGGATTTCCAGGCTTTCCAACACCACATTTCAGGCCAGTCCAAATCCGTATCGTTCATACAATAATCAGGCTTCATTCTTTAAAAATAGCCAGCCCATCCAGGATTACCGCTTTAATCAACTCGTGGATCCGCGAGTGACCAAACCATACCGATAATCTTTAATATAATGCCCTAGTCGTAGTCGTACAGGTATTTACGCCACTGCTCGTAATCTTTACGGCTGACATGGGTATTTTGTTTGGATAATTCGAAGTGTATAAAATTAAATGGCCGGCAAGGCTTGGTCGCTAACACCATGTCCGCTTCCCGAGGGGTGCGGCTGCCTTTGCTAACGTTGCAACGCAGACAGGCTACCGCTACATTGTCCCAGGTATCCTTACCGCCACGGGATCTTGGAATCACATGATCGATGGTGAGATCATTCTTTTTTCCGCAATATTGGCAGGTGTAATTATCACGGTGCATAATATTGCGCCGGGTCAAGGGAATGTCCTTGTGTGGAATTTTAATGTAATACAGCAATCGAATAACCAGTGGCATGCGCCAGCCCCCACCCACATCTTTGCCGTTCCGCTCCACCGTTTCGGCTTTGCCTTTTATCAGTAATATAATGGCGCGTTTCCAGCTACAAATGTGTAAAGGCTCGTAAGAAGAGTTCAACAACAAGACTTTACTCAAGATAAAGCCCCTCAGCTATCATACGTATATAAACAATCATAAACTTTTTTAACAGAAAAGTCTACATTTATCCACTTCAAAAAATAAAGAATCGTTACACAGCCTCCCTTTTATGACCTCATATGTATCTATACAATATATTTTTATAAAAAATCGTCATTTTTATTTCAATTTTTTCCTTCTAGCTAGGAGGTGCTGCAGAAAAACCTTGCCTGTTTATGCCGCTTCCGGGTAATTTTGGATTTTCAAAAATATTTCCAAAATGGCAGAGGTTTATTCAGAGTCAATGCGAGGCATTGTGATTGAGAGGCCCTAGCCAATAACCATGCTTCCAACACGTTAAAAGTCTCAAAATTTTCTACGCTCTATTTATCGGCCTAGTACCTTGCGCATCCGTACAGGACGATTCCCGGACAACTTAAAACAACCAGCACTTTCATAGCATGCCAACTTTACAAAAGCCGTTCTGTTACATGTTTTAATGTTTCAGGCAGTTTTTACAAAGTTACTCTTCAGCTTTTGCCCATTTCATCCGATAATAGATTTATAAAACAACCATCCGTCTGAGGCGTTTAATGGATAAGGTAATACAACACTTCAATAAGGGTGAAGTTATCATACCGGAAGGTAGTAAAGGCGATCGCGTCTATCGGATCCTTTCCGGCTATGTATTGATCTGCAAGAAGAACAGCCAGGGCAAGATGATCCCCATTACCAAGCTGGAAGCCGGCGAGATATTCGGAGAAATGTACCTGTTTAGCTCCTCGGGAGCGCGTTCCGCAAGTGTCATCGCCGCAGACAACTTACAAGTGGAAGTTTTCTTTACCGAAGACATGCAAAACGAACTCAGCAAAGCCTCACCCGAGATCCAACAAATCCTCAACGCCATGACGAATCGGTTACGGACCACCACCAGCAGTTTTGCCGGGCTATTCCGGGAAAAAATGATCGTCGAATTGCCAGATGGCACCATGCGAGTAGTCGATAGCCACTAACGGCCTGTCACTAACAACAAGGGGGAACACTTATTGGCCTGTAACAGGCTTGGCTTAGCAATTCAAAAAAACTAATTTTTATTATAACAATTTTTAAAATCTGTCAATTACCCGACATTCTCATTCACAAATAACACCATCGCGTGATGTCTCAGCTGTAAGTGGATTGCTACGATTGTATTTAATCCTGTAGGAAGGAAGGTACTTTTCAATGTCCGCTCGTGGCTTTTGGGCCTTACTTTTAGTGTTCGGTTTTTTGACCGGATTTTTTGTCGAGATGCCCAGCGCATCCGCACATAACCGCTACTATGCTCGTCATTACCGCTATTATGATCGAGGTCGTCCCCTGGTCAGCTACAAGACCGGCAAAATCATCAAGGGCAGTCTCATTGGCGCGGGGATTGGCGCCGGTACCGGCTTGCTTATGGATGGAAACGTGGGACGCAATGCCCTGATCGGTGCTGGACTTGGTGCCGGGACCCAGGCGATTCGCTACAGCAGAACCATGAGACATCATCCTATCCTCAAAACGGCCGGCTATGGCGCCCTTACCGGCGTCGGCGTATCCGCTTTAACCCCATATGGAAGCCTGGGTAAAGGCGCCCTATGGGGAGGCGCCATTGGCGCTGGACTAGGAGCCTTAAGGAATTAACACCCGATAGATCAATTTTAGCTTTTTCAGATATTAACTTTCGCGATACATACTAGCTTCAAATCCCCGCCGGGTTCCCGCGTGGGGGTTTCCTTTTTTATGAGGCACCTGAATCCCCGGACTTTCCCTCAGCCATTACGCAACACCCTCTTGACTTCTACGTCTGGCTGGAGAATAGTCTGTACAAGCAAAAATGGAATTGACCCGATGCCCATCCCATTTTTAGACCGCCTGTTTAATCGAAAAAGGAAATCCCGCATGACCCAATCCAACACCCAGGACCCCAACGTATTTTTTGAAGTTCGCGCCAGCCATTTGCTCGTGGATAGCCAAGCGCAGGCTGAGGAATGCCGCAAAGAAATACTGGAAGGCAAGAGCTTCTCGGAAGTCGCCAAGCGTGTTTCCAAGTGTCCGTCTGGTTCGCAGGGTGGCGATTTAGGCTACTTTACCCGTGGCCGCATGGTGCCCCAGTTTGATACCGCCGCGTTTTCGCTGCCGGTAGGCGAACTTTCCGAACCGGTGCAAACCCAGTTCGGCTGGCACATCCTGACCGTTACCGACCGCCGGTAATAGACGCTAAGTAAGTAATCTTTTTAATCTTTCAGGTAGAAAAATCCCCTGCAGCCTTCATATGGGACTTCTGAATAATCGAGCTTTTGAAGCTGAATCACCAACAAAAAGAGCCTCATGAACACTTGAGGCTCTTTTTTGAGTTATTTAAGCTGATTTTGTCCTTGTATAGCCTTATTAT
>Ga0157374_10005714_pt1 | contig 10496 bp, 13 predicted proteins | sample M25metaG_FD_115308 | JGI IMG/M metagenome (GOLD analysis project Ga0157374, IMG submission 115308) | Miscanthus rhizosphere microbial communities from Kellogg Biological Station, Michigan, USA - M2-5 metaG | ecosystem: Host-associated > Plants > Roots > Rhizosphere > Soil | place: USA: Michigan... | reverse complement strand
TACAACCAGGGCGTGGGCTATCTCGATGACGGCACCATGGTCGTCGTTGACCACGCGCGCAAGCTCATCGGAAAGAGCATCGATATAGCCGTCACGTCAGTGCTGCAGACCGCCAGCGGCAAGATGATCTTTGGCAAGCTCGACGAAAACGGCAGAGGCGAAGTCGCATGATCGCCTCTGAACCCGCCCCAAATGTGCTGTTCGAATCCGTAGTCGAGTGCTCGTGCCCTAGGAACTGCCCGCGCCACGGCCATTGCGACGAGTGCCGCGAATTTCACGGCCAGGCCAAGCGCCCGAGGCCCCCATTCTGCGAGCGCGAACCAAAGCCAACCCTGCTAAGCCGCCTCTTCAGCAGCTAAGGCAGATCGTCCATCGTCACCTTCGACGGGCGGTACTGGGAGTTTTTGAAAGGCACGACTTTTTTAGTCGTGCAGATGCACCGCGGTTTGACATTGAAGAAATCAACGCGGCGAAGCCGCGCTAAAATCAAACGGCTCCGCTCTCCCGCTCCGAGAATTGCTCAATTCCGGATTGCCGGAGACTCCCATGGAACGTTCAAATAGCAGGCCCCCGGAGGGAGCAATGGAAAATAGCGCAGGATGAAATCCTGGGTATCATTTGGTTTGGAAAAATGAGAAATCCACGCGTCGAAGCCGCATTCAAAGATAGCTCCCCATCGCCGATTCACGTTCTCTACACCGCCGCGATTACTTTTTCTGCAGTTTGCGCCGCGCCAGTTTCTCCGCTCTTGCAAGGGCATCGGCGGCTGCCACCTTGACATCAGGTTCCACGCCCGTGACCGCCCAATCTTTGTCGGAATAAGGATTGATGGGTCTGTGTTCAGGAATTCCGATTGCAAAATGATCGTCAAGGTTGTGTAGAACGCCCTCATGCGATGCTCCACCTGTGGTTTCGCCCACAAGAGTCGCGCGCTTCAGCATCTTCAGGTTATAGCTGAACTGCTCGGCTGCGGAGTAAGTTCGAGATGAAGTAAGAATATAGACCGGCTTATCCATTGAAAGACTTCCTGCAACAGGGGAACGCGTCCAATTCTGTTCCGTAACGGGTTCTCTCGCGTTGAACATGTATTCCGGGTGATCAAACAAAAATCCAGCAAGAAAAACGGCCATATTGCCATTGCCGCCGCGATTATCGCGCAAATCGAAAATAAAGGCATCCACGTGATTCAGTGCCTTCATTGCGGACTCCGCCTTCGACTGGCACACTGCCACATCGGGAAAAGAATTGAGCTTGATGTAGCCCACGTTGTGCGCCCTGATCTCAACCTTTTCGAACCCGCAGTTGCCCTGCGCCATAGCGGCCTGGTATCGCGCGGTCGCCTCGGGCGGCGGAGGCTTCGAGAAATCTGGAAATACGTTCCGCGTGTACTCCACCGTGAAATGGAGATCGTGGCTCGCGTCAGTCAAGTGGCGAGCGAGTACGTTGGCGAATTCCTGACCGTCAGTGATTGCGTTGTAATCGCCTGCGCGCTCGTGAGCCAGAAGCGCGTCTGCAATATTCTGCGCCACCGCGCGATCAAAGTAATACTCCTTCAGATCTGCTATCGCTTTTTCAAGCACGCGCTGCCGCTCACTGGCATTTAGTCTCGGATTGCCGGTCGCTTCCTGGGCTGGGAGAAGGTGCACGAGAAGGAGTGCGCACAGGAATTTGGAAAATGTACCGGCAGAACGCATAGACCGATCTCCCAAAAGAAGTTTACTTTGCGTTCCTAGCGAATGGCCTTCAATCGTTACCCAATTCCGAATTGCACCAGAAATGGGTAATGTCACCATTGGCGGAAACTCGACTGCGACGAGGTTCTGTAACATGGCACAGCTTCAACTCGGCCAATTCGCTCTTGCTCTTGGAAAACAGGGGAATCCACGCGCCGAAGCCGCGTTCAAACCCACTCGGCAATAGCTGACCTTACCGATATTTCCAACCAATGGACTAGATCGCGTAGTGGCCGCCAGCCACCCATATTCGTCGTTTCTGACAGGGGATCCGAGCCTTTCTGCAAAAGTAACGAAGTAGGCTTTACTATTGCGCTTGCGTTCTGCTTGAATAGGGCTGGTTACGCCGGCTCTATTATCAGTGATTCCAAATTAGGCTCGCCTGCTCGACGGAGCCGCGGAGGTCAATATGAGTTCAACCACTCGACGTAGTTTTCTCAAAAATGGTTTGGCTGCGGGAGCCATCGCAACAGTTGGTGCTCTTCCGCTAGCTGCCGCTAAGCGAACCGCGACCGATTCTGTAGTGCTCGGCCGTTCAAAGATGGAAGTGACTCGGTTGGCCTTCGGAACCGGGACGGACAGCGGCGCGGTGCAGGCGGCTCTGGGACAACGGGAGTTTACGCGCGTTGTGCGGTACGCTTACGATCGCGGCATCCGTTTTTTTGAAACGGCTGAGGCGTACCAGACGCCGGCAATGCTTGGCGAGGCGCTAAAAGGCCTTCCTCGCGACAGCTATCACCTGATGAACAAAGTGACCACGTTCCACGAGGGCATTGACCCGAAGGCCAAGTTCGACGAACTGCGGCGCGTATCGCAAACCGAATACTTTGACATCATGTTGCTGCACTGGCAACACAGCGCTGATTGGCCGGAGACAACGAAGCGCTGGCAGGACGGAATACTTGCGGCGCAGCAGAGAAAGATCATCCGCACACACGGCGCCTCGGTTCACGGGTTACCGGCATTGCGGCAAATGCCAGGCACGAAGTGGCTCGATGTGGGACTGATTCGCATCAATCACAGCGGTGCCCGCATGGACGGGCCAACATCTGAGGAAACCAATCAACCAGCCAACGTGAGCGAAGTCGTCGATCACATCCACCAGTTAAAGAAGGAAGGCCTGGGTGTAATCGGCATGAAGCTATGCGGCGGTGGTCAGTTTCAGAATAGTCACGATGATCGCGTGAAGGCGGCGAGGTTTGCTTTCCAGAATGCAGGCGTGGACTGCGCGACCATTGGCTTCAAGAGCACGCAGGAAGTCGATGAGGCGATCAGCAACTTGAATCTGGCACTGGCGTAAGTTTTCGAAGCAGACGCGTACTCGAAAGTTCCGGCGGCTCGAAGTCAAGCCGCCGGAATGTTAACTAAACTGGCTTGTTCATAAATTTACTGAGAACTCCCACCAGACCCCGGTTTTCATGATTCGGCAGACACGCTTCTCTCCTCAAGATGACAACGAGCGAGAAAAAGCTGAAACCTCAAGCATCCAGCCTCCCCATCAACCGCTCCTTAATCCCCAACCACTCCTCCGCCACAATCGAATACCGCGCCGAATTCCGCGGAATAAAATCCGCAGCCATCCGGTGTCCGCGCAGAATCCCTTCAAACTTCGCGCCAATGCGTTCAATCGCAGCGCGCGAGCGCTCATTACGTTCATCGGTATGCAGGCAGATGCGCAGCATGCCCCAGACCTCAAATGCGTGCGTCATCATCAGCAGCTTCGCTTCAGTATTCGCGGCTGTCCGTATCGCCGCAGCGGTCAGCCATGTGTATCCAATCTCGCCAACGTCGGCATGTTCTCGCCCCGCGCGCTCATGGCTCGCAGGCCACGCCCAGCGTTCCAGATCAAAGAACCGCGTTGACCCGATCACAACGCCATCCGCCACGCGAACTGTCGCAAACGGCGCGGCCTTTCCGGCCTCTCTCAATTGCAGAGCGGTGTCAATATAACGACCCACCTCCGCCGCACCTTGAGGAGCCAGCGTCCAGCGATAGAGTTCAGGGTCTTGAGCCGTAGCGGCCGCCAGTCCTTGCGCATGAGCATGCGAAAGCGGCTCAAGCCGGATATATCGGCCTTTGAGAATGGGAACAGTAAACATGTAAGCCTCGGCAGAGCCGCTAAGCAGGTGTGATTGCAAATTCAGTCAGGTTGCTGAATTGAATCACCGGCTCAATATCGGTGTATTTGGGAATGTCATTCTGCAACTGATCGACTACCGGCATAAATGCCTGCATGAAAACCGCAATCGACTCGCAGGTAAAGCCCGCAATGGCAGCAAATGCAGGCGGCTCGCCCGGTGCTGCTCCCGCGACACCAATCTCCGCAGTAACTGCTTTCATCTTCGGTCCAAGCAGCTTCGCTGCCATCGGCATATGAGAATTCAAGTAGTAGTCCGCGTCGAAGCGGCTGCCTGGCTTGCTTCGGTACAGCACACTTACCTTGATCATGCGCTTTCCTCTTTCCAGATTTCTACGCTGTTATCCCTCGATCAGTACTTCTGCAACTTTGGATCGATCTCATCTGCCCATGCCAGAATGCCACCCGCAAGGTTCTTCACGTTCCCATAGCCCTGCTGTGCAAGGTATTCGGCAATCCGCTGGCTGCGCTGGCCAGAGCGGCAATGTACCACAACCTCGCGGTTCCGATCGATCTCATCCAGCCGCTTCGGCACATCGTTCTGCGGAATCAGCTTCGCTCCGATATTTGCGATCTGATACTCGTACGGCTCGCGCACGTCGAGAACAAAAACGTCCTCGCCCGCATCAAGTCGCTGTTTCAATTCCTTCACCGTCAACTGCGGAATTCCGTTCTTCAATGCCTGCTCCTGTTTTGTTTCCGGCACAATGCCGCAAAATTGCTGATAGTCAATCAGCTTGGTAACTGTCGGGTGATCACCGCAAACTGGGCACTCAGGGTTCTTCCTCAGCTTCAACTCGCGGAACTTCATGTTCAACGCGTCGACCAGCAACAGCCGTCCTGCAAGGCTCTCGCCCTTACCAAGAATCAGCTTGATCGCCTCGGTGGCCTGAATCATTCCCACCAGCCCCGGCAGAATTCCCAGCACGCCGCCCTCAGCGCAACTCGGCACCAGGCCCGGTGGTGGCGGCTCAGGATAAAGGCACCGATAGCAGGGGCCTTTCTCGGTGGCAAACACACTGGCCTGTCCTTCAAATCTGAAGATCGATCCATAGACATTCGGCTTGGCCAGCAGAACACAAGCATCGTTCACAAGGTAGCGCGTCGGAAAATTGTCCGTGCCATCCGCAACGATGTCGTAGTCCTTCAGAATGTCGAGCGCATTCGCGCTTGAAAGCATCGTCTCGTGCTTGACAACGTTCAATGCAGGATTGAGCGCCACCAGCTTCTCCTCGGCAGAGTCGAGCTTCTTGCGGCCAATGTCTTTGGTTGAGTGAATGATTTGCCGCTGCAGATTGCTCGCATCCACTACATCGAAATCCACCAGCCCCAGCGTGCCCACGCCCGCTGCCGCAAGATAAAACGCCAGCGGCGATCCCAACCCGCCGGTGCCTACGCACAGCACGCGCGCAGCCTTCAGCCGCCGCTGTCCTTCCATGCCCACCTCGGGCAGGATCAGGTGGCGCGAATATCGCGCAAGATCATCCGTAGTCAATTCCGGAAGCGTAGAAACATCAGCAGCAATAGTCATAAAGAGGCTCTCGAGAAGAACAAGTGACTAGCAATCAAGCCTTAATGCGCCGCAGGCGCGTCCGCCTGGACGGCCAGTCCCCCGCCGGCAATCGAAGGAATAATGGACAGCGTGTCGTTCGCCTTGACGGCGGTAGCTTCTTTCGCCGGCAGGTAGCGCACGTCTTCATCGTTCAGATAAAGATTTACAAACGCCCGAAGCTTTCCTTCTGCGGTAAACAGGTGGTTCTTTAAATCGGGATGCGAACCAGTCAGCGAGCTAAGAGCCTCGGCAATTGTCGAGGCCTGAATCTCTACCTGCGGTTGGCCTCCTGCGTACGGGCGCAAAGGGGTAGGGATAAAGATGATCATTGGGGAAGCTCCTTCAACGTACGAGACAGCCCCGCGAAACACGGGCACGTTCCGCCTCATCTCCTTAGATGATAGGGGTCCGCCCCCGGATTGCAGAAATTCACCCCAGTCAGGCCTATAGCCGCGCCAATGAAAGAAGCGGCCCAGACACATCCAGGCCGCTCCCGAGCATTGAAACGTTCAGCAGCCCTAGGGTTTCTTCGCGTCCATTTCCGTCTTGGGCGCCGCAGGCTTAGCTGCCATCGCCGCTTTCGGCTTCCAGAAGTCGGGATCGCTCTTCACCCACTCCTCCGGCGGATAGCTCTGCTTCGGATTAATCGAGAACAGTTGCGAATACGACGTGTCCACCGCAGACGCGAACAGCGCGCGGAACTCCTTTACCCCATCGGGGCCCAGAGCATCCATGAACTTCTTATTCTCCGCATAGCCTCTGTCGATCTCCGCCATGGAGTCGTCCGCGCTCAGCGCCATGTACGTGCCGTCGTTCGTCCCATACGCAACCTCATACATTGTCCAGTGCGCGCTTGTTCCCGCCTTCTGATGCGCGTCCTTCACCATCTTGGCGAGCTTTTTCCATTCTTCACCGTGTCCTGCGCGAACATGAAAAACCGACATCTCCATATAACGCGCATGGCTCAGGTCCGGCCGGGATTTGAAACTCATCTCCGGATCGGACGTGTAAATCATTTGCTCCACTGACTCCAGCAATTCGCCATCGGCGATGCTGGCGCGCTCCACTTCGGCCGAAAGAGCCGCATTCCCGTCCATCAGCTTGTTGTCTTTCTCCCACTCTGCGAACGAGTCATAGAGCGACAGATATAGCGAGCGCGACTTGCCCGACATTGAAGTAAGGCAGAAGTAATGCGCGGGGAACTTGGCTTTGGTCATCGCCTGAACAAACGCGCTTTCCGTCTTGTCGTGGGCCGCTCCGCCTTTGTAAGGCTTGGAATCTTCCCGCGTAATCTGCAGAATCTTGAACGACGTGGGTGTATCTTGTGCTGCGGTTAACGTACCGCCGGCGAATGCGAGGGACAATCCCAACACAACGGGGCTGAGAATTTTCATGTAGTTCCTCCTGGTTTCATCGAACCTGACTTGCTCGGAGGGCACTCGCGATTAGGGGAGGGAAGAAGAGAGGGGACGCACGTGCTCCAAGGTAAGAGCACGTTAGCAGGACACCATCACAAAACGCAAGAATGAAAAGCACTTCTCACTAATCGGCCGACGTGTGCACACTCACCGACCCGGCGCAGATGTGGGAAGAAGCCCGCGCCATCGCCAGCCGCATTCTCGCGGCCAGCTGCAAGTAGAAACCACACCCAACTGGTGGCCATCCCCCGCCACCACTTTGTACTCATTTTGTAGGTGATTTACGATTCGATAGCTTGGAACCGCGTCTTCCCTCGGAGATAAAGCCTGTCATGGCCTGAGCCAGTTGCGAGTCCACTTCATCCGCGATCTCCATCACGTCCAGCAGCACCGAGTCAGGCTTCATGTCCGTAATGGATAACTGGAGCGTGTGGAATATCGAGACCTGTAAAATACGCGATTCCTCAACTAACATAGCGGCGGTGTATCCCTGCTCGCGTCGCAGGCAACCATGATGGTGGGCAGCATCGGACATCAGAGCACGTGTGCCCAAGGGGTGCGGGTTACGCAGACGGGTGATTATGTCACGAAACATCTCAGGCAAGTGAGCGCATCTCTGTTCGTGACTCAGTTTAATGGCGGCTAAGTCTTCCTCTTTTTCGACACGCTGATACCAACCGTCGATCGTGGCGTCAGTTTCACGTTCCAGAATATTGCCGGCATCATCATTTTTAACGGACATTCCCGAACTCCAATAACTTGTTCTAATTGCATCTGGCCCTTAGGCAGGTCGCTGAAAACCCGCTCCGTCTAGTATTCGGAGTTTCCCTCAATCTCTCGCTAAGTATGCCCCCAGAGCTGAGTACGAATCTGTCCAATTTTGCTCACTGGCACGCATTCCATCGATAAGCCGAAGGCCTGAGGGTCGGCAATTGTAGCCATCAAAACGCAATATGTAGTGGTATCACTGATGATGAATCCGAACTAGTGGGAATTATCCCGGCGTGAACCCGATAGAAGCTGTCACCGATGCCCCGCCCAAAGAAGCCCACAACGCAACCACCAGCACAGAAGCCACGGCATGGCTCAACAATCTCGACGCGCCGCGCCCGAGTCAGCAAACGCTCGATTCATCACGCAACTAGAGCAACACCTACCGTTTGATTAGAGGGCGCCCATTTGCTGCAATTGCGGGAACCTCACCCAGCAGTCCGGCTCCCCCCGGCAAACGCTAAGATCCAACTTCTATCGTCTGCAACTCGAACCGCTTATCCTCTTCGGTCGTCCCCGCCAGCAGAAACGAGTTCGTCGCCGCAGCTTTCCCCTGGCTCACAGCCGTAATCACATACACGCACCCAATCCAATGCGCTTCTGCAAGGTCCGTCTGCGACCACTGCGCCGGATGGTCGGGATGCGAGTGATAAAAGCCCGCAATGTCCAGCCCGCGCCCACGCGCCTCGCGTTCAATCTTCACCAGTTCAGAAGGAGCAATGTTGTACCGGTTGTGCGCCGAGTCGGTCCGCGTGTTGCCGGCCTTCACTGCATCTTCAACGGCCCAAATGCCATCAGCAAACCGCCCCAGCAGCGCACCGCAGCACTCATGCGGATAGGTCTCTTCGCCATGCGCACGAATCGCCTCATACACGACGCGAGTCATCCTGATTACACTCACTCGTCCTCCCAGAACCGCTCTGAGAGATACTTGTCTGCGCTGTCTGGCAGCACCGTCACAATCACCGCGCTCCGCCCCGCTTCAGCTTCTTCCCGCGCAATTTTCAAGGCCGCCCACACGGCCGCCGCCGCAGAAATCCCCACCAGCAAGCCTTCGTCGCGAGCCAGCCTGCGAGCCATGTCGTACGCAGCTTCAGTCTCCACAACCATCTGCCTGTCGGCCAGGTGCGGGTTGTAAATCGCAGGCACAATCGACGTGCCGAAATGCTTCAGCCCCTCGAGCCCATGAAAGGGCGAGTCCGGCTGAAAGTTGATCGCCTTGATGGTCGAACTGAATTCTTTCAACCTCCGGCTCACGCCCATAAAGGTTCCGCTCGTCCCCAGCCCGGCCACAAAGTGCGTAACGTGCCCGCCAGTCTGCTCCAGAATTTCAGGTCCGGTAGTTCGGTAGTGCGCCAGCCAGTTTGCGTCGTTCGAATACTGGTCGATATAGCAAAACCGTTCGGGATCGTTGCCTGCCAGCTCTCTCGCCCGCAAGATCGCTCCGTCAGATCCCTTGTCCGGATCCGTCCAATCAATCACCGCGCCATAAGCCCGCAAAATCCGCTTCCGCTCCGGCGACACATTCGCGGGCATTGCCAGATGCACCGGAAAACCCACCGCCGATCCCAGCATTGCCAGCGCAATCCCGGTGTTGCCACTGCTTGCGTCCAGCACCGTCTTGCCCGGCTTCAGAACTCCGCGGTCAATCGCATCGCGCACCATTCCAGCGGCCGCGCGGTCCTTCACGCTTCCGCCGGGATTCGCCCATTCTGCCTTGGCCAGCACCTTCACCGATTCCAGGCCGCGATATTCCGGCAAATGCCGCGCCACCATGTCCAGCCGCACCAGCGGAGTGCCGCCAATGCGATCCGGAACCGAAGCTCCCAGCGCTTTGCCTTTCGGCGTTTCCTGTTTCGATGGGGTGGAGGTGGTTTCCATGGGGAAATTGCAGCCTTGGTAACGGGTGTGCGACATTGGAATCAGGGCCACGCCGTCAATATCAATTTTCTCAGACCGGCCTTGCAGACGGGAAAGCAATCATGAAGAAAAAGTCACGCCATCCAAACTTCGATCAGACACTTGAACTCCTGCGTACCCACGGCTTTGATGTGGCTCCCACCGATGCGGTTGCAGGCGGCACCTTGGTCAGCCGTGACGGCGTCGCCGCTGTGCTCATCCCCGGCCACGATCCCATCGACAATACCGATCAGGCCGCGCTCGCCGTCACCCCCGGAGCCTTGGTGCGGGGCGAAATCGCTCGTCTGCTCGATCGCGGTTATCAGAAGTTCATTAAGACGTCCCAATATGAGTTGCCCGCCTCGGCAGCACAATTGCAAGCCATACATCAATTCAGTGAAGAGCTGAAACAGATCATCGGATCTGACGATCTCTATAACGAGTCGCTCGGCACCACCAGCGACACGTATGAGTACGATCGCCTCGAGGGACGCGAAGCTGCGCAACCAGCGTCACGGCGTCCATGGGAACTTTCTAGCGGGCACTAGTGCAGCTGCCCGCCCCGCCCGTGCGGGACAGCGGAGCAGCAAATGATGACTATCGATCCTCAACCCAAAGCTTCAGTCGCCCCAAACCCTCCGCCTCCTGAACGCCGCACCCACTCGCGGCTCCACGTCAATGACACCTCCACCATCATCCTGGTGAACGTGGGCTCGCGGCTCGTAGGCCGCATTATCGACATCAGCATCGGCGGCTGCCGCATCAGATGCGATGTGCGCTTCCCGGTCGGCATCTACACGCGCGTCGAAACCGAGTTTCGCATCGAGGGCCTGCCGTTCCGTCTCGGCGGAGTAGTCCAGGCCATTCACGATCGCCACAGCGTAGGCATTCGCTTCCTCGACATGAGCTCCCGCAAGCGCGAACAGCTCGAACAACTCATTGCAGAGATCAGAGAATCGCAGCGGGCGCAAAACGAAACCGCTTAG
>Ga0157374_10005713_pt1 | contig 10496 bp, 10 predicted proteins | sample M25metaG_FD_115308 | JGI IMG/M metagenome (GOLD analysis project Ga0157374, IMG submission 115308) | Miscanthus rhizosphere microbial communities from Kellogg Biological Station, Michigan, USA - M2-5 metaG | ecosystem: Host-associated > Plants > Roots > Rhizosphere > Soil | place: USA: Michigan... | reverse complement strand
GCCAATGGCGCGCAATCGATTCAAGGAGCGCGCCGACCGCCTTGGGGCTCATCAGCGAGGGCGTGCCGCCGCCGAAAAAGATCGACTGCACCGTGCGACCGGGCGTCAGGTCGGCAAAATAAGCAATCTCGCGCGCGTAGGCCTCGACATAGGCCGTTTCGTCGAAGGACCCGTGGTGGACATGCGAATTGAAGTCGCAATAGGGGCATTTGGAGGTGCAGAACGGCCAGTGCACGTAAACCCCGAAGAGGCCATTGCCCCGATCGTTGGTCGATGCCGGCTCGTTTGGAAGCATGATCTTAGACATGCGCCTGCCTCCGGCTTGCAAGTTTTTCCATCTTGAACCCTTGCGGCGCCGGCGGCGCGGTCAGCGCCTGCTGCTCAACGATCAGGTAAGCTTCCTCGGCGCCGTCGCTTTGCGCGAGCACGTGGAACGTCGCGCGCGTGGCAAGATCGAGCGCGTCGGGCGCCGCATGGCCCGCAAGCAGTTGCGCGAAAAACAGCGCGGCGAAGAGGTCGCCCGCCCCGCGTGGCGCTTGCGCGATGCGGGGGGTCGAGGCAAGCCAGGCTTCGCCGTTTTGCACCAGCAAGGTGCCGATGCGATCGCCACAGGGCACCGAGGTTGCGACGACCACCGGTCGGCCGAGCAGCGCCGCGGCGGCGCAGGCCTCGGCAGGATTGCCGACCGGCGCGCCGGAAAGCGTTGCAAGCTCGAAGGCGTTGGGCGTAACGACGTCCGCAAGCGGCAAGAGCGTCTTGGCCATGGCCTCGGCAACGCCGGGGCGGGCATAGATCCGGCCATCGTCGCCGACGGCGGGATCGAGGCAATAGAGCGCCTTCGGGTTGGCGCGCTTGGTCAACAGGACCGCGTTGGCAACGACATTGGCCTGCTCGGGCGCCCCCAGATAGCCCGACAGCACGCCATCGCAGCGCGCCAGCCGGCCCTGGGCGTCGAGCCCGGCGACCAGCTTGGCCAAAAGCGCCGCCGGCAGGGTTTCGCCGGTAAAGCCCTGGTGCGCGGCGTGGCTCGACAGCAGCACGGTTGGGATGCACCACGCTTCATGGCCGAGCCGCTGCAGCGCAAAGCGCGCCATCCCATTGCCGACATGACCGAACACCACTTCGGACTGGATCGAGAGCAGCTTCAGGTGGACATGCGATGTTTTAGGCGCCGCGGCACCGCCTGAAACCGGCTCCCACTTTTCGGGATCATGTCTCAAGCACGGCCTCCACGAATTTGGCAAAGGCGCGGGCGCGGTGGCTGAGGCCGGTCTTGCCGGGCGACCACGAGTGCTTGGCCTCAGACGGCATTTCACCAAAGGTGATGTCGAAGCCGTCGGGCATGAAGGCCGGATCGAAGCCAAAGCCCTTCTTGCCGCGTGGCGGCCAGACCATGGTGCCTTCGACCTTGCCCTCAAAGATCACGTCGCGACCATCGGGATGGGCGAGGCAGAGCGTGGCATTGAATGAGCTGCGCCGCTTCAGCGGAGTGGCGGCGCCGGCGGCCTGCAGCGCGTCCTCGACGCGGCGCATGCCCACCATATAGTCGCGACCGCCATTGCCGGTCGAGCCGGCCCAGTTGGCGGTGTAAACGCCGGGATCGCCGCCGAGCGCATCGACGCAGAGGCCGGAATCATCGGCAAGCGCCATCATGCCGGCGGCCTGGGCCGAGGCATGGGCCTTGATACGGGCATTCTCGATGAAGGTCGTGCCGGTTTCGTCCGGCTCGGGCAGATTGAGTTCGCCGGCCGAGACCAGGTCGAGCCCGAACGGCTCCAACAGATCCTGGAATTCGGCGATCTTGCCCTGATTGTGCGTTGCGAGCACCAGGCGATCACCGCGGCGAAGTTTGAGGAGTGCCGTCATTGACCCGCCAGCGCCGCCTGCTGCAGTAACGTCAGTTGCCCGATGCCCTGTTCGGCAAGGCCCATGAGGCTTTCGAGTTCGGCCCGGGTGAACGGTTCCTGCTCGGCAGTGCCCTGAATTTCGACGAAGCGGCCGGAGCCGGTCATGACAAAATTGGCGTCGGTATCGGCCTCGGAGTCTTCGAGATAATCGAGATCCAGCACCGGGGTCTGGCGGTAGATGCCGCAGGAGATGGCGGCGACGCTGTCCCGCAGCACCTTGCCCTTGGTGAGCGAGCGTGCCGTCATCCAGCCGATGGCATCGGCCAGCGCCACATAGGCGCCGGTAATCGAAGCGGTACGGGTACCGCCATCGGCTTCGATCACGTCGCAATCGAGGGTGATTTGGTTTTCGCCCAGCGCCTGCATATCGACGATGGCACGCAGCGAACGGCCGATCAGCCGCTGGATTTCCTGGGTGCGGCCCGATTGCTTGCCGGCCGTGGCTTCACGGCGGGTGCGGGTGCCGGTGGCGCGCGGCAGCATGCCGTATTCGGCGGTGACCCAGCCGAGACCCTGGCCGCGCCGCCACGACGGCAGGCTGGTTTCGACGCTTGCCGTGCACAGCACGCGGGTCGAACCGAAGCTGACGAGGCACGAGCCTTCGGCCTTGGGCGCCACATTGCGCTCGATGGAAACGGCGCGCATTTGTTCGGGCTGACGTCCGGAAGGCCGCATAAGCAAATCAACTCGCGAAAAGTGGTGTTAACCGCCTCTTAACCCTAAGGCAGGGGGAGGACAAGCGCAGGGGTGCTTTGACTCCCGCCGGTTTTTGCCTAAATGGTGAAGATGGCCAACAGGCCGATACAAAGGCCAGAAACATTGAGTAAAATATCGGAAGATTTCCTGTCGGTGCTGAATGCCCGCAGCCAGGACATCTTCAAGAAGATCGTCGAACGGTATCTCGAAACCGGGGCCCCGATCGGGTCGCGCGACTTGAGCCGCATGCTGTCGCTTGGGCTATCGGCCGCCTCGGTCCGCAACGTCATGGCGGCTCTCGAGGACCTCGGCCTGATCGCCGCGCCGCACACCTCGGCCGGCCGGGCGCCGACCCAGGAAGGCTTGCGGTTTTTCGTCGATGCTATGCTCGAGGTTGGCGCTGTCGACGAGCTTGAGCGCACCCGCATCGCCCATCAGATCGAGGGGCATTCGCGCGGCGGCAAGCTCGAAGACTTCCTGACCGAGGCGAGCCAGCTGCTTTCAGGCTTAAGCCACGGCGCCGGGGTCGTCATCGCCACCAAATCCGACATGGTCTTGAAGCACATCGAGTTCGTCCGGCTCGATGCGGCGACCGCCATGGCGGTGATGGTGGGCGAAGATGGGGCGGTCGAAAACCGGCTGGTACCGCTGCCGCCCGGCCTCACCTCGAGCGCGTTGACGCAGGCCTCCAACTACGTGGCGCATCTGGTGGTCGGCCGCACGTTGAGCGAGGCGCGGGCAGCGCTGCAGGGCCAGCGCGCCGAGCAGTTGGCCGAACTGGACGATCTGACGCGGCGGCTGGTCGAAACCGGGCTTGCGACGCTTTCAACCGGCAACGACGCCGCCCCGCCTACGGTGATCGTGCGCGGCCGCGCCAATCTCATCAACGACACCATGGCGTCCGAAGAACTGAAGCGGATGCGGACGCTGTTCGAAGAGCTCGAAAGCAAGGACGGACTGATCGAACTGCTCGGCGATGCGGAAAAGGCCCAAGGGGTCAGGATCTTCATCGGCTCGGAAAACAAGCTGTTTTCGCTCTCCGGCTCATCCGTCATCCTCTCGCCCTATAAGGATGCCAATGACAAGGTGGTGGGGGTGTTGGGGGTGATCGGGCCGACCCGTCTCAACTATGCGCGGATCGTGCCGGTGGTCGATTACACGGCCCAGGTGATCAGTGCCATGATGGCCCGCAAGAAGTAGGCCACAAAGGCCTCCAGACGACACAAGGGTTGAATTTTACGCCCAACTCGACGATATGCGGGGCGCATTCGGCCCAGATTTTGCCGGCACACTGACCCAAGCGGAACATTGAACCCATGATGAGCGACGATTCCACGCCCACCGACGCCACCGGTATTCCGATGGACGAAACGTCTCAGGCCACGGCCAATGCGGACGCGCTGGCGGCTGGGCAGGCGGCACTCGATGCGCTGATGGCGGAAAACGCCGAGCTCAAGGACCGGGTGCTGCGGACCATCGCCGAGATGGAAAATCTGAGGAAGCGCACCGAACGTGAGATCGGGGACACCCGCACCTACGCGATCGCCGGGTTTGCCCGCGACATGCTGGCGGCGACCGATAGCCTCTCCCGTGCGCTCATGGTGGTGCCGGCGGAAACGCGCGAGCACGCCGAAGGACCGCTGAAGTCGCTGATCGAGGGCATCGAGCTCACCGAGCGCGAAATGCAGCGCCTGCTTGCCAAGCATGGCGTGACCCCGATCGAAGCCGACGGCCAAAAGTTCGATCCGCACAAGCACCAGGCGATGTTCGAAGTACCCGATCCGACCAAGCCCGAAGGCACCGTCGTGCAGGTGGTGCAGGCGGGCTACGCTATCGGCGACCGTGTCTTGCGGCCGGCGATGGTGGGTGTTGCCAAGGGCGGACCCAAGCATGCCGATGGGGCGAACGGGGTCGACAAATCGGCCTGACCGCCGACCTTACCTGATCTCCGCCAGTGTCGTGCGGCCAACCCCGGCCGCCGACATATCGGCCCAGGCTTTGGCCAGCGACCCATTGGCGTCGATGGCGCGGCAAGCATCTTCGATGACTATTGCCTCAAAACTCGCGGCGCGTGCATCCAGCGCCGTCCAGCCGACGCAAAAGTCGGTGGCGAGGCCAACGACAAATACCCGACCGAAATCGCGCTCGCGCAAGTAGCCGGCAAGGCCGGTGGTGGTTTTACGATCGGCTTCGCGAAAGCCCGAATAGCTGTCGACGTCGCGATGGAAGCCCTTGCGGATGATCATCTGCGAGCCGGGGAGGCCGAGGCCTGGGGCAAAGGCCGCCCCATTGGTGCCGATGACGCAGTGGTCGGGCCAGAGCACCTGCGTGCCGTAACTGAGCTCGATGGTTTCGAACGGGTGTTTGCCCGCATGATTCGAAGCAAAGGAAATGTGGTCGGCGGGGTGCCAATCCTGGGTCATCACCACATTGGAAAAGCGGCGCGCCAATTGTTCGATGGGGGCGATGATCTCATCGCCGCCGGCCACCGCCAGACTGCCCCCCGGCAGGAAATCGTTCTGCAAATCGACCACGATAAGGACGTCGCGGGGCCCTGGAGTCATCGGCATCGGCAATTCCAAATTGAGAGCGCCACCCCGAGGAAAATCGGGATGGCGCTCATTACTAACGAGACCGCAATCGGCGTCAAACGGCTATTTGGCGGGCGCCGGAGCGGCGGGCGTGGCCGGAGCGGGAGCCGGAGTCGCGGGGGCGGGCGTGGCCGGAGCGTCGGCGGCGGGGGCCGGCGTGGTGGCATCGGGGGCAGGCGCGGCTGCCGCCGCGGCGGCAGCTTTGGCTGCGGCCGCGGGATCGGCCAGCGCCGTGCAGGCTTCGACGGTGAAGTCGGGCGTGCCGCCGCCGGTCGGGGCCAGTTCCTTGGTGACCGTGTCGGAATATTTGGCCTGCTGGGCCTTGATCTGGTCTTCGGTGAAGCCCGCCTTGGTCAAAAGGTCGTGGCTCGTGGCCCCCAGGGTCTTGCTGTATTTGAGGAAGTTGTCAGCCATATCGGCCTGACCGGCGCTGCGCGCCTGCGGCTCGACCTGGGTAAAGGCGGTGGCGCACCACAATGCCTGATTGGCGTCGGCCGGCACGGTCTGCGCCGCGGCGGGCGCTACCAAGCCAAATACAACCAGTGCCGCCAGCGTGGGCAGGCGCAAATGGAGTGTCATTGGGAAAATTCCTTCCTTTTGGGGGGCCGGCCCGCTTGCGGTAGCGCGGCTCTTGGGGATTGGGCCAGAAATGGCATCCTAAGCACGACGAAGCCGCGTTGCCAATAAAGTGGCGCTGAAACGCCAGGTTGATCGCACTATTTGAAGGCGCCGGGATGGCCGAATTGCGAAATTTCGACGCCCGGCCTTGCCGTCAACCCGACCGTTCTACCGTCGAAAAGCCCACAAATTATTGTTGCCCGTTAGTTCTTCGGTCATGCTGATTCGCATCAAGGCCGTCAGGCGAATAGACGCATGCTCGATCGAGGCATTGTTGCGTAAAAGATTGAGATTATTTTAGCTTTTATCTTGTGGAGTACCCCCGCGCGGCGAAGTGCCGTGCAGCAAGAGCCGCGCTGGCTCACCAGGGAAATTTCCATGCGTATTCATCTGTTGGGCGGTCTTGCCGCCCTCGCCCTCATCGCCGTGCCGGGGCTCGCCATGGCTGAGGACGTGAAGTTCTCGCTGATCAACAATTCGGCTCGCGCCATCAAGAACTTCTATACCTCGCCGACCACCACTACCGATTGGCAGGAAGACGTTCTGGGCGAAGACACCATCGCGCCGGGCACCACCGATGAAATCACCATCGCCGATGGCAGCACGCAGTGCGTCTACGACATGCGCTTTGTCATGGACGACGGCGCCGAGGCGATCGAGAAGGGCATCGATATCTGCAAGCTCTCCTCCTACACGCTGTCGGACGCCAAATAAGGCGCCGCGACCGGCCCTCCTTCGCTTGCTTGAGCCCGGTGGCAGTTCAACTGCCGCCGGGTTTTGTCATTTTGCCATAGCCCTTCTGGCCGCAAATGCGGCCATCAGCGCTTGCAGGGCCGGAAGGCCGCCCCTATATAGCGCCCAAGGCTTGGAGACAGGCCGTTTTCAACCAAACTAGGGACCCGGCCCCTGAGGCCACGGAATTGCCTCTCAATAGGAGTTCCACGAGGGGTTCGCTGAAAGAAGAGGCTGGATTAATGGCAAAAGTTATCGGTATCGACCTCGGCACCACCAATTCGTGCGTTGCCGTGATGGAAGGCAGCAATCCGAAAGTGCTGGAAAATGCCGAAGGCGCGCGGACGACGCCGTCGATGGTGGCATTTTCGAATTCGGGCGAGCGACTGGTTGGCCAGCCGGCGAAACGCCAGGCGGTGACCAATCCCGAAGGCACGCTGTTTGCGGTGAAACGCCTGATCGGCCGCCGCTATGACGACCCCATGGTGAACAAGGACAAGGGCCTCGTCCCGTTCAAGATCATCAAGGCGGACAATGGCGACGCCTGGGTGGAAGTCGCCAACGAGAAGTATTCGCCGTCGCAGGTGTCGGCGATGATCCTGCAGAAGATGAAGGAAACCGCCGAAAGCTATCTCGGCGAGACCGTCTCGCAGGCCGTCATCACGGTGCCCGCCTATTTCAACGATTCGCAGCGTCAGGCCACCAAGGACGCCGGCAAGATTGCCGGTCTCGAGGTCCTGCGCATCATCAACGAGCCGACCGCGGCAGCGCTCGCTTATGGGCTCGACAAGAAGAACACCGGCATTATCGCGGTCTATGACCTTGGCGGCGGCACGTTCGACGTCTCGGTGCTCGAGATCGGCGATGGCGTGTTCGAGGTGAAGTCGACCAATGGCGACACCTTCCTCGGTGGCGAAGACTTCGACATTCGGCTCGTCGATTATTTCGCCGACGAGTTCAAGAAGGAGCAGGGCATTGACCTCCGCAAGGACAAGCTGGCGCTGCAGCGCCTGAAGGAAGCAGCCGAAAAGGCCAAGATCGAGCTCAGCTCCTCGACCCAGACCGAAATCAACCTCCCGTTCATCACCGCCGACGCGTCGGGCCCGAAACACCTGACGCTGAAGCTCAGCCGCGCCAAGTTCGAATCGCTGGTCGACGACCTGATCCAGAAGACCGTCGACCCCTGCCGCCAGGCGCTCAAGGATGCCGGCCTCACCGCCGCGCAGATCGATGAAGTGGTGCTCGTCGGCGGCATGACCCGCATGCCCAAGGTGGTCGAGACGGTGAAAGCCTTCTTCAGCAAAGAGCCGCATAAGGGCGTGAACCCGGACGAAGTGGTGGCTATGGGCGCCGCCATTCAGGCGGGCGTGCTGCAGGGCGACGTCAAGGACGTGCTGCTACTCGACGTGACCCCGTTGTCGCTCGGCATCGAAACGCTGGGTGGCGTGTTCACCCGCCTCATCGATCGCAACACCACGATCCCGACCAAGAAGAGCCAGACTTTCTCGACGGCCGAAGATTCGCAGTCGGCGGTGACCATCCGGGTTTTCCAGGGCGAACGCGAAATGGCCGCCAACAACAAGCTGCTCGGCAATTTCGATTTGACCGGCATTCCGCCGGCGCCGCGTGGCATGCCGCAGATCGAGGTGACCTTCGATATCGACGCCAACGGCATCGTCAATGTTTCGGCCAAGGACAAGGGCACCGGCAAGGAGCAGCAGATCCGCATCCAGGCCTCGGGTGGCCTGACCGACGCCGATATCGAGCGCATGGTCAAGGAAGCCGAACAGAACGCCGACGCCGACAAGAAGAAGCGCGAAGCCGTCGAAGCCAAGAACCAGGGCGAATCGCTGATCCACTCGACCGAAAAGTCGCTCAAGGATTACGGCGACAAGGTCACGGCCGGCGACAAGTCGGCGATCGAGACCGCGATCACCGATCTCCGCGGCGTGCTCGAAGGCGAAGATGCCGACCTGATCAAGGAGAAGACCGCAGCGCTGGCCGAAGCTTCGATGAAGCTCGGCGAGGCGATGTACAAGGCGAGCCAGGCCGAGGCGGAAGCCAAAGCCTCGGGCGGCGACAAGTCGGAAGATGATGACGTCGTTGATGCCGACTTCGAAGAGGTCAAGGACGACAATCAGAAGTCGGCCTAACATCGGTTTCACGTGAATCATTGGAAAGGCCCGGGGTTCGCCCCGGGCCTTTTTCTTTACACAAAACCGTCATCGTTTGCCCCAATCGCCGGCTCAAAGAGAGGCCGGAAGCTGAGGAATCAGCTTCGGGCAACGGCATCGAGCGACCGACGCGATCGGTAGTTCGAGCCTTATTGGTAGCGGTGCGTGGTCGAGGCGGGATCGTCATTCCCTTTTCCTGGAGACGCACCAGGAAAGGCGGTTCCATGAATTCAATCCACACACCGCGCGCTTACGCGCAGAACACTGATCGTCCCGAGGGGCAAGAATTCGGCGATCCGCTGATGCGCGCCGATTCCGACATGCGCTTCGTGCTCGATACATTGGTCGCGATGGAAGAGCGGCCGCTCGCCTCCTCCACGCCGCGTGAAGCTCGCCAACATCCAAGACTGCTCGATGCGGCCAATAAGCTGCTCGCCGATCGCGGCCGGGCGCTGGCCGGTTATCCCGAGATCGGCAGCGAGGACGTGACGATCGAGGGCCCGGACGGCGATGTCGCCGCGCGAGTCTATCGACGGCCGGACCTCGACGAAAGGTCGCCGATGCTGCTGTTTATCCATGGCGGCGGTTGGGTGACGGGCGATCTCGACAGTGCCGACACTATCGCGAGGATGCTGGCCAAACGCTGCGCCGCGATCGTGGTTTCTACCCATTATCGGCTCGCGCCCGAGCACAAGTTCCCCGCCGCCCATGACGACACCTATGCGGCCTGGCTGTGGATGATCGAAAACGCCGATGAGTTGGGCGGAGATGCCGGACGCGCAGGCGTTGCCGGCGAGGGTGTCGGCGCCAACATGGCGCTCAATATCGCGCTGCAGGCCCGCGACGAAGCAGGCCTCCGCCCCAGGCACCTGGTGCTGCTGCAGCCATTGGCGCGCGCCGCGGCGGTTGGGGATTCCTACGAGGAGAACAGCAAGGCGCTGCCGCTCAACCCGTCGGTGATCCGCTGGTCCAATCGCCATAGTTTTGCGGACGCTGCCGATCTCGAAGACCCCCGCATCAATCTTGTCGACCGGGCCGATCTTTCGGGCCTACCGCCGGCGACCATCATCCTGGCGGAAATCGATCCGCTGCGCTCGGAGGGCGAGGATTTGGCGCATGCACTGAACCTTGCGGGCAATTGGGTGGACGTGACGACCTATGACGGGGTGACCCACGAGTTCTTCGGCCTCGGGGAAATCGTCAACAAGGCGATGTTTGCCCAGTCGCAGGTGGTGATCAACCTCCTCGCCGCCTTCACGCCGCGGCCCGGCGAACGCGCCGGCACGCCACAGGCGTAGACCCTGCTGCATTGGACCGCGCCGGGACGCTTGCATTTAGCTTCCCCGGCCCGGTGGTAACAGCCGCAGACCGTACCTATTTAGCTAGGAATGTGCCCGATGCCTTGCGCAGCGGGCCTTTCAATTGCTAGAGCCTGAGCACATTGGCCTAATGGCCTTTCGCTCAGGGTATTTGCGGCGACGCGTTCAAACTGCGGCGCCCGTCTTCGGCATCAAGGGGTCTGCTGGTTGGCCAAACGTGACTTTTACGAGGTGCTCGGGGTTCAAAAGGGCGCCGATGATGGTGTGCTCAAGAGCGCCTATCGCAAATTGGCGATGGAGTTCCATCCCGATCGCAATCCGGGTGATGCCGGCGCCGAGCACAAGTTCAAGGAAATCTCCGAGGCTTACGACACGCTGAAGGACCCGCAAAAGCGCGCGGCCTATGACCGGTTCGGGCACGCGGCGTTCGAAAACGGCGGCGGCGCCCGCGCCGCACAG
>Ga0157374_10005710_pt1 | contig 10497 bp, 16 predicted proteins | sample M25metaG_FD_115308 | JGI IMG/M metagenome (GOLD analysis project Ga0157374, IMG submission 115308) | Miscanthus rhizosphere microbial communities from Kellogg Biological Station, Michigan, USA - M2-5 metaG | ecosystem: Host-associated > Plants > Roots > Rhizosphere > Soil | place: USA: Michigan... | reverse complement strand
TAGCTTGTTTAGTCGCAAATATTTTAGACAGGGACGCCTCACCACTCATCCTTCAACGTTGCTATCCCGAAGGTTCAACGCAATTTCTACTATTCGCTGAAGATGTCCATCCCTAAATAAGCAGTTAAAAGTGCTGCTAAAGAAGCGAACTCAAAAACTCTCTACTTCTAATTTCTGTGACACAGTATCAGAAATCACTTTTACGCTTTAATAGATCATACTGAGTCGAGTCTTCTATTGTCTCATGCATATCTCTTGTTATTATGACCTGTAGTAAATTACTTTGACTTATTGGAGCAGATCCATTTAATATCGAATTCTATCGCGATCGTCCTGGCAAAACTCAAATGAGTAAATAAGGGTATTCCATGCAGGACTCACTCCTTGCTTGCCAAAATCCTGAACTTCGAAACTTGGGAAACTTTTCTTTCGCGCCAGATATCGCTTATCTCGACTGGTACTAAACTGGACTTAGACATTGTGAACTCTTACCGCAGGCAACATGGATGAGGGATATGATAACACGTCCTCAGCCGTGGAGGAGGAATCGATGACCCTTGAAGAATTAATGCAAGAGGAGGATGAGATGATAAAAAAGGCAGAGGCTCTGTTAGGTGGCCTGGACGAAGACGCGTGCTCCTATTCTGAGGTGAGAGTAACCAGAAACCCAGATAGAGTAATATAGTGGAGTACTTTGTAGGGTTACGTACCTCGACAACCCCTTTATTCGTGTAAAACTTGTGCCGCAGCGAGTGGGCAATTAGCAGGGATCTGCTACGCATGGTTTGGCTTTCATCAAACCACTAATTTGCCACTATGCCTGTTCGGTTGTTCAGCAGCCTACACTGTCATGATGGCCATGATCTGCTCGAGCTGTACACTAAACGGAACTTCTGCTGCGATTGTGGGAATTCCCGATTTAAGGACCTTAAGTGCAAGCTATTCGAGGTGCGATACTTATTTCGACTCCATGGTGCTGTATTGGAAACATTTCAGGAGAAGATCCCGATGAATGCACTTAATGTCTATACCGACAACTTCAACGGAGTATACTGCGTGTGCAAGGTAACAATTAGCTGAGTATAGTAAAAACATCTCGTATTATGCTCTCGTAGTCCTTGTTAGTAATGTGTTTTCTAATTTTCTCTCTTCTAGAAGCCTTATCCACCCGAGGAAGATAGCGAGGAGCTGAGAGGCGAAGAGATGCACCAATGCGTAGTCTGCGAGGACTGGTTTCATTTATCGGTAAGTATTCTCCTCACAGGAAATGGAAGATTACAACTATTTACGCCCATTACAGCACATCGCTCCGAGAAAGAGCAGCGAGGAACTGTGTGCAGCTGCAAATGATGGAGAGTACGCAGAGATGATATGTGGAGAATGCGCCAATCGGCTTCCATTCCTGGCCATATACCAAACCCAGTCGGCCGACTCCCAAGAAAGCGTTTGCAAATTAACCTCAAAGAGTGAACAGATCTCCCCACGTTCTCAACCCCTATTCATGCCGCAAGGCTGGCGTTCGAGTTTATGCCGATGCCCGTCATGCATTGTAAGTAACTCGGGTGTGCTTGATGATTGTACTGCAACTATAATGTTTAGGGGCTGTATGAGCGAAGCAAGTGCACTTTTCTGCAAGAGGCGGAAGACACGCTGGAAAGCTATGATGGAAAACGACGGGAGAAGATGCCTACAGAGGAGACTAAGGGAAATCTTGAGACCCAGATGTATGAAATAGTGCTGAACCAAACGAAGAGCCATGACGCTGCACTCTTCGCTTATATGGCCACAAAGCAGATGGGGGAGCATCTCGGAAAATTCCTCCAGTCTCACTCCCAGAGTGGTGCCACATTCACTAAAGAAGATGTGGAAAGGTGTTTTGAAGGTAAGGTGTCGCTTAAGGGGGAATGCAACACATCGTATACCACTGTAATGGGACACTTCAGAGCTCAAAGCAAAGCAGCTCAAGCCTCATGATTTGCTAAGCCTTCCGAACAACGCCTTCGAGCCAATGGTTATCAGTCGACTATTATTGGTTCATCAGCATTCTAATAGAATTGTATTCAGTAATCTCAACCTTCGGCCGCTTTATATGAGGGAGCCTATCTCATCAAACGCAGACTTCACTTGATTATTACTCTTCGAATAAAGCGCTTACTCACCTGAAATGAGAAAATTATCTTTCGAAAATACGGCCTGTTCCGATTTTGTGTATTAGCCCATTGCATCCAATTTCGACTCTAATCACTTGCCCGTTAGCACAACTTCTGCAGATATCACGCGTCATAATGGTAAGTTCAATGCAAAGGGCGTAAAATTGCGTCTTATGTTGATGAACATCTTCTGTTTAGGGAAAAATCAAGAAGACGAAGAAGTGAGATAATGATGACTTGCACCATTTTGTAGCTTGAAGTTCCTCTCTTTTCAGGTTTCGTAATCAACTGGAGAGGCTTATCCGACCTACCGATGAGAGAATGTAAGTTGGGTTTGAGAGTCATTATTGGAACAGTTGTATAGATGATTTTAGTAAGAAAGAGCAAAGGGTGATACGTCCGAAGCAAGTCGACGAGCATGCGATCGCTGTTAAGGAAGTGTAAGTCAATAGCAGTTTGATGAAAATAGGAGTCTGAACACGATGGTGGATTTTAGGCCCCAGATATCGTCTGCAATGTTCCTGAAGTACAACACTCAGCTTGGTCCACCATTCCATGTGATCATCGACACTAATTTCGTAAGTCTGTCGCCATCCTTACATATTAGCTAGGCTAACAACTAATTTTTAGGTCAATCTATCAATCCGGAACAAGATCGAGATGATGCGCGGATTTATGGACTGTCTCTACGCTAAAGGTTGATCTTGCATGCGGTTACGTGTATTGCAGTTCACGTCAGATCGTTATTTTTAGTTATCCCGTACATCACGGATTGCGTCCTCGCTGAGCTGGAAAAGATGGGAAGGCGCTTCAAACTGGCCTTGAAGATAATCAAAGACAACCGCATTCAACGACTTAAGTGCTTGCACAAGGGCATCTACGCGGACGACTGTATCGTGGAGAGGGTGACTCAGCACAAGTGCTATATGGTGGTAAGTCTCCTTAATTAGATACAATGTACCCTTCGTGGACATATAACCCATACTCCTTGTTCCAGGCAACATGCGACAGAGACCTGCGAATGCGAATCCGAAAGATTCCAGGCGTTCCGATTATGGTATATTATTTGTGGACTATGGTATGGAACATGCTATTATATTAGGGTATTATAGTACATTCGGAATCATCGCTACACGATTGAGCGCCTTCCGGACGCCTATGGACTGCCGAAACTTGGATGAGATGGATGAAGGTGTTCTTGTTGTCCACGTATAGTTGGAATAAAGCATAGGCTGCACAACCTTCGGCTTTATTGCATTCATTATAATAAGATGGCGTTCTATTTTCGTAGGAGGATGGTTGCCTCACTGTGGTTTTGGCCGCCTCTCGCGGCGGCTTCTTATAGAGCTTTATTAGAACATTTTGTTTACTTAATGAGAATTAGAAAACAGATTGCAACAGCAATTCAGCCGAGTTTATTCTGTAGATGAAGTCATACATAAGGCATCCCTGACTTCATACATGGCTTTGACTTCACGCATACAGGCCTAGCAAGTGGACTTTTGTTGCCAAGAAGGAATGGAGGATGAAAACGAGCGGCGAAAGACCTGACAGAGCCGTCGGTAAAATGGGAACACTACTACATTACTGTAATGTGAACCTACCTATTAAACTTATTTCCTAAAATTCCGACGTGCTCCGGCCAGTCTTGTGCATGTTAAGATATACCTGCTCTCCAGAGGGTAATCCAAAGTCGATCCACAGAAATTGATTCCCATCGTCACCGGATGATCGGATTTCTTCGAATGGGCGATGCCATATTACTTGCTCGTTGTGGGAGTTTAGCAACGATATTCCCCCCGCCAATTCAATCATCAGCTCACAATCTTGATCTTGCCATTTACAAGCTAAAAACGTGCGTCCAGTCTCTAACCGAATGCAATTTAATCAGAACCATAATTCATACGAGCTTTGACTTGGCCAATCTCTTGCACGGCATCATAGGTGCACTGGATTACAGAGCTGAATAACAAATGTATCCTTAAATCTTTATCCACTCAAGCCTAATTGTGACTATACCTGACCCATGCCGCGAGCTCTCTATGTGTCTCCACACGAAACAGGTGCGTCCTAACTCCTTCCTGCGTTCCAGTTCGTAATGTAAAGCTGATGATGTCCGATAGTCCGGAGATAACGGGAAATGTCCTTGCAGTAGTTGCCACTAGTCGCGTGGCGATAAGTGGACGCTGGAAGCGCACATGCTATAGCTCCTTTAGCTCATAGATGTACTTACACTCAATTTGGGACATGCCCATTCATGCTTGATAGCCGGCACTGAGTCGTAGAACAGAAGATCTGAGATTACAGTCGGATCAATAAACTGATTGCTGATCACACACTCTCACCATTCGTAGTGAGTGCGACGAACACAGGTTTCCACAAATGTATGTTCTCGCTGATAACCCTCTCGGCTATCCATCCCATCCTTCGCATCTGTGGATTTTGGCCTAAATTCAATGTTGTTGCACACTCCTTTATTTTCTATTTACCTATACAGTCTATCCTCGAAATAACTACATCTCTAGGTATTGGCTAGAAGTTTGCTGTTTCGAGGATAGACTGTATTGCAGCGACTCACCAAGAATTAGGTTGACTTGAGCTAGAGCCTGAATTAGTAGGACCTCAGCGCAGGCATGGATTGCCTAAAAGTAAGCAAGCGCTAAAAAGAAGTGGGGGGGGGGGTATGGCGTATACCCTGATACCTCGAACCACGCATCGGCTTCTAGACTATTGCCACAACGTAATGTCATCGAGTAGTGGGCGCTGTGAGAGCGGATTTCCAGCGTCCTGTTCTCAATATCCTCCTTGTTCAGGCAGGTTCTTAACATGGTTACGAATGGTTGATGCAGATAAAAGATCATGGTGGAGCGTACCTAGTGACGTAGGCCAACTTCAGACAAAAGCTGCGCGTTCGATCTCTTAAATCCAGCTTATCCTCCTCATCGTCCCATCTGAGTCGTTGGAGAAGATTTTCATCCTTCCGTACAAGAGAGTCTCCTTTGTGTTGCACTAAAATAAAAGCGTCAATATGGCCAACTCGAAAGACAAATGAGACCTTCAAGGTTGACAATTTTTCCGGCCTTCTTCAGCGTTTTTACAGCATCTTCATGCTTTGCACCAATCAGCGACTGACCATTCACAGAGATAATTGCATCCCCTACGAACAGCATACCGGTTTGATCGGCTGCCATTGCTGGGAATATTTTCCTTAAAGCCTAATGCTAGTTAGCCCAATATCCAAATATCATATTCTCTGCTGTGTCCTTACGAAATAATGATTTGCTTCCCAGTGTCGGAGCCTCCCTAAAATAGGGGAATGTACAGAGTGTAGAGAATGTATTTCTGACTAAGGTATACTTACCTGTATGCTCAGTCCTAGCCCATGGCCTTCTTGTTTGACTACACGAACTAGACGCTTCTCGGCACCCCATCCCGTTAACGTGGGAAGGCCGCTATCGACGAACCCCTCGCTTAACGGAGCTAACGTCAGAGCAGTTTCGTCTAGCTGAAATAAAGATAAAATGGCTTCAAGCACGATATTTGAGGTTACTTGCCGAAGCGTGAACTCGATACCACTCGTATCCATCGATAAGCACCTCCAATTGGGACTGCCGAAGGGCCATAATTGATGATCAACCTCGCTGACCTCTGGAGCTGCTGGAGGTGAAGATATCTCAATTAGCCAATAACTTCCTCTGCTGGATGCACCCTTTCTGGGACGCCTTCGGGGGAGGAGAGGGGAGAATAAGAGCCGCTAGCACTTTTCCTCTCATTGTTTCTGGCCAGTCTAGAGGTATAGCTCCCTCGCGGGACAACATATGTACTCACTCCTTCCTTTCTGGCGGATAAAAGCAGCAGCATTTGGCCGGCTAATAGTGAGTCTCCCTTACCTCGAGAGCTTTGTTGTCTAGCCGTCTGTCACCATGCGTGTTTTCGCACGCTCTCATTGCCTCTAAGTGTCAAACACTGCAGTGTATCTAGTATCTACTAGATCTTCTTCGTCCTCCAAAAATTTTCGATGCTCCATACAGAATCTGTTCCATGATGGATGTTGTCGGTTTTGCGCATCAAGTTGGTGGTCATTTCGGTCTATTGAAATGCATAGGTAGGTTTAATAACCTCTCTCAACTTAGCTCCATGACTTTGTTCCTCAGGACATGTGCTGAAACCATTGAATGAGCGGGAATACGCATTCTATTCACGAATGGACCCACGTTTTGCTCCATTCACGGCAGTTTGCTGTGGTAAGAATACCCGTCAATCCCAACAAACTTTGGTATACTAAGCATTTAAGCTCGAGTAAGAGTGAGTGTTGAACCAGTGCAATCTATCTCGCTTCCAAGTAACTTACAAACAAGCAAGGCGTCACACGATGAGCCGAGCAGTTTTTACCCATCTGAGCTGGCCATACAAACTGATGCGGTGCTAAGTTGTCACCCTGCTAGTAGACTACGTTTGCCATTTCCTAGCGATAGCAAAATCACTTTCCATCTGGACGGCGGACGGCGTGTCACTTTGTGCGAGAAGACGACGAAGAACCAATGGGCGAAGCAGTGCCAGTCCAGGATAGTTCAAAAGATCCTTAGTAAGCGAAAGAGCCGAGAATTCATCGCCCTCGAGGACGCTGTCGAAAGGTTTCGATTGCCGTGCGTAATTGACTTGAAAATGGGGCAGCGACAACATGGTGACGATGCCAGCGAGGAGAAAAAGCTCTCACAGTCAGAGAAGTGCAAGCGGTCAACGAGCCACGAACTAGGGATCAGAATGGTATTCTGCATTATTTTTTGTCCATCAAGAATAATAATACCCACCTCTTCAGGTGGGAATGCAGCTGTACGACATGAATGCGGGGCAATATAACTATGTTAACAAGTATGAAGGTATGAAGATGCAGACACCGCATCTAGACACTGTTCAATCATTATTTAAGGGAGAAAAATGAGCAAAACAGAACTGCATGAGGCATGTCATGTTGAGTCTAAAAATTATTATTGACACTCAGATGTGCTTCAGGCTCTATCTAATTTTCTCTCTCAAGCAGGGAGACGAAGACTGGCCGTGCTAATCAAAACGCTAACTAGCATTCGTGAAACAGTCCTAGCGGCAGATTCCTTTCGTTTTTTCTCCTCCTCTATCCTAATCGCTTACGACTATGTGGAGAAGGCGTTGACGAACGGCACAGACGACATAGAAGTAAAGGTATGTCTGTTTCTGGACCACATAATATATTACCACCAGTTAAGATGATCGATTTTGCACACTCCACACACAATGGATTCTCCGTTAATAACGACGCCAAAGAGGATCAATTATATAGCGGGCATGATGAAGGATATTTGCTGGGACTAGACTCCCTTCTAAGGATAGTATCGCAAATCATCGAATCACAACCAAATGCAGTGGACGAAGACGATTGTGACAGAATTCCGGAGAAAAGAAAGCGATTGGATGCGAAGGAGAAAGTATAATAAAAACAGATCCCAAAGCAGCGATACCGACTTTATTCTCCCATAAAATCAACCATCCTCATAGAAGTCAGCTTCAAGGGAGTTTGGATCTTGGCAACCAGCGTCCTCAATGTCCACCTCCATGGCTATTCCAGCATCTAGGCTCCTATCCCCTCGCAGAATCTTCCTCGAAAGGCTATAGTACTCGTTTGGGTGGGTAATCACGGATCCAAGACCTCCCTCCGGCATGTTATGCTTGAACTCAAAATAGCGCGTGCAGGCTTTGTCATACCGGTTCGACTTAGAGAGATCCACCATCTATAATCCACGAGTACATTACGTTTTAACTAATACCTGCTATAAATTATTACCTGTTGAACTTGCTCCTTCGGGAAACCTAGAGAGGACAGTCTCTTGGAAAGCGCATCCAACTCCAAATGCCGGAATGGACAACCTTAAACAAGAAATCATTGTCACTGTAATAGGTCATGTATATCGTAGACAATTACCGTGGCAATCGAGCTTAGACGGCGCAGTGCCTAGAATGATGGACGGGCACGAAAGTGGTCGGCCTTCGGTTCTCCTTCCCTCCTTTCCATACATGTAGCGAATATTGTAGGAATAGTCCCTTGTAAACTGAAGAAAACCGACTCATCATTCTACCCAGGCAATCAGGGAAAATCAAAAGGAATAAGGGAGATACCTGATCATTATCCATGACTTTCGTGAATTCGCGTCGTAAGAATTCCAAAGCTTGCTCCATTGGTAGTCCAATACCCTTGAGGAAGAGGCCATATTGTTGGCGAGCAAAATGTCGAATTTTGTGGTCGGAACGCAGACGTGAGTGAATCTGGACCATGCAAGGAGGGAAGGAGGTAGGCACGAGCTAAACGCAACAAGTTACCAAGTAGTTGTAGTAGTAAATATGCCGTTAAGAAATCACTACCTCGTCGATCATGTCCGCACTGATGTTCTCGCTGTCCATCATTCCCTTGTCGTAAATAGTCTCATTCTTGATCATCTGTTGCATCAAGGGGAGTAGGCGTCTCTCCTCATGAAGTGAACCAATGTTCTGGCATGCAAGCTAAAATATCGCTAAGTTGAAGCCTACATCGACACAATATTGCTACGAGTTTACCGTCATTGACGAGATAAGACTCTCTCGGAACATTGGAACTATCAGGTACTCCAACTCATTGACTGTGATTATCGCACTCCCCTTCTGGATGTGGATCTTGTGAGAGGACATGAGATCGTAAAGTCTCTCGAAGTCGACCTGCAAATGGAACATCAGCATTGCAGATGACGAAGTAGAGTAATCTAGGGACAACCTTGAAATGATTTGCATCGAGTTCTTCTACTCCTCGTACATCATTTAGAAGGCGCAAACGATCATGGGTTGGTATTAGCCCGAAGCGAACTCGAAACAGCTCCGTCTCTTGCTTGACAAACCACTCCCGATGCTCCTTAACATACATGTTGTATCATTCTTCCAAAGCCTCTAGCCTGTAGACCAGTCAAACCTGTGTCTGGCAACAAGCCAATCGAAGTACAAAGTGCGAGATTCTGTCATTACGTCTAGCTTCGCTTACGTTGGCACCGTTGAGAGCAGTGGTTGGCAAAAGACCACGAGCACCCTAGATATAATTGCATGAAGGTTAAAAAGAGGGAGAGGGAAACGTTGTATATTACTTGGATAATGAGGTCTGCTGCCCTTGAAAAACTCGCCCAGTCGCTTCCGTTCTTCTCTCTGGCATTCTCCAATCCTCTCAAAACCTTCAACCTCGATGCACCGAGTTCTTGAAACTCAAGTAGACTGACAGCTTCATTGACAGGAACATCATAGAGGCATAGATTTGATTCATTCTGCGTCTTCGCCTAAAAGAAGATCGGGATAACTGTTAGTAGTTGTACCAAATCCTACCAAATCCATTACTAACGAACCTTGTCGACAACACTATAGCTTCCGTCATCCTTTCGCACTCTCTTATGCCGTACAGCGCTGCCAAAGAAGTCCATTTGTGCTAATGTGGAAGATTTGCACCGATTAAGATTAGCTCTCAAAGGAAAGTATTGGCGCCTAAATTCGAAAGGCATTTTGTCGTTCCGCCACTGCGAAATTTCAAAACTTTCCCAGATCGCCTAGGTCAGTGGTTACCAGGACAAGCAAGGCAGGATACCATTCTACACTCCAAACATCTGAGAGATGCAGCTCTACAACCTAACCATCCAAGGGATAACGGCGGTGAATTGCGCAGTACATGGCTCTTTTACGGGAACCTTAAAGCAACAGGTAGGAGGAGAAGTCTTTTGATGGCATTCTCCATAATAACGTTAGCGAGGATTGTAGGAAGTATGCGTTGCGCGCGGTTCTACCCTCCAGCTTCTTTATTGTGATCCCAATACTGGAAAGATCTCAGTGCTGTGCAGTCAGGAAATCTTTGGAATCATTCGATCTCTACTCGCCTTCAGATTGACGGGCGGAGCCAAGGGTAGGTGAAACGTCTGTAGGATCTTGTGGGCCTATAAACCACCGCTGGTTTAGATTACATTGCCGTTGGGTCGGATTCTGGCAGAGTCGTCATCCTCGAGTATCTTCCTCAAAAGCGAATGTTTGATCGTGTTCACCAAGAGACATATGGAAAGACAGGGTGTCGTCGAGTCGTGCCTGGCCAATATCTCGCGATGGACCCCAAAGGCCGAGCGTGAGTTTCATCATGTATACAAGCTTTGATATGTACATTTTACGGAATTATTTGTTCAGGTTGCTTATCGGAGCAGTTGAGCGACAGAAACTCGTATACATCCTCAACAGAGATGCCAAGGCGAACCTGACGATCAGCTCACCATTGGAGGCGCACAAGAATTACAGCATTTGTTTTGCCATCGCTGGGATAGAT
>Ga0157374_10005709_pt1 | contig 10498 bp, 8 predicted proteins | sample M25metaG_FD_115308 | JGI IMG/M metagenome (GOLD analysis project Ga0157374, IMG submission 115308) | Miscanthus rhizosphere microbial communities from Kellogg Biological Station, Michigan, USA - M2-5 metaG | ecosystem: Host-associated > Plants > Roots > Rhizosphere > Soil | place: USA: Michigan... | reverse complement strand
GATGTGATGCTGCCGGCGACGTCTTTGAGCTCCAGGCTGTCGTAGCCTGTACCGGGCGGCGGCTCGTTCAACAAGGCCGTCGTGGGCAGCCGGTAGACTCGTTTGCGGCTGGGCGCGGGCTGCGTGTCGGCGTGACGGCTAAGAATGGCTGGCTGATCGATGGACTGGGGCGCAATATCGTCCAGCTGATCGGCCAGGCTTCGAATCGGAATATCCTGCTCGATTTCTTCGGTAGGTTCACCCGGTTCGGCGAAATCCTCGATCGGCGCGGGCATGTCGAAGGGCGGCGCATCGTCGACAACGGGAGGCGGTTCCGGCGAAACAGGCCGGACCGGCTCCACTGGCACGGAACGTTGCTGCATCTGCGCCGCGCGCTCGGCCCTGCGGCGGGCGACTCGTTCGGCCGCGCGCGCCTTAGCTGCGTCCACAGCACGGGCTCTACGTGCGGCGCGGGCAGCACGCCATTTTTCAATAATTGCGTGCCACTTGGCGATCGGCCCGGCCAACCAGCGCATCAATGTAGCCACTTCAAAGGTAGTCGCAAAGTAGAGAGCGATTACCGCCGAAGCAACAGTGATAATCGCGGCGCCGGCCACATTGAAATGGGTACGCAGAAAATCCGCCAATATTAAGCCGGTGAGTCCGCTAGGGCGGATCGTTCCGCCAATCAACCAATGCCGCGGCGCGAGCCCGCAGGCAGTAGAAACGCAGAACCAAAGCGCCAGACTGCCCGAAACCCGAAACCACGGACTTTCGACTGCCGAAGATCGCACCCACTTCCAACCGAGTAAGGCGGTGTGTAACGGCAGTAGAAAAATGCTGATTCCGAAAATCTGCAGCAGCAGATCCGACCACTTGGCGCCGAACAGCCCGAGCAGGTTGTGCGCGTGCTTGACGCCAGTCGCCGTATTCCAGGAAGGATCCGTAGAGGAATAGGACAGCAGTCCCAGCCAACCGGCCAGGCTGAGCAGCAGCAATAAGATCCCGACCGCTTCGTTGAGGCGGGGACTGCGAGTTGGTGAAAGGAAGTTCATCCGCCGATGCGGAAGAAAACTGCCAGAGCGATTACTATTATGCCAAATCCAACACGATAGCCTACAAAAAGATTCAAGCTATGGCGGCGCAGATACTTCAAAAAGAATGCAATGACGAGTATTCCCACGATTCCGCTCACCGAAATTCCAACCAGATACGGCATCTGCATGCCGGGCGGAATCCCGCCTTCCTTATGCAGGTCGAAGGCGTCTTTGGCTGCTGCCGCGGCGATAATGGGCGCCGAAAGAAGGAACGAAAATCGGGCCGATGCTTCGCGATCGAAATGCAGGAATCGCGCGGCGGTAATAGTCACACCGCTACGCGAAACACCCGGAATGATGGCCAGCGCTTGCCCGACCCCGATGACGATGGCGTCGAACAGATTCATCTGATTCAAACTATCCTTTGCGCGCGCCACCCTGTCCGCCACAAACATAAAGAGCCCAAGAACGATTTCGGCGGCTGCAATGACGTAGAAGCTGCGCCAGGAACTCTCCGCGTATTTTTGAAATTTCAAACCGGCCAATCCGGCGGGTATAGTCGCGATTACCAGAAACCAAAGCAGCGATCGGCTGTTTTCATCGGGCCTGTGGCCGCGGTAGGCAAACCCCATGCCGTTGGTGATCACCTGCACCCAGTCGCGAAAGAAATAGATCAAGATGGCAGCCAGTGTGCCAACGTGCAGAGCAACATCAAAACCAAGGCCCGGATCTTTCCAACCCATCAAGCTAGGGACAACGGTGAGATGCGCACTGCTGCTGATCGGTAAAAACTCCGTGAAACCTTGGATGATGGCAAGCCAAATGGCCTGGTAGAGCGGCATAATGAAATGTTGAAACGCGATTTTTCCTTTGTTTTCGGATCTTCGTTATCGTAGCGTACCCCGCCATTTTCCATTTGATACAGAATGCCAGCCACTAAGATAGTTGCCACCCTGGGACCATCCACCGATTCCGAGGCAGTGATGCGGAGCTTGTTTGACGCCGGCGTCGATGTATTCCGGTTGAACGCATCGCACGGAAGCCAGGAAGATCACGCGCAGCGTATCCGCATGGTGCGGGAGCTGGCCGCGGAGCGCAAAAGGCACGCCGGAATTTTACTGGACCTGCAGGGCCCGAAAATTCGGCTCGGCACCTTCAAAGATGGGCCTTATCTGCTTCAGGAAGGTTCGTTGTTCACGATCACAAGCGAGCAGATCGAAGGAAACGGCGAGCGCGCCTCGACGAACTACGCCGACTTCGGACGCGACGTGAAGGCCGGCGATACCGTGCTTCTCGCCGACGGCTCCATCGAGCTGCGAGTGCTCGAGACGGACGGCGTGGCGGCCCGTTGCCGGGTCATCAACGGAGGCACTATCAGCGACCGCAAAGGAATTAATCTGCCCGGCGTAAATGTGAGCACACCCTCGCTCTCGAAGAAAGATATTTCCGATGCGCACTTCGGAGTGGCGCAGGAGGTCGATTTTTTCGCGCTCTCCTTCGTGCGCCAGGCGCGCGATATTCTCCGGCTGCGGCATCTGCTCGAAGAAGTGGACGCCCGCCAGCCGATTGTCGCCAAAATTGAGAAGCCGGAAGGCTGGCAGAACCTGGATTCGATTCTCGATGAGTGCGATGGGGTCATGGTCGCGCGTGGCGATCTGGGCGTCGAAATGGCGCTCGAAAAGGTGCCGGCTATTCAGAAAACCATCATCGAAAAAGCGCGGCGGCGCGGCAAGTTCGTGATCACCGCCACTCAGATGCTCGAATCGATGATCGAAAATCCGCTGCCCACACGCGCCGAAGTCAGCGATGTGGCAAACGCCATTCACGATGGAACCAGCGCTGTAATGCTTTCGGCTGAGACCTCGGCCGGTAAGCACCCGATCGAGGCGGTAAAAGTAATGGCGCGTATCGCTTGCGAGACGGAAGTGTCTCTGCATGGCAAGGGATTTTCAGATCCCTTGGTATATGACGACCGGATGACCCCCGATATCATCGCGGACGCTGCCTATCATTGCGCACGTTCGGCCGGCGTGATTGGTCTGGCGGTCGCCACCAGTTCCGGAGCCTCCGCGCGCCTGCTGGCGCGTTACCGGCCGCCCGTCCCGATTTACGCTTTCTGTTCGAGCGGGGCCGTGGCACGCCAGCTTTCCATCGTCTATGGCGTAATCCCTATGCTCTTGCCCACCATGACGTCGACCGACCAGATGTTTCATGAGATGGAAAGTCAACTCCTGGAGGCAGGCCGTGTACAGCCGGGCGATAACGTCGTATTTGTGGCGGGGCAGCCCGTGGGCTTGCGTGGATCCACCAACATGTTGACTCTTCATCGTATAGCCGGAATTCGTGGGTAGATTACGGCCCGGAGTGTCATGCTGGAAGGGGATGTACGATTCGATCCTCCTAGTTTCTTTCGGCGGCCCGGAGAAGCCGGAAGACGTGATGCCGTTTCTCGGCAATGTCACGCGCGGCCGTAATATTCCGCGCGAACGCCTGCTCGAAGTCGCCGATCACTACCATCACTTTGGGGGCCGTAGTCCGCTCAACGAACAATGCCGCGCACTCATCGCGGCGCTAAAAAAAGATCTCGACGAACATGGGATCGCACTGCCTATTTATTGGGGGAACCGGAATTGGCGCCCATTTCTTCCGGACGCGCTGCGCCAGATGCGATCCGATGGCGCGAAACACGCGTTGGCCTTGGTGACGTCCGCCTACAGTTCGTATTCGAGTTGCCGGCAATATCGCGAGAACATTGCCGCGGCGCAAGCCGAACTGGGAGAAGGCGCGCCGCGTATCGACAAGCTGCGCGTCTACTACAATCATCCCGGCTTTATCCAGGCGTGCACCGATCGCGTCCGCGAGGCGCTCGCGCATTTTTCCGCTGAAAGTGCCGGCACAATCCGCCTCGTCGCCACCGCGCATAGTATTCCCTGCTCCATGGCGCAGAGGAGCGATTACGAAAAACAGCTCCGCGAGACCACGCGTTTGGTGGCGCAGTGCGTGGGCATGAAGGATTGGGATCTGGTCTATCAAAGCCGGAGCGGCGCTCCCAACCAACCCTGGCTCGGCCCCGACATCCTCGACTATCTGCGCAGGCTCGTCGGCGACGGTGTGAAGAACGTGATCGTGGCGCCGCTTGGATTCGTAACCGACCACATGGAAATCCTTTACGATCTCGATCACGAAGCTCAGGAATTGGCGACTTCTCTCGAACTGAAAATGGTGCGGGCGGGCACCGCCGGGACGCACCCCGCTTTCATCCGCATGCTGCGCCAGCTCATAGGCGAACGGCTCGCAGAAAATCCTACGAAGTTAGCGGTGGGCTTCTACGGTCCTAATCACGATGTTTGCCCGGCGGACTGTTGTCCGGCGCCATCGCGAGCCGATAAACCTCCCGCTTTGGAAGTCCCAGCCGCTTTGCAACAGTCTTAATGGCCTCCATCCGATCGACTCCGGCAGCCGTCAGCCTCAGAACCTCTTCGAGCGGGTCGCCGCTCTCGACCGTGGGCGACGGCGCGATGAGCAGAGTGATTTCGCCCTTTACTGCGTCTCGTGCGTCGAGAATTTTGAGAATGGAAGCAGCCGATCCGCGCAAGAACTCCTCATGTACCTTAGTCACTTCCCGTGCGAGTACCACGGATGCATTGGCGAGCAACTCTCGCATGTCCGCTAGCGTCTCGAGGATACGATGGGGACTCTCGTAAGCGACGATCGTCGTCGTTTCGTGCACCAGGCTCTCGAGCATCCGTCGTCTTGCCAATGCTTTCGGCGGCAGGAAACCGGCGAAGCGAAACTCGTGAACAGGCAGACCGGAGGCAGTGAGAGCGGCCAGCAGCGCGGACGCTCCCGGTATGGGAACTACGGGCATTCCATGCTCGATCGCCTCGGCGACCACGCGGTAGCCAGGATCCGAAATCAAGGGAGTTCCGGCATCGCTCACGAGCGCCACCGATTCTCCCCGCTCGAGCGCGGCGAGAATTTCCGCGCTGCGCCGGCCTTCATTGTGCTCGTGGTAGCTCACCAGCGGCTGGCGGATCTCGAAGTGCTGCAGGAGCTTTTGCGTTTGCCGCGTGTCTTCGCATGCAATTAACGAAACTTCTTCGCGCAGAACACGCAGCGCCCGCAGCGTGATGTCGTCCAAATTTCCGATGGGCGTTGCAACAAGATAAAGTGACCCGGGCAAGCACTACAAAGTGTAGCGTCGTGAGCCTTGTATTTTAGAGAGTGAGCCACTGGTAGGAGTATCAGCAGTTAAATGGCAAAGCCGTCTCATGAGCGGACGACCGAGCCGGCGCCCCTCTACGTGCGCTGGAACCCGGACCGCGCCCCGTACGCCGTCGAGCTTCGGCTGGAGCTGGTTTCACGCCTGACAACGCAAGTGGTGCAGGCCGACAGATTGGGAATCGAGATTGGCGGCATGCTGCTAGGCTCGCTGCCCGATCGTGAAGCCCCCACGTTACGGATCGACGACGTGGCGCTCATTTCTCGGCGCTTCGAGGATGGCGCCATCTATATGTTGGACCCCGGGCAGCAGCAGCGGCTGGATGAAATACGCGCCGCCGCCGGCGCGCAAAACCGCGTCTGCGTAGGTTTTTTCAGAAGCCACATGCGGCCGGGGGCTTTGCAACCGGCGCTTGCGGACCGGACGCTCCTGACCGAACAGTTCTCTCAGGGCGTCTACGCGTTGCTACTGGTCCAGAGCCGCGAGCCGCGCACTGCGGCGTTCTTTCTGGCCGCCAACGGACAGTTGCCCGACCAGCCATCGGCCCGCAAATTTTATTTCGACGATTCGGAATTCAAATTCCTTCCGGAGGTGGAAGGCGAGAAGCTGGATATTAGCGTCCACCTCCCCTCAATGGAATCCGCCCGCCCCCGCTATCGCTGGTTCGGTGGGGTTGGCTTGGCACTACTGGTGGCGTTCGTCATTCTGGTCATCTTTTCTAGCGCGATTGGTCGCGCCCTGCGTCCCGCATCGAACAAACTGGACCTGGAAGTCACATCTACCGGAGACGTTTTGAAGATTTCCTGGGACCACAGTGCACCGATCCTCGCCGAAGCCAAAGGAGCACAGATCTCGATCGCAGACGGCGCCAGCCATCGCGACGTACACCTGGGCCAGGATGAGCTGCTGTTGGGAGAGGTGGACTACGAGCGTGTCAGTCAAAAAATCCTGGTGACGCTCACTCTCGATTTACCCGATTCCAATCTGCCGCCGCAGACGTATAGCTGGTCCGCGGAATAACCCTGCAGCCCTCACAAAAGCTGCTTCCAGAAGATTGTTGTATCGCAGAATTCTCCATTTGGGAAAAGCGCATAGTTGGGAATAACTCCGGCTCTTTTCCATCCCAGCCGCAAGTACAGTTTTTCTGCGCTTCCTCCCGTCACCGTATCGAGCACAAGTACAGTCTTGCCGGCGAGCTTGCTCGCTTTCTCTACGTGCTCCATGAGACTGCTGCCTACACCTCTTGCGCGTGCAGACCGAAGCACTAGGAGCTTTGCCACGTCGGCGCGATGGGGTTGATTGGGTGGCGTCGAAGTGACGATCTGAACCGTACCCGATAGCTTGGCATCGACTAAAGCCGCCAATAGAATACGATCGCCACTTTGAACCTCTTTCAGTACCTTCTCGAAAAAAGCCTCCGCATCTTCGCGTGAAAGAGACGCCATGAAACCGACCGACGCCCCTCCCTCCACGCAGTCAAGCAAAACCTCGGCGAGATCCCCGAGGTATCTGTGCCCTTCGAGCGTGTTCAGTTGTCGAATCTCCGTCACGGAATCAGCTTACGCCGAGCCACGCTAACGACCGATCACTGTCGCAGCAGAATATGAAATTCGCCACCCCTGGCGTCCAAAATCACCGTGGTTCCTGGCGGCACTTGCCCTTCCGCCACCAGTGCGGCCACTGGCTGAATGAAGTTACGTTGTACAGTACGCTTTAACTCGCGCGCTCCGTATTCGAGACTTGTACCCAAATCGAGCAGTTGGCTGCGCCCCGCGACAGTGCATTGCAGCCGAAAGGAGCGCATTCCCAAACGATTGTGAATCAGCCGCGCGAAGTTACCCATGATCTGATCGAGAATGATTTCACAGGCGGCACGGTCGAGCGGCTTGTAGGTAATCACCGAATCGATTCGGTTCACGAACTCGGGCGAGAACTTGTGCCGCACGGCCGCGAGCCCAATATTCTGGAGTTTGGCCCGATCTTCGAGCGGTTTCGTCGGAAGCATGGCTTCGAAACCAAAGTCCGGCTGGTTGGCGCGTTGAATCGATTTCGCACCTAAGTTGCTGGTGAGAAAAATCAACGAGCGCTCGAAGTTTACGCTGCTGTTATCACCGAGCCGCAGCGTGGCTTTGTCGAGAATACCCAATAACAGGCGCGTCATGGAAGGCGCGGCCTTTTCGATTTCATCGAACAGAATGAGCGATATTTCGCTCTCCTCACTCGCCACCGCATTTACTTTCGCCTGCGTCAGCATCGGCTGCGTCTCGCGATGTCCGAGATAGCCAGGAGGCGCGCCTATCAGCTTCGCGACTTCGTGTTCCATGTGGAACTCGCCGCAATCTATCTTGAGTAAATTCTTGCTGCTTCCGTGAAGCACCTCCGCAAGTGCCTCGACAGTTCGCGTCTTGCCCGTTCCCGTCGGTCCCAAGAGCAGCACTACGCCGACCGGACGGCCGTCCGGCGCAAGTCCGGCTTGATACATCTGCACATAGGGAACAATGATGTCGATGGCTTCCGGCTGGCCAACCAATAATTCCCTGAGACGGGCGGCTAAACCATCTGGATCTTCGGGCAAAATCGAACGCTTGGTGCGTCCAGACACGGTGTTTGATCGCATATATCCTTCTGCCGTCGACCGGCCCAGCAAAGCTTTGGGCGAGCGCGTCACGCGGTCGGTCGGAATCTCTATCGGCTTGACTCTAGCCTGCGTGGGCGTATAACCCATGCGACAGAAGGGTGCGGTGAGGGTCCTAGAGCGCTGGATTTTTGGCGACTATATTACAGATGTGAAAGCACTTATTCGCCGACTTCGCCGCACGAAAATATTTGAGCCTCATTCGTGACTCAAAGTCGCACGGCGAGCTCACATCATGGCAACAGGCGGCGCCGGTTCGTCTGGACTGCCGGCAGCGGCCAACGGCCAGCGAATCATCAGGAATGCCAATGCGGCCAGGACCACCAGGCCCGCGCCGTAGGAAGGCTGCGCAAAGACCTGCAACTGCTCCATCAACGATTTCGGAGCGAACTGCAGACCCGCCCATACCAGCCCTAAAATGGCCTCGCCTGCAATCAAGCCGGAGGCCGTCAGGATTCCAGCGTTTTCCGTGCGTGCTCTCTGCGCCTCGTTGTACCCGCGGCGTTTGGCGATCCTGTCTCCGACCGCGCGAATCACGCCGCCGACGAAGATCGCGAATGTCGTTTCAAGCGGCAGATACATCCCCACCGCCACCAGCATCGGGCTCTTGACGTTCATGGCTATGAAGGCGAAACCGAGCAGGATGCCAACGAGCACCAGCGGCCACGGCATATCACCTCCGACGATGCCTTGCGCGAGCAACGCCATAAGGCCGGCCTGCGGAGCTGCAAGCTGCCGATCGCCGAAGCCCGTCCCTCCCGCGCGAATATTTCCTTCGTGTAGCAGCACCAGCGGAAAGTACATCACCATGCTTGCCACTACTACGGCGATCAACTCCGCGATCTGGATGTTGCGAGGTGTGCCCCCCAAGATGTAGCCGACTTTGAAATCCTGCAACAATTCGCCCGCCACCGCGGAAGATACACACACCACCGCGGCCACGCCAAGCACCGCAGCTACTCCGCCCAGTCCCGAAACGCCGAGAGACACCATCAGCAAAGCAGCAATCAGCAATGTGGAAAGCGTTAAACCCGAAACCGGATTATTCGACGAACCGATTAGCCCGCACAGACTTCCTGAAATAGTGGCAAAAAAGAAACCCATGATCAGCATCACTACCGCCGCCACCAGCCCCGCCAGGACCATATTGGACAAATAAATATAAAGCACGATCATCAGCACGAAAACCGCGGCGATAAGCGCGACAACAATCTTAGAGCTCATGTAGCGCTCTGTGCGGCGGAGTGCGGCGCTCTCTGAGGCGGTTTGGCGTAATTCTCCGAATGTCCGCTTCAAGCCGGCAGCCAGACTGGTTCGCATCCGAAACAGCGTATAGCCGGCGCCGACCAGCATGCTCCCCACCGCGATCGGCCGAACAATATATTTCCAGACGGAGCCGGCCAAATCGTGCCAGTTCTCTTGCGCCGCGGTGGCGGGCAGAAAAGCGTGCAGTTGGGGGCCAAGAAAATACATGAGCAGGGGCACGAGAAAACCCCAGGCGAGAACGCCGCCAGCAAATTGGATGGCAGCCAGACGCGCCCCGATGACGTAGCCGACGCCTAGATATGCAGGACTAACGCTCGGTGCAGCGAAGCTGCTGACGCCGCCTGCCTGCAGGATGTTGCTAGACTCAGCCCCGCCCAGCCGCACGCGGCTAGCGCCGAATTGGCCAATTCGAACCGGGAAGTCGGCGTCCGCGGCAAACACGCCGAACTTCCCTATTAGAAAGACCAGGCCGCCGACGGCGATGTTCCAGAACAGAAACTTCGCGGCCTGCGCCCCTCGCTGTCCGGCCTTGTGGATCTCGGAGGCCGCCACAGACTCCGGAAACGGAAGCTCTGGATCCTCCACCATGCCCCGCCGCACCAGAGAAATGAAAAGAACGCCTAACACGCTGCCCACGAGAATCAACGCCGAGGTTTTCCAATACGCTTCGCGGAATCCGAACGAAGACCAGGCGTGCGAGATCAGAAAAGCAGGGATAGTGAAGATAGCGCCGGCCGCGACGCCTTCGCCGATGGAGCCGCTCGTCCGCGCGATGTTCTCTTCAAGTAATGATCCTTTCCAGGTTCGCAGTATGGCCATGCCAATGACTGCCGCCGGATACGTCGCCGCCACCGTAATTCCGGCACGCAAGCCCAGGTATGCATTGGCAGCGCCTAGCACGACCGTCATTGTCAGCCCCAGCAGCAGCGCGCGCAGTGTCAATTCGCGCATTTGCATGTGCTCTGGAACAAATGGTTGAAAAGGTTTCGCCTGTGTGCTCATAACCTGAGTCAGGTGTAGCCATTGTACGCGGGCCGGCAAACTTGCGTTTCACAAGATAGCTGAGCATTAGCAATCCAACCGCCAGGAGCAGTTGCGAACCCGGCTCGGGAGCCGCGACCCAAATCACATCGTCGATCGCGAAGTTCCATCCGTCGCTGTTGTTCGAAGAAATATCGACTCCGCGAATGCCCACGCCGGGAAGTGAGAAGATTTTCGCTCCTCCGGCGCCGGCCGAGGGCAGGGACGCGCTGATTGAGTCACCCAGATCATCGGAAATCGTGTACATCGCCGTATTATCGCCGTTGAGGACTGTGACGGTGAAGCCGCTCACCGGCACAGCGAAATGAATAGTGAGCG
>Ga0157374_10005706_pt1 | contig 10499 bp, 8 predicted proteins | sample M25metaG_FD_115308 | JGI IMG/M metagenome (GOLD analysis project Ga0157374, IMG submission 115308) | Miscanthus rhizosphere microbial communities from Kellogg Biological Station, Michigan, USA - M2-5 metaG | ecosystem: Host-associated > Plants > Roots > Rhizosphere > Soil | place: USA: Michigan... | reverse complement strand
GGCCGGCGTGTCCGTGAACAGATTGTCGCCGATCGGGTTGAGGCCGGCCTTGTTGATGAAGCGGGTCAAGCCGATCTGGCCGACCAGGGTCGGCGTGGTCGAGCCCGGCAGCATGACTGTAACCTGGCCCTGCGCGTTGATGGTGATGCCGGAGGCGTTCTGCGGGATCGTGATGGTCGGCTGCACCGGATTGCCGGCTGCGGTGACGATGCGGCCCTGGTTGTCCATCTGGAATGTGCCGTCGCGGGTGTACTGGTAGGTACCGTCAGGCATCTGGACCTTGAAGAAGCCTTCGCCTGTGATGGCGAGGTCGAGATCGTTGCCGGTCTGCGACAGCGTGCCTTGCGTCATCGAGCGCGGCGTGCCGACGGTCTTGACGCCGCCGCCGAGGTCGATGCCGACCGGAAGGATGGTGCCCTGGTCGGAGGATTGCGCGCCGACGCGGCGGACGTGCTGGTAGATCAGGTCCTGGAACGCCGCGGTCTGCTTCTTGTAACCGGTGGTGCGCAGGTTCGCGATGTTGTTGGAGATCACCTGAACGTTGAGTTCCTGTGCCGCCATTCCGGTCGCTGCGGTATGAAGCGCTTGCATCTCAGATACTCCTCAATCTCGTTCAGGCCGGAACGTCGGCGAGCTTGTCGATGGCGTTCTTGTGCAGGTCGCTCTCTTGCTGGAGGATGCTGGCGATGTTGGTGTAGGTCCGCATCACCTCGACCATGTGGCTCATCTCCACGACCGAATTGACGTTGGACTTTTCGACGAAACCTTGCTGCACGCTCGATTTGGCGTCGGCCTGCGGCGCGGCGCCTTCCCCGGCGGAGTAGAGATTGTTGCCCTGCTTGAGGAGCTGCTGCGCGTCGGCGAAGCTGACGAGACGGAGCTTGCCGCGGATCGAGTCGGTATGCGCGGCACCTTCCTGCACGGTGACGGTGCCGTCGGCGGAGATGACGATGTCGTGGTCGGTCGGCTGGAACACGATCGGCCCCGACGTCCCCAGCACCGGATTGCCCGAAGCCGTGACGAGCTGGCCCTGGTTGTTGATCTGCAAATTGCCGTCGCGGGTGTAGCGTTCGCCGCCCGGCGCCTGCACCACCATCAGGCCCGAGCCTGATATTGCGACGTCGAGCGGGTTGCCGGTCTGCTGGACCGGGCCCTGGCTGAAATCGCGGAACGTGCCGCGATCCTGCACATAGGAGACGCGACGGTCCCGGCCGGTGAAATTGTCTTCATGCGCGCCCGAGCGGAGGTATTCCTCGAACAGCGACTTGTCGGCCTTGAAGCCGTTGGTGTTCACGTTGGCGATGTTGTTGGAGATGACGTCAAGCTGACGCTCCAGGACCATCTGCCGTGAAAGTCCGACGAGAAGCGCATTCTGCATCGGTGGTTCTCCCCCTTTGATCCGATCCGCGTGCCCGCTCTCCCAAGCGTGTCCGCCGATCCCCATGAACCGCGTGAAGCTCTCCCAAGCCGGGCGGTTCGCTTAAGTGTCAGAGCGAATGCCGTGCCAACTTGGAAAATTCAGTGTTTTGAATCGCTTAGGTGTTTTGCGGAGGCCGGATGAGGGCGGCAGAAAGGTCTTGTTGACCATGTTTGCCCGGCAACTTTTTCCTAGTGCCGCGCAATTCGAAAGAATCCATTAACCATTGTTACCTAGCGTTCACCGATAGCGGAGCGCGTGTGCGCTGGGGGCATTGTATCGCGTGATTTAAGGCTGCCGGCCGGCATCGGGCTCGTCCCTTCGGAAAGTGGATCGAGCGGCAATGGCAGACAATGACAAGGAAGGCGCGGCCGACGCCGCCGAGGCCGCACCGGCGCCCAAGAGCAAATTCAAGCTGATGGTGATGATCGTGGGCGTGCTCGCCGTGCTCGGCGTGGGCGCGGCGACCTGGTTCTTCTTCTTCCGCCATCCGGCCGAGGAGATGCATGCCGAGGAGGCCCCCAAGGCCAAGCCGCCCGTCTTCGTCGAAGTGCCGGACATGATGGTCAACCTCGCCGGCGTGCCGGGGGATCGCGTGCAGTATCTGCGCGTGAAGGTCGTGCTCGAGGTCAAGGAAGAGAAGCAGGTCGAGGAGATCAAGCCGGCCATGCCGCGCGTCACCGACATCTTCCAGACCTATTTGAGGGAACTGCGGCCCGCCGACCTCTCCGGCTCGGCCGGCCTGTTCCGCCTGAAGGAAGAGTTGACGCGGCGGGTCAATGCCGCGGTCGCGCCGGTCAAGGTCAGCGCGGTGCTGTTCAAGGAAGTCGTGGTCCAGTGACGAAGCGGGTGTGAGATGGCGGGCAACGATCAAGTCGACCAGGATGCCATAGCGGCCCAATGGGAAGCCTCGCTGGATTCCGAGGATCCCGCGGCCGCGGCCGAGGCCGCCAGCGCCAACGAACTCACGGAGTCGATGGCGCTGCAATGGGCCGCCATGGTCGAGGACGGCAGCCGCGACTTCGGCAGCGGCAAGAGCAATGGCGAGCGCGTCCTCTCGCAGGAAGAGATCGACAACCTGCTCGGCTTCACCGCGGGCGAGGTCAATCTCGACGACCATTCCGGCATCCGCGCGATCATCGATTCGGCGATGGTCTCCTACGAGCGCCTGCCGATGCTCGAAATCGTCTTCGACCGCCTGGTGCGGCTGATGACGACCAGCTTGCGCAATTTCACCTCCGACAATGTCGAAGTCTCGCTCGACCGCATCACCTCGGTCCGCTTTGCCGACTACATGAACTCGATCCCGCTGCCGGCCGTGATCAGCGTGTTCAAGGCGGAGGAGTGGGAGAACTTCGGGCTCGCCACCGTCGACTCCAACCTGATCTATTCCATCATCGACGTTCTGCTCGGCGGCCGGCGCGGCACCTCCGCGTTGCGCATCGAGGGCAGGCCCTACACCACGATCGAGACCAGCCTGGTCAAGCGGCTGGTCGAGGTCGTCCTCGCCGATGCCGAACAGGCGTTCCGGCCACTGTCGCCGGTGAAGTTCACGATCGACCGGCTCGAGACCAATCCGCGCTTTGCCGCGATCAGCCGGCCCGCCAACGCGGCGATCCTGGTGCGGCTGCGCATCGATATGGAAGACCGCGGCGGCAACATCGAGCTGCTGTTGCCCTATGCAACCATCGAGCCGATCCGCAGCGTGCTGCTGCAGATGTTCATGGGCGAGAAATTCGGCCGCGACCCGATCTGGGAAGGGCATTTCGCCACCGAAATCGCGCATGCCGAGATCTCGGTCGACGCGGTGCTCTACGAATCCGACATCCCGCTGAAAGAGCTGATGAAGCTCAAGGTCGGCGACACGCTGCCGCTCGAGATGCGCGCCGACGCGCTGGTGTCGGTGCGTTGCGGCAGCGTCACGCTCACCGAGGGGCGGATGGGCCGGGTCGGCGACCGCGTTGCCATCCGTGTCACCAAGCCGTTGCGTAAGCCGAAGACCACGCTCGCGATGTTCGAGAAGACGGACGAGCAGAACAAGATGCTGGAGGCCCAATGAACCACTCATTAGGTGTGGCGATCGAAACCCTGGTCGCGATCCTGCTTGTGCTGACAATCGGTTACTGCATGTTGCTCAACTCGCGGCTGAAGCGGCTGAAGGCCGATGACCACTCGCTGAAGGCGACCATCGCCGAGCTGATCACTGCGACCGAGATCGCCGAACGCGCGATCGGCGGGCTCAAGCACACCGTGCGCGACGTCAACGAGAACCTCGGCAGCCAGCTCGCTTCCGCCCAGCAGATGGCGGAGCATCTCAAGCGCCAGCTTGCCGAAGGCGACCATGTGGTCCGCCGCCTCACCAAGATTGCGATCGCTGCGCGCCCATCCCAGGCCGTGGAGGCCGAGACGAAGGAGCCCGCGCCGCGCGCCTTTGCCTCCAGGGACTTGCCGTCGAGGGAGGAGATGGCGAAGCCGTCGAACGCCAAGGCGCTCGCCGCCGCGGCGCAGGCCTTCTCCGAGCGTAGAAGGACCGGGGACCTGGCTGCATGAAATCGGTTCGCAACATCCGCGTCATTCCCGTCGTCCTGGTCGCAGTCGCAGCTCTTGCAGTGCTGAAGGTTGCCGGCCTCGTCATCGACGGCGGCTATGTGTTCGATTATCAGCCGCGGCTTGCCCAGCCGTCCCGGGCCTCCTGGGCGCAATCGATGCTGAACTTTCCGGGCGCGCCGAAGGTAGATTCCGTTGATGTCACCGGTTCGGTGCATGGCGGGTCGAAGGAGGAGCCAAAGAAGGAGGAGGCGGCAGCCAAGCCGGCCGCGGCGGACTCCAAGCCCGACGGCATCGTGATCCATCCCGAAGAGAACCAGAATCCGGTGTCGCCGTCGGAGCGCGCGATCCTGGAGCGGCTTCAGGCGCGGCGGCAGGAGCTGGAAGCACGCCAGCGCGAGATCGATATCCGCGAGAGCCTGTTGAAGGCGGCGGAGAAACGGATCGAGACCAAGGTCGAGGAGATGAAGGCGCTGGAGTCGCGCGCTGCGGCGGTCACCGAGCAGAAGGCCGAGGCCGAGAATGCGCGCTTCAAGGGCATCGTCACGATGTATGAGGGCATGAAGCCGAAGGATGCCGCGAAGGTGTTCGACCGGCTCGACATGGCCGTGTTGCTCGACATCGCTTCCCAGATCGCGCCGCGCAAGATGTCCGACATTCTCGGGCTGATGCAGCCTGACGCCGCCGAAAGGCTGACGGTGGAGCTGGCGCGCCGCGCCGGCGGCGACAAGGCCAATCCGGGCGGCGACCTGCCCAAGACCGACGGCAAGACCCAGAAGTGAGGGCGGAGGATTAAGGCGATCGAGAAAGCGCCTGCCTTTACGTTCCCTGGATCACGCAGCCCGACGGTGCAGACCGAATCCGAGGCCGATCCACCCCACACCCGTCATGATCAGATCGATTCCAAGAAACAGACCGAGGATATAGACGCTGTTGATCGGCCAGCGGGCCAGGATCAGCAGGCCCAGCAACAGCGTGATCACGGCCGAAAGCAGCACCCACACCCATGGCGTTTCGCGCTTCATGCTGAATGCCAGCACGATCCTCACCACTCCCGATGCAACCAGCGATGCGCCCAGCATGAGCGTGAGCAGCACTGCGGCGAAGACCGGATTCTGGAAGGTGATGAAGCCCGCCACGATATAGAGCGCGCCGAGCAGCGCCCAGACAATGAACTTGCCCCAACTCTTGATCTGGAAGGCGTTGAAGACTTCCGCGACGCCCGCGACGATCATCATGATACCCACGATGAACACGCTCGCCACCGTCGCCATCACGATGCTTCCGAACGCCACAAAGCCTGCGATCAAATAGACGACGCCGAGTGCGACGATCCAGCCCCATTTCGACCGGAGCGGGGTCGTGTCGGACGTTTGCAGGATATCCATACTGGCCATGACGGTCCTCCCAATGCGTGGGTCCGATCCGGACATTGGGCCGTATCGCCGCTCTCATGGCTTGATCCATGTCAATCGAGATTGGCTTTGCCCATCTAGAGTCGCGCCGGCAGGGCAGCTCGGCCGCCTCTGCAATCGAGCCGCTGCTCACGGCTCGCAGCGGGGGAAGCTGTATACGCACGCTTGCCGTCATACTTGACTTCGTGGAACCACCCCGGCCTATCGGGGACAGTTCTGGCCGTGGTTGGAATAAAAAACTCAAACTCCGGGATGGGTAGCACACCAGGGTGCGCGGCCAGCCACTGCGAATCCCGCCCGGCTTGCCGCGGACAAGAACATCAAATCTGAGTCAAAAAACCGACATGGCAATCTAAGATTGTATCTCGACAACGGTGGTCTTACTGTGTTGACGGTAGCCGAAGGCAAGATTGCGGGCTTTGCCATGTGGAGGAGCGTTTGGCTGACCCTGATGGTGCTTATGTTTGCCGCTGTTGGCCCGGCGGCAGCAGAACCGAAGCGCGTGCTCCTGTTGCACTCATTCGGTCCGCAGTTTGTACCTTGGACGTTCTTTGCAGCACGATTCCGAGAAGCCCTGTTCAAGCAATCGCCGGACAAGATTGATCTCTATGAAGCATCGCTCGAAGGTTCGCGGTTTCAGCGGCCCGACGAGCAGCGCCCGATCGTCGACTACCTGGTGGCTCTTTTCGGGGAACGAAAGCTCGACCTGATTGTAACCCTGGGCGCGCCTGCCGCTTTTTTTGTACAGGAATACCGGGCACAGTTTTTCCCTTCCATCCCGCTAGTCATAGGCGCCCCGGAACAGCGAGCAATCAATTACGGCAAGCTAACCTCGAACGACGCGCCTGTCGCGGTCTCGCTGGACTTCACGAAGTGGATCGAAAGTATTTTGCAGGTACTGCCGGAGACAACCCATATCGCATGGGCTGTCGGTGCCTCTCCTCTAGAAAGGTTTTGGACAGAGGAATTCCGCCGTGTTTCGCAACCTTTCACAAATAGAATATCCTTTGAATGGTTCAATGATCTGCGCTTTGAAGATATGACAAAGCGCGTGGCAAAGCTGCCACCACACTCCGCCGTGTTCTACGTAGACCTTCGTGTGGACGCGGCCGGCGTTCCTCTGGACCGGGATCTGGCGCTGCCCCGGCTGAGAGAGGCCACCAACGCACCTATCTTCAGCTACATTGACAGCTACCTCGGGTCGGGCATCGTTGGGGGACCTATGCTGTCCAGCGAGCAAGTAGGACGACGGATGGCGGAAGCCGCTATTCGCATCCTGAGTGGCGAATCGCCTGGCGACCTCAAGATAATGCCTGTGGCTCCTGGGGTAGCGGAATATGACTGGCGAGAGCTTCAGCATTGGAATATCCGTCAGGATCGGCTCCCCGCCGGCAGCGTCATTCGGTTTCGCGAGCCGGCAGTGTGGGAGCAATATCGCTGGCAGGCCGTTTTGGTGTGCATGGCGTTCGTGCTTCAGGGCGCGCTGATCTCCACCCTGTTGTACCAGCGCCGAATGCGCCTCGATGCTGAAGTTCAATCGCAGCAACGGTCAGCGGAGCTTGCTCACATCAATCGCTTTTCCATGGCGGGCGAACTCACCGCAACCATTGCGCACGAAATGAATCAGCCACTTGGCGCCATGCTCACCAACATCGAAACAGCGCAACTCATGATCAAATCTCCATCTCCCGATTTGCGGGAGATCGGCGAGATTCTCGCTGACATTCGCCGCGACGATCAGCGCGCGAGCGAAGTTATCGGCCGACTACGGAGCCTGTTGAAGAAGGCACCGTTTGAACTCAAGCAAATTGATCTCAACGACGTTGTCCGTGAGACTATGCGCTTTCTTTCGGCGCTCGCGATTGCGCGGGAGGTGGAACTGACTGGTGTTATTACGACGACTCCGCTTCCCGTCAAAGGTGATCTCATTCAACTTCAGCAGGTCATCCTGAATCTGATCGTCAACGCCATGGATGCGATGGCGAGTATGCCGAGCGCTGAACGGAAGATTAAAGTCTCGACCGCGCCTGACGGCGATTCCGGTAATCTCGCAGTGTCAGATGCCGGTCATGGAATTCCTGTTGAGAAGCTCAAACAGGTGTTTGAGCCTTTCTTCACGACAAAGCCCCAGGGCATGGGCATGGGCTTGTCGATTGCGCGAACCATTGTAGAGGCTCATGGCGGACAGCTGGTGGCCGAGAATGGACCACGCGGTGCGATATTTCACATGAGATTACCACTTATCGCTGCGCAAAATGATCAAGACCCGAAAACGCCCGCAGTCTTGCGGAGGACGTTCAACTAGGGTTACGCATTGATTGGCCAAGTTGCCGTAGTTGCGACGAGCGCGCGCAACTTGAAGCTGCCGCGGTTGTCGATCGACGGGAGACGACCTTTCGTCAATGGCCGCAGAATCACCTGAATTGGCCGATGAGATGGAACGGCCTGTCGAGCTCACCAGCGACATGTTGCCGCGTGCTGGTCAAGCAGGCCGGGACTGCCGACATCGTGATCGGCATCGGCTGTCGGCCTGTGATACCCGCTACGGCGTTCGGTTGTTTTTGTATGATCGTGGTTGAGTTGAGTAACGCGTATGCTTGGCCGCATCGGGTTCACAAGCGTGACACTCATGCTCTGCGTCGGATGCCTTGCTCCGTCGCGAGGATTCGCCGCCGCGGATCAGATCGGCATCGCGGTCACGGTTCGAAATGACGTGGCACAGGTCGAACCGAAAATTCAAAAAATTCTGGCAGGCGACGATCTCATCCGCGACGCGGTGGTCCAGACGCGGAACGATAGCGGCGCAAAATTTGTTCTCAAGGACAGCACCAATCTTGTGCTGGGCCCGAACTCCACCCTCAAGCTCGACCGAACCGTTTTTTCGGATCAAAGCTCGGTCGGCGATATCGCGGTCAAGCTCACGGTCGGTGCATTTCGATTCATAACGGGAGACTCCAACAAGGATTCCTACAAGATCGCAACGCCGCTGGCCACGATCGGCATCCGCGGAACGACGCTTGATTTTCTCATCGAGCGTCGGAAGAACACCGTCGTTCTGAAGCATGGCGAGTCCCGGGTTTGTGCCGGCGCCAACTGCGTGGAATTATTGCGCGAAGGTGACAGCGCTGTGATCACCGCAAACGCAGGGCGCATCGACATCCAGTTGCAGCCTGCATCCTGGTCGTTTGATTCCGCCTGCAATGGAATGTGCAGCCCCATGAGCTTCGCGCAGGCCGAAAATACGGTGACGACCGGTAGCCTCGGGGGAGCCGGCGGGGGAAGTGGCGGCGGAACCGGCACACCACCTCCATCGGGTGGCGTGAATGTCGGAACGTTTCCGAATACCTCCACATCCACGCCAAATCAGTTCTTCGTGCCGCTCACCGGCGGCGGGCTGGGCGGGATAGGATTCGGCCAGGTATCTCCTCACTAGGAAGCCTGAGCGCGGGGCTGCTTTTCCGACTTCACCAGCTGACATATCGCCGTCGGCGCCGGCGCGAGAGGTTTGCTCTCACGAAGTATCCCGCACCAAAACCTGCCCCAAAAATCACCAGCATAACTACAGCTTCCATGGGACAAAACGCTGCATTTCCGCGCCTGTTGCCTGGAACAATGGTCTTTGAGCCGCTGCCATCGGGGCAAATCCCGCTCGCTATCGGATGGTTCCTAAGCGGCAGCGCTCGATCGCCAGATTGAGATCGGCCAAGGCCGGCCCGGCGTCGCGGCCCAGGCCTTCGCGGCGATATGTGAAATCGGACCACTAGCGTTAACAAGTCCTTAATTGGCCAATTCTAGGATTCGGCGGGGTTGTTCGGGCGCTCCGCCGCCGCATCGTGGAATCGGAAGACATCTCTGTCATGGCGCTGGTGACAGCCGGAGGATTGTGGTTGCAAGTCCGCGCCTGTGCGCGGACGGCGCGCCGCTGCCTTGCGTACTGTCTTGCCGCTGTGGTGCTGCTGAGCGTCCCCGGCATCTCGCACGCCCAGACGGTCAAGGGCGAGGCGTCATTCTCCGCGAGCGGCGGCTATGCCCGCCTGCTGCTCAAGCTCAGCGAGGACGTGCCGGTCGAGGTCACCACCGCCGGCTCCATCGTCATCCTCCGCTTCGAGCGGCCGGTCGACATTCCCATGGACCGCTGGGTCGAGGGCGCGCTCGACTACGTCTCCTCCGCCCGCCGCGATCCCGACGGCAGCGCGATCCGCCTGTCGCTGGCGCGCCGCGTCAGGATCAACACCATGGCGGCCGGTGAGCGCACCTTCGTCGATTTCCTGCCCGACAGCTGGAACGGGCCGCCGCCGAGCCTGCCCAACGAGGTGGTGCGCGAGCTCGCCGAGCGCGCCCGCGCCGCGGAGAAGGCGTTGCGGCTGCAGCGCGCCGAAGCACAGGCAAAGAAGCGGCCGCCGATCCGCGTGCGCGCGCTGCTGCAACCCACTTTCGTGCGCTTCGTCTTCGAGATGCCGGACGGCATCGGCGCCTCGTCGGTGCTCAACGACGGCAAGCTGACGCTGCAGTTCGGCGCTCTCCTGAGCTTCGACCTTGCGGATGCCAAGATCGCGGCACCACCCAACATCGCCTCGATCAACCAGAAGGTCGACGGCGACACGACGCAGGTCGAGATCGCCCTGATCGGCGACGTCGACGTGCACTCCTTCCGCGAGGAGAAGAACTACATCGTCGACGTCGGCTTCCAGTCCGACAAACCAAAGGACTCGCCGCTCGCCGAGGCCGTGAAAGCCGAAACTCGCACACCCGAGAAGCCCGCAAAGGAAAACGAGCATCATTCCGAGGAGATCAAGCCACCGACCTCGGAAGCCATCGCCAAACAGATGAAGGCTGAGGCAAAGCCGGAGGTCGCCGCGCCCGCGGTCAAGAACGCCGCGAAGTCGCCGCCGGCCTCCGAAGCCGCCAAGGAAGCGCCGCCCGTCGAAGCCGCGAAGCCGGCTGAACTGGCCAAGCCCGTTGCCGCCGAAGCAAAGCCGGCTGCGGTTGAAGAGCAGCACAAGGAAGCCAAGGTCGCGGCAGCAGAAGATTCCAAACCAGCGGTCGCGGAAGCGCCGAAAGCCGTTGAGGCGCCACAGCCCGCGATGGACACGCCCAAGCTTGCGATGGACGCGCCTCGG
>Ga0157374_10005705_pt1 | contig 10500 bp, 11 predicted proteins | sample M25metaG_FD_115308 | JGI IMG/M metagenome (GOLD analysis project Ga0157374, IMG submission 115308) | Miscanthus rhizosphere microbial communities from Kellogg Biological Station, Michigan, USA - M2-5 metaG | ecosystem: Host-associated > Plants > Roots > Rhizosphere > Soil | place: USA: Michigan... | reverse complement strand
AGGTCCTGCCAGGCGAGCTGCGTCGGCGAAGGCTTGATGTCGGTGAAGTTTTGGGCTGTGGCGACGGCGGAAAAAATAAATGTGGAGAGAGCGAGTTTTGCAGTTAACCGCGAGCGTGACTTCCTCGCGGCGCGTGGTGCTGCCGTTGCTGCATCCATGAACCCCTCCCCCCGGTATGTAAATGAGCTAAATGCTCAAAATAGAAAACTTAGCCTTGTACTTCTGTGTGGTTGCGAGCATGATAAAAGCCCGGCGGGTACCGGGCTTTTCCTCTCACTCTCTAGATTTAGTTTAACAGCCGTGTCAAGAAACCTGCCGGGATTTCTGTGGAAATCGGCCGGCGTTTGCGGATCAGCGCGCGGCGGCTTCCAGGGGTAAGAAGATTGAGAAGACGGTTGCGCTGGAGGAACGATTCTCCTGGCTTCGCACGGAGATGCGGCCTCCGTGGCGGGTGACGATCTCGCGGCTGACCCAAAGGCCGAGGCCGGTTCCGTTGAAGCCCTTGGTGGTGAAGAAGGGTTCGAAGAGCCTGGCGACGGTCCGGGGCGACATTCCTGAGCCGGAGTCTGCGACCGTGATTCTGACTCCTTTGCGACCCGTGGTCCGGTCTGTGGCGTCGTGGCTGCGAATGCAGAGAGTGCCGCCAGAGGCCATAGCGTCGATGGCGTTGCCGACGAGGTTGCTAAGGACCTGGCGGATCTCATTTTCGAAGCAAAGGATTCGGGAACGAGCGCAAAACGAATGACGAACCTCTATGTTGGAGCGGGTGAGCCGACCCTGGTAGATGGCGATGACGCCTTCGAATAGTTCCTGAACGGTGACGCTGGTGGGGCTGCTGGACTGGCGGTGGAAGCGGAGGGTCTGGTTGGCGATGAGAGAGACGCGGCGTAGCTCATTGTCAGCCTGATCGAGATAGGCGTTGGCCTGCTCTTGCGGCGAGTTTCGGGCGAGATAGAGCAGATTCGTAATGGCCTCAAGGGGATTGTTGATCTCGTGTGCGATGGAGGCTGCGAGGCGACCCACAGCGGTGAGCTTCTCGGTGCGGATCAGGGTCTCCTCGGTGAGACGCCGCTCGTGGATGTCGACGTTGATGCCGATCATGCGAAGCGGATTTCCTTCAGGCGAGTAAAGAAAATGTGCCTGTCCGTGAAGCCAGCGATAGGAGCCATCGTCGAAGTTGACGCGGAAGTCATAGCCGTAGTCACGCTGGTGATTGCGGAGAGCGGTCTGGATCTCATCGCCGATTCGCTTTGAATCATCGGGGTGAACACGTTTGGCCCAATGTTCGAACGACCCTTCGAAACCTCCGATGGGCACGCGGTAGAGTTTTTCGAGTTCGGGCGACCAATAGACACGATCCTGCGGGATATACCAGTCGAAGATCCCGCTTTTACCGGCTTCCTGGGCGAGATGGAGGCGGTCCTGGCTGTCCTGCAGACTGCGCAATACGCGGATGCGCTCGATGGATTCCCAGCAGCGATTTGCGACGGCTCGAACGAGTCCCACCTCTTCGTGATGCCATCTGCGCGGCGTGATGCAGTGCACAGCCATGCCGGCGGAGAAGACGCCGTCCTTTAGAACCGGAACGCAGATGACGGAGCGAATCTGCGTGGCAAAGAAGCTTTCGAGAACAGTGGAATCATCGTTGATGATCTGCGGGTCGGTCTCGGAGTCTTCGACGATAAAGGGCTCGCCAGCCCGCATTTTGTGCAGGCAGGCCTGCGAGAACTGAGTGAAGGTATATCGGCCGACAATGGAACGGACTCCATCGACATAGTTGCCGGTGAGGTTGAATGTGTCCTGATCGGATTCGACGTCAGCGTAGGCGCAACGGTTGACATGAAGATAGCGGCCAAGAATGGTGGCGGCGCCCAGGAGAACATCTTCGGGATCTGTGAGAGAGCGTGTCGTCTCATCGATTCGAGTGAGCAGATCTTCTCGTTCAGAGAGCAAGGCAATCCGTGACCGCAGAGACTCCAGTTCGTCAGTTGCTGCAGAGTTGGATCGCACTAAACCTCACATCACGAGTCATCATGTGGCTTTCTTGAATACTGTTGGGTTAGATGCGAGATTGAGGAGTTACGCCTAAAACCGGCCTAAAACGGGCTCAAAAGCGGCGCGCCGAATCTAAGGCCGAGAGTCCGGACTTTAGATTGCGAAATAAGCGCCTCCGTTGCATTGCACCGCTCAAGCGTGTGGCAGTGGCTTACCGATCTCCCAGTGATGACCGAATGGATCGCGAACTCGACCGATGCGCCAGCCGTAGGCCTCCTTCATATTGAGGATGACGGTGGCTCCGCCATCGACGGCGCGCTGGAATGCGGCATCGGGATCGTCGGTGGTGAGGACGATGCGAACGGTTCCTCCCTTGAGGGTTTCAGGGCTGAAGTTCTCGAAGTCGGGAGCCTCGTCTGCGACCCAGAACGGGGCTCCATTGACGGAGAGGTTGCAGACGACAGTGCTGTCTTCTCCGTCGTGACGGAAGATCTCCTCGGCTCCGAAGGCCGCTTTGTAGAAGTCGACGGCCTTTGCTCCGTTGCGTACGGAGAGAAATGGGACGATTGTGGTCGTGGTGGGAACGTTCGCCATGTTCGGTCAGCTCCAATGTCCTTAGAGCATACGGAGACCGCCGGGGTTGGGTGAGTGCCCACTCATGCGATGAGACCGCATGAGTGGGCGTGGAGGCCCTTTGAGTGAGGGGTATCGGTCGATTTGAATCTTACTTCCACTCCCACATGGTGGAGACAGTGTTGCCGGCGGGGTCGACCTCGTACTCGAACGCGGCGCAGGTGTTGTTGAGGGCGGCAAGCTTTGGATTTTTGGATGTGTTCTGGAGGAAGAGCATGCCGCGGTAGCTGACTGAGCCTCCGGGGCCGAACTTGCCGATGCCGTGCCCGGTCCATGTGAGGGCTTCGCCGTCGTCGGTGAGACTCATACCTTGGCCGGTGCCGAGGATAGAGCCGTCAGGGCGCACGGCGGAGGTGTAGGTTCCCATACCAGTGACGTGAATGCCAACTATTTCACCAGAGTCTTCGAAGGAGACCTCTGCGGTTGGCGGGTTGATGGACAGAACGCGGCGTACGAGCCGTTTTCCTTTTACTGTACCTATCTGATTTCCGAGCATGATTGATCTCTCACTTTCACGAGATTTGAAGTGTGGTCCCCGGGGAGGGGGCAATTGTAGTCCCGAAGATGGGAGCGGAGATTAAAGCTTTGGAGGAGTGCGATATTTCTATCGAATTTGCTGCACGGATCACCGGCTGGGTCTGGTGCCCCAGGATGCGACGAAGGTGATGGCGCTGGTCCAGTGGCTCGGATTGGCGTAGAGGCGATCAAAGCTGGAGAGCATCGGGCGAGTCATATGACCGGACTCGAGCAGACGGGGGCGGAGTTCTTTGATGGTTTCGAGCCAATAGTCGGCCCACGGAGATTTTCCGGGATAAAGAGCGGTGTTGCCTTCGGCGCTGACATGATCAAGCCCGGCGGCTGCGAGGAGTCCAGGCATGGTGCGGCCGATGAAGTAGTTGACGCCTACGGAGCTCGACCACTGGAGCCAGGCCTGCCAGAAGAGGCGCAGCGGATCGGGTGTGGCGGCGGTGGCGGGGAGTAAGTCAGGCTCGATGGAAAGCAACACGCCGCCGGGCTTGAGGGCTTGGACCATGTGCTGGATGGCCTTCTTGGGCGATGCGATGTGATGCAGGATCGCGCGCGCGGTTACGAGGTCGTATTTGCCGGCTTGGAGTTTGTCTTTCAGGATGTCGAGCGCCCGGACTTCGAGGTTGGGTGCGTGCAGGTTGTCGATGTAGCGAAGGTCGATGTCTGTAGCGACGACGTGGCCCTTGGGGCCGACCTTGGTTGCCATCCACCGAGAGATGGAGCCGTTGCCGCAGCCGACTTCAAGGCATCGCCAGCCGGGACGAAGGCCGAGCCTTTCGAGGAGGGTGCGGTGCAGAGGATCGAGGAGTTGTGACATGAGAGCGAGTCGCTGCCGTTCCCCTGTGAGTGTGTGGGGCAGGATGTAGGTGTCTGTCGCGGGTTTTGGTGGCAAGGATAATCTCCTCGGAGGCTGGTGCATCGTGCGCTCGCCGGGGGTGTAGTATAGCTTCCTCTCCGCCAGCACTGTTTGTGCTGTTGTCTATCTGATCCTTGTTCTCGGCTCATGTCCCGGCCCCTGCGAAGATACCTGCTTCGTTCCTTCCTTCCTTGTTTGAGTTTTCTAGGCCTCGTGGTCTTTTCTTTCAATTTTCCGAGGAGGTGCTACGTCATGCATACGTTCATCGTTCGGCGTGCGTTTGCGCGAGTTTCGATTTCATTAACCGTTCTAGTGGTGGTTTTGGGCGTGGGTGCGACCAGAGCGATGGGGGCTGGCGCTGCTCCCAATGGCATTGTGAAGATCATGAATGCGCATAGCGGTCTATGCCTGAGTCCGGCTGGCGGAGGCCGGGACAGGAATGTCGAGATCGTGCAGTTCACCTGCGACACAGACCAGGCACGGTTATGGAACATGACAGCGCTGGGAGGAGATCTCTACCAGATCATCAACGTGAACAGCGGACTGTGTCTGACGGTCGCGGGCGGCGCTACGGAGAGGAACGTCGTTTCGGTACAGTACCTCTGCGATACGGATCCATCGCGCAAGTGGCGTTACATGGAGATAGAAGGGGGCATGTTTCGACTGGTTAATGTGCACAGCGGATTATGCCTCACGGTGGCCGGCGGAGGAACGGACAGGAACGGGCGGGCGGTTCAGTTTCCGTGCGATGGAGATCCTTCGCGTAACTGGAAGGTGATCCCTGGGCGATGACGTCTATATGAGGCTTTGCTGAAGCCTGTTCGCAACCGATGAGGACGCGTGAATGGGTCGCCCCGCCTTTCGATCAATCAGGGATTGGGGTGTGATATTCTGTGCCGCATCCAGCGGGCCAAACGGAATCCTACTTAAAGAAGAGATCAGCCATGAAGCGTAGAAGCATGCTCTCGATTGCGAGAGCTATGGGAGTGCTCGCCGTTCTTGGAACTGCGGCCGTTTACTCGCAAGAAAAGTACTCGCTGAAATCGCCGGATGGAGTCGCGTTCGCTGACTTCAAGGGATACGAGGACTGGTCGGTGGTCTCTTCCGCCCGGACCGACGAAGTGCTCAAGGTGATCGTCGCCAATCCGATCATGATCAAGGCGTTCAAGGACGGCTTTCCGGGCAACGGCAAGCCTTTTCCGGACGGCTCCAAGATCGTGAAACTCCAGTGGAAGCCGAAGAAGAGTACAGACGCTCCCTTCGTTGTGGATGTGCCGGACATCTTTACTCAGGCTTTCGTGATGGAGAAGGACAGCAAGAGGTTTCTGAAGAGCGGCGGATGGGGATACGCGCTGTTCAACTACGAAGCGGCGTCGGACAAGTTCACGGCGGATCCCAGCCCTTCAGACTGCGGGAACACGTGCCACGTGGCGATGAAGGCGAAGAGTGATTACATCTTCCACCCGTACCAGAAGCGTTGAGCTGCGTCCTATGTCGGATCACCGCCGGTCCAACTGTTGCTGGCGGTAGGCGATGCCGGCTTTGAAGTTTTCGGCGATGCGGTGGGATTTGGCGATAACTTCGCGGGCGTGGTCGGAGGAGAGGACCTCGTTGGCGGTCTCGGCGAAGAGGGCGAGCCAGCGGGAGAAGTGGTCGGGGTCGAGCGGGAGCTGGAGGTGGGTCATCATGGGGTCGCCTTTGTAGCGGCCGGTGGTGAGCAGGACGGTGGACCAGAAGTCCTTGAGGGTGGCAAGGTGATGGGGCCAGTCGCCGACGATGGCGTTGAAGATGGGGCCGATGTCGGGGTCGCGGCGGACCTTGGCGTAGAAGGCATCGACGAGGGTGGATATCTCGGGCTCGGTGATCTTGTCGGCCATGGATTCAGTTTAGCGTTCTCGGTTCCCGCTCTGCGCGAGTGTTGATGTATGGGCGGGCCGCCGGTACTGTTGCGTAATGCGACCTCTTCGGTATTCCATCAACGTCACATTGGACGGGTGCTGCGATCATCGAGCGATCATCCCGGACGAAGACCTGCATCGTCACGCGGTCGAGAACCTCGACCGGGCCGATGCCCTCCTCTTTGGCCGGCTGACTTACGAGATGATGGAGGCGGCGTTTCGGCCGCCGGCGCCGGCGGGAGCGAGGCCTGGATGGATGGAACCTTTCGCCCGGACGATCGACGCGGCAAAGAAGTACGTCGTGTCGAGCACGCTGGAGCGGGTTGATTGGAACGCGGAGCTGGTGCGCGGGGATCTGGGGACGGCCGTTCAGCAGCTTAAGCGGGAGGCGGGTAAGGGAGTGCTGGTGGGAGGAGTGAAGCTCCCGCTGGCGCTGGCGGAGCTGGGATTGATCGATGAGTACGAGTTCGTGGTGCAGCCCAGGCTAGCGGGCCACGGGCCGACGTTGTTCGCGGGGCTATCGAAGCCTGTCGACTTGAAGCTCGTGAGCCGGCTGGAGTTTGGTTCGGGGGCGGTGGCGATGCGGTATGAGCCGAGAAGATAGCCATTGGGCTTGTCGGCCCGAGGCGGCCGCATCATAGCGGTGGCTCCGCCGGTTCTTCACCGGTTGGGGTTTGCTGCGCCCGTTGTTTGGTGCGCAGGTTGGCGGAGGAGATCTGGAGGCAGTAGAGGAGGAGGCCGGCGCGGCGTGGGTCGATGTCGTTGGCGGCGATGCGGATGAGTAGCTCGCCGAGGGACTCCTGGATGGCGTCGAAGTCGGCGGGGGTGAAGAGGGAGAAGGTGCTGCGGCGGGCGAGGCGCTCGTGCGGGCGGACGACGGGGCGGCGCGAGTCGTGGTGGTAGTAGCAGAACTGCTCGTTGCGCATGCGAGGGCTTCCGCAACGGGCGTTGTCGGGGAAGATGTGGTGGCACTGGAAGTCGTTGTCGGGCTGGTCGTTGTTGATGGCGGCTTCGTTGTACATGGGTATCCCCCTTGTTTTGGTGCAAAGTGTTCAATGCAGATGAGTTAAGTCTGGACTTCGGGTGCAATTCGATTGCCAGACTGTGGTTTGCGGTTAAACGAAAAGCCCCGGCGGCTGCCGGGGCTTGCTTTTTGTACCTACTTCTATTGTAGAGAGTTGGGATAGGTAAATCGGCACTTTTCAGAGGTTTGTTTTTCAGTGGGGAAGTGGTTTGGTTTGTTTTGGATGTGTGGATTTAGTGAAGTTTTTGCACAGGGTTGGGGGCTTGACAGGAATTTTGTGGATTCGTGCTTCATACGCTTCCCCGAATAGATCAGTCGTTCCGCCCTTCGGTCTTCACTCCGGCTTACGGCAGTGCGGTACGCCCGCTCTGCGGCGGGCTGAGAGTCCCGAGGCTGAAGCCTCGGGTTACCTAGAAGCGGTTCGCACTGTGCGCGAATGTCCCACTCATGCGATGAAGTCGCATGAAGGGGGCACCCGATGCTTGATGAAATTGAAGGTATGGGCCACCCGCTCATGAATGGGGCAGTCAGCAGTAAAATTCTGCTCCTGTATTGCGGAGGGTTCCCATGGCAGAAAGTGGTGTGAAGGGAATACCCGAAGGCGCATCGGTCTTGATTCCGAGGCTGTTTTGCCGCGACGTTGTGGCTGAGATTGATTTCTGCAAGAAGACATTTGGCGCGGTAGAGCATGTACGAAGGCCCGGCCAGGATGGGGCTGTGGCGCATGCGTTAATGACGATTGGGCCGGCGATGATCATGATCGAGGCGGAGTGGCCGGGACTGACGAGCCGTGCTCCCACACCGGACGGCAGTTCGCCGGTGGTGATCTACGTTTATGTCGAGGACGTGGACAAGACGGTGGAGCGCGCGGTGGCCGGCGGTGCGAAGGTCCTGTTCCCGGTGGAGAACCAGTTCTGGGGCGACCGCATCGGGTGGGTGATGGATCCTTCGGGACACGTATGGACCGTCGCCACGCGCATCGAAGAGACTACCGAGGGAGAAAGGAAGGGGCGTTGGTCCGAGATCGTGGCGGGGTCGGATTCCGATACTGCGGTTCAGTGACAACGGTTCGCTTTTGCGCGAATGCCCACCTTAGCGACGATAAGGCTGTCGCGAAGATGGGGCACCCAGTTTTCGACCTATCCAAGATGTGGGCCACCCGTCCTCTTCTTCGAGAGCCTACGGTAAACCGCTAAAGCGGCGTAACACACCATTGTCCAAAAGAAAAAATTAACAATGCTGGCAACTATGAGGAGGGGCGCGGTCTCCCCACCATGTGGGTTGCCACTGATTATTATGGAGGCATACAGACCGAAAATGACTCCCGGCATCATGGCATAACCGGAAAACGGCTCTGCTGGTGCAAAGATATACGGCACGAGTGAGCACACGACCAACGCTGCTGCCGACAAGAGAGACACCGCATGATGTGCATAGTTGCCCGATCATCACAAATGCCCTTTCGAGTTGGGCTTGCACATCATAGTCTGGCCAATTGAGGCTTGTTACTCCATTTACACTTCGTCGGTTCCTGCCTAAGTGTTCTGGTTCGCGCTTTTGCGCGAATGTCCCACTCATGCGATGAAGCTGCATGAATGGGGCACTCGATTGTTGGTTATTTGGAGTGTATGGGCCACTCGCCTGTCACTCTTTAACGAATACGGTCACTGGCGTAGTGCCTCCCCCCGAATTGTTGATAAGCGCCAACCCGGTAGATCGCTGGACGATGACGGCCGGAATGTCAGTAGCGGCGTCAGGAATATGGAGCCAGGTTGGCTGGCTGCCACCACCCATCTCGAACACGCCCTCTCCGCGCGTAAGGACGGGGCCGCTGCTGTTGTAGACGATTGCGGCCGTCGCACCATTGGCCTTCGCCTTACTTACCTTTTCGACGAAACCGCAGACGCCCCGCTCGATTAGAGCGATGTTACCGCTTGGGTTAGCCAGATACGGATCGGCGTTGCATCCACGTCCGACGTTGACGATTTGCCCCTGGAAGGTCCCGCTCGCGGGCCGGTGAGCGAATCCCGCATTTCCTATTGGCCTCCGTCCAGAGAACGCACCGCTGGGGCTGGTGATATACGGCTGATACATGAAGCTCTGCGCGAATGCTGATGGCTGGCAGCCCGCGAAGGACTGATTCAAGACGTCGAGCAGGTCCGTCAATTGTCCAATGGAGAGGCCGAAGGGCAGTAGCCCCGTCCCGAGAGCAGTGTCGGTGGCATCCGTAACTTCGACAACAGCACGTCCGTTCAATGCGTTGGCTTGTGTCGTAGTTAGCAGCTGGCCATCAAGCGTCAGACCTCCCGTGTTGGTAAGGTTCAGAACGTTGAAGCCCACGGGCAGCACAGCGGCGTTGGCCAGACTGAAGTCGGCGTTTAAGCCTAATGCCACTCTCTGCGTGGCAAGAGTTCTTGCCGTGCCCATGTCGGTCGAGTTCAGAGCATTCATCGAGAGTGCGCCGGGTTTGCCATTCGCCCCCAGAGCCTGACGCAGAGCAACAAAGGCGGAGTCGAGGAATACACCTTTTCCAATGTCCACCAGGGTGCCTGTCGGGTTCCACACGTAGGAGTTTCCGGGTGCTGTGGATCCAGCGAGACGAGGAGAAAAATCCGGGTACGCGTTTTGGACAGTTTGAAGGTTTATCGCGGCTTGCACGTTATTGCTGTAATAGCCTTTCCCTTGCGTGCAGAACGTGCCGTTCGCAAACGGTGGGTTTTGCGCAAAAGCTGTGGTACCGACCACAACCCAAAGCAGGATCGTCAATGTAATCTTGCGTATCATCGTGAATCCTCCCGCGCGTGAATTCGCCTAGGGCTCAACATAAGAGCTGCGCGCACTTAGCATTGTTTTGTTGATGGTTACCGCGTAGACAACGCGACCCGTGGCAACATTTCTCCTGGGGCCGCCCAAACGCAGGGACGCTATTCCACGAGAATCCCAATGTCAAGCGCAATCTTGACCGATGCGGAAGAAGGCTCGAGTGAAGTGAGGGCTGCCGATTCGCGCTCTCGTGCGAATGGCTCACCTTAGCGACGAAGGGGCACGCGATTTAAGGTTTCGAGCTAGATGTGGGCCACCCGTCCGGTTCGCGCTTCGTGCGAATGTCCCACTCATGCGATGAAGCCGCATGAATGGGGCACCCGATGTGTCGGAGGGATTTGATGGATGGGCTATCTGCCCCTCTCAGTGTGCTTCACCCGGCGACGTGATGCTCCCGTTGAATGAACCGGAGGTGAGGCCGGTGTTCAAGTCCGTCAAGCGATCCACGAAGAAAGTTCCTCTGGCATTCGCGAATCGACCGGTACCACCCGTGATGGTTTGAACTTCCGAAATATGGAAGACACCGGGTGTGGAGGTCGGTTCGCTGGTTCCAGCAGCCGTAGCAAAGATTTCGTCTCCGTTGGCCGCGGTGAAGCGAACAGGCCCGGAGCCCGTACCGGTCGCGATGATCACCGTAAACTCCCAGGTCAGCGTAAATTGACCAAGGTGAGTGGCGATTCCGCCGCCGCTGCCATCGGCCACAAATGAAACCGGCGGCGACCCTGGGGGCGTGACGATCGTTT
>Ga0157374_10005702_pt1 | contig 10504 bp, 12 predicted proteins | sample M25metaG_FD_115308 | JGI IMG/M metagenome (GOLD analysis project Ga0157374, IMG submission 115308) | Miscanthus rhizosphere microbial communities from Kellogg Biological Station, Michigan, USA - M2-5 metaG | ecosystem: Host-associated > Plants > Roots > Rhizosphere > Soil | place: USA: Michigan... | reverse complement strand
AGGTTGACGAAGTCCGCGAGACGGCCGCGGACGGGATGCCACAGCGCCTCGAACATCCACCACCCGGCCACGAACAGAACGGCCACCACACCGCCGGTGATGTGCACGGAGAACACACCGAGCAGCGCCAGCACTGCGAGTGGGATGCGGTCGCGGTGTCGCAGCGCTGACACCACCAGCACCATGGTCGGGACGGCGATGCCGTAGGCGGCGAGGTTGGGCATCGAGGCGGTGTCGAACTCGATGTAGGGCAGGGCGGTGAAGGACCCCGACAGTGCGGCGGCGGTAGCCGCGGCGCCTGCGGTGCGCCACTGGTCGGTTCGGGTGCGCAACAGCTGCCACGTCAGCGTCGCCGCGCTGACTGGGAACAGCCAGATCGCCGCCGCCAGTGAATTCAGTGTGTACGCGGTGGTCGGCGCGGCGCCGCTGAGCTGACTGAACACCGCTGCCAGGGCGTGAAACGTCGACGGGTAGTACAACGCTTCGTGGGTTTCGACGTTGCGCAGATCGCCCATGTGAGTCGGCGACGCTTGGCCGGTGTCGACGATGAAGCGAATCGTGTTGGCGTGCCAGACCGAATCCCAGTTACTCGGGATGGACTGCCAGTTCGGCATTCCGCGAAGCGCTGCCAGCCCGATCAGCAAGGCGCCCAACAGCACGCCTGCGGCGACCACCAGAGCGGGGCCACGGGTCGCCGCGAGCGCCTCTGCATCGACGTCGCGAACGCGGGCGAGCGCGATCCGCAAACAGAACGCGAAGGCCGTCACGACCGCCATAGCAAACAATGCCGTCCAAGCGTTCCACGGGAGACCAAGTGCGCCAAAAGGAACGATGGCCAGCGCCACAATGCCGTAGGTCAGCGCAGGCCCGACCGCGACCGCGGTTGGCCAAGTTAGCCGACCGACGCGTGCGACGATTGCCCCGGGGAACACTAGCAACAACAGTGCAAGTAGCACTCCGAACCCCAAGCTCACAGGACTAGTATGGCTGCCCAGGTGACTCGGTCCGGGCACGGCATGGGCAGCGACAGGGCGCGGTCGGGCATCCGCCAAAATCGTGTCGGTTCGTGGAATTCACAGACGCTCTAAGGTGGGCTGGCATGGCATACGACGTCGCCCGGGTGCGTGGTCTGCACCCGTCGTTGGGCGATGGGTGGGTGCACTTCGACGCGCAGAACGGGATGCTGCTGCCCGATTCTGTGGGCAGAGCGGTGTCGACCGCTTTTCGCGGGTCGATGCCGAACCCGATAGGACCGCATCCGTCGGCGCAACGCAGCGCCGCGGTGCTGGACGCTGCGCGCCAGGCGGTCGCCGATCTGGTCGGCGCGGATCCGCGGGGTGTGGTGCTCGGCGCCGACCGCGCGATATTGCTGACGTCGCTGGCCGACGCGTCGTCGTCGCGAGTGGGTCTCGGCTACGAGGTGGTGGTGACCCGGCTAGACGACGAGGCGAACATCGCACCGTGGCTGCGGGCCGCGAATCGCTATGGCGCCAAGGTGAAGTGGGCCGAGGTCGACATCGAGACTGGTGAACTCCCGACCTGGCAATGGGAGGGCCTGATCACACGACCGACCCGATTGGCCGCCATCTCGTCTGCGTCTTCCACACTGGGCACGGTGACCGACCTGCGGGTGGTGACCAAGCTGGTGCACGAGGTCGGCGGGTTGGTGGTGGTCGATCACTCCGCAGCCGCACCGTACCGGCTGATCGACATCGACGAGATCGACGCCGATGTGGTTGCGGTAAACGCGATGGCCTGGGGTGGCCCGCCGATCGGCGCACTGGCCTTCCGCGACCCGTCGATCATCGACTCGTTCAGCTCGGTGTCGCTGAACCCGTATGCGACCGGCCCCGCGAGACTGGAGGTCGGCACGCATCAATTCGGCTTGCTCGCAGGCGTCGTCGCCAGCATCGAGTACCTGGCCGGACTCGACGAGTCGGCGCAGGGATCGCGGCGCGAACGACTCTCAGTGTCAATGCAATCGGCTTCGACGTACATGAGCCGGGTTTTCGATTACCTGCTGATGTCGCTGCGTTCGCTGTCCACGGTGATGGTGATCGGCCGACCCGAGGTGCACATTCCGGTGCTGAGCTTCGCGGTGAGCGACGTGCCCGCCGAACGGGTGGTGCAGCGGCTGGCAGACAACGGCATCCTGGCGATCTCTGACGTCAGCTCACGGGTGCTAGATGTCATCGGGGTCAACGACATTGGCGGCGCGGTCACCGTCGGGCTTGCGCACTACACGACGACCGCGGAGGTCGATCAGTTAGTGCGTGCCCTGGCCTCGCTCGGCTGAATTGTCGACTCGGCCGACGTGGGCTGAATTGTCGGCTCGGCCGACGTGGGCTGAATTGTCGGCTGAATCCCGCTAATCCGCAACACGCAGGATGACTTTCCCGGACACTTCGCCCGAGGCGAGCAGCTCGTGTGCGCTGCGGGCCTCCTCGATGGGAAATTCGGCGCCGATGATTGGACGCACTTGGCCGTTGGCGATCATCGGCCAGACGTTGGCGACCACCTCGGCGACGATCTCGCTCTTGCTGCCGGAGCCACTGACCGGACGCGACCGCAGCGTCGTGGCGATCACCCCTGCGCGCTTGCCGAGGAGCTTGCCGATGTTGAGTTCGCCCTTCACGCCGCCCTGCATCCCGATGATGACCAACCGGCCACCGGTGGCGAGGGCGTCGACGTTGCGGTCGAGGTATTTGGCACCCATGATGTCGAGGATCACGTCGGCACCACCTTCGCTGCGCACCCGCTCCACGAAATCCTCATCGCGGTAGCTGATGGTGATCTCCGCGCCCAGTTCGGCGCACAGGTCGAGTTTGTTCCGCGCCCCGGCGGTGACGGCCACCCGGGCACCGAGCGCGCGTGCCACCTGGATGCCGTGCGTGCCGATGCCGCTGGCGCCACCGTGAATGAGCAGCAGTTGACCGGCGGACAGGTGCGCGGTCATCATCAGGTTCGACCACACCGTGCAGGCCACTTCGGGCAGGCCGGCGGCGTGCTCCAACGGCACACCGTCGGGAAGCGGCATCACCTGAACGGCGGGGACGGCGACAAACTCCGCGTAACCCCCGCCTGCCAGCAAAGCGCAGACTTGTTGCCCGGCGGCCCACTGTGCGACTCCGTCACCGACCCGGGCGATGGTTCCGGACACCTCGAGTCCTATGGTCTGGCTGGCGCCTGGAGGGGGTGGATAGTTGCCCGCCGCCTGCAATAGGTCGGCACGGTTGACACCCGCCGCACTCACCTTGATGAGGACTTCACCGGAGTTCGGTTCGATAGCGGGGATTTCTTGCCAGGTGAGCTGATCGGCTGCCTTGGCCACGATCGCGCGCATTGGGGTAACCCTACTCGTGGCGAATACAGTACGGGTTTCCCACCCATGGGAATGCTTGCCTGCTTTACCATAGCGAAATGGAGGGGATGATCGCAGGGCGCACCGCCAGTGATATGCCTGGTCTCGATATCGCTGAGCAGAGGTCGTGGCAAAACTTCCTGGACTCAGCGTTGAGGATGTACGCGACCCTGAACCGGGCGCTGGTGGACGCGCATCATCTAACGCTGAATGACGTGCGGCTACTCGACATGTTGGACAAGTCGGCGACCGGCTCGGCGCGCATGGGAGACCTCGCCGACGGGCTGATGTCATTGCCGAGCCGGGTGACCCGGCAGATCCGTCGCTTGGAGTTGCAGGGCCTGGTGCGCCGCGGCGCCAGCCCTGACGACGGCCGCGGTGTGCTGGCCTCGATCACCGATGAAGGGCGTGCCGCGGTTGCCGAGGCGATGCTGACGTACGGCCAGGGGGTGCGTGCGCATTTCCTCGGCAGACTGTCCCGGCCGCAGATCGCCGCGATGGGCGAGAACTGCAGGCGGATCAACGTTGGACTGAAGGCAGGCGCGCCGCCGGCGAAGCTCGGCCGCGTCTAAACTGCCTGCTCTTCGCGCAAACGCTCATCGGCCCCGTGCGCAAGCCCGGCCGCGTGTAACCCGTACTCTTGTCGGCGGTGGCGTGGCAGAGCGGCCTAATGCACTCGCCTTGAAAGCGAGAGACGGCTAAAACCGTCCGGGGGTTCAAATCCCTCCGCCACCGCAGCCAGAACTGTCGCTTGCGAAAATCGCGGCGGGCAAATCCGCCGCCGCGATGAATGTTGCGGCCGGAGTGGTCTGCACCCTTATGGCGAAGTTCCTGTACTCGGCCGCGATGTCGCTCGACGGCTTCATCGCCGGGCCCGGCGGCGACGTGTCTTGGATGGTCGACTCTCTCGGCCCCAATCCGGTTGTGGATGAGCTGATCACTCGAACGGGCGCGATCCTGGTAGGCAACCGGACCTTCGGCGGCGACGACCCCTACAAGGGGCGGGAGGGCGAGGGCGAGGCCTTCGGCGGCGGCTGGGACGGCCCGCAGTTCGTGCTGACGCATCGACCACCCAGCGTGCAGATGCCAGGTGATGACCGCGATCACCACCAGCGATATGGCGATAGCGCCAATGGCGCTAGTCATATTCAAAGGCTACGCCGGTTTGCTGCCGAGCCTAGAAGGCAAGTCCATACCACAGGTTTGTCATTTGAGGTGTGCGCAAGACCTTGATCTGCTTGAGGCGCAACGTTTTTCCGCCGGGGTGTTCGAACAGGCGGGTGCCGTCGCCGAGCAGCACAGGCACTACTGACACCAGCACCTCGTCCAGCACACCGGCGGCCAGGCACTGTGCGGCGACGCTGGCGCCAAGGATGTTGACGTATTTGTCGCCCGCGGCAGAGCGCGCTTCGGAGATGGCCGTGTCGATATCGCCGACGAAAGTCACCCCTGACTTGGGTGGGAAAGCGTCGTTCACATGCGCGCTCCACCAACGTCAGACATTCGGAGACTGCGGTCCATCTCCCGTCCGACGACCCGCTCTGGTTGGAACATTCGCAGCGTCTCGCCAGACGGCCGCGACCTTCGCAACGGCGCCGCAAGATCTGGGCGGCTGGCACTGCGGGGTCGGTGGGTGCCCGCGCCACAGATCCTTATGGCGGCTGGGCGGCGGAAGCGGCGGTAGCACGGTGTCAGCGGCTCGATGCGCACGCGCTTCCGCGCCACGCGATCAACTAGCTCCGCAATCGGGAAGCCGTCGGGAAAACGCACCGTCAGGTGAACCCCGGCGGCTGCGCCCAATACGGTCGCCTCCGGCACGTACCGGGTCAGCGCCCGCAGCAACACTTTTCGGCGTGTCAGGTAGCGACGGCGCATTTGGCGCAGGTGCCGGTCGTATCCGCCGGACGTCAAGAACCTTGCGAACGCGATCTGGTCCATCACCGAACTACCAGTGTCGGCCAGGCCTTTGGACAGCGTGATCGGCCCGACCAGATGCGCAGGCAGGACCATTCACCCGATCCGCAGTCCGGGTGCCAGCGTCTTGCTCGTCGAGCCCACGTACACCACCCAGTCGGACGAACGCCAAGGCCAAGGCCGAGCTGGGCTGGACACCTATTCGCCGATGAAGTCCGGCGATGGTCACGCGTAGCCGAGCGCGACGTTCTCGGCCCTGATCCGCACGTTGAGCACCAGGGCGTTGGCGATGGTGAACACGATCGCCGTCAGCCACGCCGAATGCACAAGCGGCAGCGCCACGACTTCCGCGGTCACCGCCGTGTAATTGGGATGATGTAGGAAGCGATACGGCCCGCGGTGCACCAGAGGCGCCCCCGGAATGACGATGAGCCGCGGGTTCCAATGCTTTCCGAGCACCGCGACACACCACCACCTCATCAGGGTGCTGAGCGCTACGACACCCACCATCGGCCAGCCCAGCCATGGCAGGAACGGGCGATGAAACACGGCGACTTCGGCGACGCATGAGACTAGCAACAGGGTGTGCATGCCGACCATCACCGGGAAGTGACCGCGGCCGAACTCCTTGCCGCCGTTGGCAAACGACCAATTTGCATTGCGCCGTGACACAACCATTTCGATGAGTCGTTCGGCACCGATAGCGAGGATGAACAAGTAGTACATGGCGGTTCCTTACCAGCTCAGCAGGAGCAGCTCGAAACTGAATCCCGGCCCCATCGCGAGCATCACGCCAAGAGAACCTTCCGGGGGCGGTGTCGCCAACGTACGGTGCAACACGTCCAGCACCGACGCCGACGAGAAGTTTCCGTTCTCCCGCATGGATTCTCGGCTATGCACATTTGCTTCCGGCGGCAAGCCGACCGCGCGCTCGATCGCATCGAGCACCTTCGGACCGCCAGGATGACAGATCCAGGTCGAGATGTCCTCGGTGATCAGGCCGTGGTCGGCCAGGAAGCGGACGACCTCCTCGCCCAGGTACGCGTCGGCCATGTGCGGGACGTCGCGGGACATCACCAGAGCGAACCCGTTCGAGCTGACGTTCCAACCCATCACGTCGACGGTGCCGGGAAACAGCCGACTTCGGGTGGCCAGCACAGTCGGACCGGGATTGACCGTTGGAGCGACTGGGACCCAGTCTGCTCCGGTGGCGACGACTGCGGCCGCACCGTCGCCGAACAGACACGCCCCGATGAGCGCGGGGATCGACATGTCGTCGCGCTGGAGTGTGAGTGAACACAATTCCACCGACAGCAGCACCGCGACGTGACTCGGGAAGCCGCGCAGATAGTCGTGTACACGTGCCATCCCGGCCGCACCCGCGACGCAGCCGAGCCCGAACAGCGGGATTCGCTTGACATCCGGCCTCAACCCGATCCGTGAGGCCAGCCGCGCGTCGATGGTCGGCACCGCGACACCGGTGCTGGACACCATCACGATGGCATCCACCTCCTCCGGGGTGACGCGCGCCGCCTCGAGCGCCGAACGCACGGCTTGCTCGCCCAGATCCACAGCGACCTCGACATAGGCGGTGTTCGCCTCGGTGAACCCGGTCAACTCGGGGTACCGGGACAGGGGTAGCGCGAGGCTGCGGGTGTCTACCCCGCTCGTGCGCGCGAAGCGGGCGAACTCCGGTCCGCCGACGGAGGTCAGCACGCGCGCGACCTCATCCTGGTCGTAGCGGTGCGATGTGAGTGCCACCGCGGTGCCTGCGATGTGGGGGGCACCGGTTCGCTGGCCTGCGATATGGCCCGCCGACATGGCATGCGTTGTATCTGTCATACCAACCAAGACGATATGTAGCCGGTCAAACGTTCAGTTCTAGAGCGGCAAGTGGCGCCAATCACTGCGCTTTTCGAAATGGGCAGGTTCGCGGCTATTTCCCAGCGTTTTTGCAGCTAGACAGGCGGATAATAAGCCGACAGGAGAGCCGAGACTATTCGCCCGTGAATTCGGGTGTGCGCTTTTCAAATGCCGCCTGGAGGCCCTCCGTGAGATCCTTCGACGGCAGGAACGCCGCATTCCACGCCGCCACGTAGCGTAGGCTCTCCGCGACGCGGGCGCTGCGCTGCTGATCGAGTACGTCTTTGACACCGTTGACCACCAACGGCGGGTTGGCGGCTATCTCCGCGGCCGTCTCACGCGCGGCCGCCAGCGACGCCTCGGCGTCGGCGTAGACGTCGTTGACAAGACCGATCTTCTCGGCCCGCGCCGCGTCGATGTCCTTGCCCGTCAACGCCAATTCCCGCAGTTGACCGTCGTTCAGAATCAACGGTAACCGCGCGAGGCTGCCGACGTCCGCGACGATGGCCAACTTGACCTCGCGCACCGAGAACCTCGCGTCGGCACTGGCGTAGCGGATGTCGACGGCCGAAATGAGATCCACCCCGCCGCCGATGCACCAGCCGTGCACCGACGCGATGGTCGGGGTGCGGCAGTCGGCGACGGCGTTGATCGCGCCCTGCATCCTCAGGATGGTGGCGTGAAAGTCCGCCCGCGGGCGGGCCGACCCGCCACCGCCGAGCACGCCTGAGAGCGAATTACCCATCGCGGGCAGGTCCAGCCCGTAACTGAAGTTCTTCCCCGAGCCGGTCAGCACGATCGCGCGCACGTCGCGGTCGGCGTCGAGCTTCGCGAAAACCTCGGGCATCTCCGCCCAGAACGCAGGCCCCATCGCATTGCCCTTGCCGGGACCGATCAGCGTCACCTGCGCGACGTGACCCTCGATGTCCACGGTGACGGATTGAAATGCTCCCATTTTCTGGCCCATGGGCCAGTAGGCTAGCCACTCACCGCGGCGGCTTGCCCATCAGCACCTCACTGACCGTGGCCTGGGGCAGGAACTGGCAGGCGGCCTCGGCCAGCATCTGCCCGACGGACTCGCCGTTGGGGCCGAGCGGATTGTTCTCCTGGGCCAAGATCGCGCGGATGACGGCCAGCCGGGTGGCCTCGTCGAGCTTGTTGAAATCGGCGCATGTCATGGTCAGTGCGTTGGGCGGTGCGGGAACCACCGGGACGTCGGTGTTCCTGGGGAAGCCGGGGATCGGAATGTCAGGTATGGGGATGCCCGGCAGCCCGGGCACCGTGGTCGGTGTCTTCGTTGAGGGCGAATTGATCGGCGGTCCAGGCTGAGTGGTCATCGCGACTGTGCCGGGCGTGGTGCGCTCGCAGCCGGCGGTCAGCCCGGCGAGGATCAGCGCGGCCCCGGCCACCAAAACGTGCGTCCTCATCTCGGCAACGATATGCGGTGCCGCGTCGTAGCGTGGGGCCCATGCCCGCCGACTTGCCGCCAGGCCCTGATTCACCGCCGACCGACGAACTCGAGAGCGCCGAGAAGACATTCGCCGTGCTGGAGGGCGTTCTGCACGGGATCGCCAAAGATGACGAATTGAAGCAGACGCCGTGCCGCGAATTCGACGTCGCGAAGCTGACCGACCATCTGATGAACTCGATCACCGCGATCGGTGGACACGCGGGGGCTGAGTTCCCGGAGCGGGATCGCAATGACTCGGTAGAACGGCAAGTGATCCTTGCCGCGCGGCCGGCGCTCGATGCGTGGCACAAACGCGGCCTGGACGGCATGGTGTCCTCCGGCCAAGGGGGCGAAGCGCCCGCCAGCATCATGGCAGGGATCCTGTCGATCGAATTCCTGGTCCACGCTTGGGATTACGCCAAGGCGACCGGGCGTGAAGTGACGGCCTCCGACGCGTTGTCCGACTACGTGATGGGGCTGGCCAAGACGATCATCACGCCGCAGGGCCGCAGCAGTGTCGGGTTCGACGATCCGGTCGATGTGGCCGCCGACGCGGGCGCGCTGGACAGGCTTGTCGCCTACACCGGCCGGCAGCCGAGCTAGCCGCCTGTGATTCGCCGATTTCTGCACCAGGGTCGTGAATGTGGGGGCGCGCCACAGCCCTGATGCAGAAATCGCGATAGCTCAGACGCGCTCTTCCGCCCAGCGCTGGGCGAAGGCGAGGAAGGCGTCGTTCTCGTGCGGGGCGGCGACGGTGACCCGCACGCCGTCGTCGCCGTAGGGGCGGACGATCACGCGGCTGTTCGCCGAGTCGTTGGCGAATTCCTGGGCGCGCCCGGGCAACGGTAGCCAGACGAAGTTGGCCTGTGACGGCGGCACGGTGTAGCCGGCATCGCGCAGTGCGGCGGTGACGCGGGCGCGCTCGGCGATGACGGCGTCGGTGCGGGCCAGCAGTTCGTCGGCGGCGTCCAGTGAGGCGATGGCCGCGGCTTGCGAGATGCTGGTCGCGGTGAAGGGAACATAGACCTTGCCCAGCGCGGTAATGATGTCCGGATCGCCGACCGCGTAACCGATCCGCAGACCGGCAAGCCCATATGCCTTCGAAAAGGTCCGCAGCACAACGGCATTACTGTGCTTGCGGACCAGCCCGAGGCTGTCGGGCAGCAGCCCGTCGCGGATGTACTCGACGTAGGCCTCGTCCAGCGCGATGAGAATGTGCGACGGCACCGCCTCGAGGAACCGTTCCAGCGCATCGGGGTCGACGACGGTGCTGGTCGGGTTGTTCGGGTTGCACACGAAGATCAGCCGGGTGCGGTCGGTGACCGCGGCGAGCATCGCGTCCAGGTCGTAGGTGTAGTCGGTCAGGGGCACCTGCACCGGGGTGGCGCCTGCGGTGCGCACCTGCAGCGGGTAGATCTCGAAACTGCGCCAGCCGAACAGCACCTCGTCGCCGACCGTCGAGGTGATCTGAATCAGCTGCTGGCACAGACTGACGGAACCGCAGCCGACGGAGATGTGCTCGGGTGCGAACGCCCCGTTGTCTATATGCTTGGCGAGTTGGTCCTTGAGCTCGACATACCCGTTGTCCGGATAGCGGTTGATGTTGTCGGCGGCCTTCTCGATGGCTGCCCGCACGCTCGGAAGGGGACCGTACACCGTCTCGTTGCTGGCGATCTTGATCGCCCCCGGCACGGTCTTGCCCGGGGTGTACGCGGGCAGGTCGGCTAGTTCGGGGCGCAGACGGGCGGTCACCTGACCAGTTTATGGGTCGCTCACCTGCGCTTTGCCTTCGGCTGTTGCCCCTGTGTACGCTGTCGGATCGGCGGTAAACGTCAGGAGGCGTGCCAGAGCGGCCGAATGGGGCTCACTGCTAATGAGTTGTCGCCCTCAAAGGCGACCGGAGGTTCAAATCCTCT
>Ga0157374_10005701_pt1 | contig 10505 bp, 5 predicted proteins | sample M25metaG_FD_115308 | JGI IMG/M metagenome (GOLD analysis project Ga0157374, IMG submission 115308) | Miscanthus rhizosphere microbial communities from Kellogg Biological Station, Michigan, USA - M2-5 metaG | ecosystem: Host-associated > Plants > Roots > Rhizosphere > Soil | place: USA: Michigan... | reverse complement strand
TTCGCCACCAATACTTTCCGAAACAAACTCGAACGCTCCGACCAACGTTGTATCAAACATACGGCAAACTTCCGGTCTGCTCTTGACTTCGTTCCAGACCCGTGATAACTTTCCTCCCAGTATTGTGCAAGCTATGTTGCACTATGTGCAACGAGCTCGTGGGGTGCCGTACACAAAACTAAGGGGGATCTATGCCAAGCTGCCAATCCGTACTGCGAAGACTGTTCATTCTTGCCGGCGGTCTTGTAAGCCTGACCGTTCTGGGACCGGCACAAACCTTTTACGGCTCTATTCTCGGAACCGTAACCGATTCGTCCGGCGCGAGCGTGGCGGCCGCCAAGGTAACCGTCACCAATAGCTCTACCAGCGAGCGCCACGAATCCACCACCGGAAGCGATGGCGGATATCGATTCGTGAACCTCATCCCCGGCACCTATCACATCGATGTAGAGCAGACAGGATTCAAGCGCTATAGCCGTGATGGCATCGGCGTGGCGGTAGATGCTTCCGTGCGTATCGACGTGGCGATGCAACTCGGTGACATCAGCCAGCAAGTCGAGGTGACCTCCGCAGCGCCGTTGTTGCAGACCGAGAATGCGTCCCTGAGCCAGGTGGTGGGCGCGCGCTCGGTAGAGGAGCTGCCGCTCAACGGCCGCAACGTGCTCAACCTGGCGGCGATCTCTCCAGGCGTTGTGCTGCAAGGTTCCGCGGATGGCAATTTAACGGGCAAAAACGTTTTTTCGGCGGGAAACTTCCAGGTCGGAGGCGGCACGGCCAACCAAAGCGCTACCTACCTGGACGGCGTGCCGGTGAATATCACCTACGGCAACATCGTGGCGCTGGTACCGACGCAGGACGCGGTATCGGAATTCCGCGTCCAAACGAACAACAACACCGCCGAATACGGGCGGTTTACCGGCGGCGTGATCAACCTGACCTCCAAATCCGGCAGCAACGAGTTTCACGGCGAGGTCTACGAATTCCTGCGCAACCGGGAATTGAACGCCGCGAACTTTTTTGCCAATAAAACCGGAGCCGGACGCGCGCCTTTCGTGCAAAACCAGTTCGGTGGGAACTTGGGCGGCCCGATCCTGAAAGATAAGCTCTTCTTCTTTTTCTCTTACGAGGGATTCCGAGCACGGCAAGGTGTCCTGTTTACCGAGACCGTGCCGACCGTCCCTCAACTCAGCGGCGACTTCTCCGGCTTTCTAAACGCGTCGGGAGCGCAGATCCCGATATACGATCCGTTGACGCAATGTGGAGCGTATGGAAACGCCGCTTGCGGATCCCGCACCATACAGCGCACTCAATTTCCGGGCAATAAAATTCCGGCCAGCCGAATTAACCCGGTCGCGGCGAACTTCCTGGCGTTCCCCGAATACGGGCTGCCGAATACCGCCGGCCAGCTCTACACGAATAATTTCAACTACGCCCGCAACGCAAGCACCGGCGGCGACAACGATCAGATCAATGCTCGTGGCGATTATCAGCTGAGCGAGAAGCAGCGCCTGCTCGCACGGTTCACGCGCTGGAATTCATCGAATCTTCCCGTCGATGTCTACGGCAATGGCCTTCGAAATGGCGACCCGTACTCACCGGAACATTTTGTGACGACACAAGCCGTTCTCGCGGACACCTACGTATTCAGCCCTAATAAGATTTTCGACATTCGGGGCGGGTTCACGCGCTGGTACTACACGCGCATTCCGGGAACACTAGGGTTGGATCCATCGACGGAGCTGGGATTTCCGTCGTATTACTCTAGTGTTCCGGCACTCAATGGTCTTTCGCCCTCGACAACAATACCGACTATCGGTATTTCTTCTCCGACGTCCAACGCCATTTCTACAGGACTTCTCCGGGGCCAGGACGATACCTACGCGCTCACCCCGACCATGACCTGGATCACCGGCAGGCATACCCTCAAGTTCGGTGCCGAAATACATAAGAACGAGCTCAACTACTTCCAAAACAACAGCCCCGGCGGCTCCTTCCAGTTCGATAATCTTTTCACTTCGCAAAATGCTCTGAATTCAGGCGCTTCCGGCAGCGGCCTGGCATCCTTCGAACTGGGCCTGCCAAATGCGAATAGTCTGCTGCAGACCTCGCTATTCACGTTCACAACTCTGTACTACCAGGGTTATTTCATTACCGACACGTTCCAGGCAACCAACAAGCTAACCGTAACGGCGGGCCTGCGCTGGGAAATTCCGGGAGTGTACCGCGAGAGATTCGACCGCCAGGTCACATTCAACTTCACCGAACCCAATCCAGCGCTGACCGGCGTGCTGGTAAACGGGAAACCGGTGCTTGGCGCGTTCGACCTGGTCAAAACCCCGAATCATCCTGAGGAAGGGCTGAATCCCGAACATTACAATCTGTTTGCACCGCGTCTGGGCCTCGCCTACCGCGTTTCCGACCGGACCGTAGTTCGCACCGGCGGCGGCGTTTTCTTCAGTCCAGCAACGATCGCGTTCCCCCAAGGACCCTACGGCAATCCGTCCAACTACTTCACCAATCCCGTGGTCGGAACGCTGGATAGCTCGGTCACACCGGCAAGCACACTCAGCGCTCCGTTCCCGAACGGCATTCAAACCGCGCCCGGTCGCAATCCGATATACCAGCAACTATTCCTTGGAACCTCCATGGGCGGCCACGCGAACCCATATATTTCGAATCAGTCGTATACCTATCAGTGGAATTTCACTCTGCAACACCAACTCCCGTCCGATATCGCCGTGGAAGCCGGCTATTCCGGACTGCGTGGAATTCATCTGGGGCTAGGGCGGCAATACAATCAAATCAACCCACAATATTTATCCTTGGGAAGCCAGTTGAAGACGATGGTTGCGAATCCGTTCTACGGAAGGATTACGTCCGGAGCGCTCTCCGCGCCTTTGGTTCAGGCTGGACAGCTTCTGCTCCCGTATCCCCAATACACTAGCGTCTCCGCTCCGGCCGACTACAGCGGCGACAGCACCTATCATTCTCTGCAAGTCAAAATCGAAAAGCGCTTCCACTCGGGCGGCACGGTGCTCGGGGCATATACTTTTTCGAAGATCCTTTCTAATGCCGAAACGCTTACGACCTGGCTCGACTCGCCGACCGGCGTGGCGGGTATTCAAAACTGGTACAACTTGAGCGGAGAAAAGGCATTGTCCAGCTTCGATTCACGCCAGCGGCTGACCGTAAGCTATGTGTACGATCTTCCTTTCGGCAAAGGACAGAAGTTTCTCTCGGGCGTCACCGGATTGACCGACCGCCTGGTCTCCGGTTGGGGTATCAACGGATTGACAACCTTCCAGAAAGGATTTCCGTTAGGCATTACCGCTACGCCGAATACCACCGGCTTGAATACAGGACTGCGGCCCAACGTGAAGGCCGGTTGCGACGTGGCAGTCTCGGGCTCTGCGCAGTCGCGCATCAATCAGTGGTTCAATACATCGTGTTTCAGCCTGCCGGCGCCCTACACGTTCGGCAACGAAAGCCGTACGGATCCGATGCTGCGCGGCCCCGGCATTGCCAACTACGATTTCGCCGTTTTCAAGCGAACAGCGATCACCGAACAACTTAAGCTTGAATTCCGAGCGGAGGCCTTCAACCTCTTCAATCGCGTTCAATTTGGCCAGCCTAACCTGCAATACTCCACCGCGGCGAATTCCACTTTTGGTGTGATTTCGTCGCAATTGAATCAGCCAAGGCTCATGCAGATGGCCTTACGCCTGGCGTTCTAGACGTGCGGCAGGCCATCGGTCTTTTGGTAGCCTGCCTTCTCCTTACTGCCGGACTAAGCCCGGCGCAGGCCGTGGATTCTGCCGTGTGCGGCGGCTGCCACCGCGAGATAGCGCGCAGCTTTCGCCAAACAGGCATGGGCCGCTCGGCCTCTCGTCCTACTGCGCAGAATGCCGTTGAGGACTACCGCAATCACAACACCGTGGAGCATCGTCCCTCCGGCCGCTATTACACGATGACAGAGCGAGACGGGAAATTCTATCAGCGGCGCTATCAAATCGGATTCGATGGCAAAGAGACCAACTCGGTTGAAACGCAGGCCGATTTCGTGATCGGCTCCGGTAACCATGCGCATACCTACTTACATCGCACGAACGGCCAGCTCATGGAACTGCCCGTGAGTTGGTATGCCGAAAACGGCGGTCACTGGGCGATGAGTCCCGGCTATGATCGGGCGGACCAGAAAGATTTTCGCCGCCCGGTTCCGGAAGACTGCCTTTTTTGCCATAGTGCGAAGGCGAGCGAGCCTGCGCCCATCGATTGCCAACGCTGCCATGGCCCCGGCGGAGCACATGTCAGCGCCGCCGGCTCCGGTAAGGCGTCGGCCGAAGCGATCCGGCGGGCTATCGTAAATCCCGGACGCCTCAACCGGGACCGGCAACTTGAAACTTGTATGCAGTGTCATTTGGAAACGACAAGCCGGTACACACCCAACGCGATTCGCCGCTACGATCGAACGTCATTCTCCTATCGGCCCGGGCAGCCGCTCGGCGATTACATGCTCTATTTTGATCACGGCAAAGCCGATCGCGAGGATCGTTTCGAGATTGCGCATGCCGCGTATCGCTTGCGCAAATCGGCTTGTTTTCGCGCCAGCCAGATGACTTGCACGACTTGCCACGATCCCCATCGTGCCATCCGCGGCGAGCAGGCCGTGGAGCACTATAAGGCCGTTTGCCGAACTTGTCATGCCACGGCGCATCGGACGGAAAAGCTCGCATCGGCGAACTGCCTCGAATGTCACATGCCTAAGCGCCGCGCCGAAGACGCCATCCACGTAGTAGTGACCGATCACTATATCCAGCGGCACAGGCCGGACCGCGATCTACTCGCCCCGCTCAAGGAGCTGGTGGAGATCGATCCCGGAAACGTAACTCTCTACTATCCCGAGCGGCTTCCTCCGACTCCCGAAAACGAGCTGTATCTGGCGGTCGCGCAGGTTCACGATATCGGAGGCATTGCCCGCCTGGAACAGGGTATCCAAAAATACAAGCCGCAGCGCCCTGAATTCTATTTCGAACTGGGCGAAGCGTATCGGAAGACGGGCAAAAATACAGATGCAATCCGATGGTACGAGGAAGCGCTACGCCGGCGGCCGGGTGATTCGGCGGCTGCAAAGCAGCTTGTGGCCGCCTTGTTCGCTACCGGGCAGACCACATCCGCTACCCGCCTGCTGGAACGAAGGCCGGCGGATCCAATTACACTAACCAATCTAGGCAACGCATATCTGCAGCAATCCAGGCTCGACCAGGCGGAGCGCGCTCTTCGCCAGGCGCTGCAGCTCGATCCGGAGTCGCCCGAAGCGCAGAATCTGCTGGGGCTCGCCCGGCTGGAACGCGGCGATACGAAATCCGCTGAGGCATGTTTTCGCGAGGCGATTCGTATTCTTCCCGAATTCGCGGCTGCCCACAACAATCTCGCCAATCTTTTGGCTGGTGATAAAAAGTACTCCGAAGCCGAATACCACTTCGAAAAGGCGATCCAAAGCGATCCGGTCTACGCCGAGGCCCATCACGGCTACGGCTTGCTGCTGATCTTGATGAGCTCTTACGACAGGGCCGCAAGTGAATTGCGCGAAGCCGTGAAACTCAACCCCGATTCCGCCGAAGCGCACACCGATTTAGCTGACCTGCTCGCCGCCCAGGGTCACGCCGATAGCGCCCGTGAAGAATATGCTCGCGCCGAAGCAGCGAAGCGCAGAAAGCAAACACATTGACCGCTAATTTAGGTGTTGGTATGATTTTCTTGCAATTTTATTTGCACAATAAGCAATGGGCGCTGGCCTAGAGTAGAGAAAGAAAATGAAAAAAAAGACAACAATAGGCATCGCTCATAGCGACGCTGACCTCGGCAAACCCGCCGAGTTTTCTCGCGAGCAACTGGACCTCGTCAAGGGCATGATCCGGGATATTGCCAATCAGACGATGGGCGGGATGGCCGACATCGTAAAACCAGGCGATAAAGTGTTGATCAAAATCAATACGGTCATCCCGATCGCCGCGAACGCGGGCTTCACTACCGATCCGCGCATGCTCGAAGCGCTGATCGAACTGATAAAAGAGCAAAATCCATCGCGCATCCAGATCGGCGAGCGCTGTGCGATGGGCGCCGACACCCGGCACGCGATGGAAGTCTGCGGCATCGCCGAAGTAGCAGCGCGCACAGGCGCCGAGTTGTATCCTTTCGATAACGCGCCATTCGATATGCACAAAATCGACCGGCCGATCAGTTTCAACGAGTTTCCAGTGCCGCGCGCCGTGCGCGAAGCGGATGCCTACATAGGTCTTCCGAAAATGAAGGTGCATCTACACACGACCTTCACCGGCGCGATGAAACTGCAGTTCGGCAATTTGCCGGATTACGACTGGATGGTGCGTTGCCATCGCGACGACATTTATCAGAAAATCGTGAACCTGACGCGCGCGGCCAATCCCAAATGGTTTGTCATGGACTCACTGTATGCGTGCCAGGGCAATGGGCCGTTCAGCGCCGTCCGCGACGATCTGATTAAGGATTTCAATACGATTTGTGGCGGTCCCGATCCGGTTGCGGTCGATACTGTTTGCGAGGCGCTGATGGATTGGGAGTATCCCGGCACCAATGTTCCTTCCACGGTACTGGGCGCGGCCGAAGGCTTGGGCACGAACCGTATGGAGGAGATCGAGCTTGCCGGCGTACCGCTCGCGCAGGTAAAGCGGCGCTTCCGGCGGCAGAATAACGTTTTGCAGGGCCAGTTTCCGAACGTGAACCTGACAATGGGGAACACCTGTGAAGCAGGGTGCCGGGCCATTTTGCGCATTCAGTTGGATCAACTGCAGGCAGACGGTACGCTCGAGAAATTGAAGCGCCCTCTGCATGTCTTTACCGGCTTGCAGTTCCACGACATCAAAGAGGTTGAAGGCGATGTCATCGTAGTGGGCGATTGCGCCAAGGGCATGCTGGAGCGCTTCCCCAACGCGCAATACTGGGGCAGTTGCGAGAAGTACGCCAATTGCACACCAATCTGGGCCAATCTCCCCGACCAGGGAATTGCGGCGTATGTTAGAAGCCTGGTTCGTATGCAGGAAAGCACGGAAAACGGATGAGCATTTGGCCGGATATTTCAGAGCAGGCCGTTCTTAACTTGCAGGACACGATCGCAAGTGAAGCGGTCCTTCTGCGCAAGGCAATCTTGAAACTGCTCGAAATCAAAGACTCGGACATTCGTATTTTGAATTTCGAGCAGAGCCGGGATGCAGTAGACAAGGGCCTGCACTCGGGTGGCGCGGCTTCGGCCGTAATCCCGCTGGTGACGCTATTCTACGGAGGCTTCATCGACGTTGATGTGGCTGATCCGACCCGACGCGGCCAGGACTTATTTACGTTGAGCAAAGGCCACGCGGTCGCGACGCTCGCTTCGATCTACGCCGAGCTTGGCTATTTCGACCGCTCGATTCTGCGTAATTCGCGCTCTTACGAAAGCATTCTGAACGGCCATCCGGGTCCGATTCTGCCAGGGATTCATATCGCCACCGGCCCAATGGGCCAAGGCTTTTCGGTGGCCCAGGGCTTCGCGGTTGCCGGCCGCACCAACCCGCATTTCGATTCCTACACGATGACCGGAGATGGCGAGTTGCAGGAAGGTCCGATCTGGGAAGCGGTGATGTATGCCGGGTCGAAGCAGCTCGATAATCTTTGTCTGCTGATCGACCAGAATAACGGCCAGCTCGATATTGCGAGCCGCATGATTTTTCCGATGCCACGGCTCGAATCCGTATTCGAGTCTTTCGGCTGGCAGGCATATAGCGTCGACGCCACTCACTATGCCGGCATCTACACCGCGCTCGAACAATTCAAATACGGCCCCCGCAATGGTAAGCCCACCGCGATTGTCTGCCACAGCACCAAAGGCCACGGCGCGTTTTCCGATTTTCTAAACAAGCACAAGGTCGTGGTAACCGGCAACCTCATCGAACAGGAATTGGAGTTGCAAAGCGAGCTCCGGCGCAATCGCGTGGAGGAGCTTACCAGCTTCTATGTCAGCCTGGAGCGCCATCCCAATGGCCGGCGAATTCAGGAGACCATTCTGGCAGCGGCGCGGCAGATGCATTTGGCTACTGGCCGCGATTCGCTCGGCGATCTGACCCCGATAGTAGGGCCGCTGCTGACCCGGAGGGCGTCTCCGCGCAACAAACGGATCCACTACGATGCCGCATTGCTGCCGCGGATTGATAAGAACAAGGAATATAGCGCGAGCGACATCGTGACCGGCGCCATGAAGATTTTCGCGCGCGACTCCGCCGTTGCCTCGATCGATTCGGATCTGGGCACGACGAGCGGCCTGGAAGCCGGAGTTGCAGCCGTCGATCAAAAGCGCGCACTGAACGTCGGCGTCGCGGAAGCCAACATGATGGGTATAGGCGAGGCGTTTGCCGCGCTCGGACTCAACACCTGGATCAGCACATTTTGCCCATTCTACGATTGGAAAGTTTTGCGGCGCGTGGCCGTCGGCTACCAGGAGCGCCTGGAGGCGATTCAATTCAAAACCGGCTGGCTTAGCGAAGGCCATGGCCTGGATTTAACTATGCTTGCCACCGGTCCGAACTTTGAGACCCGCACCAATGGCGCCACGCACATGGGCAACGACGACATCACTGTTTTCGACGGTATCGCTCATCTGAAGATTATTGACGCGTCCTGCCCGCAGCAATTGCTGGGAATCATGAAATGGATCATGGACGGCAATCGCGGCCTCGTCTACCTGCGTGTGATGCGCGCGCCCTCCGGCGTCATCTATGGTCCCGAATTCGAATTTGAATTCGGCAAAGGATACGTGGTCCATGAAAAGCCGGAAGATAGGGCTGTCATCATAACCAGCAGCCGTGGAGTTCATGAAGCCTTGGCGGCCTCAAAACAGGTGGCGGCCAGTGTGGTCGATATGCCGTCGATTGATGAAGACTTGCTGCTGAGCCTTTACAGGTCGGGCAAGCTGTTGTGCTTTGCTGAGCAGAACAATGGCTATATCTGGCAGAATTTTTTAAAAATTCTGTATCGCCGCAGGATCTCTTGCAATTGGGATAGAGTAATGACCGTAAACACGCTGGACGCGAATGGCCGGCCGCAATTCATTCATTCCGGAACATACGAAGAACTGACTCAGGCATTCGGCCTTTCGGCCGCGCAACTGGCCGGCGCCATCGATTCACGGATAAAACAATGAGCGTACGTCTAATTCACGATGAAGACGGGGCGGGAATCGATCTCCCGGGCCGCAATTTACGCTGGCTGATCACACCCGAGCTTCTGAACGCCAGCCACATGTCGGTCTGCATGATTCGCGTGCCTCCAGGCGCGACGGTGCGTCCCGCCCATTCTCATCCCAATGGAGAAGAGGCAATCCATATCATCGAAGGATCGGGGCGCGTGCTGGTAAACGGCGAGGTCGATGCCGTCCGGGAAGGCACCACAGTACTTTTCCCGCAGGGACAAGTACACATGCTTCAGAACACCGGGGAAAAGGAAATGAAAGTAATTTGCTTTTTTGCTCCCGCTACGAATCTCGACAACTACAAGTTCTTTGAAGGCGTAGAATTCCCCGAACCGTGACCAACCCCATTCTGGATTTCGGAATCGATAAATCTTCCATTCAGTACATCGGCCAGGATCTGCAGCGACCGGAGTGTATTCTTGCCGAACCTGACGGGACGCTGTGGAGCGCCGATGCCCGAGGTGGTGTCGTACAAATCAAGCCTGACGGAACGCAGCAAATCGTCACCCAGAAGCGATCCGGGCAGTTTTCGGACGCGAGCAGCGAATCGAGCCGCTATCTGGAGGGGACGCTGCCAAACGGTCTCGCCTTCGCGAAAAATGGCGATTTCCTGATCTCTAATTTCGGCACCGATTGCCTTGAAGTAATGTCTCGCGACGGCAACTCGAGAGTCCTGGCCGATACGGTTGACGGCAAGCCGGTCGGCAAAGTCAATTTCGTTCTGCGCGATTCCAAAGACCGGATCTGGATTACGATCTCCACTCGAATCAAGAACTGGATGCACGCGTTGCGAACGGACCTGGCGGACGGCTATATCGCCCGTTACGAGAATGGCGAGTTTCGTATTGTCGCCGAAGGGTTTCACTTCACAAACGAAATCCGGTTTGACGCTAAAGAAGAGTTTCTCTACGTAGTCGAGACAACGGGCGGCTGCATTAGCAGGCTCCGCATAGATGAAAAGGGCCAGCCCGGCAAACGTGAAGTTTTTGGGCCCGCAAATCTCGGGAAAGGCGCGTGGCCCGACGGCATCGCGTTTGACAGATACGGAAATTTATGGGGCACGCTGGTCTACTCTGACAAGCTCTTCGTGCTGACTCCCCAAGGCGATTTGCGGATCCTGCTCGATGAAGGCGACCCACAAAGGGTGGATGCGCTCGAGCAAGCGATCCGGCGGAATCAGGTCACCGAGAGCGTGCTATTGGCTAAGGGTCAAGGCGTTGCTCCCTGGACAGCCAGTGTCACATTC
>Ga0157374_10005700_pt1 | contig 10506 bp, 12 predicted proteins | sample M25metaG_FD_115308 | JGI IMG/M metagenome (GOLD analysis project Ga0157374, IMG submission 115308) | Miscanthus rhizosphere microbial communities from Kellogg Biological Station, Michigan, USA - M2-5 metaG | ecosystem: Host-associated > Plants > Roots > Rhizosphere > Soil | place: USA: Michigan... | reverse complement strand
CGACCCGCGCGGTCGAAGCGGGGACGTATTAGCGAAGGCTAATGCGTCCCTTTTTCCGGCGCGAACATTTGTCCGAACGGGTCTCCCGGCTTCCACGCCGGCCGGGCCGGATCCAGCGCGACCGACAACGCCAGGAGGAAGTAGTAGCGGACCTCGATCGCCATGTTCTCCCAGTCGAGCTTCGGGTCCCACTCGTCGGAGGGCTGGTGGTACTTCTCGACGAGCCAGCGGTCCGTCGTCGCCCGGTTCGCTTTCTCGTCGCCGGACTCGTCCCGGTAGCCGACGCCGGGTAGCGCCGAAGGCACGCCTACCTTCACGAAGCTGTACTGGTCGCCCCGGATGAAATAGACCTGGTCGGGATCGGGGTCGGGCGAGAGAGCGAGACCGAGCGCCGCGGCCGCGTTCCGCGCGTCCGCCTCGAGCGTGCTGTGCTCCGCCCCGAGCGCCAGGACGTCGTGTGGGCGCCACCAGCCGGTCGGCCCGTCGCTGTTGACGTTTGCGACGATCGCGCCGGTCGGGACCGTCGGGTGCCGGGCGAAATAGTCGGAGCCGAGGAGACCCTTCTCCTCCGCCGTGACGCCTACGAACAGGATCGAGCGCGGCGGCCGCGTCGTGAGCGCCGCGAAAGCGCGCGCGATCTCGATGATCGACGCGACTCCCGACGCGTCGTCCTCGGCGCCGTTGTAGATCCCGTCGCCGTTCACCTCCGGGCCCCGGCCGAGGTGGTCCAGGTGGGCGGACACCGCGACGTACTCCTTCGAGCGATCGGGATCGGATCCGCGCAACACGCCGACGACGTTTTCGGAAGCCAGACGGCGCACCGACGCGGCTGTCGTCAGCGTCGCCCCCAGGCCGAGCGGGAACGGACGAAGCGCGCCCGCGTTCGACTGTTTCAGGAGCTCGGCGACCGTCACCCTGCGGCCCGCCTGGCGCAGCAGGCTCTCGAAGGCCTCCGGGGTGACGCTCGCTGTCGGCACCGGGCTGCCGCTGCCGGGTGCTCCGCCCTCGGACTCCAGCCATGCCATCTGCTCGAAGCTACCGGCGTCGCGAACGCGCTCGTCCCAGGGATAGACGTGGAGCGACTCCGGAGTCGCGACGAAGAGCACTCCGACGGCGCCGCGCCCGGCGAGCAGGCGCGCCTTGCGGACCGCGTCCGCGTACACGGCGCTCGCGGCGGACGGGAAGAAGTCCTCACGGGTGGAGCGCGGCGCGCCGGCGAGCACGACGGCAATCTTGCCCGTCAGGTCCGGCGCGACGTCGTCGTAGCGGTAGGCGGGAGCGACGACGCCGCGGCCGGAGAAGACGAGCTCGCCGCGGACCGTCGAATCCGGGCGCGCGGCCGCCGGCGAGAACAGAACGTCTTCGCCGGGGCGAAACGCCCGAGGCGCCATCTCCCGCGGACCGGCGGCCTCGAACGCGCAGCGCGCGAGGTCCGGGCGGATCGCGAGAAAGGGCACGCGCTGCATCCACGTTCCGTCGGTTCCCGCCGGTTCCACCCCGAGCGCCTGAAGCTGCGACGCCAGGTACCGCGCAGCGATCGCGTGCCCCGGCGTCCCCGGCGCACGCCCCTCGAGGAGGTCGTCGGCGAGGAAGCGGACGTGCGCCGAAAGGGACGCGCCGCGGATCGCCACGAGACCCGGCGCGCCGACGCGGGCAAGCTCGGAAGGCGCGATCGCCGACCACAGCGCCATCACCGCCGCGGGGAGCCGCGCGCCCGTCACTTTCCCGCCAGGAAGTCGCGGACGATCTTCATGTCCTCCCACACGTCCTTCTTGCGCTCGGGCGAGCGGAGCAGGAATGCGGGATGGAACGTGGGCATGACGCGGACGCCGCGGGCCTCGCGCCACCGGCCGCGGAGGCGGCCGATCGGCTCGTCGGTCTCGAGCAGCGCCTGCGCCGCGAACGTGCCGAGCGTGACGATCGCGCGCGGCGCGACGAGGCGAATCGTCTCCTCCAGGAACGGCCGGCACGACGCGACCTCGTCGGGCTCGGGGTTGCGGTTGTTCGGCGGGCGGCAGCGCAGGACGTTGCAGATGAAGACGTCGTCGCGCGTCATGCCGATCGCCTCGATGATCTTCGTCAGCAGCTGGCCGGCCCGGCCCACGAACGCGAGCCCCTGCTCGTCCTCGTCCCGCCCGGGGGCCTCGCCCACGAACATCAGGTCCGCGTTCGGATTTCCCTGTCCGAAGACGATCTGCGTCCGCGAGGAGGCGAGCTTGCAACGGCGGCATCCGTCCACGAACCGGACGAGGGCGCCGAGGTCGGGCATGGATCCCGCGGCGAGGGCGGGCTGAGCTCCGGCGGCCGCTCGGGGAACCAGGAACACGTCGCGGATCCCGAGGTCCCGGAAGTGCTCGAGCTCCTCGCGTGGGCCCAGCGGCATTGCCGGCGGAGTGTACTCCCTCGGGCCGCGCGGCGCGCGAAGGGCGGACACGCGATACGGCGCCGCCGGAAGCGGTTACGGCTTGCTTGCGATCTCCGCCCTCTCGGCGTGTGCCGCCCGGAACGCATCCCAGATCCGGTCGGCGACTTCGCGCTTCCCGCGACGGGAGACGGGGTCGCGCCGGTCGCCCGGCCCGAGGATCACCACCTCGTTGTCCGAGGCATCGAAACCGACGTCGGGCCGGCCGACGTCGTTGACGACGACCACGTCCGCGCCCTTCGCGTCGCGCTTGGCGAGCGCGCGCGCCTCCAGATCCTCCGTCTCGGCGGCGAACGCGACCACCGTCTGGCCGCGACGCAGGGGACGCAGGCTCGCGAGGAGGTCCCGGCCCGGCCTCAGGCGCAGCGACTTCTCGCCCTCCCCGCGATGCAGGCGGACGGCGCTCTCCTCCGGGATGAAGTCCGCGACGGCGGCGGCCATGGCGAGGCCGTCGCAGTCCGGAAACTCCCGGACCAGCGCGGCGTGAAGGTCGTCGGCGGTCTCGAATGGGACGACGCGGACCCCCGTGGGACGAGGCAGCGAGGTCGGTCCGGCGAGGAGCGTCACCGACGCCCCGCGGTCCCGCGCGGCCTCGGCGAGCGCGAACCCCATCCGGCCGCTGGATCGATTCGAGACGTAGCGGATCGGGTCGATGCGCTCGCGCGTCGGTCCGGCGGTCACGAGCAGGCGCAGCCCGGACAGGTCGAGGCCCTCTCCAGTCGCGACTCGCATGGCCTCCGCGACGATCGCGTCCGGGTCGGCCATCCGGCCGATGCCCTCGTGTCCCGAGGCGAGCTGCCCCTCGTCCGGGCCGATCCAGAGGGCCCCGCGGGACGCGAGCAGCTCGACGTTCGCGCGGACCGCCGGGTGCGCCCACATCGCCGTCTCCATCGCCGGCGCGAGCAGCAGCCGTCCCCGGTGCGCCAGCGCGTAGGTGGTCAGGAAGTCGTCGGCGAGCCCGTGGGCGAGCTTCGCGATCGTGTGCGCGGTGGCCGGCGCGACGAGCAGGAGGTCGCACGCCTCCGCGAGGGCGACGTGCGCGACCTGTCCGGCCGGCGGCCCGGAGCCATCCGCCCAGACCTCGGTGTGGACCTCGTGCCGCGACAGGATCGCGAAGGTCAGCGGCGCGACGAACTCGCGCGCGCCGCGCGTCATCGCGACGCGGACTTCGGCGCCGGCGCGGACCAGTCCGCGCACGACCTCGGCGGATTTATAGGCGGCGATCCCCCCGCTGACTCCGAGCACGATGCGGGGGCTCCGATTCATGAGATCGCGGGGAAGCCGTTCAGCGGGCGGCTTCTTCCTCTTCGGTTTCCGCGTCCGCTTCGGCCTCGCCGAGCATCTCCTCGGACTCGTCGGTGGCCGTCTCCAGCACGCCACCCTCGGCGCCGTATCCCCACTGGATCTGGTCGTGCTCGAACTCGGCCGACGCCAGGCGGGTCGGCTTCAGGGGTCGATCGCTCTCGACCTTGGGGCGGGCGCCCCGCATGAGCTGTTCCGCGCGCCGCGCGATGAGCAGCACGAGCCGGAACTTGCTATCGACTCCGTTGGGCATGGATTGAATCATTCGTGCCATTCCTCTCTGACGAAATGGGGATCGCTTATCGGAAGTCTTTACGAAGACGCTCGAGGACGCCTTCCTGGCGCGCGGGCGACAGTCTCGACGCTCGAACGACGGATTCTAACTCAAGAGTGGCCCGGTCCAGCGCCTCATTCACGATAACGTACTGAAAACTCGGGGCTTGTGCGATTTCCTTGGCCGCGTTGATGAGTCTTTTCCGGATCGCGTCCTCTCCGTCGAGCCCCCGGGCCCTCAGCCTCCTCTCGAGCTCCGCCGAGGAGGAGGGGACGATGAAGATCGAGATCGCCTCCGGATACGCGGTTCGGATGTCGCGGGCGCCCTGGACGTCGATGTCCAGGACGACGTCCTCGCCGAGGGACAGGCGCGGCAGCACCTCCGCCTTCGACGTGCCGTAGAAGTTGCCATGAACCTCGTTGTGCTCGAGAAAGTCGCCGTGCCGAGCCATCTTCTCGAACTCCGTCGCCGAGATGAAGTGGTACTCCCGCCCCTCGGTCTCGCCGTCGCGGCGCGGCCGGGTCGTGTGGGATACGGAGAATCGCAGCGGCTCGCCCGGAGGGTTCGCGAGGAGACGGCGGATGAGCGTCGTCTTGCCTCCCCCGGACGGCGAGGAGACGATGAAGAGGAACCCCTTCGGCGGCGTGCTCATTCGACGTTCTGGACCTGTTCGCGGATCTTCTCGATCTCCGCCTTCATGTCCAGGACCTCGCGCGTGGACCGGAGGTCGCGGCTCTTGGAGCCGAGCGTGTTCAGCTCGCGCAGGATCTCCTGGGACAGGAAGTCGAGCGTCTTGCCGCCTCCCGCCGGCGCCTTCGCAATCAGCCCCTCGAACTGATCGAGGTGGCCGGAGAGGCGCTCGAGCTCCTCCGAGACGTCGGCGCGGTCCGCCGCGAGGGCGGCCTCCTGCTCGAGGCGCCCGGGATCGAGCGGAACGTCGGGGAACAGGGCGCGCACGCGCTCGCCGATGGAGGCCGCGAGGGCGCGGGCGATCTCCTCGCGGCGCGCCGCGAGAGAGGCGGTGCGCGAGCGGAGGACGGCCAGCCGCGGCGCCAGCGCGCCGGCGATCGACGCGCCCTCGGCCTCCCGCATCGCGACGAGAGCACCCGCCGCCTGCTCGGCGAGCGCCTCCAGCTCCGCGATCTCCTCGGGCGAGAAGGCCGCCGCGGCCGACTCGACGATGACCATCTGGGGGACGGCGAGCAGGTCGCGGGCGGTCAGCCGCGCATCGACCGGATAGCGCTCCGACAGCGCCTGCAGCTTCGACAGAAGCGCGTCCAGGAGGCGCTCGTCGACCGCGACCTCGGGCGTCGCGGGGCGGCGCCGCTTCAGTCTGAGCCCGACCTCGACCTTCCCTCGGTGCAGGTGCCGCGCGAACACGCGCCGCAGCGGCGCCTCCAGCACGGTCTCCGACTCGCGCGTCTGGACCGCGAGGTCCAGGAACCGGCTGTTCACGCCGCGCGCGAAGATCTCGGCGTCCCAGTCCTGTCCGACGGGGCCTCGAGCCCGGCCGAAGCCGGTCATGCTGCGGAGCGTCACGTGCGGGCGGGCGCGGAGAGCGGGGTCTCGCCCTCGGCGAAGTACTGCATGTCGTGCAGCCTTCTATACAGCCCGCGGCGAGTCAAGAGCTCCGCGTGGGTGCCCTCCTCGACGATGCGGCCGCCCTCGATCGCGACGATGCGATCGGCCCGGCGGACGGTCGAGAGGCGATGCGCGATCACCAGCGTCGTCCGCCCCAGCATGAGGTTCGCCAGCGCGCGGGCGATGAGCGCCTCGGACTCCGTGTCGAGCTGGGACGTCGCCTCGTCGAGGATCAGGATGGGGGCGTCGCGGTAGATCGCGCGCGCTATGGCGAGCCGCTGCCGCTGGCCGCCCGAGAGCTGCGAGGCGCCCTCGCCGAAACGCGAGTCGTAGCCCCCCGGCATCCGCTCGATGAACTCGTCGGCGTACGCGGCGCGTGCGGCGTCGCGCACCTTCCCCTCCGGGGCGGCCGGGTCGCCGTACGCGATGTTCTCCCGCACGCTCGTGTCGAAGAGCACCGTCTCCTGGGTCACGAGCGCGATCTGGCGGCGCAACGACGGAAGCGCGGCGTCCCGCAGGTCCACGCCGTCGAACGTGACCCGGCCCCGCGTCGGGTCGTAGAGCCGCGGCAGCAGGTTGACGAGGGTGGTCTTCCCCGCTCCCGACGGGCCCACGAGGGCGACGGTCTCGCCCCTGCGGATCGACAGGTCGACGTCGTGCAGCACGGGACTCCGGCCGTACGCGAAGGAGACGCCTTCGTAGCGGACGGCCGACGCGAACGGAGCGAGCGCCTTCGCGCCGGGCCGCTCGACGATCTCGTTGGGCGCGTCGACGACCTCGAAGATCCGGTCCGCGGACGGCAGCGCGACCTGCAGCACGATGTTCGTGCGTGTGACGTCCTTCAGGGGCTTGTAGAGCATCATGATCGCGGCGAGAAACGACAGCAGCCCTCCCACCGTCATCCGCCCGGCCTGGATCTGGCCCGCCGCGTACATGAAGACGAGCGAGAGCCCGATGCCTGCGAGGATCTCCATCAGCGGCGAGTTCAGGGCCTGCAGGCGGACCGACTGCCGGCTGGCGCCGAAGTGCCGGCGGTTGGCCCGGGCGAAGCGCCCGGCCTCGAACTCCTCCATGCCGTAGGTCTGGATCAGGCGGTGGCCGCGAAGCGTCTCGCCGAGAATCGCGCCCATCTCGCCGACGCGATCCCGCGCCGAGGCACCGACCCTCCGCAGCTTGCGAAAGTTCGCGACGATCGGTATCACCAGGAGCGGCGCAACCACGAGCACCGCGAACGCGAGCGTGGGGCTCAGGGAGAACACGTAGACGAGGACGAGCAGCATCGTGAGCACGCCCTGCACGAAGTCCGCGAGCCGCGAGCCGAACGCCGACTGGATCTGCTCGGTGTCCGAGAGCAGCCGCGACATCAGGTCTCCGGACGAGCGCTCCGTGGAGAAGCGCGTCGACTGGCGGAGAATGGAGCCGTACGCGTCTTCCCGCAGGTCACGGACCATGGCCAGGCCGATCGAGTTCAGCGCGAACTCGGACAGGTACGTGAAGACGTTCTTCACGAGCAGCGCCGCGAGGAGCATGAGCGGAACGGCGAAGCGCGCCGGGATCCCGGCGGCCGCCGAGGCGGCGGCCCCGGCGGCGTAGACGGACTCGAGAGCCCGGAGGACCGGCGCCATCCGCTGCGACTCCGCCGCGGCGCGCACTCCGGGGAGCGCGTTCGACGCTCCCGCGCCGAGCACGTCGTCGATGACCTTCTTGAGGAGGAACAGAAGCGCGACGGTCGCGGCGGAGACCGCCGCCATCGCGACCAGTGCCAGGGCGGCGCGGCCCCTGTAGCGCCCGAAGTAGGCGAGCAGGCGTGGGAGGGTTCTCATCGCGCGGCGCGCAACCCGGCCGGCTCGCGGTCCCGGGCCGCGGTCAGCGCGGCGAGCACCTGCTCCGCGGCGCGCTCGCTTCCGCCGGGCGGCCCGAGCGCCGCCGCGACCCGGGCGAGCCCCGCGCGCATCGTCGCGGCCCGGTCCGGCGAGGCGAGGATCGCCTCGCCCGCGCGCTCGAGCTCGCCGGCGGTCAGCCGCCCCTGCAGGAGCTCGGGCACGACCTCCCGTCCCGCCACGATGTTGACGAGCGAGACGTGGTCGAGCCGGACGAGCGCCCGCGCCACCGCGTACGTGAGCGTGGACGTCTTGTAGACGACGACCATGGGAGCGCCGCAGAGCGCGGCCTCGAGAGTCGCCGTCCCCGAGGCGACGAAGGCGAGATCCGCCGAAGCGAGGAGAGGGTGGAGGCCCGTCGTCGCCACGGCGATGCCGCGCCGCTCCGCGCCGCCGAGCACCGACTCCGGCAGGTGCGGCGCGCGCACCGCGACGACCTCGAGGTCGAAGCGGCGAGCGAGCCGCTCGGCGGCCTCCGACATCGCCGGCCAGTGGCGCTCGAGCTCGGCCGAGCGGCTGCCGGGCAGGAGCACGAGACGGCGGCGCGTCTTCGGCGGCAGCGGAGACGGGGCGGCCAGGCCCTCGCGCACGTCGTCCACCAGCGGGTGCCCGGCCCAGACCGCGTCGCCTCCGAGCCGCCGGTAGATCTCCGTCTCGAAGCCGAACAGCGTGATGATCCGCCGCGCGCGGCGAGCGATGGCGCGCGCCCGCCAGCGCCGCCAGGCCCAGACCTGGGGCGGCACGTAGTCGACGATCGGCACTCCGGCGCGGCGCAGGCGGCGGGCGAGGAGCACGTGGAAATCCGGGAAGTCGACCAGGATCGCGGCGTCCGGCCGTCGGCGCCGCGCCTCCGCCCCGAGGCGCCCGAGCGCGCGGCGAAGCGCGGGGAGCTTCTCGACGACCTCCGAGATGCCGACGACGGACAGGTCCTCCGAGGCGACGACCCGCTCGAGACCGGCGGCCTCGAGGCGCTCTCCCCCCATCCCGAAAGCCGTCAGGTCGGGCCGGGCGCGCTTCAGCGCGGCGAGCAGCCGCGCCGCGTGCAGGTCGCCGGAGGCCTCGCCGGCGGAGATGAGGAGGTTCATGCGATCAGGTTACGCCATCGTGAGCGGTCCGAGCCGTGAGCCGCGACGTATCAGGGGGAGCTAATGTTTTCGCGGCTTACGGCTTACGCTTACGGAAACGGATACATCAACCACGCCACCGCCAGGCCGCCGAGCACCAGCGACGCCATGAGCGTGGCGAAGAGCTTCCACCTCTCCCGGGGCGTCTCCCGCCAGAGCAGCGCGAAGAACGACGACGTGAGCAGCGCGTAGAGAGTCATGATCAGGAAATGGTCCGCCGGAAGAAGCGCCGCGATCATCGCTTCCTCCCCGAGGCGATGTCGTACGCGTCCAGCACGAGCAGCAGGTTCATGAGACCGGCCGTGAGCAGGTACGCGCAGCCGTACTCGTACGTCGGCGAGAGGATCGTGCCGCCCGGGCTCTCCGACAGGAACCGCGCGGCCACGTTCAGGAGGCCGGCGCCGTAGACGGCGAAGGTCGCCAGGATGGTCAGCGGCTGGCCCGCCTCGACCGTGTAGAGGCGTCCGTCGAAGGAGAGCCCGAGCAGAAACGCCACCGTCACGATCAGGGCGAAGGCCGGAGCCACTCGACGCCGTCCGAGATACCAGTGCCCGAGACCGGGCACGAGCCATGCGAGGGCCGCCGCGGCGAGAGGGTTCCGGCGAGGAGCCTCCGTCGGCGCCGCGCTCACGCCGCGGTCTCGGCGAAGAGAGGCGCGAGCCGGCTCCGCGTGTCGGACAGCGTCTCCGGGACGACGCGGACGTCGCCCGCCACGGTCATGAAGTTCGTGTCCCCCGCCCAGCGCGGCACGACGTGCACGTGGTAGTGGTCGGCGACGCCGGCGCCCGCGGCCGAGCCGAAGTTGATGCCGACGTTCAGCCCGTCGGTCCGGTAGTGCGAGACGAGAATCTTCTGCGCGCGCGCGACCGTCTCGATGAGCTCGGAGAGCGTGGCGCCGTCCGAATCCGAGAGCCACGCCGTGTGGGCGTACGGCGCCACCATCACGTGGCCGTTGGTGTACGGATACCGGTTGAGCAGCACGAACACGCGCCTCCCGCGATGGACGACCAACGACCCGTCGTCGTCCCTGGACGCCGCCGCGTCACAGAAGATGCAACCGCTCTTCTTTTCCGTCACGAGGTACTCGTAACGCCAGGGCGCGAAGAGAACTTCCGGCATCACCGCCTACCGGTTGATGAGTTCCTTCAGCTCCTTGCCCGGCTTGAAGTACGGGATCTTCTTGGCGGGGACGGAGACCTTGACGCCCGTCTTCGGATTGCGGCCCATGCGCGCGCCCCGCTCCCGCAGCCGGAACGAGCCGAACCCGCGCAGCTCGATTTTCTGACCCTCTTTGAGCGAGCGCACGATCGCCTCGAAGACCGTGTCGACGATCGCTTCCGCCTGCTTCTTCGTCACGTCGGTCGCGACCGCAACGCGCTCGATCAATTCCGCCTTGGTCATCGCCGGTCTCTCCTCGCCCACCGAAAAAGAGGATCGTTACTCTGTGGCGGCCTCGTCCGCCTTCTTTCGGGTCCGCTTCTTCTTGGGCGCCGCCTCCTCGGTGGCGGGCGCCGGCTCGCTCGGGGTGCCTGTGGACGAAGTCGAAGATTCGTCCGGGGCGCTTGTGGCAGAGGAAGAGGCCTCCGGGTCGGATGCCACGGCTGCGGCTTCGGCGACTTGGAGGCCGGAGAGACCGACCTTCATCTCGGTGTCCTCGATGCGCAGGATCCGGGCGCGCACCGGGTCGCCTTCCTTGTAGTGATCCTGGGGCTTCGGGCCGCGCTCGAGCGGCGTCTCGGAGACGTGCATGAGGCCCTCGACCATCCCCTCGATCTGCACGAAGGCCCCGAAGTCCGCGAGGCGGGTGACGGTCCCCTCGACGACGTCGCCGGGCTGGTGCTTCTCCTTGAACGCCTGCCAGTCGTTGGGCTGGAATTCCTTGATCGAGAGCGAGATCCGGCGGTTCTCCTGGTCGATCGACGT
>Ga0157374_10005698_pt1 | contig 10507 bp, 5 predicted proteins | sample M25metaG_FD_115308 | JGI IMG/M metagenome (GOLD analysis project Ga0157374, IMG submission 115308) | Miscanthus rhizosphere microbial communities from Kellogg Biological Station, Michigan, USA - M2-5 metaG | ecosystem: Host-associated > Plants > Roots > Rhizosphere > Soil | place: USA: Michigan... | reverse complement strand
TTCTGAAACACGCTATAAACATAGCTTTGAATAAGGAAAGACATTTCGCGATCAAAAAGCCCTCTAATTGCACCGATGTCGTGATCCAACACCAGATGGGCTGGACCGTCAGCTTTCGGTCAACCCCAGCCAATTTCGCAACGCAAACTATGCCTGAGCTGACGCAACAGTTCGACCCGCTTGCAATTCCGCGCGCGTCAGATCTCATCTCGGATCTACATACTCATACGGCATGGTCGGACGGAAATGCTTCTCTCAACACGATGGCGACAGCCGCGGTCAAACGGGGTCTACATTATCTTGCCGTGACAGATCATAGTCGGAGTTGCAAGTTGCAAGGCGGATTGACTCCATTACTATGGCTGCGCCAAGCCAACGCGCTCACCTTGTCGTCGCCTGCCTGCCCGGTTTTGCATGGCATCGAAGTCGATATATTGAAAGACGGCTCTCTAGATCTTCCTGATTCACTTCTGTCTGCAGCCGATCTCGTGGTGGCGTCCGTGCACTCCAACTGGTCAGACGACCCTCGGACTAATACAGACCGATTGATCCGAGCAATCGAGTCTGGTTGCATTGACGTGCTTGGGCATCCAACCTCAGCAGTGACAGGCACGCCAGGGGTTCCGAATTATTCTCGACCTCGGACAAATGTGTTCTGGGATGAGGTATTTCGGAAGTGTTCGAGTTGGAGAGTGGCAGTCGAGTTCAACTGCTTCCCGTCTCGATTAGATTTGCCCTTGGTTCTCTTAGAAAAGGCCGTAGCGGCAGGTTGCGCGATTTCGATGGGTTCGGATGCACATTCCCGATCACATCTCATAAACCTTAGATTTGGTGATGCGATGCTCCGACGGCTGAGTGGAGGCACGGTATTAAATCGCCTCTCGTTCGACGAAATTCAATTGTGGACTAAAGACAGTAGGGCAGCAAGACGTTCTTTACAAAAGAGCACTTGCGATTGGACACAAGCGCAGCTCGCGTTCGACGTCCATGTCAGTGAACGGCGCACCACTCAAGCTTCAATTCAATCATCTTCTCGAATCCCAGCTGGATCTCAGATTGTCGGCATTGACCTCACGGCCGACGAGAAAGCCATGGGTGTTGCGTTCCTCCGAGATCTAGTTGTCAATACTTGTTCACTCTTTTCGGACGATGACATCTTGGGCTACATTGAGACAAAAAGGCCTGAGATCGTCAGTATCGATTCTCCACTAGGGTTGCCCGGGGGAAGTGATGTGATTGATCCTAGTGCTGGCATAATGCGTGCAGCTGAATATGATCTGGCGAGCGTTGGGATTCCGGCGTATCCGGCACTAATCACCTCGATGGAGAAACTGACGCTCCGAGGAATTCGATTACGTCGCAAGATCGAAGAGCTTTCCTTTAGACCCCGGGTGATCGAGTCTTATCCTGGAGCCGCTCAAGATATTCTATGCATTCCTCGCAAGCAGAAAAGTCTTGCCCTATTGCGCGAAGGCCTTCGCCGATTAGGACTCGAAGGTCCGGGACTCGAAACACAATCTCACGATGAAATGGACGCAATCACTTCCGCCATTGTCGGCCGCTACTTTGAAGCCGGACAATACGAGGCAATGGGAATCATCAGTGAAGCACAGCTCATAGTTCCCAAGGTGAGCCCGCTCAAGTTCAAGTCGGGCCTAGTGATCTGCCTTGCTGGTAAACCGGGAGCCGGAAAGTCTGTAATCGCACGTTATCTCAGCATCTTTTATGGATTTCATTGGATTAAGAGCTACCCACTAATACAGAATCTTCCGCGTAGAAACTCTGATATGTTGGTGAACAAGTCGGAGGCACAGGTGGTTGCTCGCCTACCTGATAGTCCCCGTGATAAGTCTCGCGCGACCGAAGAAGCACTAGTCGAGACCTTTGTGAGCCTTCCGGGACCAGTGGTCATAGATTCAGCTTTCGAAATATCAGAGATACGGCGACTGACGCCTGCCAACAGGTTGGTCGCTACTTGGTTCGTAGATTCAAGTGATGCTGCAATACGTGACCGTTTGTCCCGGAGACGCACTTCCGAGGAGAGCCTCGCGCTAACCGGGCCTCTTCAATTCAATACGTCATCCGCGTCGAGTCGCCATGCAGCCGATCAGATCATCTCGAACAGCGGATCGTTAGAGGATCTTAGGTGGCGCATCGACGATGCCTTATTCGCTATGATTGCTTTAGGTTCTTAACCGTGTTTTCTGAGGTTCCGCGGCACAGGCAAAGAAAATCTGCTGGAAGCACGTTATTGAATGCGTGATGATGATCTGTCGCTCTCATATTCCGCCAACAAGTCCATCTCCTCTGCGACGTGCTTGTCAATCTGAGCGAGAGTAATGTAGCTCTTGTGCCAAGTTGCGACCTCGGACTGGAAGGTGTCTGAAGTTACCGACGCGAGAGCTTCAGCGAGTGTCTCCTTGCCATTCTTTCGGCGTATCGATTCGAGAAAGCTGCGAAGATCGCCAACGGTGAAAATGTCCAGCTGTTGACGAACTGCAAGGGAATTCGAAAACTCCTTAAGCGAAGTTTGAACTCGGTCAATCTCTCCCGTCGGCAGACCCTTTAGCGCGTGCCGGATTCCAGCGAGCTTATATTCCCAGCTCGGCGGGCCGACACAGAGAAGCAAATCGAATCGTGCGGGGCGTATGATGGCCGGATCCAGTTCTTTTTTGTGATTCGTAGCCATTAGGAAGAGCACCGTCGCGCGTTCGTACAGGTCGCCAAGCTTCGGCAGCATACTTGTGGTCAGCAGCTGTCGAGTTACATCTAGAGTCGCGTTTCCTCGAGTTTGCGCCAGCGCATCCATCTCGTCAAAAAAAACAACAACATGAGCTAAATCCATCAAGTCTTCGAAAATTTCCGTCGCGCGGACATAGATCTGTTCCAAGCCCTTACTCAGGAACTCCGAGGGAGTAATGACAATTAAGGGCCAACCGAGGCGCCCCGCGAGTCCTTTGGCGAACGTTGTTTTCGATGTTCCAGGGGGGCCAAACAAGAGAGCTGAACGTCGAGAAGCCAGGGAGCCCTTTCGAATCACCAGCTCGCTTCTGTTAAGTGCAGGTATGATCAATTCCTTTTCTATGATCTTTTTCAAAGTCGTTTTCTCACCCGGGAATGTAATGTCGACGTCGATGAGTTCGTCCCATTTTTGACTCGAAAAGGCTTCGACACGAGGAAATCGTCCGAGAATCAGCTTCTGCAGAGATGCCGATATCCCGGAGTCGAGTTCCCAGAGAAACATGTGAACGCTCGCAGTTGCCCACGCCTCTGGCATTCCAGCTGCTAATTTCACAACATCTCCGCCTGCGTTCCAACCAGAATGACTTCGAAAATCCAGGCGGTTGCCTTCACACCACTGTACTGCCTTGTGAACGCCCTCCAGGATCTCGCGATTCGTCAAGATGTCGTATTCGGAGAACTCGACCAGTACTGCTTCAAGGAATTCAAAACTAAAACAATAGTCGGCTGCGCCCGAACCTGGAAAATGGAACATTGGAAAGAATTTATGCCATATACCAGAATCCGCTTGCTTCCCAAAAACCTTAGAAATAGCGTGCAACAGCTCAACCCGGGAAGGAAGCTTCTCGCTGATCGCCGAGAGCTTCTCGTTTTCGGAACACGACCGCCTTATTCGGTTAATCAGACATGCGGCCATTGCTAGCTCCGCAGGGTCCATGAGAGCGTCATTGTCTGAGACAACATACGAAAGCTGCCGATGAAATTCCCCCACAGCCCATGCTGCAATTTTCTCCCAGTTTGCTCCTATATCGATCGATGACTTCGAAATGCCATCAATAAACCAGTAAGCCATCGTCGTTTTTGGTGGATATTTCTGCACACTGAAGCTCTTCGGGGCTGCCGATGCAACTGCAATGGCTATGTCACACAGCGAAGGCTCCAAGTTCTTGTTGAGAGCTTCTGCAACAGCGGCTACACCATCGTCGCGAACTTTTTCTCCTTCAACCGGAACTACCGGCGTCCACGGGTGCTTCAATGCCGCAACCTCGGAAGAAGTAAATGTTCCGCTTGCAACTAGGAATCCAGCCGCTCGCATCACCATCGATGTTGAAAATGCGTTCAGATCATCCAATTTTGAAGTGTTCCATTTTGTTTGCACGATCCCGCGGAAAAGCGCTTTTGCCCACGCCTTTTTCGACACCTGTTCCGCGGGACGAGAAGCCGTGACCGAACTCGCAGTTTCGATATTTGCGGTCGGCTTTGCAGTGCTTGTTTCAGCAGATTTGGCTGCACCTTTGTTTGGGCCGGATAGGACCTGTTCCGAACTCACCTGAGAATGAGTCTCGTGCTTCGTTACATCCTCGGTGCCCGTGTCAAAACTCATTGAACTCGATTGACATTCAAGACGCACCGAATCTGCCGCGCGAGGGTCCAGATCTTCGATCGTATCCGGATCCGAGAGGGCCATGAGCGCCGTGCAGCTGCTCGCGATGCTAATCCCTGCTTTATCTGAATCTGGCAGGGTGTAAAACGAGCCGTTCTCCCCTATTTGGAAGGACATCAGATCCGATTTTAAGGTTGCGCGCAAGCGTCTAGCATCTTTCCTCAACATACGTAATAGAGGAACAAGATCCTTCTTCTCGTCTGGTTCGCGATTGACTTCCATGTTGAACTCTTCCCCCTTGACTCGCCCCTTATTCATCTCGCGCAATGTTTGTGAACTGCTCAACCCTCTGTTAACGGTGGATCCAAAACACTTCTCTTTGCCACATTCAGCAAAGGCGGAAGGCAATGCAAACAACGAAGAGAAGAAAACATGCTCCTACGTCAGCGAGTGCCAGGGCCCATTGGGCGCAGCACCATATTCTGTCTCCTGAGGTAACGCAATTGGCTGGTCAAATGTGACTTCAATTACCTTGCTAGGTGTCTCATGGAATTCTCCAGACAGTTTGAAAGTCTCGGGGCCCCGCGGGCTCCCTTTTCCATTCGAGCACCTTGGAGAACCCGAGTTGTATCTACAAAAGCGCGGCACTGCGCCGGCATTAACGGCAAGCAACGACTGACTCCCGATGCGCAGGATTACAGGCTTCTCGCTCCGATATCTTTCGAAATGCCGAATCCCGTAACTAATCGGTCCTCCAGCGGCACCTGGCCAAAAGAAGACCCTGCCATTAAGAATTTCGACGAGATCCTCGAACGCAAATCCATCCGGAGCACGCATATTTCCCTTATGCAGCTTGTCCTGATCGCGAATTGTGATCGCTCTGCCATCGACACTCAGTTGTCTCGAGCCGCGTCGCACAGTCCTTATGAGTTCTGGATGGTTCGCACGCTGCATAAGAGTCGAAGCAGGAAGCAAGCAGCCCAACTCGCGTATATGTCTGAGATTGTCACGATGAGTGAGGTGGAATAAATACGGCCGTGCCTTTGTAAACTCCTCAATTAACACGAAAAACCTCCATGAGAGAGCCGTGACAATGCTGAAAGATTCATAGCTATACTCGCCATGTTCTTCTGTCGATAATGCTCCGAAAGTCAAATCTAGTCGAGATTAACGATACCGGAGCAGCGCCTACACGTTCTACCTCTTCGATAAATCGGATGGTCTCCGGAGACAATTGCTCGTACCGCCGCGCATTAGTGTTTAGCGGAGTCAAATAGTCAGTAAATGTAATTGCTATGTCAGTTGGCCCGTTCAGAGCCGAGCTCTTTCTCAACAACACCCAGTCAAACGCGCCAACTCGACGTTCTCTGTTTGTAGTTGAAGTTCGCTCGTTCGTTTTGATTGCACTGAGGGCCACCTTTGCTCGCCGAGCAATCTCCTGCCAGTTAAGCTCTTGGCTCAATGGTCCAGAAGTCCCTCCGGGAGGATTCTGAACCCGTATAGGGTATGTTCGGCAGACCATAATCGTTTTTCGCACTCTGATTGGCGAAATACCTGCCTCCGACAAACACCCGCTGACAGTGGTGTCACGCGACGTCACGTAAGGGTAGGGTCCGTGAAAGAGGCTAAGACCCGTACCCTGCGTACCCTCGACTAATACACGCCCGCCGGAATTGTAGGTTCTCTCCAATAGCTCCCATGTGTCTCGTACAAATGGACGCAGCTCTTTTATGTCTTTGACTAGCCGAACACGCTTGCCTCGGTCCATAATTCTTCTAGCAGTAGCGGCTCCTACGCCTTGACCTGTAGAACTAATTCGCTGCTGCAGGCCGGATTCAGACTTGCAGTCAGATTCCGTGATAATCATAGTCTGCGGGTCGATCGACAATCGATCTCGATCGACCTTGCATTCATTGATCTCCTTCAGGAGCAAATCTGGATTGATGACTGCCCCAGGGGCAATGATGAGCTTCGCGGCTGGATTCCGGAGCGTCCCCGAAGGCAGTTGATGATGAACATAGGCCCCTGATTCGAGCAACACCTTATGCCCGGCATTCGGGCCACCAACTCGCACAAGGACTGAGTATTCTTTTGACAAGTATGACGCAATATGCCCCTTCCCTTCGCTACCAAATTGTCCACCGACAATGACGTCAACCAGTCTTGCATATTCCCGAGAGTAGAGTCCGAGATTGGTAGCAGTTTTGACCAGTACATCGTCGGGGGTGCTTGCGTGTGTGTCAACAACCACGTCTGCGCTCCGCTCTAACTCATTGACGGCAGCTTCGGTTGGATTCTGGATGACGTCTTTGAACGACTTCAATTCCTGCATGTCACTGCTGCGAGTTCTATACCGCGCCGCAAGTTCATTTTCAGGGGCTTTGAGGTGAATGTGATTAACGGAATAGCCGTATGCTTCACGTATAGCCTTGATCTGGCGTTCGATCCTCACCGCATCGACGATGAATATCGACGAGTGCTCCGCGCTTAAGTGCTTGTTAACGAGACTGACTAATGCATCTCGCACCCACTGTCCATTTGTATCTCTGTCGAGCTGATCTCCAAAGTCCTGGAGCGCACGTCGTTCAGACGGTAAATCTTTCCGGAGCTTCTTAGACGCCAGATCACGAATCAAATCCTTGGTCTTTAGCACATGAATATGTTCAGAAGGAAAGGTTTCGATCAGTAATTGCCACAGGGTCGTCTTGCCTGATGCAACACTGCCAGATAGCAAAACGATTTGGAAGGGCATAAGTGTTCTCCTAACTAGATCACTTCGTCGATCACATGAACGGGAAACTCAAATGCGGGCTGCCGTGAGACATCTTTCCCGGGCGCCCTCAAATCGTAGACAGTGACGTCAACTCCCTTGGAGATAAGGGCCTCCCGAATCATGCCTTCGATGATGTTCCAGCTTCCCCCTGCCTCTCCAGTTCCAATCCGCGGCATGTGCACACTGGCGTTCCACTCCAATGCAATTTCAGCGATCCTGCATAGAGCCGAGAATAGCGAGGCATATCGAACCCGAGGTCCTTGAGTGGCTTTACCGAATCCATGTTGACAGACCAAACTGGCAAGTGCGAGATCATCGCGCACTTGCGCTAGGTGAAAATTCCCTAGTTTTAGGTTTCCTCGACCGAACGCCCACTGCCGAAATTCCGCTTGCGCTCGCGGCCACTTCTTTCTCGCTTGCTTTGCAAATCCGCCTCCCCAGACGCTTGCTTGATCGTTAACAAGCTGCAGTAGGAGCTTCTTATCTGCGCCGAACGGCTCTGAAGCATCTCCGCGAACGAATTTCAAAGGCTCAGTTGAGCTCGAACTCTCGGCTAATGGTGGGAATGCCAATCCCATAATCCTAGGATTGGTTTCGCCGGTGTAGGGTGATATTCCTAAATATTCGACGAACCAAGGTCTGCCAGATGCCCATCGTGCGTCCTCATTTTCTGTGGCGCCAATTGCTGTGCATTGAGATATCTTGCTTGAATCTGGCAGAACAAATCCGGGCCGAATATTTGAGCGTTCGCGAAGGGTTGAGGAGGCAATTCGGTACTCAATAAAAAATTTCAATGTATTTGCGTCTCGACAGACGAAGAATGCAGTACAAAAATACATCATCAATCTGATCAACCGATTGATAATCGCCTCGCTAGAAACCAAGTACTTACGGCGTAGGTCCAATACAAGCCCGGTACTTGGTCGAATAGATAATTCTTCATCCAAGGTGCCAAAGGGAATCAAAATCTCTGCCGCCGCAATATTGCAGAGAAATTCTAATTGCCAATCATCATTCTTCATTTCCTGATGGGTTGCTCGATTCCTAGTCGCCGCTGAGCAATCAGGGAACAGGGTATGTCCAATCTCGTGAGCGATGGAGTATCGCATTCTGGCCGTAGGCCTTTGAGGATTAAACTCCGTGACGAATCGGCCCGTGGAATCACTCTTTGTTTGAGCATCAATCACGGAATCAGTTGGGATCAATTTGATCCCCAATATTTCAGCGAGTGTGAATGGATTGTAGGGCGGCCCGTTCCAGCCCTTTTCAATGGCTTCGAGAACCACACGTCGTGCGCGTTGAACGATTGCTGAGATAGGATCGGGCTCGTTGAGACCTACGACAGAAGGATTAGTCCAACTTATACCTTGGGAAACATTAGCTTCCTTCTCTCGGAGGCGATCAAATAGCTGGAGGGCGCGGTCCAAGCTCATATCAGATCCCGGCCGCTTCTTTGCGGTCTGCCAGGCGAAACGCTCTTCGGACTGAAGGAGCGCCTTAAGATCTCGTTCAAGAGCGTGCAGTCTAACGGCGTTTATTTCAGTCGTGTTCTTCATCTTGGACTGCCTCATTCATATGCTTCAAAAGCTTCTTCAGCGCACGGGCACGTATTTGTCTTATGTTCTCCGGTCGTTTGCCGACTTGCCGCGAGAGTTGCTCCATCGCCGCATGGGGCATCCTTTGATATTCCCGATTTCCCTGCCACCAGAACATCGTGGCTCTCAGAATGGTCTGTTCGGACTCTGTCAGGAGGGCAAAGCCGGATTTTAACAGCTCCATCTTCGCGCCTTCAGCAGGCTCACAGTCTTCCCCTTCGTGGCGACTTCCGCTACCGAGCCGCTCGAGATTCTCATCGTCCAGAAAACTGACCTCTGGCTGCCCCCTATGTCGATCGCGCACAAGATTCTCTGCGATCCGAGCGAGCCAGCGACGCGATTTTCGCTCTTGGACTGTTGGCTCGCAGTCCTCTGAGGAGTTGAACGTTTCTGCGCGACGGAATGCCTTAATAAACGACTCGTTCACGAGATCCCGAATTTCTTCTTGGCCCAATAGGTAGCCGTAATCATACGCGCAGATATCCGTGAGAATCCCATGGTGCCTGATGTAGAAGAGGCCCCAGGCAAGTCGAGCATCAGCAAAATTCTTCCTTTGCTCCGCCATCCGACGGATCAGATCGAAATCGCGAAGGTCATCAAAAGGCGGATCTGGATCCATCTAGACACCACCAGCCCAACTACCTGAACGCAGAAGCGTGACACCTTTTGTTTACGGCCCACCTTTTCAACTGATATTCACGAAGTTAGCCAAGCCGCGCACACGCAGAAGCGGCACTCCAGTTCCGCGCACAGACACCTAATGTTTCGTTATTTTGATTGTAAGACTGATACAACGACACGGTCCCCTATTCTGTGGAGAATCCGGATTCTATAGTGGGCAGAAGCGGCGCGGCATGCGGAACTGCCAGACCGAGCCCGGTTCATAGCGCATCGCAAATTGCCTAGATTGCGATCTGTCCACGGACCAAAGCGGCGATGATGGAAGACTCTGAGCGTACGGTTTGGATCAGTGCCTTTTCCTGGAAGGATCACACCCGTCGGGTCCTGTCACGCTTTCGCGTTCATTTGGGTGAAGGGATAGGAAGGCACTTGCCTGACGCCGAGACCCGATCCCGCAGGAGAATAGTCAATGCCAAAAAGAAGACATACTCTTTCTATCTTCCTGCTTAAGCGCGACGTCGTTATGGCCGATGCAATGCGGCACACCCGTCCTGACCAAACGTATACTGTGCGCTTTCAGAATGGAGTCACTGGATCGTTGTTTGTAGGTTCAACACACAGAAGCCGCCCGTCCTGGTATGAAACCTTCGAAAACCTAGCCGGTGATCTTCCGAACGTATGGTCCAGCAATGTGCCTGCATTGCTCACGATCTCGCACGCAGGATGCAACTTTGCGCTTCCCTTCGGTTACGGAAAAAGCATGCTCAATCCGGGTGTATGGGAAGAGGATTTCGGATTAAAGGTAACGCTGAACTCGGTGGATGCTTCGAAGCTTCGCAGCATAGACCGAATGAGCTTTGATGCTATCGGGCAACACAGTCGCATTCAGGCGAGCCGCGAGGCAGACATTTCTGAATTCGGGCTGAATTTGGAACAGGACATGCTCCGCGCGGTGATCGGGAAACCAACGGATCCGGCACTTGGCACACAACTGACTGGCAGAGACTCGCTCAAGGCTTCGATCTCCATGAACATCGAAGAGCTTCCTGACCTGTTAACCCAGTACCACAGACAATGGACTAGTCAGGCTTACAGAGCGCCATTCCCCCGGGTGGACAAGATCAGAGAAGTGAAGAGAACAGCGATTGTCTATGAGCTAGACCAGGAGGTCAG
>Ga0157374_10005695_pt1 | contig 10508 bp, 7 predicted proteins | sample M25metaG_FD_115308 | JGI IMG/M metagenome (GOLD analysis project Ga0157374, IMG submission 115308) | Miscanthus rhizosphere microbial communities from Kellogg Biological Station, Michigan, USA - M2-5 metaG | ecosystem: Host-associated > Plants > Roots > Rhizosphere > Soil | place: USA: Michigan... | reverse complement strand
TGAGCCGCCGCTGGTCATCGCCTTCCAGTAGCGCGCGACCGGGTTCGTCAAGGGTTCGTCCGAAAAACCTTCCGGCATGAAATTGGCCGGCACCGAATTCGGCGCATTCCAGTCGGGCTGGCCGCCGACCACAAGCGAGGGCTTGAGAATCTCGAGCACGGCGGCGGCCTCGCCGCGCGGCAACCGCCAGGTCAGCGAGGTCGGTGTCGCACCACACTTCCATACCGCAAAGGTGGTTTCGAAAAAGGCGTTGCTGTTGGGTAGGCCAATGGCGACGAAATCGCCGGGCATGACGCCCTTGGCCGCAAAGGCGCGGGCGCGCCGGTTGGCGTTGCGCTCGAGCTGCTCCCAGGTCAGGACATCGGCACCATGGCTGATCGCGATCGCATCCTTTGGTTTGCGCTCGGCAAACCAGCGCGGCACGTCGGCCATCGGGATCAACATGGGTCGCTTCCGTTACTGGGCGTCTTGATGTCGCTCTTGTACTTCGAATGAGGCGGGCACACGACCCATCCGGCAATTCACCAATGGGAGCTGTAGGGAGTCATATCCCAGGCCGGGAATGATTGCGATACTAGCCAAGGAATCCGGTAATTTCGTCCGGCGGTAAAATTCAGAAACCGTCTTGAGATGATCGGGTCGCTTCATCGAAACGCGCGGGCCAAAACGGCTTTGACCAATGCGTTAGGCCGAACTTCACTCACCGAGGCATTGTAACGATTCCCGTATACATGCCGGATCATCGCCTTGCGGGCTTCGAACGTGTCGTTGATACGTACCGCAAAACTGCTCGGCGTAGCTCGCACGACTACGCCCTCCAGCAGGACACTTCCGATCTGCACCTTGATCGGCTTGCCGGCTCCGGCCGGGCAATTCCCCTCAATTCGCAGGCCACTCGTGGAGATGTCGAGGATCGGCTGCCATCGGGTTTCCCCGCTCCAGCAAACGCCGGCACGTTCGCCGCTTCGCAAACGTTCGGCCTTTCGTTTACGCGGTTGCTCGATGCAAACGATGCAGGTCAGTGTCAATATTACGATGTTGTACCAACTCCAAAACAGCGCGATCGAGCTCGATTCCCCAAGCGACCATCCTCCATTCAATACGAATGCCCAGATGACTGAAACGATCGCAAGCACCAAATAGAAAAGAAGCACTTTCAATAGCGACCACTCGACAAACAGAACATCGCGATCGCCGCCCTTGGCGGTGACTTTGAATTTTTGCCCGACTGGCCTGAGCAGACCGGCGGCTACCGCCCTGAGGATACTATGGGCCGCGATCAACTGACTGATGTCAGCCATAATGGGTACGACGCGGGCCCGCGTCATCCAGCCCATGACGCTCATTTGAACGATGAAATAGGGCAGGAAGTTACTTAGCGCGTCCTGCGTCGATGCGTGCACGGCCTGAATACCGAACAGGAGATAGAGCGCCGGGATTACAAGGGCCAAAACCCTGAAGGCATGTGTCGCGCTCCAGTACAGGAAGGTTTCCGAGAGAATGATGCGATCGACGAAGCGAAGACCGTTTCCTGGACGCCACGGACCGCTTTTCCCGCAACAAATCTGTACAAAGCCAAGACACCAGCGGCTCCGCTGGGTGATGTATTCCTTAAGACCCTCCGGCGCCAAGCCGAGCGAGAGCTGTTCGTTAAGGTAGACTGTCTGAAGGCCGATTTCCCGCAATCGCAGCGTTAGCAAATAGTCTTCCGTCACGGAGTCTGTCGGGAATCCGCCGATCTGCATCAATGAGTTGAATCGAATGACCGAGGATGTGCCACAACAGAAGGCGGCGCCCCAGGCATCTTTCGACGGCATCAGCACGTCAAAGAAATAACGTTGCTCGTCCGGCCAGATGCCGTTGAGTGCGAGGTTTCCCTGAATAGGGTCGGGATTGACGAAATGTTGCGGCGTTTGAACGACGCCGACGCCGGGATCTCGCATCAGCGCCAGACATCGCGTCAGAAAGTCCGGCTTGGGCACGAAATCCGCATCGAGAATCGAGATGAATTCCGGTGGCTGCCCCGAATTGTAGAGTTGAACCACCGCATGGTTGATATTTCCCGCTTTGGCGTGGGCATTGTCGTTCCGTGTGATGTAGCCGCAGCCATGTTGCTCGCAAAGCCGCTTCAACCACGCGCGACGCCCGTCGTCACAGATCCAGACCCGGGCGTTCGGATAATTGAGGGACATTGCTCCAACAATGGTCTGCTCCAGAATCAGGCGATCTTCATTGTAGGTGCAGATCAAAACGTCAACGAGGGGAGGCGGCTGTTGCTCTATCCACGACAGATTGGATTCGACTTCAGGTGTTCGATCGCGAGTCCTGATCAGGAAGAACATCGACATTGTCGTTGACAACATCGAGAGCAGTTCGGTTCCAGCGAATGTAATGCCCGTAAAGTAGTCGAGGGTAAAACCCAACTCCGGCAAGGATCCAAAAAATCGCCAGGCCATGTACCGCCACATCAGCACAATGGCGACGACGCATACGACCATACGGTGCAAGGAATTGTTGCGATCGAGCCAGGGAAGGGATGCGACTGCGATTCCTCCAGCCGCCAGTCCAAGCCATGCGTCGGTCCAAAGCGTCGAAAGTATTGGATTCATACTGCTGCACTACAGCAGGGATTGGCGGAGTGCGGGGACTAGCGGCGCGATGTGGTCTCCGAAGACGACCTGACCTGTTCGCCCGACATTGCAACTCTGATTGTCGGCTCCAAGCTCGGGGATCTCTACGGCAACGCGATACTGCTCCTTCGTCAGGGCGGAAGGGGCAATTGCAAGGTTCGCCGATGCCGATGCTACCCCTGTGAGATTCACGACACGGCCACTCATCGCTTCGCCGCCGCCGCGCGATCGAAACGTCGCCGCAGTCCCGATCTGAAGGCGGTTATAGACGGCTTCGCTAACGACCGCCGTCACCAGAACCGCGTTGCAATCAAGCAGCCTTACCAAATCCTGGCCGCGCTGAACCTGCTCACCTGCGGCAGTCAACAGTTCCCAAATCGTACCGGACGATGGCGCGAAGACGGGAGCGTCCGAGCTAAGGTCATAACGCTCCTGTTCGGCCTGGAAATCCTTATGAAGCTGGCTGAGTGTCACCTGCTTTTCGGTAAGCTGCGCCGACAGTTCGATGATCTGTTGCTGAAGCTCGTCGGCGCGCTGCGACGATCTCGGGCGATCATTATAGCTATCGCCAAGAAACGAGCCGGACTTTGCAGATTCCAGCTCCACCGCTATCCCTACAATGCGTTGCTCGATCGAGCGCGCGTCTTGCCTCGCGATTTCATTGTCGCGCTGAACCTTCTGCAACAGCGCGACTGGCTGGAAGCCGGTTGCACTCAGCGCAACGGCTCGCTCCAATGCGGCCGCGGTTTCCGCTTGTCGGGTCGCTGCGGCTGAAAGGTTGGCCTTGCCCTCCTCAACGCGGGCCTCAAGCTGGGCAATGCGTCCCTTCTGGAAGAGCTGCGTCTGCTCAACGAACTCGCCGTGCATTCGCTCGATGTTGCCGAGCCGCGTCTTCAGGGAGGCGACTTCCGATTCGGCGCGTTCCCTCAGGCGTCTCAGGTCGTCGACCCGAGAGCGGTCGGCTCGACTGTTGGTGATGCGCAGCAGGGGAGCGCCGGATATGAAGGCCGACCCAACGGCCAGGTTGGTCGGCGCGGACGATACGATCCCGTCGATCGGCGCGCGGAGCGTAAAGGTGCGGGCGTTGACGACCGCCTCGACACTGGTGGTTTGAAATAGCCGCTGCGCCGGCGACCAGACAACGAGGCCTGCGATCGCAGCCGCGACAGCGGTCTTGATGGTTCGCCGCACGACAACGTTTTGGGCGAGGCTCTTGACGGACTTACGCTGTGGACCAGCAGCGATCGGCGCCTCGTCCGCGGTGCCGGGCGAGAACTGCTCCCGAAGATAGGCCAACCGTTGCTCGACATTTAGGTGATCGAGTTGGGGTTCGGCTGTCGCTTTGGCGTGATCGGATTCCGGCGGACGCACGTCCGCGTGCTCATCACTTGGTAAACGAACCTTAAACGTCGGGCTCACAGGCGCGCTTCCTATGGGGAGAACGAAGCTACCTTGTGAGAATTTCTACACTTCCAGTTTAATTTTGCAGGAAAGCAGGCGCTAACTAAGCCGGATGGTTAACAAGGTGGATCACGGCGCCCGGTGCGCCCGGCCCCGAAGGGCTGTTGCGCGGACGCGAATTCCGCAACGCTTTGAAGATTGAAATGGAAGATCGCACGGCGATTGCGTGCATGTGCAACGCTTACGGATCCAGTTCCGTATCCCAGTACAAATAATCGAGCCAGCTATCGTGCAGATAGTTCGGTGGGAACAGCCGGCCGTTGCGATGCAGTTGATGCACCGTCGGTGCGAACGGCGTTTGCCTTGGAAACATCCGCGCCTGCTGTGGCGTCAGATTGCCCTTGCGTAGATTACAGGGCGAGCAGGCCGCGACCACGTTCTCCCAGGTGGTCTGGCCGCCTTTGCTGCGCGGAACAATATGATCGAAGGTCAGGTCGTCATGCGCGTGGCAGTACTGGCAGATGAAGCGGTCGCGCAGGAAGACGTTGAACCGGGTGAAGGCGGGATGGGTGGTCGGCTTGACGAAGGATTTTAGCGACACCACGCTCGGGAGCTGGATCTCGAAGCTCGGGCTGCGTACCGCGCGGTCGTAATGCTCGACGATATTGACGCGGTCGAGGAATACCGCCTTGATCGCGTCCTGCCACGACCAGAGAGACAGCGGGTAATAACTCAGCGGCCGGAAATCCGCGTTCAGCACCAGTACCGGCCAACCGCCTTGCGAGACGTGTGCGTTCAAGTAACGCTCCTGACCCCCACATTGGCTGCGAAGCAGCGTGAGCCTGCATACTACAGGCAGCGTGACGGGATTGTGAAGAGCGTTCCGGGCCTTATCCGCACCGCCACGATCCTGCCCAATTGCGTCACCAACGCGAAGACCGCTAAACGGAACGGGCCGGCATGGCCCGGCCGCACAGGGACCCGGAAATGACCACCACGTCCCGCTACCTTGAAGCGCCGCGACGGCTGCGGACCATCGTTCGTGCGTATGAAACGAGCTTGGTCATGCTCGCGGCGCTGATCGGAACCATCGGCGGCCTGGTGGTGGCGGCGATGGGGGCGGCGGTCCAGGGGCTTCACGCCCTTCTGTTCAACCTTCCGTTTGGCGAACGGCTTTCGATCCAGTCCAGCATCGAGCCGTTACGCGCCCTGCTGGTCCCGACCATTGGTGGCCTCCTGCTGGGATGGGCATTCCTGCTGCTGCTCCGGTGGCGGCCGGCGCGCGAGGTCGATCCGATCGAAGCCAATGCGCTGTATGGCGGACGAATGTCGTTTCGCGGCAGCGTAATCGTGGCGCTGCAGACGATATGGTCGAGCGGCGTCGGCGCGTCGGTCGGACTGGAGGCCGGTTATACCCAGTTGGCCAGCGGGCTCGGCGCCTCGCTGGGCCGTGCCTTTCATCTGCGCCGCGCCGATCAGCGCATCATGGTCGGGTGCGGCGCGGCGGCTGCCATCGCAGGTGCGTTCGGCGCGCCTCTCGCGGGCGCCTTCTACGCCTTCGAACTGGTGATCGGCGGATACACCCCGGCCAGCCTGACGCCGGTCGGCGTCGCCGCGGTCGTCGGCTATTTCGTGGCGCAGGCCTTTTCCATTCTGACGTTCGGCGTCGGCAGGGGGCCGGTCGGCGATGTGCTCGGGCACGATCTTGCGATCGCAGCACTGCTTGGGGTTTTCGCGGCGCTGTTCGGGATTGCGATCATGCGCGGCGTAGCCCTTTGCGAAAAGTTGCTGTCGATGACGGGAATCTGGCCGCCGCTCCGGCCCGCGCTCGGCGGCCTCGTCGTCGGCCTTTTGGCGCTGCTGAGCCCCCATGTGCTGTCGTCGGGACATGGCGCGCTGGTTCTGGTCGGCATCGGTTCGATGCCGATGACCGTCATCGCCGCCGTGTTGCTCCTGAAAGCGCTCGCATCGGTGGTGTCGTTGGGCAGCGGATTTCGCGGCGGGTTGTTTTTTGCCACACTTCTGCTGGGCGCGCTCGGCGGACGTTTGTTCGCCGCCGGCTTCGATGCGATCTGGCCAGGGCTCGACCTCGATCCCAATGTCTATGCCATCATCGGTATGAGCGCGTTATCCGCCTCCGTGATCGGCGGGCCGCTGACGATGTCGTTCATCGCGCTGGAATCGACCGGCAATTTCTGGCTGACGACCGCCGTGCTGGTCGCGGTGATGATCTCGACCATGATCACGCGCGAGCTGTTCGGCTATTCGTTCGCAACCTGGCGCCTGCACCTGCGCGGCGAAACCATCCGTAGCGCCGCCGATGTCGGCTGGATCAGGGATCTCACGGTAGGGCGGTTGATGCGCGCCGACATGGCGACAGTGAATGCCGCTATGTCGATCGCGGAGTTCCGGGAAAAATTCCCGCTCGGCTCGAGGACGCATGTGGTCGCGGTCGACGACGAGGGCCGGTATGCCGGCCTGGCGCTGATCGCGGAAGCGCATGCGCCGGATATCGAAATGGGCAAGGGGCTGACGGGCATCCTGCATCACCGGGATGTGGTGCTGTATCCCTTCATGAACATCCAGGAGGCCATCGCCGTGTTCGACGGCGCCGAGGCGGAATCGCTGGCAGTGGTCGAAGACGGCAACGAACGCCGTGCGATCGGAATTCTGACGGAAGCCCACGCGATGCGGCGCTACGCCGAGGAATCCGAACAGCGCCGGCGGGAAGCTGTCGGGGAGATTTGATTGTTGCGGGCAACGGCGTAGAGTGACGTCGGCGGGCGCTTGTGGAGATTGCAGAATGAAAGTTCATGCAATTCAGACCGGCTTTGTCCGAATCAAGACCGCGCAGGTCGAAGGACGCGGACACGGATTGTCACGGCGGATCGCGATCTTTACCGACTCCAACTGGACCGACTGGCTGCCGACTTATGCGTGGGTCATTGACTGCAGCGATGGCATTTTCGTCGTCGATACCGGGCAGGGCGCGCATCTGCTCGAATCCGGCAAGTCGTTGCATCCCTACGTCCGCTGGGAGGTCGCATTCCGGATCGAGCCCGAACAGGAAGTCGGTCCGCAACTGCGCGCACTCGGTGTCGGCCCGCGCGATGTCAAACGCGTCATCCTCACCCATTTGCATATGGATCACGACGGCGGGCTGGCGCATTTCCCGGACACTGAAATCCTGGTCGCGCCCGGTGAGCTAGAGATCGCGCGCGGGTTGGCGGGCCGGATGCGCGGCTATCTTCCGCATCGCTGGCCGGCGTGGTTCGATCCGGTCCCGCTGCATCTTGAGGCCGAACAGTTTGGCCCCTTTGCGCAAAGCCGGCGGCTGACGGCAGCCGGAGATGTGGTCGCGGTTGCCACGCCCGGTCACACCGCGCATCATATTTCGATCGTCGCGCAGGATGGCGATACGGCTTACTTTCTTGCCGGGGACACCTCGTATGACGAGAGGCTCATGCTCGCGGGCAAGCTCGACGGCGTCAGCGCCGACGAGCAGGTCTGCACCGCCACGCTCGACGCTATCCGCCGCTTCACCCAATCCCGGCCGACCGTGTATCTGCCGACACACGACCCTCAGGCGGCCGAGCGCCTGGCGAAACGGCAGTTGGCCGGCGCGGCAAGCTAGATTTTTTCCAGCTTCTGCAGGCAGCGCACCACTCCGACCTCCGGCGGCATCGGCGTGTCCGGAAAGCTTGTCTTCCAGTTGGTAACGCCGACCTCGCCGACATAGATGTCGCCCTTCGAGTCCAGCGCGATGCCGTGGGGCGCAAGGAATTTGCCGATCTCAATGCCGGGACCGTTCTCGCCGCCGAGCCGCGCGATGCGCTTGCCCGTGGAATCCACGATCGAGAGGCGCGGACCGAGATTGGGCGCCTTGAGGTTGACGGGCATGCCGGGGCCGAGTTCGCCGATGATGAAATTCGCCTGCTTGCCACCGCAGCGGCACAGCGCGCAGGGCCGGTGCAGATTGTTCCACTGCGTCTCGTATTTGCCGTTGCCGTCGAACACCTGCACGCGGTGGTTCTCGCGGTCGGCGACATAGACCCAGCCGTCGGAGTCGGTCGCAATGTTGTGGACGATGTTGAACTGGCCCGGATCGGTGCCGGACTCGCCCCAGGTTTTGATCAGCTTGCCGTCGGGCGTGTATTTGTGGACGCAGGCATTGCCGTAGCCGTCCGAGACATAGATCTCGCCTTTCGGTGACAGCGCCGTATGGGTGCAGCGGTGAAACGGCTCGCCGCTCATGAACGGGGCCGGCTTGTTCGGGATGCCGATGGTCAGCAGCACCTTGCCGTTGGTGGAGCACTTGCGCACGGTGTGGTCGCCGTCATCGGTGCAATAGAGATTGTCGTCGGCGTCGATATGCAGGCCGTGGGCGCGATTGAACAGGCCTTCGCCCCAGCTCTTGATGAAGTTACCATCGCGATCGAGCACCACCATCGGGTGTTCGCCGCGATTGAAGACGTAGATACGGTCCTTGCTGTCGACGGCGACGGACGCGACATCGGTGAGGTTCCACCCCGCCGGCAGCGTCGCCCAGTTCTCCACCACGCGGTAACGATGTTCGCCCGAGCCGAGAATGGTCGGCATGTGTGTCTCCCCAATGATGTTGTTGTTCTCGTTCACGCCATGGCCGCGCGAGGTCCGACGTTGCGCGGCAGCAAGCCTTCCTCGATCGCCTTGATCTGCAGCGCGAGGTGTTTGGAACCGATCCGGCATTGCGCCAGGCCGCCGGCGATGAACCACAGGCCCGGCTGGCCGGTGCGTGTGTACATCTTGCGCAGTTCCTGTTCTTCGCCAAATCCCCAGATGGTGCCGACGCGCTCAACGATAGTGTCGCCGAACAGGAGGCGGACCAGTTCTTCCTGACGCTCATAACCGGTCGCCAGCACCACGAGATCGGCCGCAATGGTCTCGCCGTCCTTCATTCGCGCGCCACCGGCGACAAAGCGATCGATATCGGCAAACTGCTTGAGCGCAATGTCGCCCTTGACGATCAAATCCGAGCAGCCGACGTTGAAATAATAGCCGCCGCCGCGGGTGAGGTATTTGAACTGCCAACCGGTATTGTTTTCGCCGAAATCCAGTTTGAAGCCAACGCGCTCCAGGCCATCGAGCAGTTCCTTGTCGAGCTCTTTGGATTTCTCGGCCGTTATCGCATGGCTCTTGCGCGCCAGCGCCAGCGGCATCGAGGTCGCAATGAGGTCGTTGTCTTCCAACGTGCCGTCATTGTAGGGCAAGTAGACCAGTTGCGCCGACGGCTCGATGCTGACGATCAGTGTCGAACTGCGTTGGACCAGCGTGACGTCTGCGCCGCTCGAATGCAAATCCTGCGCGATGTCATGGCCGCTGTTACCGGTTCCGATGACGATCGCGCGTTTGCCCTTCCAGTTTTCGCCGTCGTCATACTGGCTGGAATGCATTACCTTACCCTGAAAATCCTTCAGGCCGGCAATGTCGGGCACGCTTGGAATTCCGCTGACGCCAGTCGCCAGCACGACATGGCGCGGATGCATGGTGCGACGGCTGCCGTCGGCGCGGCGCAGCGTCACCGTCCAGCGGCCTTGCTTCTCGTCATAGCTGCCGCCCTCGAATTCGGTCTCGGTCCAGAAGTTCAGCTCCATGGCCTCGACATAGGCTTCGAACCAGTTGGCGAGCTTGTCCTTGGGGATGTAGGTCGGCCAGTTCGGCGGGAAATGCATATAGGGCAGGTGATTGACCTGCACCTGATTATGCAGCGTCAGCGCGTGGTAGCGCTTGCGCCAGTTGTCGCCGATGCGCTTTTCGCGATCGACGATCAGCGTATCGACATTCAATTGCTTCAGCCGCGCGGCGATACTCAGGCCCGACTGGCCGCCGCCGATCACGAGGACGACGGGATCGCGGTCGGCATATCCGGCCGATGCGTTGCGCAAATCGAGCCAGTTCGGGCCGCGAAAATCGCGCGAATAGGCGTTGCCGCGCGGGCGCGCGACGCCGAGTTGCTCCTCAAAACCTTTGAGCTCGCCGAGTTCGGTGAGCAGCGTCCATGCCTTGAGCGTGTTGCCGCTAGCCGCATCCGGGATCAGCCGGATGATGCCGCTGCCGCGGCCGACGGCGGTTTCGAATTTGAAGATCGCTTCGATCGCGTTGGTGCCCGCGCGCATCACCTTGCGCGGTGCGCGGCGGTCGGGGTCGATTGCGAAGCCGCTCGGCGCGGCGCGGCGGGCGTGAATCTTCAATTCGCCCAGGATAGCATCGGCGCCGTTGAGGGTCTGGATGTTCCAGCTCAACGCCAGCACATCGCGCCAATAGCTCTCGGGGAGGAACAAGGTTTCCAGCAGCCCTTCGTCGGGCTTAGCGAGCGCGTCTTCGAATTGCGCGAGCCAGTTGTCGGCGGCCAGCGAAATGTCGTCCGTCTTGTCGAGCATGCGCGTCTCTCGTCACCGGCCGTCTTTGCGGCGTGTTCCCTGATGCGAAGCCTATACC
>Ga0157374_10005691_pt1 | contig 10509 bp, 8 predicted proteins | sample M25metaG_FD_115308 | JGI IMG/M metagenome (GOLD analysis project Ga0157374, IMG submission 115308) | Miscanthus rhizosphere microbial communities from Kellogg Biological Station, Michigan, USA - M2-5 metaG | ecosystem: Host-associated > Plants > Roots > Rhizosphere > Soil | place: USA: Michigan... | reverse complement strand
TTTGGATACAGCTATAACGGCGTGATCAAGCTAGATCACACGTTCAGCCAGCGGCACAACGTGTCTGGCCGTGCCTTTCTGGGGCAGGGAACGCAGACGGCGCCGGTAGGTCAGTCGGATGTGAACCCGTGGTACTTCGAAATCGCTCCGCTGCATGTGTACAACTATTCGGTTGCGGATAACTTTGTAATCTCGCCATCGATTACGAACTCGGTGACGATCGGAGTGAACTACTTTAACCAGACGTTCTCGGATGCGAAGACGGGATTCGGAGATATTGCTACTGCGGGGTTTGTCACCGGAGCTCCGTTCCCCAACGCGCCAAATATCAAGGTCAACGGTTTTGAGCCAACAGGGAACACGCCGCCCGAGGGACGGAACGACATCACCGGACATATTGATGATGCGCTGAACTGGACGTTCGGCAAGCACCAGGTGCGGTTCGGTGGCGAGTACAGGCAGATGCAGCTGAACGAGTTCTATTGGCGTCATGCGGTGGGTACGTTCACGTTCGATACGAACTATCTGACGGATGGAAATGGCGAGAATGCTTCGCCGTGGGATGCGCTGGATGGCGAGGGGAATCCGATTTATGACATCGATACGAAGGTGAAGTCGCTGGCGAATTTCCTTGCGGGACATATGACGAAGGCGGCAATGGCATTTGGCAATCCGGAGCGGACGGTTTATTCGCATGCATTCGATCTGTTTGCGCAGGACAGCTATCAGCTGACGCCATCTCTGAACGTGAACTTCGGCCTGCGATATGACTTTATGCAGCCGATGCACGACAGCAAGAAGGATCTCTCGGTCTTCAGGCCGGGGACGACCGATACATATATCGCCTTCCAGGGATCGGATATCGACAGCATCTACGATCCGGAATACACGGCCATCAGCCCACGCGTGGGATTCAGCCTTCAACCGAGCTGGGCGAAGGGGACAGTGATTCGAGCGGGCGCGGGATTGTTCTTCGATATGCCGAATGCCAACCCGTTCCTCGATAACAGACCGGGAAACCTGGCGCCGAATGGGCTTGAAGGGAATCCGGGCGGACCGAATCCGGTGATCAATGCGACGACGGGCGGGACGATGATCGTGAGCGGGTCGCAGATCATTCCGACGCCAACGACGGATAATCCTTGCCCGGCGGATAATCCTTGCGGTGCTTTCAGCGTGGCGAAAGGGTTCCGTTCACCGTACAACGTGAATTTCAGTCTGCAACTGGAGCAGTCCCTCGGCGGAAAGGCGTTTGTGCAGATGGGATATGTGGGCAGCCAGGGAAGAAAGCTGCTAAGCCTGCTGAACATCAACCAGGGAGTTGCGAACGGAACAGATACGGCGACTCCGGGTCAGTTCTCAGGGCCGTTTGGAGGGAACTACTACTCGGACGTGAATCAGATTCAGAGCATCGGTACGTCGAACTACAACTCGCTGCAGGCGATCTTCCGGACGAACAACTGGAAGGGCGTCACTTCGCAGCTCTCATACACATGGAGCCACAACCTGGATGAAGTCACGGCATATCGCGGCGCGTTGCCGCAGGACAGCTACAACTTCAAGGGCGACTACGGCAACTCGGACTTCGACACGCGGAACAGCGTGGTGGGATATCTGAACTATGAGATTCCGGCGTTCAAGGGACCGAAAGCGTTCACCGGAGGATGGGCTCTGAATTCCGCATACAGCTTCAAAGGTGGACAGCCGATTACGGTGTTCGCTTCGAACGACACCAGCGGCACAGGGCAATATGAGCAGAGGCCGAACGTAGTCAGCAATCCGCTGGCTGGCCTTTCACACAAGATCGTCAAGCCGAGCGACGGCAGCACTCCATATGTGCAGTGGCTGAACACCGACGCATACTCGCAGCCTTCGCCGGGAACATGGGGCAACGTTGCTCGAAACAACGTCTACGGACCCGGGTTCGCGGACTTCGATTTCTCGGTGTTCAAGAATACGAAGATCCACATCCACGATTTCCCCATCAACGCCCAGTTCCGCGCCGAGATGTACAACCTCTTTAACCGCGTAAACCTGGCCAGCCCATCCTGCAATCAGCTGTGCCTGGATTATTGGGACGGATCGAGCGGCTTTGCCGGAGCGTTCGGTACCACCAGCTCTACCATCGGATCGGGGAACTACTCGCCCGGTATCGGACCCGGGGAGCCGTTCAATACCCAGTTAGCGTTGAAGCTCATTTTTTAAAACAGCTCGTCCCGGTTGGACGTTAGGCCGGCCGCCTTTTCAGGGGGCCGGCATTTTTTTGTCCGTACGATGCGATCGTGTTGGCTTCACAACTCGTTCCACAAAATCATTCCAACCAGAGGAAGCTACGGGCTACCGGCCCGGGAGCTGGCAGCTAGAAGCTAGAACCAAACAACCGGCTACCCAGCACCAGCAGAACGATCCCCAACACAATCCGGTACACCGCAAACGGCGTAAATCCGCGCCGCCGCACCCATGCCAGAAACCACTCCACAATTCCAAGCGCTACGAGGAACGACACCGCAAACCCAATCGCCAGCACAATCCAGCGCTGGCTGTTCATGTCTACCTCGGCCATGGGCACCGCTCCAGCCGCCAGCGCCGTCTTGCCAGGATGAATTGATTTCAGAAGATCCCACGCCGTCGCCGCAATCATTGTTGGAATCGAAAGCAGGAAGCTGAACTCCAGCGCAGAAGGCCGGTCCATTCCGACGAGTTGTCCAGCGGCAATCGTCGCCATCGATCGCGACGTCCCCGGAAAAATGGCCGACAACGATTGGCAGACGCCGATCCAGATCGACTGGCCCAGCCCCATCTCCTCCACATGCGTGGTGGTCGGCTCATATTTCGATGACCGCGCATCGATCACCCACATCAAGATGCCGCCGATCAGCAGCGTCCACGCCATCACAGCGATGCTCTGCAGATGCTTCTCAGTCAACTTATGCAGCGGCAGAGCAATCACCGAGGTGCAAACAAATGCGATCAGCGTCAGCGAGATCGGATGATCCTTCCACGTCTTATCCCCGCTCTCTCCGCGGGGAAAGCTCTTGATGAACGCAACAATGCGCCCGAGATAAAGAAGAACGAGAGCAAGAATGGCCCCGGCCTGAATGACGATCGTGTACATCTTCCAGTACGCATCGTCCAGGGGAATGCGCATCGCGGCTTCCGCGATCCGCAGGTGCGCCGTCGAGCTTACCGGCAGAAACTCCGTCAGGCCTTCAACAATGCCCAGGAGAAGCGATTGAATATAGACGTTCAAGGAGCCTCCGCTCACTATCCTAACGGCGAATCGCCGAACCAGTATCAAACGATGGTCTATTGTTTATCGATGCCGTACACTGCGATACCCTGGTCGAGTTTGAAAACCAGCATTGCTGCCCTGGCGGTGTAGTCCGACTGAGGAAACTTGTCCTTCAAGCGCGCCACCAGATCGCGCGCATGTCCGTGCGCGGCCTCGCTTTTCTTATCGTTCTCCTCGCCCGCATACATGTCCTTCAGCACTGCCTGACGGTACACGGCCAGGTAAAGCGCTTGCGCCGTCCGCGGTCCGTCAGCGTGTTCGGTCGCAAACTTCTCGTAGATTTCCGACTCTTTATCGGGACACTTGGTCTGTCCCTGCCAGTCTCCGCACAGTTTGTTATCCAGCAGAGCGAATGCCGCGTAGTCGGCTTGCTTCGTGTGCGGAAAATCGCGAATGACGTGCTTCATCTGATCTTCGTCAATCTGCTGCCGCAAATAAGGCGCTTGCTCCTTTGCAGATGGCCGTGACGACGCATCGGCCTTCTGGATCTGCCAGGAAATATCCGCAGCCCGCCACGCTGCTTCAGCGGCAAGAGGCGAGTTGGGGAATATTTCAGCAAGCCGACGATAGATCAGGTGTGCCGTGCGCGCCGCATTCACCGGACCGCGCGGATCGTTCGCCAGCGCCTCCTCGTCTGCACCCGCTCCCATCAGCACCTGGTCCCCGCTCGGAGTGCTTTCGATCACTACGCCCTTGGACTGCATCCATCCCGAGATCGGAGGCGGCACATCACTGGTATCGAAAATTGGCTCATCGGCCGTGTGCTCCAGTTCCACATCTGTGTTCGCAAAAACTCTCAGCCAGTCGCCGCTCTTCTCTGCCACAACCAGTTCTCGCCCCGGCTGCACCCGATCGACCTTCTGCGCCTCGAGGCTCGCAGAAACATAAAGCCACGTCACCCGCAGCGCAGTGGCGCGAGGACCCGCCAGCGGCTTCTGCAACTGGTCTTTCTTCTTCTGGGCGCAGAGCGGAAGTACAAACACAACTGCTGCGATCGCCGCAAGCAGTCCGGCACTTCGGAAAGGAGTCTTCATCTCACACAAGATCATAGTTCAAAGGACGCTACGCCCCCGACTCGGTAAGCACCTCAGCCAGCAACGCCGGATCAACGTTGCCTCCGCTGACCACCGCCACGGCCCTCTTGAACTGAGGCAATTCCGTACGATGAAACAGCAGGGCCGCTGATGAAACAGCCCCGCTTGGCTCCGGAACAATCCGCGCCTGCCCAACAATGGCTCGCATCGCCGCCCGAATCTCCGCTTCTGTCACCGTGATAATTCCGTCCACGAATGCCCGGATATGCGCAAAGTTCCTCGCTCCCACGCTCTGCGTCCGCAGGCCATCCGCAATGGTTCGCGACGTCAGCTCTGCGGGCCAGGTCGCCAGGTTCCCGGTCCTGTAGCTCTCTGCCGCATCGGCAGCAAGCTCCGGTTCGACCCCAAATACCTTGGTGCGAGGGCTGATACGTTTCACGGCTGTGGCAATGCCGCTCAACAGGCCTCCACCTGAAACGGGCGCCAGTACCAGGTCGACTTCCGGGAGGGCTTCTATGATCTCCAACCCGCAAGTCGCCTGCCCTGCGATGATCTGTTCATCGTCGTATGGAGGGATTACGACATACCCGTGCTCTCGCACCAGTTCCTCTGCTTTAGCCAGCCGCTCGCTCGAGGCCACGCCCACATCCACCACCTCGGCACCGAGCGCGAGCGTCGCGGCGCGTTTGATCGCTGGAGCATTTGAGGGCATCACAATCACTGCCTTCGCGCCCACTTCGCGCGCGGCATACGCTACACCCTGCGCATGATTCCCGCTGGAGTATGTAATCACTCCTCGCGCAATCTCATCGGCCGAAAGCTGAAGAATCTTGTTCGCTGCGCCTCGCAGTTTGAAGCTCCCAATGGGCTGCAGGCTCTCCGCCTTGAGCCAGACCTGCCCCGGAACCCACGGAAAGTAAGCGCGCACAAGAGGCGTCCTGGTGGCTACGCCTGCGATGCGCTCCGCCGCGCTTCGAATCGCGGCGAGGGAGACCAGGGAATCCGTTGCAACGCTCACGGCGTACGCTTCTCCGGGATTGATAAGGCTGGAAGTGCCGGCGTGACCAGGACAAATGCCTCAACCAGGAGCAACGAGGTCGATAAGAGGCGCATGGTGGAATTGTACCTACTTGCTCAGATCTCCAGAATTACCGGAATAATCATCGGACGCCTGCCGGTGGTCTTCTGGATCAGGCGTTTGAGCTCGACGCGGACCTTCTCCTTTACCATGCCGTAGTCCGTCTTCTGCTCGCCGCTCAATCCATCCAGAGTCCTCATCACCACCTGTTGGGCTTCCTCGGTGATATCGGCGCCGCCAAAACCGCGCATGACGATCTCTGGCTCTCGCTCTACTTTGCCCATGCGCTTGTTGATAGCCAGCACCGCAAGCACGATGCCATCTTCGGAAAGGATGCGTCGGTCGCGGACCACCAAATCTTCGACAACGTCGATGGTGGACCCGGAATCGATCAGGACCCGTCCCGCAGTGACTTTGTCTTTTTTGCGTGCGTCCTGCGCATCCAGTTCCAGAACATCGCCGTCCTCGATCACGATGGCATGCTCCACCGCGCCCGTCTCCATGGCAAGCTGAGCATGACGTCGAAGGTTTCGATAATCCCCATGCACAGGAATGAAAAATTTTGGCCTGACCAGGTTGATCAGGAGCCGCAGCTCATCCTGCGATCCATGCCCGCTCACGTGAATCAATCCATGCGAGCCATCATCGAAGATGACATTGGCTTCCCGGCGACTGAGATGATCGATAACCCGGTAGATGCTTTTTTCATTGCCCGGAATAATCCGTGAGCTAAGCACCACCGTGTCGCCCGCCTCGATCCGTGCATGCTTGTGGGTGTCCACCGCAGCCCGGCTCAGCGCGCTCATTGGCTCGCCCTGTGTTCCGCTGATCAGGATCAGCAATTCATCCGGTGAGTAATCGCGCATTTGTCCGGGATTGATGATCAGGCCCGGCGGAGCCTCAATATATCCCAGGTCCTGCGCGATCTCCGTGCTCTCCATCATCGACCTGCCCAGCACAACCGCCTTTCGCCCATGCTTCCGCGCCAGCTCCAGCGCAATGCGAATGCGATAAATGGATGAGGAAAAGCAGCTGAAGAAGAGCTTCTTCTTCGTCTGCGAAAAAATCTCGTGAAGCCGCGGAATTACCGCCCGTTCGCTCGGTGTGTAACCCGACCGCTCAACGTTCGTTGAATCCTGCAAAAGGGCAAGTACCCCGCGCTTTCCATACTCCGCAAAAGTATGCAGATCGAAAGCCTTGTCATCCAGGGGCGACAGATCAATTTTGAAATCCCCGGTGTGAATGATGACGCCCACGGGCGTCTCCACCGCCAGGGCCACGCAGTCCACCAGCGAATGCGTCACCCGTATCGGCTCGACGGTGAATGGCCCGATCGAAAACTTCTCCTTGGGAGTGATCTCGATCAGTGTTGTTTCATCCAGCAGTTCATGTTCTTCCAGCTTGCCTTCCACATAGGCCAGCGTGAACTCGGTGGCATAAACCGGAACCTTCAGCTCGCTGAGAATCCAAGGCAGTCCACCGATGTGGTCCTCGTGTCCATGCGTCAGAATGATGCCGCGGACGTGCTCTTTGTTTTCGACCAGGTAGGTGATGTCAGGAACGACAATGTCAACGCCGAGCAGCTCGGTTTCAGGAAACATCAGGCCGGCGTCGATCACAATAATGTCGTCTTCCCAGCGAATCGCCAGGCAGTTCATTCCGAATTCGCCCAAGCCGCCGAGAGGGATAATCTTAAGTTTTTTGTTTTGCATCTTTCAGCTTTGATGCTAACACTCGCGTTTGTGCTCGATTTCGTCACCATCGCCTCCTGGGTTGTTCAAAAGCCCTTCGAAACACCGACCCTCGCATTCGCTCTTCTTGCCTTCCGCCGGGGAACAGGAACTATGCTTGTTGTCGCGGCTCCTCCTCCCAGCGCGCCGCAATCCTGTTCCCGGAGTGATCTATGAGACTCAATACCTATTTGAACTACGGCGGGAATTGCGCTGAAGCCTTTCGCTTCTACGCGGAGCACCTTGGAGCCCGGATCGGCATGATGATGAAACACGGCGACGTGCCCGATCCCAGCAAAGTCCCGGCTGAGATGAAAGAAGCCGTCCTGCACGCCCAGATCACCATCGGCGATAGCGTGATTATGGCCAGCGATGTCCCTACCGACCGCTTCAAGCCAATGCGTTCCGTCTATCTCGCCCTTAACGTCGAGAGCGACGCCGACGCCGAGCGCATCTTCAAAATCCTCGCTGAGGGCGGTGAAGTCTACATGCCCATGCAGGAAACCTTTTTCGCCTCGCGATATGCCCAGCTCCGCGACCGCTTCGGAACCTCGTGGATGATCATGCACGAACGTCCCATGGGTGAACGACCCTGAGCGGGTGACGATGCACCTCGCCATACTCCATTTCCGAAAGCTCCTATTCCTGTTGGTTTTACTCGTGCCTGCTTGCCTGGCAGTCGCGCAACAGCCAGCCCACCCCTTCGTTATCACCGCCTACGTCTTTGCCCGCGAAGCCGCGCTCACTCCCGGCCAGATAGACGCCTCCAGGCTCACTCGCATCAACTACGCCTTCTCCAACATCCAGAACGGCCGCATGGTGGCCGGGTCTCCCTCCGACGCGCAGAATTTCTCCCTCCTGCGATCGATGCGCAACACCAATCCGAATCTCACGATTCTGGTCTCCGTTGGCGGATGGCTCTGGTCCACCCACTTTTCTGATGTCGCGCTCACCCACCAAAGCCGAGCCGTCTTCGAAGACAGCGTCATGCAGTTCCTCACCCGCTACGATCTCGACGGCCTCGACATCGATTGGGAATACCCCGGAATGCCGGGCGCGGGACACCCCTTCCGCGCAGAAGACAAGCAGAACTTCACCGCGCTCTTGCGGGAACTCCGCCAGCGCTTCGACGCCTCGGCTCGCCGTGGCCGCCGCCTCTACCTCACCATCGCCATGGGCGCGTCTGATGAAGTGATTGCGAACTCTGAGATGCAGAAGGTGCAGCGCTACGTCGACACCGTAAATCTGATGACCTACGACTTCTACGAGCCTGGCTCTGAATCCATCACCGGCAACCACTCCCCGCTCTACGCCGACCCCGCCGACCCCAAAGCCGCCTCATCCGCCGACACGGTTCGCGCCTTCCAGAAAGTCGGCGTCCCTGCTGAAAAGATCCTCCTCGGCGTCCCCTTCTACGGCCACGAGTGGGGAGAAGTCAAAGACCAGAACCACGGCTTGTTTCAAGTTGGCAAGCCGATCCCGAAAGCCTACGCACCCTTCAACGTGATCGAAACCACCATGCTCGGCCACGGCTTCACCCGCTATTGGGACGAAGCAGCCAAGGTGCCCTACCTCTACAATCCCGAGCAACACATCTTCGTCTCATATGAGGATCCGGAATCGCTCAAATTGAAGTCTCAGTACGTCCGCTCCCAGAAACTGGGCGGCATCATGTTCTGGGAATATTTCGGCGACTCGAATGGCAAACTTCTCCAGACCATCAACACCGAACTCCGCAAACCGTGAAGCAGCGGCTACTCTGAAATTGGAAAGAGAATCTTGGACTTCTGGAGAGTCATGGGTGTTCATCGCCTAGGAACCGTGTTGTTGTTTGGTTCGATGTTGATTACTGCACTCGGCATCTCGGCAGTAGTCTTTCGGAGCGAAGATCGGGAGACAGTCGCCGTTACGGACATGGGTTTTTGTATGGGCCCAGCTGCTCTGGGAATCATTGAGCATCACAAGCTGGGCTTCCCAGATCCGCAGTTTGGGTGGTGGACGTATGCAGGAAGGATGCCGGTAATTCCCGTTGCAGCAGCCCTCGTTTCGGTGATCTCACGCCGATTCTGGGTGTATTTCTTTTTGAAGAACTTGATCTGCTGGAGTTGTTGGGTCATCGGGATTCTGCGTTTGCGTAGACAATATGGCATCCCTGACAAATTGGTCTTGCTGACAGCTGCGGTCGTCATCCTTGTGCCATACAACGGCAACATAGCTAGCCACCCAGAAATCGAAGAGGGCTATTTGGTGGCGATGCTGGGCCTGCTTTATGCACTACTTCTTACCGCTCGCGAAACGGTCGATTTCGTCGAAATCAGCGCGCTCGTTGCGCTGGTATATCTCACGAAGAGTTCTATGGCACTTATTTGCGTTGTGACAGTTATGTGGGTCGCAGCTGTGCAAGTGAGAAAAAGCATCGTCCGCGCTATGCTCCCCGCTGTAGGCCTGGGGTTAGCCGTTCTAGCCTGGGGCGCGTACATATTCGCCATGACCGGCGTGTTTGCGATAGGAGCGAATGAGTCCTCATGGAATGGCTGGAACTATTACAAGGGCAACAATGCATATGCCCTTGCAATGTATCCACGCATACCGCTCGACAGGCTGGATGACAATTACCTGTTAACACCTCCCGGCCCCATGCACAATGAATGGCAATTGAGCCACGCGCAATTTGCGGCTGGCCGTGACTTTGCCCGTTCTCATCGCGCAACCGTCCTGAGAATGGGTTTGCGAAAGCTATTTGTGATCTGCTGTGATCTCGGAGAGTCGCCCGAGCGTGTTGAGGGGCACACGCGGCCCCTCGTGGCTGGCAGCAATGTAGTGAACCATCTTGTAATGGCGTGCTCCATCATACTGATGGGAATACGAGCATGGAAAAAGAGGTGGGGCAGAGCGGAGACTCTGGCGTTCATATTGATCGCAGCATACTTTCCTCCGTATTTAGCGAGCTGGGTGTATATGCGACATATGGTGCCGATGTACAGTCTGATGTCGATTGTGCTTGCCGTTATGCTGACGAAATCAGGATGGGTTGAAAGCCATTTTTACCGGGTTGCTGAATGGAGTGCCAAATGACGTCACTCCGCGCGAAGCTGAGTAACGAGATTGAGTTTCAGCTCGAGAAAGAGAGGGTCGCCATTGAGTACCAGAGCAGAGTCTCGACTTAGGGCCGGCGGTTTGGCTTAGCGGGTAGCCTTTCGCTCCCAGGTTTGGCGCATCCATAGACTCAATCAGTTGATCCCTCATCCTCACTCCCCCGGAAACCTCACTCCGAGAGCCCTCCGAGCCTCCTCCAGCAGTCGCGCCATCCCAATCGAGGCCGCATGCGAAATCACCGGGCTTTCGTTTCGCCCGTCGCGAAGCAGCGCGCAGAAA
>Ga0157374_10005690_pt1 | contig 10509 bp, 8 predicted proteins | sample M25metaG_FD_115308 | JGI IMG/M metagenome (GOLD analysis project Ga0157374, IMG submission 115308) | Miscanthus rhizosphere microbial communities from Kellogg Biological Station, Michigan, USA - M2-5 metaG | ecosystem: Host-associated > Plants > Roots > Rhizosphere > Soil | place: USA: Michigan... | reverse complement strand
GGGTGCGAGCTACAACGGGGTGTTCGGCGACGACGAGCACGCCGAGGCCGGCTACTGGCTGGGGCGCGCGTATGCGGCGAAGCAGCAGATGGATCAAGCGGTCGCGCAGTGGAGCGAGACCGCGCGCACCTACCCCGCCGCGTACTACGCGCTGCAGTCGCTCAACCGGCTGCGCGAGAACGCGCCGAAGCAGTACGACGCGGTCGTCGCCGACATCGCGAAGGATCCGCCCGATTACGATCCGAAGGCGGCGCCGTTCAACTTCAAGGACCGGCCGGAGTTCCACACGCCGGGCTTCGCGCGCGCGCTCGACCTCTTGCGCCTCGGCCTCGGCGAGCCGGCCGAGCACGAGATGAAGAAGCTCGGCCTCGCGGCCGGCAACGACAAGAAGCAGACGACCGACCCCGACGATCTCGACAAGCTATGGGCGACCGCGTGGCTGTATGACAAGGCCGGCCGCTACGCCGACTCGGTGTGGGTCACGCGCTGGCACGCGATCGACTACCGCAAGGCGTGGCCGGTCGGCGCGAATCGCGCGCGCTGGAAGATCGCCTACCCGCTCGCGTTCCAGGAGATCCTGGCGCGTCACGCCAAGCTCAACCACGTGCCGTTCGCGATGCAGATCGGCATCACCCGCGAGGAGAGCGGCTTCGATCCGCTCGACGAGAGTTACGCGAACGCGGTCGGCCTCACGCAGATGATCCCGCCGACCGCGAAGGACTTCTCCAAGGGCACGGGCATCGATCCGACGCGCGAGAACCTCCGCGATCCCGAGAAGAACGTGACGATCGGCTCGCGCTTCCTCGGCTCGCTGTTCAAGGACTGGCACGACTACGTGCTGCTCGTCCCGACCTCGTACAACGCGGGCCCTGCGGGCGTGCGCCGCATGCTGCGCGTCCGTGGCACCTGGGATTGCGACGAGTTCGTCGAGGGCATCGTCGACGACCAGGCGCGCGACTACACCAAGCGCGTGCTCGGCGCGTTCTTCACGTACAGCTGGCTGTACGAGCAGAAGGTCCCCGAGGTCCCGATCAAGATCCCGGCCGACCTCGTGCCGGCGGCGAAGTGATCGCGCCGTCTTACTTCGGGGGCATGCGCAGCGCGCCGTCGAGCCGGATCGTCTCGCCGTTGAGATAGCCGTTCTCGACGATCGCGGCGACCATCGCGCCGTACTCCGCCGGCGAGCCGAGCCGCTTGGGGAACACGACGTCCGTCGAGAGCGCCGCGCGCTTGTCCTCGGGGAGCGCGCCGAGCATCGGGGTGTCGAAGATCCCGGGCGCGATCGTGATGACGCGGATGCCGGCGGGCGCGAGATCGCGGGCCGCGGGCAGCGTCATGCCGACCACGCCCGCCTTCGATGCGGCGTACGCGATCTGGCCGATCTGCCCGTCGTAGGCCGCCACGCTCGCGGTGTTGACGATCACGCCGCGCTCGCCGTCGACCGCCTCGGTCTTGCTGATCGCGGACGCCGCGAGCCGCAGCACGTTGAACGTGCCGACGAGGTTGACGCCGATCACCGTCTTGAACAGATCGAGGTCGTGCGGCTTGCCGGTCTTGTCGAGCGTGCGACTCGCCCAGCCGACGCCGGCACACGACACCGCCACGCGCAGCGATCCGAGCTTGCCGGCCTCGGCGATCGCAGCCTCGACCTGTGCCGCGTCGGTGACGTCGGCCTTCGCGAACGTGCCGTTGATCTCCTTCGCGAGCTCCGCGCCGCGCGCTTCATCGCGATCGACGACGACCACCTTCGCTCCGCCCTGCGCGAGCCGGCGCGCGGTCGCCGCGCCGAGACCCGAGGCACCACCGGTGACGAGTGCAACACAGCCTTGCAGCTTCATGCGCGCATCCTACACAGTTCGGCGGCGCCGGCGCGTCGCGAAGCCCATGCACAGCGCTGCGAGCACGAACGCGCCGCCAGGAACCCTACCGCCGGCGCTACAGCAGCCGCCGGCATTGCCGGTCTCGCCGGCCGTGCCGCCATCGGGAACAGGCGCGGCAGCGTCGGCAGGCGCGGCATCGACGCCTGCGTCATCCGGACCAGCGCCTGACTCGACGACGAGCGTGTAGGTCGTGTTCGTCGCGCAGTCGCTGGGCTCGGTCGCGCTGACCGCGAACGTCGTGCTGCCCACCGCATCGGGCGTGCCGGTGAGCGTGCCGCCGGAGAGCAGCGCTATCCAGCTCGGCAGGCCCATCGCGGTGAAGTTGTAGCTGCCGGCGCCGCCACTTGCGGTGAGCTGCTGCGTGTAGGGCTGCCCGAGGGTCGCGGCGGGCAGCGTCGCCGGCGCGAGCGTGATCGACGGACACGCGGGCTGCACGGTGTACGTCTGCGAGCCGGTACAGCCCTTGCTGTCGGTCGCGGTGATCGTGAACGTCGCGTTCGCGATGCTGTCGGGCGTCCCGCTCAGGGTGCCGTCGGCGGCGAGCGTGACGTTATCGGGCAGCGCGCCCGCGGTCACCGCGAACGTGTAGCCGGCGATGCCGCCACTCGCGGTGATCGTCTGCGAGACCGGCACGTCGACGTTGATCGCGAGCGACGCCGGCGCGACCGCGATCACCGGGCACGCCTTCACGCACGCGCTGAATGCAGATGTGCTGAAGTTGTTCGAGCTCAGGATGCTCGAGCCCATCGCGGTGGCCGTGATCGCATCACCCTCGGCGACCGTCGCGTTCAGCGTCGTGGCGATCGTCCCCATCGAGGAGGCGTCGGTCATCACATTCGCCAGCCCGATGAATGTCTTGCCCTCGCCGGCGCCCGACGGATCGCACGACGGGTTGTCGAAGAGCTCGACCGTGAAGCCGGTGTTCGCGGTGCTGGTCATCGATCCCGCGATCGCCAGCGTCGCGCCGTTGATCGTGGCGCTCGTGAGCACCGCGACATCAGGGTACAGCGAGCCTTCGAGGCCGGCGTCGCCGTTATCGTGGATGCTGTTCCGGGTGATCAGGTTCGCTCGTCCCGAGCCGACGCCGTAGACGCCCTGGACGTTGCCGGTGATCGTGTTCTGGTTGATCGTGTTGACGGACGAGACAAGCTCGATAGCTCGCTGGTTGCCCACGAGGTTGACGAACTCCACGACGTTGCTGTCGGTCTGCAGCGAGATGCCGGCGATCTGCGCATCGCCGATCGCGCCTTCATGGATGATGGCGGTGCCACCTCGCACCTCGATCCCGTAATCCACCGGCAGCGGCATGCCGAAGGCGTCCGCGCCGATCGTGTTGTTCTGGATGTCCACGGTCATGGCCGACGTGATCAGGATCCCGTCCTGGCTCTCCGCGATCACGTTGTTGAAGATATTCACGGCCTCGCCGCCGTTCACGTACACGCCGGCGGTGTGATTCGCGACAGGCGTCGCACCGTCCGCGCCGATTCCGATCTTGTTCTCCGTGATCCCGAGGCCTTCCACGCCGGTCTCCACGTCGATGCCATAGGCGGTGTTGCCGCCGATCACGTTGCGATAGATCGAGGCACTCGGAACTTCCACCGCGCTGAGCGGACGGATCCACACCCCGGTCTGGTTGCGCGCGACGACGACACCCGTCGTGTCGGTCCCGAAGTAGTTGTCCGAGATCGTGCAGTTGTGCGCTCCGATCTGGAGCGCGGCGAGCAGGGTGTGTCCGATCGCGAGCCCTCTCACGACGCTGTTCGTGCTGCCGGGTGCGAGCGTGAGCGCGGTGCCGATCGCGTTGGCTCCGTCGAGCATCACGAGCGGTGCGCCGGCGTAGCTGGTCTGCGTCGTCGCGTCGATCGTCACGCTGTCCGTCACTGCCGGCAACGGCGACGCGAGCGTGATGGTGTACGGCGCGGTGCCGGTGATCGCGAACGAGATCGTGTCGGCGCCCTGCGCTGCGTTCGCCTGTGTGATCGCGTCGCGCAGCGAGCCGGGGCCGCTATCTGCCGTGCTCGTGACCGTGAAGGGCGCTGCGCCGGCGACCGCGGGGATCAGGAGGACGACAACAGCGAGGCGAACCACCCGCCAAGTATCCTACAGATCGTCGCAGATCGCGCCGAGCGATCCGTAGATGCCGAGCTCGCGATAGATCAGGTACCGGTTCTCCAGCGGCTCGAGGCGCGTGAGCTCGGTCTTCTTGCCGCCCTTGATCCAGGTCGCCTTGCCGTCGCTCCCGGCGACGAGCTTGAGCTGGCCGGCCTTCGTCGCGAAGATCTCGCCCGCGGAGTCGGTCGCGACGTTCGTCATCGGGATCTCCTTCATCGCGCCCTTGGGGCCGACGAAGACGCGATAGCCGTTGCCGCCCAGCTCCTCGCGGAGCTCGTCGACGAAGTAGTAGACGCCGTCGTCGTCGCGCAGCAGGACGTGGCTCTGGCGCGTCCACAGCGGCGGAAGGAACGTCGCGCGCTTCAGGAACGTGGCGGCCTCGTCCGCGGTGAGCTGCGTCAGCTTGCGCTTGCCGTCGTCCTTGTTGCGGCACTGCACGAGCTGGCCCTTCGGGTCGAGCTGGAGCAGCGCGGCCTGCATGCCCTTCGCGCGCGGCGACCACACGTACCACTCGAAGTGGCGATCGCTCTGCTGGCTCCCGCCGATGATGCGCTGCTGGTACATCGCCTTGCCGTCGCCGTAGAACACCCACGCCTCGGCGTCGTCGTAGCTCATCGCGTCGGGACGCGGCGACACGTAGTAGTTGCCGACGTCGTCCTTGAACACGTCGAGCTTGTCGAGCGCGGGCTTGATGTCGATCGCCTTCGCCTTGTCGTTGACGTGGCGCTTGTCGGGCGGCGGCGCGGCGACGTGGTCGGGCTTCGGCGCGGGCGCGGCCGATGCGAGCGCCGACGCGAGCGCCGGTGCGAGCAGCAGCGCGATTACAAGTCGTCGCATATCGTGCCCATGAAGCCGTAGATGCCGAGCTCCTTGAAGATCACCGGCGAGTCGTTATCGGTGTCGAGCACGACCAGCTCGGTCTTCTTCTCGCCCTTGATCCACGTGCCGGATTTGGGATGGCCGTCGGTGAGCACGAGCCGCAGATCGCCGGTCTTCGTCGCGAACACTTCACCTGCGCTATCGCTCGCGGTGTCGGCGAGCGGCAGCTGCTTCATCGCGCCCTTCTTGCCGACGAACACGCGGAATCCCTTGCCGCCGTACTGCTTGCGCACGACGTCGATGTAGTAGTAGGTCGCGCTGTCGTCGCGGAAGAACGCGTGCGGCGCGCGCGTCAGCGCGGTCGTCATGAACTGCGACTTGTCGAGGATCGTCTTCGCCTTGTCGCCGGTGACGAGGGTCAGCCCGGTCTTGTTCTCGCCGCCGCAGAACTTGTCGAACGTGCCGTCCTCGTGGCGCATGATCGAGCCCGGCTGGAAGTTCGGGACGCGCGGCGCCCATACGTCGACCGACCAGCCGTCGCCGTTCGCGCTGCGGCCGCTGACGACCTGCTCGTACAGGGTCTTGCCGGTGCCGAAAAACATGCGCGCGTCGTCACCGGGCTTGACGACGTACGTGCCGCCCGCGGCGTCGGCGAGCACGATCAGCTTGTCGCGGATCGGCTTGATGTCGACGGCCGTCGGCTTCGGCTCCGCGGCGGCCACGAGCGGCATCACGAGGAGCGCGGCCACCCACCAACCTGATGCACGCATCGATGTCTCATTATACGCTCCGGCGGATGGCAAATTCACCGGCACGGTCGGGGATCGATGTGGGGTCGGTGATCGCCGATACCTACACGATCGAGGCCCTGATCGGGCGCGGTGGGATGGGCGCGGTGTTCCTCGCGAGCCACAAGCGCCTGCCCGGCAAGAAGGTCGCGATCAAGGTCCTGCACGCGGAGCTCTCCGGCCAGGAGGTCCTGCACCGGTTCGAGCGCGAGGCGCAGATCGCATCCAAGCTCGGCCATCCGAACATCGTCGGCGTCACCGACTACAACGTGATGCCCGACGGCACGCCGTACCTCGTGCTCGAGTATCTCGAGGGCGAGTCGCTCGCGCAGCAGCTGCGCAACGGACCGCTCCCGCTCGAGCACGTGATGTCGATCGTGCGCCAGGTCGGCTCGGCGCTCGCAGCCGCGCATCGCGAGGGCATCGTCCATCGCGATCTCAAGCCGCAGAACATCTTCATGGTGCCGAGCGAGGTCGAGAATCGCGTGGTCGAGGTCGCCAAGGTCCTCGACTTCGGCATCTCCAAGATCCGCGGCTCGCAGACCGTGAAGACGCAGGAAGCCGCGCTGCTCGGCACGCCGCAGTACATGGCGCCCGAACAGGCGACCGGCCAGCACGACAAGGTCGACGGCCGCACCGACATCTTCGCGCTCGGCGCGATCGTGCACGAGATGATGAGCGGCCAGCCCGCGTTCTCGGGCGCGAACATCCCGGAGGTCGTGTTCAAGGTCGTCTACGAGCAGCCGGCGGACCTCGCCGCTCTCGCGCCGGCCACGCCGCCCGCGGTGCTCGCCGCGGTGAAGCGCGCGATGGAGAAGAAGGCCGAGGATCGATTCCAGACCGTGGCGGAGCTCGTCGAGGCGATCACCGGCCAGCCGCTCGCGATCGTGCCGAAGATGAGCTCGATCCCGCCGCCCGATGCAGCCGCCCCGCGCTCGCGCAACAGCGGCAAGGAAGCGTTCGACGCGACGGTGGGCTCGGGCGATCACTCGCAGGCGGCCGCGCAGGTCGCGCCGAGTCGCGGCAACGCCCCGGCTGGCAGCGACGCGACCGTCGCATCGGCGGACGGCAGCGCGCAGGTCGCACCGGTCGCGCCGGTTCGCGGCAGCGCACCGACCGTCGACTCGGGCAACGCGGTCGTCCCGAACATTGCGCCGCCCGCGCCTGCCGCTGCCGCGCGGCGTCCACGCGCACTCCTGTGGATCGTCGCAGGCGTGATCGTCGCCGGTGGCGCGGCTGCGTTCGTGATGACGCGCGGCGATAATAAGCAGCCGACCGTCGCGAAGGCGCCGCCTCCGGAGCGCGAGGTACTGACGCCCGAACCGGTTCCGGTCGAGGCTCCGAAGCCGCCGCCCGACATGGTGCGGCCGGAGATCAACGTGGCGCCCGCGACCGGCCCGCAGAATCCCGCCGAGACGAAGAAGCCCGCTGACGTGAAGACACCCGTCGAGACGAAGAAGCCCGTCGATACCCAGAAGTCGGGTGACACGAAGAAGCCGGCCGACGGGAAGCCTGCCGACGGGAAGCCCGTCGATACAAAGAACGCCGCGGACGTGAAGGAAGCCGAGGAGCCCGCTGCCGCCGGCGAGGACGAGACCGCCGCTGCGAAGCTGCGCGACGCGCAGGCCGCGCTCCAGGCCGAGGACTACGCGAAGGCCGAGCAGCTCGCGAACGCCGTGATCAACGGCGAGCACTCAGGCCCGGGCCAGAAGGCGCGCGCGCACGTGATCCACGGGATCGTGGCGTGCGTCGCGCACAACGCGCTCGGCGACGCGAACGCCGATGCCCGCGCGCTCGCCGGGACGCCGAAGCTTCAGAAGCGACTGATGGATCGCTGCGCGACCGTCAACATCCACCTCGAGCCGTAACGACTCGAGGCTAGTGCAGCAGCACGAGCACGCGGCGCTCGCCGAGCGGGCCCGCGACCGTCAGATCCACGTAGTGCTTCGGCGCGAGGTCGACCCTGGCGAGCAGCGCGCCCGCCTCGAGGTCGCCCGCCACACGCGCATCGTCGATCGCGATCACGTGCTCGCCCGGCGCCAGCCGCAGGAGCGTTGCGAGCTCGCCCGGCGCGATGAGCGGCGCGACATCGACGATCGTGGGTCGCGGGCCTTCCCAGGCCGAGACGTTCGCCGGGTATGCGGGGAGCGAGCGCACGGCAACCTCGCAGCGCGGCCGCGCCGCGAGCAGCAGGCAGCACGCGCCGAGCAGCCCGACGACGATGGAGCGGAACAGGAGCATGCCGCCCTGACTTGCAACGCCGTTGCCAGATCGCCCCTCGCGCTTCCGCGTATCTAGCCGCGCGACTCAGCGGCCGCGCTGCCGTTTTGGCATCACTTCTTGATCTGTTGCGACAGGTAGTTCTGCTCGCCCACCTGGCGGATCAGCTCGAGCTGGGTCTCGATCCAGTCCGTGTGCTCTTCCTCGGAGACGAGGATGCGTTCGAACAGGTCCTTGCTCGCGTTGTCGCCCGCCTCGCGAGACGCGGCGACGCCCTGGTTGAGAAACGCGATCGCGCTGTACTCGAGCTGGAGGTCGCTCTCGAGCTGCTCGCGCACGGTCTCGCCGACGCGCAGCTTGTTGAGCTTCTGGAGGTTCGGCACGCCTTCGAGGAACAGGATGCGGCTGATCACCATGTCCGCATGCTTCATCTCGTCGATCGATTCCTCGCGGATCTTGTGCGCGAGGCGCTCGTAGCCCCAGTTCTCACACATCTTCGCGTGCACGAAGTACTGGTTGATCGCGGTGAGCTCGTTCGTGAGCAAGTCGTTGAGGAGGCTCAGGACCTGGTCGTTTCCCTTCATGCGAGCCCGACCTTACGCTACAAGCGCAGGATGCGCAGGCTCCTCGTCGGGTTGTTGCTGGTGGTCGGCTGTCACAAGGCGTCGCAATCGGGCTCATCGCCGAAGGAGGCCGATGCGCTGTGGGCGCTCGCTCCCGAGGGCACTCAGGTCGGCATCGTGGTGACGCCGCGCGCGCTCGCGATGCTCGAGCACGGCTGGCAGGACGTCCATGCGTTCGTCGCGAAGGCTCCCGACCTCGCACCGTTCGCGAAGATCATCGACCAGCAGCTCCAGGAGCTCACCGGCGCGCCTGACTTCAAGCTCGCCGATTTCGGCCTGACCACCGACAAGGGCGGCGCGGTGTTCGTGATCGGCCCGGACCAGGTCGTGATGGTCGTGCCGCTCGCGGATCGCGACAAGTTCCTCGCGAAGGCGCACGGCACCAAGGGCACCGACTCCGACAAGCTCGACCACGCCACGTGCAAGATGGTCCAGGGCGTGTACACGTGCGCGAGCACCGACGATCTGTTCGGCAAGCTCGGCAAGGCCAAGCTGCGTGACAAGCTCGATGCGCGCGGTGACATCGAGGTGGTTGCCGAGCGCGTCCCCGGCATGCCGATGAAGTCGGCCGCGGGCGTCGTGCAGCTCGAGCGCGGCACCGCCATCGTGCGCGCAACGCTCGCCGGCCTGCCCGCCACGGCAACCGCGCAGCTCGGCGCGCCGATCAAGCCGGTCGTCGATCGCGATCACGCGGCCGGCTTCGGCGTGGTGAACCTCGGCGCGCTCCTGTCGCAGATGCCCGACGTGCCGATCGGCGCCGGCGTGTCGACCGCACAGCTCGCGCAGTCGATCGCCGGTCCGCTCACGCTGTCCGTGCCCGCGGGCGAGCTCGGCTTCGACATCCGCATCGCGCTCACCGACCCGGCGCCCGCGCAGACGCTCATCGCGCACTGCGCCGAGCTGGTGCCCGCGGTGGCGAGCCCGACGTTCAAGGACGGCACGTGCCACGTCCAGATCCCGCAGATCAACATCGGCCTCGATGCGTGGCTCGACGGCAAGACGCTGCGCCTCGGCATCAAGAACCCGCCGCCCGCGAAGGCTGTCGCCCTCACCCGCTTCGGCTCCGAGCTCGCCGAAGGCAGCTGGAGCTTCGCGTTCTGGGGCCGCGGCAGCATGCTCGCGGTGCCGGCGCTGCCGTGCCCGGCGGACGGCGGGCCGGATCCGCAGGTCATGCTCGGTCGGCGGACGTGCACGCTGCTCGACGAGATGGGGATCGGGGTGCGCGCCGACGGCGACCAGATCAAGGTCGTCGGCATCCTGCGGACCGCGTGGTCGAATCCCGACGACGTCGTCGCCAAGCTCGCAGCGCTGAACCCGCTCGACGTGATCGCCGGCAAGGGCCCGGCATTCGCGAAGACGCTGCCCGGCGACTCGCCGCTGGCACACGATGTCGAGGCCGGTTACGCGGGCCTGCTGCTGCCGGTCGCGCTCGTCGGCATGGCATCGGCGGTCGCGATCCCCGCGTTCGTCGACTACACGCACCGGTCGCAGACGCAGATCGCCGCGCCGCCGCCGCCGACCGAGTAACGACGTGCGAAATTGCCGCAGCGCAGGGGCGCCTCACCACGAGCAAGGCTCCGCGCCGCTGAACATCCTCGATCTTCCAGCTGAGGTCTTGCTAGTCTGGGCGCCCGCGCGCTGACCAGAGTACCGATGCAAGGAAAGCCGTCTCGAAGGATCGCCGCGCTCGACGGCATCCGTGCGCTCTGCATTCTCATCGTGCTGTTCGCGCACGCCACGGGCACCGGTATCCCGACGACGCGGCTATCGACGGTCGCCGGCGATCTCGGCGTTCGCGGCTTCTTCGTCCTCTCGGGCTTGCTGATCACCGGGCTGCTCCTCCGCGACGCCGAGCGCCCCATCGGGCAAGCACTGCGCGACTTCTACGTGCGGCGCGCGCTCCGCATCTTCCCCGCGTTCTACGTCTTCCTCATCGGCGTGTTCGTGCTCTCGCTGCTCGGCCTGGTCGTGTGGAATGGCCACGATGCGCTGTTCGCCGCGACCTACACGATGAACTTCCACGGCAGCCGCGTGTGGTCGGTCGGCCATCTGTGGTCGCTGGCGGTC
>Ga0157374_10005687_pt1 | contig 10511 bp, 11 predicted proteins | sample M25metaG_FD_115308 | JGI IMG/M metagenome (GOLD analysis project Ga0157374, IMG submission 115308) | Miscanthus rhizosphere microbial communities from Kellogg Biological Station, Michigan, USA - M2-5 metaG | ecosystem: Host-associated > Plants > Roots > Rhizosphere > Soil | place: USA: Michigan... | reverse complement strand
TTCTATTCCGTTGGGTACTGGTACCAGACGGAACCTCATGCAGGCTTTCCGAAATTGCCTGCGGCGCAGGACAGGATTCCGAAGATGTTTGACCCGGGAGGCGCGGCCGCACCGGCGCCAATGCCGAAAGACTAATATTCTTATTCTGCGGCGATCGGCGCTTCAACCAATTGTCTGTGCGAAGGCTTTGGTGGGGCAGGAGGGCCCCCTATCGAGAGAGCCCCTCTGTCGACAGTCGACTCAATTGGCGGAAAATCCAAGATCTTTGCCCATTGCGCGGAATTCCTTCTGATAGGATTTCAATTCGCGCTGGGTAGCACGTGCCTGATCTGCAACATCTTTGGAGTGAAGAGTGGAATCGGTTAGCTCGCGCTCCATTTCCTTCACCAAGTTTTGCAGGCGATCTTGGCCCTGCATCAAATTAGCATTCCGTATTTGGACTGCACTCTGCTGTTCCTGCGTCAATCCCTTGTACAACTTCTCGTGTTGCAGCTTCACATCTCCGAGCGACTCCTGGAGTTCCTTGTGATAACGCGTAATCAGATCAGAATTAAACGGGTTGGTAGTTGCTGAATCGACCAGTGTATGCGCTTTATCGCGCGCCTGCGAAACTAGTTGAGAGCAACTCTGGAACTGATCGCGCGGAGGCAAGGCAGTTTGCGCCGCAGTAGTCTGCGACGTCTGAACAAGAGATGGTTCCACTGCCGGAGTCTGAGGCTGTATCTGCGGGCTTGCACCGGCTCCGTTTCCATTCATCGCCAAAGTGATTCCGGGCGCAAGTGCCAAAATAGCTAAGGGTATTAAGTGATTCAACTTCATAGCGGTACCTCTCCTGAATGCTTCAAAATGCAGGCCAGAGATCTAGCCTGTCGCTGCTTTGACTCGCATGCTTTGAAAAGGAAACGTGAGCGCGATCACCATTGAGATATTTATTCCAGGTGAGCGATCGAATGAATACTGAAGTTTTCACTTGACTAATTTCCGGACCCGTTCAATACTGAAGTTGTTACTTCAGTATTCCCGAGGAGGAATTCACATGGAACAGCCAAAAGTCGTACACAGCACTTTCACTCTCGAACGCAAATTCCCGAAGCCCCCGGAGGTCGTTTTCTCAGCATTCTCTGACCCGGTCAAGCTGCGGCGGTGGTTTGCTGAAAGCCCTTTGAACGGTATCGAGAAGTTCAAAGCAGATTTCAAAGTTGGTGGCGAGCAGTTCCTGAGCTATCGGATGACCGCAGGTCCGGTTGCTGGAATGCTTATTGAGAATCAATCGCATTATCACGCAATCGTGCCAAACGAACGCATCGTTGAGGCCGCAACAATGTCGATCGAGGGCAGATGTATCTCCTGCTCGCAAGTGACATTTGAATTGATACCGACTCCAGAGGGTACTGATCTGATTTGTACGCATCAAGGGGTGTTTTTCGAGGGATCGGGTGGCCCGGAACTGAGGGAGCAGGGATGGCGGACGTTGATGGACAAACTTGCCGCAGAGTTGGCGAGCTGAAATGAGCGAATCCAAGCCGGCGAAGCGCGAGGCACATTCGAAAACGTCGAAACCTGGGACTTCGAAAAGCCTCGCGCCAGCAACGCAGACAGAGAGCGATCGCCTGTTTCACGCGCTGGGCGATCCCACGCGCCGCGCCATGCTCGACCGGCTGGTGGATGGGCCGCTCTCTGTTTCAGCCTTGGCTGCTCCTCTGGGCATTACGCTGACCGCCGTTGCTCAGCACCTGCAGATTCTGGAAGAATGCGCACTGGTTCGCACCGAAAAGGCGGGACGGGTGCGCACTTGCCGCATCGAAATGGCGGGATTCGACAGTCTGGAAAAATGGATTGTCGAGCATAGGACCATCTGGGCGCAGCGACTTGATCGGCTAGGCGCGCTGCTGGTGGAACTCGACGAGGATTCGAATTGAGTAGAGATCAGGCTGTCGCGGCGAGTGCATGAATTTCGACGTCTACGTCCTCGTTCACGGACTCAACGTCAAACTTGAGCATCGCTTCAATCACGTCCGCAGCGCTGTAGTTGTCCCGGCCCGGAACAAGATACTGGACGATGGAGTTCAAGTCGTCTCCCACGGTGACAAGCGGAGGCTCGACGCTCTTGTCTTTGCGAATTTGCTGATGGCCGATGTTGGCCATTAGCGCGTTGCACAGGCACTTGCGCCCGACCGTATCTTCGACCTTGCCGCCCTTGGCAACGTAATTGTCGACTGGTTCTGCTGCGCAGCGATAGCCAAGTTTGCCGTCGCCAGTCGAGTATGCCTCGCGCAGATACCCCAGATCGCAGACTCGCTTGCGCTCCTGATAGATAGGCAGCGAAGATGAAGTGCCTTCGAGTTGGGCTACCTTGAATGGAAAACCTGTGGGCGATGCCAGCGGATCGGTGAAAACAACACCCGTTCCAGCAACGGCTTGGCCAAGAAGCGACTTCTTCAGATCGGAGCGCATGCCGGACTCATTGCTGAACGCAAACGCGGTGCCCATTTGTACGCCCGCAGCACCCATGTCGAGAGCTTCACGCAGCTTTTCCGCATTGCCATATCCGCCGGCGAGCCAGAAAGGAACGCCAAGTTCTCGCAGTGCTGCAATATCCACCTGATCGCGCTCGCCGTAAATAGGTTCACCCGCGGCGTTTAATTGCAGTTTGCCGCGCGGCGGAGCATTGTGTCCTCCTGCCGTTGGTCCTTCAATCACGAATCCGTCAACCCGGCCAGTTGCGCGGCGCAGCATCGTATTGGCCAAAGTATTGGACGATATGATGGCGAGGAATCTTGGCCGATGCAGAACCGGCAGCGGACCTTCAACAAAGTCCGCAGGGTCAAAGTGCATCAGGGTATCTTCGCCCGGCAGGGCGCCAGTTACGTTCAGCTTGTATTCGGAGGCATGGTGCGCCGCAAACGCGTCAAGCACACCCGGGATGTGCAGCGGAATGCCCGCGCCCATCAGCACGTATCCGACGCCAGCAAGCATCGCTCCATAAATCGAAGCCAGATGCGGCATCTGCACTTTCTCAAGAAAATTGATTCCGACGGGATTCTTGTGACCTTCCTTGGCCAGGAAAACCTCAACAAAGTTACTCACCATGCAAAGCTCTACGAGCTTGCGCGGACTGTTGCGTTGGTGCATGGGCAGGTTGGGATAGGAGGCCTCTGCGGCTTTGCCGCCGGGCGCAAAGTACTCAGCCCAGATGCGCCGCGCCATATCTGGAAATGGAAATGCGTCCAATCCCCGGCGCATATCTCCGCCCGGATCGCCGTCGGCAAGACGGCGGACAAACAGGGCATCGAGGGCGGTTCCTGACACTACGCCGAGCTGACCAAGTTTTGAGACAGCTTGAGCCAGGCGCCAGTTAGAAACCCCCACTCCCATGCCACCTTGAATAATCTTTGGAAACTGGACCATTATGAATGAATTGTTTCACAAAATAGGAAAAATCCACAGGGAATCCAAAAAGATTCAACGCCCCTGAACGCCAAAGTAATCGAATTTGAACGATTTGGAGCTCTTTTTTAGATTTTTTCCCGCAGAAAACTGATTACCTGTTCGGATTGGACAACGCCTACCATCCGGTTTTGAGCGTCCACAACGGGGAGAGCGTGCAGGTTGTATTTGTCAAAAAGCTCAGCCACCTCATCCTGATGCATGTCTGCCGGGCACGAGAGAACTCGAGGCTCCGTTAGCACGCTCAATCGAGTCTCCGGCTGCGCCATCACCAGCCGCGCAAGTGTAATGGAACCGTGCAGAACACGCCTGTCATCGAGCAGGTAGATCTCCGTGACGGTTTCGGTGTCGCCGTCGAATGTACGCAGAGATTGCACGGCCTGCGCTACTGTCGAGTTCATACCAAGGTAGACAAAATCAGTAGTCATGCATCCGGCAGCAGAATGCTCGTCGAACTCGAGTAACTCTTCAACTTCCTGCCGTTCTTCCGGCTCCATCTCTTCCAGGATGGCGTCGGATTGATCCTCTGGCAGTTCCGCCAGCAAGTCGGCTGCAGCACCGGGGTCCATCTCTTCGACGATGTCTGCAATCTTTTCTTCGTCGAGCTTTTCAAGCAGCGACTTCTGAAGCTTTGGATCGACCTCTTCCAGTGTCTCGGCGGCAGCTTCTTCATCGAGCAAGCCGAACACCGCTTCTCGCTCAGCGGGCGCCAGATCTTCAAGAATGTCGGCCAGTTCCGAAGGATGGATGTCGGCCAGCCGTTCGTGCTCGATGCGCAACTTGACGCGCCGCGCCGGATCGACCTCGATCACATCGACAAAATGCCAGGGAATACCGTGCGCAGCAAATTTGCGGGAGATCGATTCCAGTGTGGCGCGCGGCAGGATTCCTTTGAATACGCGGCGGAAAGCTCCCCTCAGACCTACTTCCACTTCGGCTACTCGCAGCAGGTGTGCGGCGCCTCTTCCCAGCCATTCCAGATCCACATCATTAACGCGGACCACTTTGCGCCCATGTATATCGATGATCTGCCGGTCGATCAAGTCCTGCTGCAGAAACAGGTAATTGCCCCCGTCGTTGAGCGGAGTCAGATCGCCGGCGGATCGCAGCTCAAGGATTCCCGCAGGAGTTTCCATCACTTCCTGCGCGGGAACAAGAAACAGGCCATTGCGGTTTTTCAGTACCAGGCCGACAACTTTACCTGCTTCCGGACCGGTGGCCACCGCAATGTCCTTGATGCGACCGCGCAATTGGCCCTGCGCATCGGTAACGGGTGTTCCGAGCAGCGCGGTCAGACTTACGCGGGCTGTGGCGAGTGTTTGCATTATGAGAATTCGTTCTCTTTGGAAGTGTAGCGCCGGCAGCTCTGTTTGCGCGTCTGTGCGCGTCACCCTTGACATAAATCGATGCCAAACGTAAAACTTCCAGCAAGGCAGGCATGGCAAACTGTTCAGAAACCAAGCCGGTCCATCGAGAATGGGAGAAAGAACCCGGTGAACTCACCCCTGCCAGCCCGGCGGAGTTTCGAATTGAGCTCCACGATGGAAAGCGTCAGCGAAATTGAAGCAGCGGCAGAGAAACTGGCCGAAGAAGCAGGCCTGGATGAAGATGAGCGCTTTCATGTAACGATGGCGGTGCGCGAAGCAGCTGTGAATGCCGTGCTTCACGGCAACGAATACGATCCTTGCAGAAAGATTGCGGTCGGACTCGAAAACACGGGTAAATCGCTCGTGTTCACGATTGCAGACCAGGGGAATGGTTTTGTTCCAGAAGATGTGCCCGATCCGCTGGCGCCCGAGAACCTGATGCGCGGAACGGGCCGCGGTATCTTCCTTATCCGCCAACTGATGGATGAGGTACACTTTCGTCAATTACATCCGGGCACGGAATTGACACTTGTAAAGCATCTGACGCCGGACAACAAGACTTAAGCGACTAATCGAGGCGCGCAAAATGTACGTTTGAATTTCAACAGGGCAGCACTTTGACGGTGCTATAACCTAATCAAAACAAGGAGGAAATTCCGTGGCACTTACTATTGCTTCCCGTGAGGTGGACGGCGTCACCGTTCTGGATCTTAGCGGGCGGATCACTTTGGGTGAAGGCAGTGTGCAACTTCGCGATGCGATTCGCGACCTGATCAGCAAAGGACAAACGAAGATTCTGCTGAACCTTGGCGATGTCAACTACATCGATAGCTCGGGTCTCGGTGAGCTGGTAAGCGCATACACCACGTCCAAGAACCAGGGCGCCTCGCTAAAACTGCTCAAGCTGACCAAGAAGGTTCACGACCTGCTGCAGCTGACCAAGCTGTACACCGTCTTCGACATTAGCGACGACGAAGCCAGCGCAATCGCTTCATTCAAGTAAATTCCGGCAGAACTAACCTGCCTCGGAATTTCCTGCAGATACTGAAAGGCCACCCCGGTTCTCGGGATGGCCTTTCTTGCTTGCATCGGCTTTTAGAACTTGACCGACGGTACCTGCTGCGCCGCTGGACTGGCGTTAAAATATGCGTTGTTGGTCTTGAATCCCGCCATTCCCGCCCAGATGCTGTTTGGGAACTGCAACACAAACGTGTTGTAGTCCTGCAGCGAGTCGTTGTAGCGTTTGCGCGCTACGCTGATGCGGTTTTCAGTTCCCGCCAGTTCGTCCTGCAGGCGCATGAACTGATCGCTCGAGCGCAATTGCGGATAGTTTTCCGTCAACAGCAACAACCGTCCCAGTGCCGAATCCAATTGCCCGTTAGCCGCGATCGTCGCCTGCGGATTGCCGCGTGCGTTCAGCATGCCGGCGCGCGCATTGGCGATGTCACCGAATACAGTGCTCTCTTCCTTGGTGAATCCTTTTACGGTTTCAACAAGGTTGGGGATAAGATCGGCGCGCCGCTGAAGTTGAACATCTACTTCAGACCATTGGGATTTCACAACCTGATCTTTGGCGACCATCTGGTTCTTGGCGCTTACATAGCTGCCAAACACCATCAGGACCACGATAAGCAAAACGCCTAAGACCGCCAGGGTAATGCCAAGTGCCTTGCTCATTTTGTCCTTTTCTCCTCTGGCCTGTTATTAAACAGGACCACTACGGTACGAATGAAAAAACTGCTACCAACTTCCTCCGGCTCCGCCGCCGCCAAAACCGCCGCCGCCGAAGCCGCCAAAACCACCGCCTCCGCCTCCACCACCACCGCCGCCAAAGCTTCCGCCCCCAAATCCGCCACCGCCCCACCGGCGGTCAGATCCACCACCGAGAATGCTTGAAAGCAGACCATAGCCCAGCAGCATTCGGAAAATCGATCCTCCACCCGCAAACAGAAAGATCAGAAGGAAGAAGATCAGGCCGATCGGCAATCCGCCTCGATGCCCGCGCTGCCGCGGTTCCGCCTGGGGAGCAGGTTGATTCTCGAGCGATACGCCGGCATCGGTAGCAATCACCTGTGCCAGCCGCCCAACGGCCAGTGTTATGGCTGAGTCGTAATCCGCTGCGCGCAGGTAGGGAATCATGGCACGCCCAATGTCGCCGACCTTGGCATCGTTCAGAATGCCTTCAAGCCCATAGCCAACGTCGATGCGGTACTTGTGATCATCCACGGCGAGCAAGACCAGCGCGCCCTTGTCCGATCCCTTTTTGCCCATCTTCCACTTGTCTTCAAGCCGGTTGGCATAGTCGGCCGCGTCGTCACCGTTCAAATTGCGGATCGTGACAATGGCAATCTGCGAGTTGGCGGCAGAGTGGTCGAGCTGGCTGCAGATCGAGTCAAGCTGCGCAATCGTCTCAGCCGAGAGCACATGTGCATAGTCGCTGACATAATCCGTGGGTTTGGGAAGGCTGTCTACGCTTTCCGCGTAGGATGCCAAGGAGAAAAACGGGAGAAGAGCTGCCAAAAGCAGCCAGAAAACCTTCGATTGCGAACGGCGCAAGCCTGTCATTGCTTCCTTATTGTACGCGGAGCGTGTTCTGAAAGTTCCCGCTTCATTGCCAGAGGGTTACGGCAGTTCCGCGCGGCGGAAGCGAGTAGACGGCTGCTGTCCCGCTATCAGCAGGCAACTCGCCCCAAAGCTTCTGGCCGTGGAGGCCGGCCGGATGCTGGACCTTGCATTTGACGGGAGAGTCGCCGCCGTTGGTGAGCACGCTTATGCTCACTTCGCCGTTCTTGAGGATGCGCATGACGCAGCCCGGTTGTGGGCTGGGGAACCGGAACGGTTCAGCATTCAGTGTTTTGGAGAGGGTGGTCTGAAGATAAGCCGCCAAGGGCTCGGTGCCGCGAAGCCATGCTCCCAAATCGACAGGAGAGGGAATCCAGATTACGCTGCCGCCGTTCGCACCTTTGCGGATGGTTGCAGTAATCTCGCCATCTCGCTCGCCAGCGATTTCTGCGGAATGATTGTCAATGCTTCCGATCCAGAGATGAGATGGAAGCGACACGTCCGGCCTGTTCAATTTGAGATCCACGTCGGGACCAATGAAGTGAACTTCCTTGAGATCGGCGCCGGTCACGCGCGACAAGGGGAAGCCGGCGAGTGGCCACGCTCGCGCATGCGGGTCATAAAAGCCAGTGAGCCCGGTGATCAGCAGCGTGTTGCCGTTGTCGACGAATGCTTCAAGATTGCGGACCTGATTTTCAGTCATCGCTCGCGCGTCAGGCACGATTGCGAGCCGCGGCTGGGAAGTCTTGGCACGCCAATCATAGTCGTCGAATTGCTTCAGCCGCGGCGGAACTCCAATTTGTGAGAGCGCCTGGTACATGCCGAGCGCGGCAAGCAGATGGGCGTTGCTGCTGCGGCCGGGGAAATCGGCATCTTTGAACTGCTCCTCAAGCGCCATCGTCTCAAGGCTCAGAATGACGGTTATCGGAGGCTGCTCCGTCTGCGCCTTGCTGAAGAAATCGCCATGTGCCTCAATGATGCGAGCGATTTCAGAGGCGGTCGTGAGGCGCTTTGTTGGGCGCTGCTGGAAATCGAGCATCGACCATTCTGCGGCCTCGGTGCCCTTGAGTCTTGCATTCAAGAGCCAGAAGATTACTCGGTCCGCGCCCGAGCCAATGCTGGTCCATACCCATTGCGCAATGTCATCGGACGTGGGATCCATTGGCTTGCTTGCGCTGTAGATGTTGTTGCCGCCCTGCAGTTCGGTTACCCAATGGGGCTTGGGCTCGACAGCTCCGGCAACCAGATCGTTGATGTATGAGACGCCAAGTGCGTACTGGTCGCGATTGAGAACGCCGAAGTGCCAGCCAGGATGGATAGAGCAACCGAGGCTCGAAAGAAAGGGACGCCACGACGCTAGATCGTCTGAAAGGCCCGCGCTGTTACTAATCAATGCGTGTGGGTTGACGTGAATCCCGTGCTTCGGTTCAGGATCATGCAGACGAACCTGCTGTTCAAGCCAATGCAACTGTTCTGTCTGATAAGTACGCCAGAAAGTGATCCAATCGATTTGGCGATTTTTGCTGGCGAACTCGCCAGTGCTTGTCGATGGAGTTGCTTCGGCAAAGTTCGTGAACGAAGTACCCCAACTGCGGTTCAATGCGCCAATGTCCAAGTATTGTTTCTCGAGCCACGGTCGAAATTCCGCAACAGCGAGCGGGTATTCCGCAGGCGCGATGCCCGGCTCGTTAACCAGCAGCCAGGTATCAAGGGCAGGGCTGCTCTTGTAACGATTGACTACCTTCTCAATGTAGACGGTCGTCGCTGCGCGTGCCGCTTCTGTGGGTGGATAACCGTTGCCCTGGTTTCCGTTGCCATGAAGAAACGGGGGTGGGCCGCCGGGCGTAAGTGTAGCCACGATTCGGACGTGATACTTCTCGGCAGCGCGGAAGACGCGATCATAGAGCGTGTAATCCCATGTACCCGGACCTGTCTCAAGATCGGCCCACATCATAAATATGCGCGCAACCGGCATATGTTGTTCCGCCAATTCGCGGAACCATCCTTCAACCTGCTCCTGCGTTTGACCCGGCTCAATCCAGATTTCTGAGCCAAGTAGCGGAACATTTGCGGGCTCTTGCGCCGGAAGCATGGAAGCTGAAAGAAATGCAAAGAGACACAACAGGCGGAAGTTCATGACCGCTCTCTTTCCTGCAAAACTATTGCGACAATGGCTATCCCATTGCGGCAAGTACAGCATCGGCAAACTGGCTGGTGCCGGCAGTCCCGCCCACATCACGCGTCAGCACTTTACCCTCCGAGTAGACCTTCTCGAGGGCGTTCTGCACCTTGTCTGCCGCGGCAAACTCATCAAGATGTTTCAACATGAGAACTGCCGACTGCAGAAGTGCTGTCGGGTTGGCAACATCCTTGCCCGCAATGTCTGGCGCTGAGCCATGCACCGCTTCAAAAATTGCGCACTCTACGCCCAGATTTGCACCCGGCACAAGTCCGAGTCCGCCGACAAGCCCAGCAGCTAGATCGCTCATGATGTCGCCATAGAGATTTTCAAGCAGCAACGTGTCGTACTGGAACGGATTCATCACCATCTGCATGCAGGTGTTGTCGATCAGGTGCTCGCCGTAGATGACGTCGGGATACTCTTCAGCAACTTTGCGAGCGCAGCGCAGGAAGAGTCCATCCGACATCTTCATGATGTTCGCTTTGTGAATTGAATGGATCTTTTTGCGGCCATGTTTGCGCGCATATTCAAAAGCAAATCTTGCAATGCGCGTTGAGCCCTTCTCGCTGATCACCTTGATGCTCTCAACAACCCCGGGAACAACTTCGTGCTCCAGGCCGACGTACTCACCTTCAGTGTTTTCGCGCACGATGATGAGGTCAACGCCAGGCCAGTGGGTAGGCAGGCCGGGAAGATTCTTGATTGGCCGGAAATTCGCGAACAGATCGAATTTCTTACGCAGCGTGACATTGATGCTTTTGAAGCCGCCGCCAATCGGAGTAGTCACTGGGCCTTTGAGCGCAACGCGATTGCGTTCGATCGACTCGTAGAGCGCCGCGGGAATGTACTCGCCATGAATCTCAAATGCCTCGGCCCCGGCTGCGTACCGCTCCCAATCAAACTTTGCGCCGCTTGCTTCAAGGATGCGAACGACTGCCTGCGTGACTTCAGGG
>Ga0157374_10005686_pt1 | contig 10513 bp, 7 predicted proteins | sample M25metaG_FD_115308 | JGI IMG/M metagenome (GOLD analysis project Ga0157374, IMG submission 115308) | Miscanthus rhizosphere microbial communities from Kellogg Biological Station, Michigan, USA - M2-5 metaG | ecosystem: Host-associated > Plants > Roots > Rhizosphere > Soil | place: USA: Michigan... | reverse complement strand
TTTTTTTTTTTTCCCTTCCCCTCTTTCCTTCCCTTTTTTCCCCCCTTTTTCTCTCTCCTTTTTCTTTCCCTATTCCCCCAACCCTCCTTTTTTTTCCTTTTCTTTTTTTTTTTTTTTGTGAATCCGCAAATGAGCAAATATGGGTTTTCTTATTTCCATTTCTCAGAGGCATATTGTAAATCAACAGATATGCAACATTCTCCACAATATATTTCCGTAATACCTTTTTGGCTTGTTGTAGTATCTATTTCGATGATTTGTCTTTGTATTGGTCAACGGCTTACTAATAAGAACCAAATCGCATGGAAAAGTAATAGACAAACAAGACACAAAAAACAGAGTCTAAAATGTAATGCAGCTTATATTGGTACTGGTTCAATAAATTACAAACGAAAATTTAATTATACAATTTCAACCTTTAGCTTTTGGTTTAATAGTCCCCAATGTGTTGGGTTGACTGCTTCATCAACTTTTGGGTTTTTTTTGTAATCGTATTTCTTTGTTAATTTCCCATCAGGATGACGTCCCATTCCTTCATGCCTTTGATGGTAAATGCTACATGAATCACGGAATCTATGTCCCTCCCAATTTTTATGTATATACCACATTCTAGAATAATATTCACTATCTAATGCAAAATTGTAATTCGTTTCTAAAAAACCCTTTGTAAAATGGAAATTATCACACTCCTGAATGAGTAGATCGCCTAAATTTGGCCAATCTGGTACAAAATTTGACTTTTTAGTATTTTCTCCATAAAAGTCTTTTAGTAATTGTGCATTTCATTCCGGTCCCTTTGTGTCTTGTTCTAGTTTTCCAATTGCTGTTTCTTTTCTGTCGCTCCCGTAATAATGATTATGAACAAGCGACTTTTTAATAAAAGTATGGGCGGAAAATGGAAATTGGTCGTCTTGGTTAACAATAATTAGCCATTTTCCTTTTGCTCGTCTGGCTCCGACATTCTTTGCACGATATTCGAACATTTTTACATTCATTGGATTTTCTATTTTTGCATGAATCCCATTAGACACGGATATGAATATAATTGGTATGGTAGTGTTTGTAAAATTAAGTTGTGTTCTCAAATTCGGCTCTGTTTGTAATGTGTTCCATTCAACAATGATAATTTCAGTTTTATCAGAACTATAATTAGCATCCAGTATATTCATAACAGCATTTTTTAACCTTTCTGTCATTGATCCCCCATAATTGTCATTCCTGGATACTATAATGAAACTGGTATCAAGAATATTAGGACATTCTGTAAATCCAGATTCTAATCCAAGGTCAATTTTTTCCTCTTCTTCCTCTTCTTCCTCTTGTTCTGGTGATGCTAAAAATGTATAGTTTAGACTAGTCAATGTTTGTAACCAAAATTGAATCATGTAAACGTCTTCACTTTCAATGTAATCCCTTTCAAATGCTTCAATCCAAAGTTCTTCAATAATTGTTTCCATCTTTATACCACTTTTAACTTTTAACTTACTCTCTTTAACAAATGTTAATATAAATTCAACAAAAGCCGGGGTCTTTTCGTAAAGTGGTAGTTCACTTTCAAAATCAGCCAGATAATTATGTGCATTTCTATATTGGACCACCTGTGGTTCAGTAAAAACAACTTGTAAATTGTATAACTTTAAAATAGCCTGTCCAAGATAGGACCTCCAAATGTCGCTAACTCTTCCGTGAACACTAACAGGCAAGTAAAGCATCCAAAAACTAGAACTGAGGAATTTCGTAGCTTGGGCATTAAATGGGGAAACGGAATTTTTTGGTATTAATAGATTCATTTTTTTTGAAGAGAAATAAATTGGAAGAGTTCTAGTAAGTCTATACACAGCATCTACATCTGGATCGTGATTTGCTATGCTTTGAAACACTACTACGTTTTTTGAATGCACCAACTTTGACTTGAGTTGTTTTTTAGTAAAGGAACTAATTTGACTGTATGCCATTCCTCTTGGCCATATTGGTGGAAAATCTGTGTAATTTTCTTGTACGTAATATGGATATGGATTAAATGTGTAAAAGGAAGTGTCATTTTGTTCTTCTGGTAAATCTATTGTATAATAAGCGTTGATATAATCAAGTTTATAAGCGTTATCAAAAGCTTCGGAATTTAAAAGCATATTATCGTCATCAAAATCCCAAATTTCATTAGCTCCGTTAGCAATCGCAAAGAGGTATCCCAAGTTTTTACGTCCAAAGTGATTCCACTTTAACCCTTTAATGAAAGGATTAATCTTTTCATAAAACTGTTTCTGTATAGAAGCATTTAGAAAATGAATTCTATTTGAGCTTTCAAAAAATGTGTTTGGAGGTGGTCCCTTTTCATCTCCAACTATTACTATACACCAATTTTTAAGAGCTGCTTGTATTTCAAGGGCTTTTCCTGGTGGAAATATTGTAGTAACTACAGACCATTTACTGCAATTCGTAATATTTTTATTGTGTAATGCAAAACTATCCCACCCTATTTTTTCATTCCATTTCTTTCTATCACTTTTAGGAAACAATCTCACCTTGTTTCCTTTAAAAAGAACCCCACTGGTTGCTGTTGCATTTGAATTCAACAATTGATCAATTTGCTGATATTTAAAATCATTAACAATCTGAAAAGTAATGATTATAACCTAAATTTAAACAAACTTTTCTATTAGTTGCACCCAAAAATAGTGTAATCGAAAAAGCGAGAAGAAATATCCACATGCACAAGAGTATTGCTTTTGCGATAGGCATTTCTTTTAATTACAAAAAAAAAATGAGGTTTTTATAATATAAGAATTAAAACAATGCACATCCCCCAAATTCTTAACATTGTATACATTTATTATTAATTAAAATTATCTGTTAATTGATTCATGCTTCTCTGTACAGTGAAACTGAATTTCTTTATTACTACACATGCAGCAACCATACACATTGCCATATCGTCAGGTTTACCTCCAATTTTACCAGTATAAAAAGTTTTCGTTGACCCATCTTTCGCTGTAACGACCTGCTCCTTCCATGCAGATAATTGATTAAGAATTTCCTCCTTAACGCTAACAATTGCAAGTGGTAGTATTACTTCTCTAGCACGACTAGATTGATCACTTACAGCCTTTTCATAGAAATTGTCAGCGACTCCAAGAGTTGTCCTCAGTTTTGTTAAATATTTTTCCAAGTTGAGACCAGAAGGTGAAGTAAAGAAATTCTTATGAAAACGTACTTGCCCTTTCAATAGCAAGTTTTTGAGAGATTGTGTACCAATCCTCTTAAGTCTGTTATCCGTTTTAAAACCAGGTTTTTCACCATCTTCCTTAACTATTATATATTCATCACTTGCTAAATTATTTTCGAGATGATCCGCTATGTGGGAACTTTCTAAAGCAAGATTACTCTCCGGCATTATTATGAATTGGGTACGGGATAGACCAGGAATTTTTCTTACATTGTCGAGATGTTCCAATAAAACGCTCTTTTGAGTATGTAGCTCACGTTGTTCGCAATTTTCGGCTCCGACAATCTGTTAAAAAAAATTAAAAAAATAAATAGATTCACACTAATGGAAAATCACAATAATTAACATTTTAATTCATTCTGTTAGACATAAAATTAGAACAATGTCAATACTTGATTATATTGTGTTCATTGTGAGTCCAAAATGTGACTCTAAGAACAAAAGTCCGCAATGTAACCATTCCGTAAAGGAATGCGATAATATCTGTATCACATCTATCCCAAAAGACAATATAGGATCACTACTCAATGATCCTATTAACACAAAATCTACATATATGTGGAATAAATTGGCAATGTTCGTGTCATTTCTGGATTACATAATAGAGATGTCAGATCCTGTACAAAGACAAGGAGACACTCAATATCAAAGTTTTAGGGATGACCTACTTTTAATATCCATTAATAATGAAACTTGGACTATTCATAACTTGTTAAAAGTTCTGCGTCATCTGATTTATTTATGTTCTACATGCGAACCAAAAGATATCCCGAAACATACCACTGAACATTCACCCGACAGTCAAATTCAGAATAATAATAAGAATAAGAAAAACTTATCATGTCATCCTTTAGATCAAAAATTCTCAGCGATTGATGAATTCTTCTGTGAAAATAACAGAGAGAACTGGGTTCAAAATTTTAAAAGAAACGATGATGGGAATATTAGACCAATATTATCTACAATACTACAGAATGTAAAAACCATGAAAGACATAAGGTTCTCACTCTTTTTTTTGATATTACTCTACATAACCGTCAATAAAAACTGTAAAAGAGCAATACTTAAGAAAAATACTTGGTGTGAACAAAACAATATTAAGGATTGTAGCGAGGATCGCGCCACTACTTTTATTGGAAATCTTGAATGTATCATGGAAATGTACTTAGGTATAGATTATGACACACTTGTATGGGAAAGATACAATATCACTGAGATTAACAATACAAAAGATATCGTACAAGAGAGATTCTTAGATCCAGCAAAGACCCTAAGGTTATACAAAAAGAATAATATCATTAAAGTTATAGTCTCAAAGATTAATGCTAAGGGACCCCACTCACCCGAGCTTGACATAAATTCAATTAACGAACGTGCATTCGATTGTTACTATAAAAATATTATTAAAACTGACGAACATTTTGTCTTCTTTGTATCAGAATGTTGGAAAAGGAAGTGTTCTGTTGAAGTAATAGTAAATGAATACTTAAATGTTATTTCTGATATAACAGAATTGACATCTGAATCTAATCACAAAGAAAGGAATTACTCATTTTATGTTACAGAAATGGGTATTGGTTACAAAGAAACTATCGAAAAACAGCTCGACAATACAGAAGTCACAACACCTTATATTTCTCAACATGAAATAGACTATATTGGAAACATAACAATATCATGGATTTAACTACCGTAAAACACTATTATAAATATACCTAAATAAAATAAAGTAAAAGTACATACCACTAAATGTGTCTTTTTGTATGGATCTGTAGGTTCTACGATTGTCACCAAAATAAATGACATTATCGCATAACAAGATGATTTCCCTCCTGCAGCTGGATCTATAACCACAAACGTTTCTTTAATCTCTTTACCATCTTGAGAATATTGATGTCTTTTGTCATTCAGTAAGTTAATTGACTCAATATCAAATGCGTCCCTTACACTGTTATCGACGAACTCGTTCCTGATTTCCCTTTGATAAACACTCTGGTTTCTGTTGAGTAATTTAACCATAAGTGCCCTTTCTTTATCGAAATATCTAGGCATGAACACGTCATGAGGACAGTCTTTAATTCCATGTACGCGACATCTAGGGCATATCGTTTGATAAACTTTTGATGAGTACATTAATTCCTGTGTTTCTGGGTTTCTAAGATTTAACATCAGGTTGATAATACTGTCGTTCTTTACTATTTGCGAAGTAATGTATATTATTGCGCTTCCAGAAATTAGAGATATAGGCCAGACAACAGTTTCAGAGACAGTAATATCCATCGCGGCATATTCTTCACATATAATTAGGGAAGGTCTTCTTCCAATACCCCTGAGTCTCTAGAAAGATAAGCACTATATAATGAATAATAATAATAGTAGTAGTAGAACAATAATGGTGTTTAATAGTAAAGGTGGTAAATCTAATTAGTGAGAAATGTGATTATTCATGATTTGTTGAGCGGGAAGATCTGAACACAATCTTTTTTTTTTTTTTTGTGGAAATTTTTAACCTTAATTTTAAAAAAAATTAAATATAGATAAATTCAAATCTGATAAGAACCCCCAACTCTTCGAACACCATCACAAAGACATGCACTCAACTGAAATTTCATTCGGTGCTACCTCACTACCACAAGAAACTATTAATCTCATAATAGAAAAAGCTTTAGGTTTAACGAAAAGCCCCAAAACATTCCTTGAATGTTTCTTTTCGGATTATAATGACCCAACGAAGTGTCTTTTACCTCAATATGCAAAATCAGAGGTTGAAAATCCTGGTAATTTTAACGACATATACTTTAAAGAGACATACACACTTAACGGCTTTCACTATATTCAAAGAACCAACCTTGGACCTTTCGTAAAAACAAGAGTGATAGATCAAATATCTACAAAATTGAGTGATAAAAGCGGAATTGTGTTTTTAAAGACCATCATAAGATCTAAAGTGTCTGAAATACTTAAATTTAGTGCAATAAACAAGCACTTTAGGCAGTATATATTTCAGATTGACTACATTTGGAGAACTCTTGCAAAAAAGATACTGCTTTTCGACACAGATTACCACAAACTAAGATACACAAATGCTTTTAACCCTCTGTTGTTTATTAAATCAACTACAGAAATAGTCAATTATGTGATGAGATTCTATTATATGCCTAACCTTAATACAAAAAACTGTTTTTTGATAAATAATGGAATCAAGTACCCGTTATTTACTATTTACATGTTCAGAAATATCTTAGATAACTTGTACACAGGGTCTTTTTTTCAAAAGGATCAAAGAGTAACTGTTATGTTCAACATAATGAACGACAAAGAAAATTTTGGAATTATGGAGATATTTCAAGATATATGTGATAATGTTATAGAGGATAAGTATGAACTCAAAAAATTCATTGAATCTGTACATATAGTACCCACATTCGAGGCATTGGAAAACTCTATCTCATACATACATCAACTAACAGAGAGGGCAATCAAGCATGAGGCTTACAAAAAAACTTGTATGAATGTTCATCAAACGGAACAAATTGAAAGTTCTTGTAGTATTACTAATCTACGAACTACCTGTTACGCAATTCTTCCAAATATTAAGAAACACATTTCGGTGAGTCTGGAAATAGACACAGAAGTTCTTTTGGAGTTATTACAACAACTGAATTTTGGATACACACAACTAAAAGATTTATACCCACATATTCATAGAAATTACATGTTAGATCTCCCATTATTGAATATAGACAACGATTTACCTTGTCCGCCTAGTATACACACAGAAACACCTCAAACAAAACACACTAATTCCGTCAATAAAACAACTTCCAAGAAGCGTAAAGAACATCCTAGTCTTTCACAATCAACCTCAAAGAAAATGAGACACTAACAAATAATCTATGTAAAATTGTATATATTTAAGTAAAGGCATTTTTTTTTAAAAATTGTATTTATCAGTAATAATCAGAGTAAGGGTCAATAAAGATATATTAATTAGGACATTGTAAATCCGAATTATGAAGCTTACATTACGCCCTTTTTTAGTAGACGTAATTACAGGACTTTCTAATTTTCAATATTACATTGCTTTGTGGATAACCGAATCTAACTCAGTTCAATCTGGAAATCGTGATAATGATCTACACGCTATCATTCAAACAAATTCTCCTAATTTTATAAATGGTCATGTCTCGGACATTAAACATACAGTAACTGCTATCAATTGGATTCACACTGACACTTCTACGTCAAAGAAAATTAAAAGCTCTGTCTCTGTGATTGAGGATCCACTAATCATTGACGTACATTATAGAAATAGTTTAAACAAAGACAATGCTACAATTTTACAGGATTTATCTGATCAAGATATTAAGTTATGTTACATACTCTACAAAAAGACAATGAAATTATCACTAGAACAATCACTTTCACAAAATTGCAACGAGTCACAATCTAATAGCTCAAAAATTTGTTCTGGATCCATTAACATTGCTTCAATGTTTTACTACTTGCTTAATACAGATACAAATGATAGAGTTTCTATGTTTTCATTTCCGTTAACGGATTATACACAACGAGTACAATTTTCGCAACATTCGAATAGTTCTTACAACAAAATGAGTTCAAATAGTTCAAGTCATTCTTCCAAATTATGTGAACCAACTATAGGTTACATGACACTTCTAGTGAGTAACGAAAACAAAAATCAGCAAACACAGCTCAATCATTTTGTTTATCGTCATTTTTGCAGCATATTCAAGGATGAAAATTATGGTTTTAATAAATCATACTACCCAGAGAAGATCAAAATTTTAGTAGATAAAGAATTACAAACCAATCGTCATACAAATACAAAGACACTTTTACAAAAGTTGTTTTATGATTCACTTGAAGTAATAGTTACACAATTAAATAGGGTTGATTCCAATGTGACCTTTTTAACCAGTTTTGTAGGCATGATGAACGATGTAATTACACATGACAGTGGTACAATTTCGTCACTAAATTCTTTGCTTAACAAACACCCATCCAACGAAACGGACATGAACGTCTCTTCCATGGAAAGTAAAGAGGACACACTATTACAATGCTTTAGTAAACTCTCTGAGACAAGTATAATTAGATGGTATAAACTCAAAAAGGCTACAGAAAAATACGTCGAGGCTGTAAAAACAGTATTTGATTTTAATGGGTCAGGAAAAATGAAGTATTTCGGAAGGGATCTTGATGTACATAATTCTGATTATGTCACATTTAAACCTGATGTACCAAGCCTTAAGAACCTTAAGAGATTTTACTGGATTATAGATGATACTAAGGTTCCATATCCTCACTATACAAAATTATGTTTACCTGAAATACATATCCCAATTACAGGAAATAATAATGTCCCATTTGATTACGGACGGAAATACCATCAAACTAAACTCAAAGTTGATATCAACGACTGTACAGAAACACTATTTATAAAATTACTTGACTTAGCGTGCTTAAGATATGGACTCAAGGATAGACATCAATTTTCATCAACAATAGAAGAAGCATTTTGTGTAGAGTTTAACACTGATCATAATAGTCTATTAAATAATACGTTTACTTTTTGGTGTACATACAACGGAAAATTTAACACAAAACTAGAAAATTATTTGAAAGGAAACACCAAAGAGAATTACGACCTTATGACTTTGATATCTATTATGGGTGATTTTATTTCTTCAATAGCTTGTTCAACGGAATATAAAACAGACTCAAGGATGATTAAAATGAAAACCTATTCAAATAATGGACATTTATTATCAGAAACATTAGTTAATCATGACACAGATAGTTTAGACTTTGATGTTTTGGCTGGATTAAACGTGGAATGTGATTGCGATGAAGGGGGCTTGTTCTCCGACTACATATACTCAGTGTTATGTTTAGGTAGACATAGAAATGACAAAAGTTGCTATCACCCTTGGAACGATAAAGGGCTTCAAGCATTAACGTTTCTGGCTATACAGTACATTGATTACTGCGTGTTCGGAAATGTTGACGGTGACAAACCAGAAATAAATAATCAACACGACAAAAGTAAAGATGATAATAGTGGGATTGATACAAGTCCTGATTATCTTTATAACAAATATGACATGAAAGGTACATGCGAAATGATGGGGCATACTTTTGTCGTAATGGTTCCCTTTTGTGATGTTGCTAATACGTATACGTCAAACAAAAATAAATATACAAATAAAGCCCTTGAACTTAACATGTTAGAAATCGTAGAGGGGATCAATATCTATCAGAACTCTGTTAGGAACTATATCATTGATACAAATATATCTGAGTTAAATAACTACATCATAAAATTAGGGAATATCCTCCCAAGAATAATAATAGAGGGTACTGCAAAACAGGATTGTCTTCAAATGTACACAAATGAGTACTATGGAACAAATAATTCTTATGCTGATTCTATTACTGAACGGTGTATTCTAGTTGATAAATTACTTAGTACAGAAAATAGAATGAACGAAAATAACGTGAAGGATCAAGATTATACATCAGCGTTGTTGAAATCAATGACACAATGTGGATATCAGAAGAAATCGTATGAACATGATGAAACAACGAAAAGAGAAAGTAAATATAGAAAAAGGGCTGTGGATTTCTATAGACGAATATCACAATCAACGAGCCAAATGATTAGGTCAATAATGAAAAGGAGATATGGAAATAACTCAAAAGAGTCATTTAGGTGGGATAATTTGATTTGTGTGAACATTGACAAAATGAGTTGGGGAGTACCTGTGACACATATACTGTCCAAAACGGATAAAAATGATACACTATTTATACCACAATCTGATTTGTTATTTAATACATACACTGTAACCAAACTCACTACCGGACTTAACGTAGACTTATTTAGTGAATCATTTTTAAGTTGGGCTGTTCCAAGAGCAAACTTTGAACATTTACAAATTGATCAAAATGAACTATATAATCTATCGAACGAAACAAGTAGTATGAAACAAATAACACAAAAGGCAGAAACTACTGTTTTTTTTTCTACCAGATTAATAAGGGGAGAGATTACTAACCATGACAAAAAGAAAATAAGAAGTCATCTACTTAAACTAATGAATGTAATGAACATGAAAATTGACATCAAAATATGTATTCATAGGTCAATGCCTTGGTTTGATCAAGAATTGACATTAATAATTACATCTTAAAAGTTATTAAGTTGCGTTAAGTCTCAAATATTTTACAACGTCGTTCGTTCGTTGAGACCAAAATTTTAGGGGG
>Ga0157374_10005681_pt1 | contig 10516 bp, 7 predicted proteins | sample M25metaG_FD_115308 | JGI IMG/M metagenome (GOLD analysis project Ga0157374, IMG submission 115308) | Miscanthus rhizosphere microbial communities from Kellogg Biological Station, Michigan, USA - M2-5 metaG | ecosystem: Host-associated > Plants > Roots > Rhizosphere > Soil | place: USA: Michigan... | reverse complement strand
ATTTTTCTGCAAATTTGAAATAACAAGAGCATTTTTGATATTATGCAAAATATTGCCAATACAGTTATTTTTATATAATACCATTCTTTATTTATCCTCATGACTACAACAGTTAGTCAAAATAAAATCAATTTTTATCCTAACGATCCTTCCGCTATGGAAGCTCCTTTAGAGCAAATCCCATATGAAAAAGAAAACATTCAATTAAAATGGAATATACAAGGTCCTTCTCCTAGTATAGGATTATATAATCCAGATACTCTAGAATTTCAGACCTATCAAATTAATTATACTCTTTATAGAAGTATTGGATTATGGAAAAATATATTTCAAGATTCGTTTAATTCATGGAGTACTACTGAAAACCTAAACGTCATTCCCGAATTAGATTATAAAATTGAAGGGGCTAAAAATGGTTTTAATGCATTCTATGACAGAGAAAAATTAGCATTCTATTTTGATGTAGACGACCAAACACATAAAACGGTATATACATGCGAGAGTGTTGATGTAGTTGCTCATGAGAACGGTCATGCTTGTTTGGATGCTGTTCATCCTGATTTTTGGAATGTGTTGTTACCCGAAATTCCAGCTTTTCATGAAGCTTTTGGAGATTGTTCGGCAATTTTAACCACTTTAACAGATAGTTCAGTAAGAAAATCTTTTTTAAAAATACAAGACCCTTTAAAAGAAAGCAATTTTGTCTCACGACTTGCAGAGCAATTGGGACACGGAATTTTCAGCCGATATGGACGAGATAAGTCATCAGCAGAATCGTTAAGAGATGCAATAAATGATTTCAAATATAAAGATCCTTTAACTTTACCGAATAAAGGTTCGGATACAATTCTCACTAAAGAGGGTCATAGCTTTGCTAGAGTATTTGTAGGTGCTTTCTATGGTACATTGGTTAAAATTTATCAATTACTTTCTCAAGAGATCATCGACAAAGACAAAGCTTTAATACAAGCAGCCAATCATGCAGGACAATTATTGGGAACATCTATACTAATGACAACTGTAACTCCAAAATTATATAAAGAAATTGCCACCGGTATTCTCAAAGCAGATCAACAACTATTTCAAGGTAAATATAAACAGTCAATTATAGATGCCTTCATTGATAAAGGTATTTTATCATCTGTCGCATCAAGTTCATTTGAAAACAATACTGGAATGCATTCTTTTACAGGATCTGCAAAATCATTAAAAGAAATTAAAATACCTGAAGACATGAATGAAATAAATAGCGAGAGATTCATTAAAAGAATAAGTGATCTATTAGATATTAAAGATAATAACCAATTAAGTATAAATGTAAAAAAGGGCCCAAGACCAAACTCAATGCTAGTTGAAGGCAAATATGAAAAATTTATAACCCTTAAAGCAGGATATGGTGAGCTTCCTGATGAAATAGAAGCTTATGTTCCATCTGGTTTTACTATTATGACTGATCCAGAAAGTAAATCAATATCGTCTCATTCTCATGCAATTGAATCTAATACTATTGAGCAGGCACAAAGTTTTCTTCAGCATCTTAGTGAAAATAATAAAATATATATTCCTAAAAATGACGAAAAAATTAATACAACAAAATTAAGTGCTATGCATAAGCCTTATTATATTTCTGATAAACAAAGGATATTGAGGGCGTATTTTGCTTAAGATGTACATAATTACACAATTTTTACTTTGTTATTAATTATATTAGGAACACAATATTAAACAAAAGATATTAGAGAAGTTATGAAAATTGTTATATTTGATCTAGGTAACACCTTAGAACATAATGATAAATTAATAACTGGGGCATTTGAAACACTATCAAATATTCAAAAGATGTATGATGATAAAAATCAACCAGTCATGCTTGCATTGATATCTGATTTTTTGCAAGCAAACAGCCAAGATGAAATAAAAGAAATAAAAGAAAAATATTACAAAATTCTTGATAATCTTGACATACGTCCATTTTTTGAACCTGTAAATGAAAGAGTTACATTGTCAACAGAGATTGATGTAAATAAACCCGAACCAAGAATTTTTCGATATGCGATTGACAAGATCTCCAAAGGTTTATCTTTTAAGGAGGTCATTTATATTACAGAAAACAAAGATCATGTAATAGCTACAAATGAAATGGGGATTAACGGAATACATTTCAAAGGCCCTGGACAAAAAGATGGAGAAATAGAAAATCTGATTGATTTAATCCCAAAAATTCAGAAATTAATATCATGATTTGAATAGCAAAAAGACGTCATAAATAATTTGTAAACTAAAAAAGAGTAAAAGAATACAGGTTAACACCATTATTGAAAAAGTGAAACACTGTTAACTTTACATTATTCTTTTTTTAAAGATTTAATAATTAAAACATTTTTTATTTGTTTTAAGTCGAATTTCTTTTTTTCTCCTTTCTTTTTCTTGTGCTAACTAATTTGTTAACTATTTCTATTTTTTATTTTTAATTTCATTATTTTTGTTAACAACTTGTAGATTTGATTTTAAATTTTGTCCAAATCATCTTATCTTAACGATGGAATTTCCAATTCTCATTGGCATAGGTATATTTTGCTATTGTGTAAACAAGAGAAAATCACTTATTAAGTGAATGAGACATCAAACTAAGGTTGAATATCCTTTATATGCTAAAGATATTGGAAATATATATTGAAAATCACGATCGCATTTTATAAAGGACGATTGAATTCAAAATAAATATAACATACCTTAAATTTTTCACAAATACAACAAGATTAATTCTTAAAAAAAAATTTATGAGAATGGGGCACTCGAAATCGAATTCGGTGCTGCAATATTGTTATTACTAGATAATTGTGGAATATTTGTAGAGTTTCCAAATGTGTTGGTCATATTTGATTGATTTTTATTGATATTATTCCTAATCTGATCAAGTACGGCAGAATAAGAGTTTTGGATATTATCAAAAACTACAAAAAGAATAGCTGCGATACCTATTATGTAATATGCATGCTTCTTTATCATATTCAAAATATTACACGTATTATTTTAAAACTTTTATTATTTAACCTTCTGAAATAATTCAATTATTGCAATTGTTAATGGAATAAGCATAGTTGTTAAAAATACAGCAGTTCCTGAGAATTTTTCCCTTATTGTCTTGTTTACCAAAAATAATTCGGGCTCTTGTTGGTCTTCACTTTTGGATTTGCTTATTGAATATTTTAATATGGCTTTCAATGGTTCTAATGCATTTACATTAGTGGTCTCTTGAAATTTCAAAGAGATTTCTTTTACTTTTTCATCATATTCGTTACTTATCATAATTATTTTTATAATTCTATCGATATCATTTATCTTCCGATTAAATATTTTTATCATATATTCATTGTATGCCTCCAATCCCTTGACTAGATTTTTAATGTCTTCAGATTGATTTGATAATGTTTTTGTGTCATCAATTTTAATACATTCAAAATAACCTTTAGAGAGACACAAGAAAAATTCTTTTCTAAAAAAAGTAGTTATTGTTATTTTTGAAACTCCTGATAGTACTATGAAAAGAGACATTACCTCTACTATAATATATACAGGATTTTGCTCTATTTTTAAAATAGAAATGGCAAAATATTTTTCCAGTATTATATTTACATAAGGATAAATAGTTACTAAAATTAATATTGGAATGGATATCCATAGTGTTTTCTTTATTAATTCATTTTCTTTTACACATTCTTTGAAGCCTATATTCTCATAATATTCATATAATGATTTGAAAAAAGGATAAGGAGGATATACAACTATAATTAATATAATGACGGATGAATAAATAACAGATAAAAAATTATTAAAGAATAGCACTTCTAAAGGCATTTTCGGAAGATAAATATCGTTGCCGACAATTATTGGTTGAAGTATCTGTAATTGTATTTCGTCCAATGCGACGAAAATTGATGGCATAATTATCAATGACAATAAAGCGATTGATTTATTGGATAAGGAACTTAGAATGTTTAAATTTATTTTTGGAAATTTAGTCTTATTCGATACTAAATGTGATTTATCTCTTTTCTTAAATATATAGAACGAAAACAGTATTAAAGAAACAATAAAAGATATACTCATTAAATATGCAACTGTAACATGGACTGGAGTTGTTGGAGGTATATCAGCCATCGCAGCGACAAAGCCTGCTTCTGGAAGACTTTCATAAATGGTATTTGTTTTATTATTTACAAGAATATCTTCTGGGGCATATTTCATTGAAATTGTTTTAATGCCAAAATTATTAGTTAAATTTATTATATAAGTGGACTTGTTGGCATCAGTTACATAAAGTTTTTGGGAAAAGGGATTGATATCTATATCGACAGGGTCACTAAAAGCTTTAGATGTATTTGGCAAAATCTTATGTACCAGATCAGTTCCATAAATTGGATAAATGTTATCCTTACCTAATATGTATATTATATTTTTCTTTATGTCAAAAGTCATTGCTAAAGGTTTATTACCCACAGGATAATCCGAAATAATTTGATTTGAACCTGTATTTATTATATCTAATGTAGATGTGCCCTTATTTAGTATATATAGTCCTTTGTTAAATGGATTATAAAGTAAAGCTACTGGCCCTTCATCAGTGTTTGGAAGATTTATGGATTTATTTATCCTATTTGTATTGGCATCAATAACAGAAATAGTGCTTGAATTATAGTTTGCAACATATATTTTTTTATTATATGGATCAAATTCAATAGCTACAGGTCCATCACCAGATTTAAGATTTATGGATTTATTTATCCTATTTGTATTGGCATCAATAACAGAAATAGTGCTTGATAAAAAGTTTGCAACATAGATTGAATTAGTATCAGCGATATATTTTACACTTTGTGGGCTTTTTTCCACTAAAATAGTATCAATTACTCTATTTGTATTGGCATCAATAACAGAAATAGTGCTTGAATTAGTGTTTGTTACATAAATTAGGTTCTTATTACTGTTAAATGATATAGAAGTTGGAAGTCTTTCTACTTGAATACAATCTGTTGGAATTTTTTTTGTATTTATACATGAAGGATCATTAAGAGCATTTGAATTTGGTAAATTGAATACGTAACAGATCATAATGAAGAAAAAAATAACTAATATTTTTTTATTTAAATTGGTAAATACAAAGGAAATATTATTAATGAATGCCAATACCTTTCAATATCATAATATATTCAAATAGTTTTTCATTGGTCTGTAAAATAACATATTGTATGTCATTATCTATCTGCTAAAAAGCACAAATTCTTTACCTGAAACATATGACAAATATGACATATATAATACCTAAAAAAATTTCTGCAAAATGTGATACTCTACGCCATTGAATCGTTTTTATAAAAAAATAGTTGTAAGATGTGTAATAAGTCAAGTGTCATGATTTACGCCATACCTTTTTAACAACTTGGGTCTAAATTTTTGAATAAATAAATCTTAAAGTATCCAACATATAATGATTCTATGTACTGGTGAGTTTCTCAACTCCCCATTATAATAGAACAGAAGAATAATCTTTTCAGTTGGAGATATCTTTACCATTATGTTTTTGAATAGTTCATCAAAAGATTTTTTTTGATTTTCATAAAATAAATTATCATATATTTCAGTAATTAATCTAAAGGAGTATTCAATACTTGAAAATACAAAAGATAATACGAATTTCCTAATATGGTTTTAGTTTTCTCACTAGTAGATTAGCGTTTTAATAAAAGTTTTTTTTAATCTTCTTTATTAGTTCTTTATCAATACTATGATTTCCTATTACTGCTAATACGTTTTGTTTTCCTATTTTAGATTCTAGACTTTGAGTTAAATTAAAAAGTTATTCTCTTTATTATACGCAAGATCCCTTAAAAATATGGTTAAAATTGGTTTATTTTTACTTACTAAATCATTTGTTTTTTGCCTTTTTCACATCTAATGTCTCCAGCTGCTGCAAAGTTAAATGTTTTGTTGTCTGTTTATCCAATGTATTGGAAATATTGATTTCAAAAATTATGAAAAGTAAATGAATGATTATTGAGAAATAATGTATTATTTTATTTGTTTCCATATATTATAAAGTTATTGATTTGTATTTATGATTTTCAATTTATTGTAAAAATCGAGAATATTTTATACGGCATTAACAAATATTTTTTCATCATTAAGTAATTAATAAAGATAATTTGATTCTACTGTGATACAAATTGTAAAAAATTTATTGAACTTTATTTCCTTTCCAATAGCATTTTAACTACAATCACATTTGTTATGTGTAAAATCAAAAAAATGGTGCCATTTGGGAAATAGATATTGCATTGAAGTCTTTAATTTTTTATGGTCATAGAAAAAGATTGTTCTGAAATACTTTCATAATTCTTCTAAATTTTCATAAATCTTTTGGACATTTTTAAGAAAGGATCTGTGATTTATTGTTATAATAATACAATAAATAACAAAAGTGTTATATAATTAACACTGATAATAAGTAATAATCTAGTAATCTAACTATTACAAGCCGCTGATAATATGACAGAAACAGAAAGCGTTCTTTTTGCATATGGTTTTGATGGAAGAATATACAAGAAATCGCCTTAACGAGTATTTTTTAAATTATCTTTTAACAGTCAAACAAAAAACTGGAATATTTTGTTCTATAATCCGTTTAATAACATCTTGTCACCTTCACTTAGTTCTGTATGGCCTAAAAGACATAGATATTAAATCTTTCATTTTCTCGATTTTGCCACCATTTGTTATAAAGAAATAAAAAAATTATTTATACCATCCTATCAGCAATATACAAATAATAATTTTCAATATATAAAGAATATTATAATTTATGATTTTGACAAATAATATAAGAATTTTCATTAAAAAAAGTGGGATTGTATTAAAGATATTCATATTCATATAAAAAATGATAAAATTTTTTATTTAACATACATATCCATATATACTAGTTATGGGAATAAATGGCATGATATCTAAAATATCATATCCCATCGCATTAATTTTTTTGTTAATCATATCTCCGATGTTTGTAGCAGTAAAACCATTGCCTTTAGTTAATGGTCAAAATTTTGCCACAATACCAAATGGAAATACTGAGGGAATGGGTAGCGCTCCAATAAGTGGTAATAGTAGTGCAATCGCCACTAAACCAGAAAAATCTGCAGAATTACCAGCAGCTCCGCCAATAGATCCTGCACAGTTACAATCTTTGCAAGAGCAGGTTAATGAAACCTTTGGTGGCTATCCACAATCCTTGACAAGAGAATCTACACCTAGTCAAATTTTAGGACCTCCCCCCCTTAATACAGCAACTACTCCGAGCACTGCTCCTCCCTCTCAGGGAATTAACGGTAGTAGCCTTAACTTACTTGACAACTCTACTACTAGTCCTAATTCTACTATTCCATCACCTGCTAATAACGCCATTAATTCTCAAAATATTTCTCAACAATTAGCTGCACCTCCAACACAAATTTTTAAAAACAATCCAATTACTTCAGTCGATCCTCGTTCTATTATTAATGAGCCTAGTGTTGCAAATAAAGGTCCCATAGTTTTCTATACTGGCAATTGGTATGCTGCAAGATCTACAGACTTTGGTTCCACATGGAAATATGTTAATCCCTTTAGTAGTATGGCTAATTTTTGCTGTGACCAAGATGTCCTATATGATCCCAATCATGGAGTTTTTCTATGGTATAAACAAGGAATCAAAAATAATAATGGTGAAAATACTTTTCAATTAGGTGTTTCAAAGGATGCATCCACTTGGGTTTTTTACAATATATCCCCTACTCAATTTAATATTACATGGAAAAATCAGTGGTTTGATTATCCTCACCTTGCATTGACCAAAAACAATCTTTGGATTTCTACAAACATATTTGATCAAAATGGTAAATTTGTTCGTACGGTCATGTCAGAATGGCCCTTGGCGCAACTAAGTCTTGGACAACCAGTATTTTTCAGATACTTTTTTGAAACACAAGAATTTAATTTTACTCCGGTGCAGGGGGCAACAGATACAATGTATTGGGCAGTGCACCATTCAAATAGCCAAATGAAATTATATAAATGGCAAGAATCTGGATCAAGTATAAACTTTAAACTGGTCAATATTCCTGCATGGAATTTTGGGTTGAGAGGGAATATGAATTGTCCTGGACCGGATACTCTTAATTGGTGTGCCCGTTCAGATAGTAGAATATCAGGAGGGTATTTCTCTCAGGGTGTTGTAGGCTTTATTTGGCATGCAAAACAAGGAAGCGGTTTTCCATATCCTTATGTTAACATTGCCACTTTTAGAACATCTGACTTTGGCTTTTTAACAAATGCAAAGTTATGGAATCCGAACTTTGCATTTATGTTTGGATATGCCTCACCTCTCAATAACCCTAATAAAGTAGGTATTGTTGCAATATATGGAGGCGGATTATATTATCCCAGTATCTCAGCGGGTGTTGTTGATAGTCGTGACCCTCCTCCACCACCATTTCATTTGCTCAATGTTAAATCAGGAACTAATGGCGCTTCTGCTTATGGGGATTACATCAGAGATAGACCTGTCAATGGTTTAGGGCCATATTGGATAGGTTCAGGATACACTCTTCAAGGCTGTAGTGGAGGAAATTGTGTAGAACCGAGATTCTTTGCTTTTGGTAATTAGTTGCCACAAATAACTTTTTTTTATTTATCTTAATGTCTAATAATAAATTCTATAGCATTCTGAAAGTAAAATAAAAATTATAATCCCTTTTGTAATTTAATACTAATTCGATAAAAATTTAATACTCATTGTCAAAATTAAAGTCACTGCTCAAACCATCTTATTTCGTAATAGGAAACATAAGAAAGATGTATATTTATTGATTCCAATATTTTCTATCAGTTTTTTGATGTATAAATACGATCCTAATTTTAATTACACTGATGGCTATAATTTTCTTATGATTCGATATGTTTCTATAAATATTATTTGAAGGTCTATTTCGTCTCTGTTCCTATAAGGGAGGCTTATAAATTGAAGATGCTGCATTTCGCTTGTGATTAATAGAAATAGAACATCTTCTTCAGAGTATATGCATATAAATATGCTATGGTTTGTATCTTTATTTTTCCAGATTAACTTTAGGAAGAGACATTATCAAATCTTGTCTTTATATTTTATCAAGCGAAACCATTTTCTATTTGCAACTGGATTCATAAATACAATTCTCAAAAGTTTCGTCAATGAAAAGAGTTTTACAATATGTTATGGGACACATTGATTATAACAGATTCAGAATTTGTTTATTTAGGTATGAGAATTGAGAACAATGTCAAGAGAATTTAGGGCCAGGTATATGAAAAAAGAGAAAAGTGTTTGTTGAACCAGAATGATTTATTAGTGGTTTGCTTAAATTCCATGGAAAACATCAATTTCTACACAGACAGTAGAACATAATATCCATCACTCACAATTATGTAGATTCTTGAAATAAGAACATCATTTATATTTAACCTATGAAAAATGCGTAAGAATAGAAAGGACTAGACAATACATTGAGAGTATAACAATAATTTTCGATAACTATTTTTCTTATAGAAAAAAGAGATACCGCCTAGTGACTGTAAAGAATTGGTTAAATCTGTTTATGGAATATCACAATAAAGAATTATGATGGTTACTATCCTTTGGATTCCAACTGAATTATGAATGGAATATACAGTATTTTACCTATAGAGAATATATCTGAAACTATGAATCGTCCAATTGTACCGTTTAGAAAAGTGTTTGATGACATATCCTACATCCTATGACAGTACGTCAGTGGACAATGGCACCAATTGATATGGTTCTGGTTCTACCTATCACCATAGGTTTCAGGAATATGGAGATTGGATATTTTCAAAAGGATATTGATAAGATTGCTAAAAATTTATGATAATAAAAAGGATAATAAATGAACATGGGAATCACTTGAAATTACACCTATAAACTTTCTATAAGGGGGAGATGACTACGGTAAATAATCCTTAGTAGATAGAAGCAAACTCGACATAAGAAGGTACAATTTAACCGACAAGGAATAATTCAACTTTCCCTTGTTATATCTTCTACTAGTACTCATAATATAAAATTAGTAACAGATATAGTTGATAATATCGTTATCAAACGATTATCATATTATTTAAAAATATTTTTCTAAAAAAGAAGATGAAATCTATGTATGCATAAAACATACAATTTCAAGACTGTTAAACAAGCGTGTATTAGACGAGTGTAGGGCCTCATTTTTTTAAAAAAAAAGAAAAAAGTCAAGAAAATAAAGTTAGACATATTTCACCAAAAACAATATCTTGTTAGAAGATGATTTATAGAAAGAACAAATTCCCGGCATAATAGATTCAGGAAACTATTTACAAGATCTGAAAAGAAAGCAGAAAACTAACTTGATCTTATGCAAAGTTCATATAGTATCAATATCTGTAGAAAAGTAATTTT
>Ga0157374_10005680_pt1 | contig 10517 bp, 16 predicted proteins | sample M25metaG_FD_115308 | JGI IMG/M metagenome (GOLD analysis project Ga0157374, IMG submission 115308) | Miscanthus rhizosphere microbial communities from Kellogg Biological Station, Michigan, USA - M2-5 metaG | ecosystem: Host-associated > Plants > Roots > Rhizosphere > Soil | place: USA: Michigan... | reverse complement strand
CTGGACGAGCAGCCGATCTGCGGGGTGAGGGTCGTCCGGTCCATGACGTAGAACGGCGCGACGTTGATGGCCGAGACCACGTCTCCGGTGCACCAGATGTAGTTCGGTGAGAACGACATCTGCACGCCGTCCCAGCCCAGGCCGACGCTGCTGACGCTGCTGAAGCTGGCGCCGTTGTTCGTCGACTTGAGCACCGGCGTGGTCGTGGCGTCACCGAGGAGCGCATACCACGTGCCCGTGTTGTAGGGGTCCTCCCACACGCCGTGGAAGTGGCGGGCCGACGCACGCGTGTCCACCGTGGACCAGGTCACAGCCGAGGTGTCGGTGGTCTTGTAGATCGAGGGGCCGCCGGTGATGTTCGGAGTGCCGGTGTACTCGCTCGCGAGGAGCGTGTTTCCGTCCGAAGAGACTCCGAGGGCACCCGAGATGTTCGTCGAGTTGATGGCCAGCGTCTTGACGGCCGTCCAGGTGAGCGCGGTGTTGCCAGTGACGGCCGTGCACGCGTAGATCTTGTACTTGTTGGAGTCCGACGCGTCCGAGGCGATCATCACCCAGAGTGCCTTGTACCGCACCACCCTGTAGATCGTGAAGCCGTTGGTGACACCAGAGGGCAGGCCCTTGCCTGAGGAGAGGGTGTCGCCGTTGTCGGTGGAGATGAACAGGTTGCTCGTGTTCACCCAGAAGGTGACGGCAGCCGTGGTGTCGTGGCCGACGAAGAGCTGCCCGTTCAGCGTGGTCGTGGTGCGCCAGAAGCCGGGGCTCTGCACGGACCGGCGCGGGACGGCCTTGATTGCCAGACGGTCATCGGTGACGATGCGTCGGTTAGCCGGCTGTACCATGAGTCACCCCCTGGGTCGTGTCACGCAGCATAGACGAGATCCCCTGAGTTGATCTTCGGCAGGGTGACGGCCGTGATCGTAATTGATGTCGCACTGGCTGAGGCCGTTGACGCCACCGTCATCAGGGTGCCGTCGGGCAGCCGTAGCACGGTGCCCGAGGTGATCGTCGCAGGCAGCGGGTACGTCGTGAGTGTTGTGACCGTACCGGGGCCGACGGCGGTGCTGATCCACGCCACGGGTACACCCCAGAAGTAGGCGGGCAGCTCCATCATGTGGTTGCCGGAGCCGGACAGCGAGCCACCGATCCACAGGTAGTCACCTCGCCAGGTCACGTCGGCGATAGCGTTGGTCGAGAAGTAGATCTGAGCGATGATGAGGGTGTTGTTCAGGGTGAACGACGTGACAGAGATCGAGGTCGCGCCGATCGAGGCAAGGGCAGAGGTTACACAGTGCTGACCGTTAGGGAGTCGAAGCGGGGTACCCGAAGCGATCGCGAAGGTGAGAGCGTTGACGGGGAGAGACGTGGTCGTACCGGCGGTCACCGGTGATGACAGTGTCGCTGCAGCTACGTCGAGCCTCGTCAGTGCGACCGTCGTCGCGGTCACGTCGAGGCGGGCTCGGATGGTGCCGCCTGAGTCGAGCACCGGCGGGGTCGCGACGGTGGCAAGCGCCGACGCGGCTCCATACCCGACCGGCGCGTTCCACAGGATCATCTGCCCGGACTTGCGGATCGCGAAGGGGTAGCCTCGGGAGTCCGCGTCCTGGCTGGTGCCCTCGTCCGAGGGGCAAGCCACTCGGGCGAGGAACCGACAGTTCGTGTCGGTCGTCCACGCACCCATGACCAGGGACAGGTCAACGGAGTAGACGGTCGGCTTCGGTGCGCACATCGCACCGAGCAGCAGGTCGCGGCGGGCACCACCCTCGACGGACAGGGACACGTTGTCGGAGGTGTCGGAGAACATCGGGAACCCTGGCCGGGTCCACTCGGTGGTGGAGTACCAACCAGGGGCGACCTTCTGGTTGGCGATCTCGGCGATGATGTCACGACGGTCGGGTGTCATGTCGAGGTAGCCGATGGAGTTGGAGACGAACCCGTGGAACCCAGCCGTCATCGCGTCACGGTCGACGCGCTTGAAGATCGGCGCCGCGATGACTCGCTTGATGTTGGTCGCCGCGAGTGCCGCGGTGAGCGCGGTCGTCGCGTTGAACGGCAGTTCAACCAGCCACGCACCGTGGGTGTCGGCGGTGGTCACGTTGCCGCTTGTGGTGAGCCCGTAGACGTGGAGGAGCAGACCGGCTGCCACGACCGCGTCCATGCAGGTGGTGTCGGCGATGGGGCAGTTGACGAAGACCGAGTTGTCCAGTCCGTAGCCCTTGATGATGTCCTCGAGGAGCGGCACCGATGACGCGCCGTCCTTCGCCTCGATAGTGAGCATCACGCGACCGCCAAACTCGCTGAGCCACTCCTCAACGGTCGGAACCTGCTCGGTCCCCCAGCCGTTCCCGCAGGCGTACCGCATGTCCACCTGGGGCATGAGGTTGAACGGGACACTCGAGACGAGCCCGGTCCCGTTGGTCGTCCGGTCGAACGTGGTGTCGTGCATCATCACCGCGACGCCATCCTGGGTGACCTGGAAGTCTCCATCGATGATGTGGTAGCCGAGCGCGGTCGACACGCGAGCTGCAGACAACGCACCATCGGGCGCGAGCTGCGGCGCGAACGTCGGGTACCCACCTCCGCCGGCACGGTGGGCAGAGTGGAGGCCGCTGGTAGGGAGCGTAGTGTTGATGACGAGTCGGCGGACTCCGATGCGATAGGCATCAAACACGTCATACGTGACGATCCGCTTGTTCGAGGGTTGTACCATGAGTCACCTCCTACGTCAGATCCGGTGAGACGGTGCCGACCTGGACGTAGTTCGAGCCGTCCCACCAGAACGCGAGCGTGCGTCGCTTCGCGGCCGCAGGGTCAACCCAGCTGGCCATCTTGAAGGCCGAGTTCCAGGTAGTCGTGATGGCACCTGCCGTGTTGTTGGTGATGTCGAAGATGACCAGCATCGCGTTGGGCGAGCCCAGCGGCGGGTTGGTCGGAGCCGCAATGGTGCGGGAGCCGCCGGCGACGAGCTTGCAGTAGGTCCCGTTCTGGAGGTTGGGTGTCACGGTGGCGCCGTCAGTCAGGTCGTTGCGGCGCTGCGCGAAGCGGACCGCGGAGAACGGCTGACGGTAGATGAAGAACGACCAGGTCTCAGCACCGGACGCGGTCGACGTGACGTTGTACCCGCTTGACGCGTCGTCCTTGAAGATGACGGTGCCGGACACCCGGGGGTTGATCCGCACGCCGTTAGCGTGGAGTGACGAGTTGGCGGACGCCGACGTGCGGCGGATGGCCGCACCGGTGTTGGTGGCGTCCATGTCGATGCTGCCACCGTTCATCACGACGGAGCCGTCGTAGTCGTCGAGCAGGAGGACCGGGACGGTGTGCTTCTCGGCCTTGATGTTGTTGATCACGCACGCGGAGTCCGTACCTGTTCCGCCTGCCGATGCCGTACCAGCCAAGTGGATGAGCCCTAGTCCGTTGGAGTCACCGGAGGGTGTGTCCATCTGCACCGGCCGGTCGTTCCAGATGTCGAAGCCGTAGTCACCGGCGTTGAAGGCCGAGCAGTTCTCGTAGCGCATCGGGGTACCGATGGTGCCCTGGATGAACGAGCTGTTCGTGGCGGAATCGGTGTAGATGTTGTGGATGATGGAGGTCTCCCCGCCCTTGCCGACGTTGACGATGTTGCACAGCTCCCGCGAGGTGCCGAAGACCGACCCGGCGCCGAGGGCATTAGATAGGTGGGTGATCGTGTAGACGGACGAGGACGTCACCGACTCCACTCGCCACCTGCCGTTGTAGCCCGCCGGGGTGACACCGGTGATCTCCGTGAAGTCGCCGACCGCGAGGCCGTGGCCCGCCGCGGTGATGGTGCCGACGTAGCCGGAGGTGGTCGCGGCCGTGATCGTGACGGCGGCCGGGCGAGTCTGGTTCGCCTTGTTGCCGTCGAGGTAGAGGTACCCCAGCTCACCCCAGTGCCAGTTCGGGTCGGAGCCGTCGGTCGCTCCCAGGTAGAACATGGAGCTGTTGAGACCGTTGATCGCCTTGATCTTGATCGCGCCGGACGACGAGGCTCCCAGCAGACGAACCCTCGAGCGGACCGTGATCGGCGTGTCGATGACGTAGCCGCCGATGGCGCTGAGCAGGACGATGCCTCCGCCAGCCGTGAAGGCGGTGTCACACGCGGCCTGGATCGCCGCACTGTCGGCTCCCGCACCGACGGTCCCGTGAGCCTCAGGGTAGTAGGTGCTGAGGGCGCGGTAGTCCGTCGAGGGAGTCGTGAAGCGGTCCTCCGTGAGGACCCACCTGCTCGCGGGCGTTGCCACGTTGGTCTCCTACAGAGCAGAGGTGGTGGAGCGTTGGCGCCCCACCACCTCGACTGGGTGAGTCAGGACGCGGTCAGCGTCAGGGCACCGGCGGCGACGGTGATCGTCGTCGCGGTGACCGATGACGCAAGCGCGCCGCCGATCCCGAACGTACCGGCCGTCGAGGCTGACCACGTACCGAAGTGCGTGTTGGCCGTGACGCCGCCGGTGGTGAAGCTGGCGGTACCCGAGTTGGTCTTGCTGCCCGACGAGGCGGCGTTCCACGTCATCGCCTGACGCGCGTAGCCACCACCCGACACCTCGGAGGCGCCGGTGGTCGACGTCGTCGCGGTGTGGAGACTGATGTAGGCAGCCAGGTTGGTGGGCGAGCCCGAGGCGTCGATGCCGTTGAGGGCCTGGTTGGTTGCGGTAGTTCCCGCGAGAGCCATGTTCAACACTCCTTTGTCTTGTCGATCAGTCGCGGGGGGTTCCGCGAGGGGTGACGTCCTTGAGATCTGCCTTGAACTCGTCCGGGGCGTCATAGACGAAGGGGCGCTGCACGAGGTTCCCGTCGTCATCTTCCTCGATGTCGTTCGGGTGTCCGTGCTCGTAGTAGTGCATCGAGATCTTGTGTGCGATCTCAGCCGCGTCCGCGTCGTCGACCTCGATCTGGTCGGCGGTCACGTTGACCTCTCGGCCATCGGCCAATGTGATGAGTCCCGTGATGGGACCGGTCAGCACGACATGTGCCATGGGTTTCTCCTTCTTGTTCTCGGTCCTCAAGAGACCCTTCGATAGACGAGAGTGTCTACCGGAGTATTGGGTGGTGGGAGGTCCTCGTCCGCGTCGAGGACGATGACCCCCTTCAGGGAGACCAGCCACTCGTCGACGGTTCCGACGAAGCCCTGGGCGACGGCGATCTCGTAGGCGCTCGCACCGGAGGCTCCCTGCATCGCACGATCGACGATCTCGATCGAGTTGATCTCTTCGATGATCTCGATCACGTTTGAGGTCGACGTATCTACGACCTCAATCACGCTCGGCATCTCAGGCATTGACGACCACCTCGGGCTCGACCATGAGCGCGGCCTCGAAGAGCGCGGTCACGTCCTCGGCGTTCGCGTCGTTGACCAGCTCGACCTCGATCCGGACCCGGCTCGGCAGCGAGCGGGTGATGCTCTTCCCGAGGAACAACAGCCAGTGACCCGGCTCGATCCTGGTCAGGACGGTGCCGGACGGTGCGGGGAGGCTGCCGTTGTACTCGTGCGAGGACAGCAGCACCCGGTGGTTCGCCTGAGAGCTCCGGAGCTGAACCCTCGCCGTGAAGCCGGTCGTGTTGACGAGATCCTGGCTGCCGTCCTCGTTGGCCGGCTGCCAGAAGTAGATGTCGCGCTTGAAGGACTTGCCTGAGCGAGTCTTCAACGTGAGCGACATGAGGTAATGGTAGCCCTCACTCGAGTCGTAGTATGCCTACACGGACTCAGCTTCCTGTACAATACAAGGGTGTACTTCCTGGCCGTGGGTGGATACAATGGAACCGACCGATCGGTCACGGCGCGACCAGGCCCATTAGAAAGGACGGGTCAGGCTTCCCCTCGCGCCTCCCAACGACGATGCGACGACGGAGTGCGTGCATGCTAGTTAAAAGTGTCATCACCACCTGCGAGATCTGCACACACGATCTCAACGACGACAGCGTTGAGGCAGAGCGATACCCCGTCCTCATGGACGACGGTGCAGTACGATGGCTGGACGCGTGTCCGACCCACTCGCACCAGATCCCCCTCAACGAGGTGCAGGACTACGCGGAGCGCTACGGCGCGAAGGCGATCGTGACGATGTCCGTCCGAGGCAGGGTCGACCTCAAGCCCCCTGCACGCAATCGCGGCGGAAAGAAGCCGTCAACCCGCCGTGAGCCAGCCGGTGAGTGGGCTGAGGACCCTAGCGGCGTCAGGTGCATGGTGCTGCTGACGTTCTCCGACGGACACGTCGGACCGTGCGAGGAGATCCTCAAGAACGAGATCGGACTCAAGAAGCACCAGAACGTGAAGCACGGACTGGTGGTGACCGATCCACGGTGACCAGTGACGAGATCCAGGCCGCAATTGAGATCGGCCTCGAGGTTCACAACCAGGAGTGGGAACGGTTCCTCCCTGACGCCAAGCAGACGCAGGTCTCTCGCGCGCAGGTGATGCTGATCGCCGCGGCCACATCACGCAACACGCTCAACGCGCTCGTCTGCGGGAAAGAACTAGTCACCCTTACGCCGGATGACTTCAAGACGTACCTCGCTGCCGCGTTCACGGCGGGACGCGAGTACGAGCAGGAAAAACACCCGGCGTCCACTCCCAACTCCGATCTCAAGGAGCTAGCGAAAAGTTACCACGAGACCGAGTACGTCGTCAAGTCAGCCGACGGCAAGATCATGTGGAAGTGGGTGCATGAGGAGTGATCAGCGACGTCGCGGACTCGCAGCTTTCTCTCCTACTGGCCGAGTGGACGCGGAGGAACGAGATCGGCCCGACCACTGCGGACTGGTTCAAGGAGATGCTCTACCAGGTGCTCGAGAGCGAGCGGCTCGTCATCTTTACCGACTCCGAGACCAAGGTCAACCTGGGGTTCGCGTTCGACGCCGGTCGCGAGATCGAGCGCAGGAGGGACCTGGGCGCCGTCGCCAGCACGATGCGTTACCTGCACGACCCGGGAGGTGTGCGGGTCCGACTGCCCAAGGACCTAGTGATCGGCGAGGCCGTCATGCTCCCAGGAGGAGTGGTCGCGTCATACGAGGGGATCGACGTCAACGGCAGGGTCGTCTACGTCCTGGTGCACACGGGAGAGAGGAGGGTGTTCTAGTGAGAAGCGACGAGGCGTGGAAGATCATCCTCCGCAAGACCTCCTCGAACCAGCCTGGCTTCGCCGCTCTCGAGAGAGAACGAATCGAGAGGGTGGTCCTGGACCCGGATCTCGTCCTGATGACGAGGTCGGAGCTGCGGGCCGCGCTCAAGGACGCGTTCAAGGAGGGGCAGGCCTTCCGGAAGTCACAGGAGCGACCGGACCCACTCGGGGCGTTGAGCGAGGAGACCCGGAGAATGGCCGAGGCGATGTCGAACATCGAGATGCCCCTGCCCAGCGGGGTGAGCATTGACCCGCCGAAGCCGCCGAAGACGTTCGTCTACACGCCACCGCACCGCAGTCTGACCGACGCTCAACGTGAGGCGATGATCGAGGCGTTCCGCAAGGCGAACACAGTAGAGAAGAAGAGGTGGGGGCGACGATCACGGTAGATCTAGTAAGGTGGGGTGTGAACACCCGGGTCGCGACCGTGCGACACGTGCTGGATGACGAGGGGTTGCCAGTCTGCGGCCAGTCACGCGGCGCGTTCAGGCCACTTGCGGACGACGACGAGCAGACGCTCCCCGTCTGCGCTCGGTGTCAGCCGATCGCACGGATGAGGGGATGGGCGCTGTGAGAACGTTCAGACTCGAGAACGGCCCGGCCGTGTACATGGACGGCACCGCGGACTACCAGCTCCGGACGGACGACCAGCTCGGCATCCGTGCACAGGTGAAGATGCTGAGGGGCGATGCTGAGGACCTCAAGGTTCAACTCGCCCTGGTGCCTGCGCTTGAGAAGCTGCTCGCGAGGTACAGGACGTACGCAGGTGGGATGCTGGTGGATGAGGAGTACACGTCAGGGTCGATCGGCGACGACGCCGAGATGCTGGCGTACGTACAGGTGGTAGGAGACCTAGAGGAAGCACTCAAGAAGGAGGAGAAGTGAGACGAAGGACGAGGTTCAAGCCCGGCGGGAGCTACGTGATCGACGTCACGTGGAACGACCTGGACGGAGCGCTGCCGAACGACCCGGGTCACTGCGCGATCGCACGGGCGGTGAAGAACAGGTTCACCAACGTGACCCACATCAAGGTCGGACACGGGACGATCGCATTCTCCTACCCGGACGAGGATGGGAAGCGACAGCGGGCCACCGTCCGCACGTCGCTCAAGGCGCAGCAGGCACAGGAACGGCTCGACAAGGGGCTGCCGGTGCGGCCCGAGGACTTCCCGCCGATCCGCCTCTTCATGGACGAGGCCGTGGTCGCGCCCTCGGCGTTCACCGACGACGTGCGCCGGCAGCAGAACATCTACCGTCGTGAGGTCAAGAACGGGAAGCACGTCCCCAAGCGAATGAGCGAAAAGGAGAAGGCGAAGCGGCGCCTGGGCAGGCGGCACGCCTGAGCACAATACCTGATACAATATGTAGGTAGGCAATGACGGAGGGACACCATGGCAGAGAGTCAGGTCGAGGGACCGGTCGATGCTGTCATCGACGAGGTCATGGTCGAGTACCGTGGAGAGTTACTCGACTCGATGCGTCGGTACCACGGGTGCGACGGACGCGCGGGCAACGCCTGTCGCGCTGACGTGTACCGGGTCGACAAGGTGATCCTCCCCGTCGTACGGAAGATGCTCGAGGACGTCTGGAGTGCACGTGACGTATAAGCCAGCCTGCGGGAACGAGGAGGACCACGAGTCCCACCCGTTCATGGACGAACACTTCAAGGAACACTGGTGCGGTGGAGCGTGTGGCTGCCGGTGTACCTGCGCGGACCACGGTGGTTTTCCGCACGGGCCGGGTGACCACAAGTGACCTGCCCTGAGACGAGGTTCCCCGACGGCACCCACTGCGGTGAGTTCGACTGGCACGCGAGGGACTGCCCGGAGTGGCGGGAGCGGCCGATGACCCCGGACCGAGCGGCCATGTTCGTCGCGCACGAGGCGTGGCCCAACGAGTCGTACGTCTACCAGGTGGGCTGGTACCCGAGACTGATCGACGAGCCCGATCTCGCGAGGGACACGATCAACCAGGCGCGGCTTCGAATTGCGGACAGGCTCAGGTGGCTCGAGAAGGCGGCGGAGGTGCTGGGGATAGATGAGGATCCTGTGAACCCGTATCTACCAGAGGCTCCTGCCGATGGGCAGCATATCTTCGGCGAGGATGGGAGGAGCTATCGCTGCTCACGCTGTGGCGCCTACCAACGTGAGGACAGCGAGGACTTCCACAAGCCATGCCGCGGCGGTTGGGCTTGCTCCGGAAAGTTCAGGTACGCGGCTGAGGAGCGGTGGAAGCGTGAGCGAGCTGAGGGGAGAGTGACGTGAAGAACTGTCCAACGTGCGGCGGGTCAGGCCAGGTGCCCGACGACTACGTCCCCGGAACGGTCGTTCCGGGGCCACCCACCAGCCAGCGGGCGTCGGCAGCAGGCATGTGCTCGTGTGACGGGCCGCCTCACCTGTGGGATCCGACCTGGTGTCCACCCGCGGGACCGGTGACACGTGGCTGAGTGTTTCGCGTGCCGGCAGGAGATGACCGAGAAGGTGTCGTGCACGGTGGAGATCTTCGCGGACTTCGTGGACGGGGAGCGGCGACGGTTCCCGTACCCTGAGGATGAGGAGTGGGAGTGCCATGACTGCATGGTGCTCCCGGGTGGGCTGCACCACCCGGGATGTGACAACGAGCGCTGCCCGCGATGTCTCGGGCAGGCTATCTCGTGCGACTGTGAGCTGATTGACGCGGACCTCGGAAGTACCGGGGTCCGTGAAGAGACGAAGGGATGAAGTGATGACACCAGGAGATGCGCGGTGGATCTACACGACGGTGAAGGCGCTGCTCGAGGACGCAGTGACGCCGGAGCCGGCGGATGGCGCTAGCTCGTCGATGTTCGACGTGATGAGCGGGCTGCTCGGAAAGGACTGGTATCAGGCCTTCCCGGTGGGTCAGGTCGAGCAGGTCGCCTCGGCGCTCGAGGCGGCCGGCGGACCGATCGGCGCTCCGATCGCGGCCCAGCTCCGGGCACTCGCGGACCGGATCGAGGCCGAGAGGATCGCCGCGAAGGACGCAAACGACCCGCTGGACGCGGAGCCTGAGCGCAAGGCCGGGGAGACCTGGAGCGCGGCGACGGACCAGCCGCGGACCCAGGAGTGGCGACGGGGCTTCGCGGAGGGTCTGACGAAGGGGCTCACCACGCAGGTGGCCGCCGCGGACAAGGACGGGGCGTCGCTCGAGCTCGGCGACTCGGTCATGAAGATCGGCGGGGACTACAACTACCCGGGTGAGGTCGTGGCGATCTTCACCAAGGCACACCGGCCGGAGGGTGCGCCTCCCGTGGTGCGCGTCGTCGTCCAGTCCACGTCGCCGGGCACGACGGGCATGCTGCACATCTTCTCCCCGGGGCAGCTCCGGAAGCGATGATCGTCGTCCACGGGCTGCTGTCCGTGTTCT
>Ga0157374_10005676_pt1 | contig 10522 bp, 7 predicted proteins | sample M25metaG_FD_115308 | JGI IMG/M metagenome (GOLD analysis project Ga0157374, IMG submission 115308) | Miscanthus rhizosphere microbial communities from Kellogg Biological Station, Michigan, USA - M2-5 metaG | ecosystem: Host-associated > Plants > Roots > Rhizosphere > Soil | place: USA: Michigan... | reverse complement strand
TCGGCGTACCCTGCTACGAATTGCTGGGCGGAAAAATCCGCGATCGTATCCGGGTCTACTGGTCGCATTGCGCGACCTGGCGCATCAATCATCCGACCTGGTACAAGCCGGCGATTACCGATCTCGACGGCGTCAAGACGATCGGGCGCGAGGTGCGCGAAAAGCATTTCACCGCGATGAAGACCAACATCTTCGTCTATACCGACGGCAAGCCGCAGGGATGGCGGCCGGGTTTCGGTTCGCCGTTCGAACCCGAGATCAATGTCGATCGCACGGTATTGCGTAACCTCTGCATGCATCTCGAAGCGATCCGCGATGGCGCCGGCCCCGATGTCGATCTGTTGCTCGACCTGAACTTCAACGCCAAGACCGAAGGCTATCTGAAGATCCTGCGCGCGATCAAGGATATGGACATGTTCTGGGTCGAGATCGACAGCTTCAATCCGCAGGCACTGGGCTATATCCGCCGCCAGAGCCCGCATCCGATTTCATCCTGCGAGACCTTGCTGGGCCTGCGTGAATTCCTGCCCTACTTCACCGAGCAGGCGATGGACGTCGCCATCATCGACACGCCGTGGAACGGGGTGTGGCAATCGATGAAAATAGCGGCCGCAGCCGAGCATTTCGAAGTCAACGTCGCGCCGCATAATTTCTACGGCCATCTCTGCACCATGATGAACGCGCATTTTTGCGCGGCGGTGCCAAATCTGCGGATCATGGAAACCGACATCGACCGCCTGGCGTGGGACCACGAACTGTTCACGCATCTGCCCGAATATGTCGACGGCCATCTCGTGCTTCCGGACCGGCCGGGCTGGGGCACCGAACCCAATGAAGAAGGGCTGCGCGCGCATCCGGCGAAGAACAAGGGTGGGTTATTGAATTACGGGCAGGCAGCCTGGAAGAAGTAGAGATCAATTGTCGTTCGGGCTCGCCGCAAACGCGCTTTCGATCACGTCGCCGATCGGCTGCCAGGCATAGCCGTCGAACTGCACCAGCCGCATCTGCTTGATGGGGCGAAAGTCGGTTGGACTGGTATTGATCGTAATTCCCGGCAGTACGATCGGGCTCTGAAAGTTCTTCAGCAAAGCTGCCTGCCGCATGATATTCTCGCGCGACAGGTCGTTGCCGCACTGGTTCAACACCTGGAACAGGGTGTCAGCCGCCGCATAGCCGAAGGTGGCGTAGCCGTCCTCCCTGTCGCCGTCTGGATAATATTTGTCCATGAACGCCAGCCACGCCTTGATGGCGGGGTCTCCCTTCCACGTGGTATCGCCGGCATCCTTCAGGAACGAGGTCGAGATCACGCCGATGGCGTTCTCAAGGCCCGCCGGCCTCAACGCGTTTGCGATCGAAGCCGCTGCATTGACCAGCACCAACACCGGGTGCCAATCCAGTTCGGCCGCTCTGCGGATGGCACGGGCCGAAATCGGCGGCGCGCAATTGAGCACGAGTACCTCGGCGCCGGAATTCTTGAGAATGTCGACCTGTTTGTCGATCGACATATCCGCCTCGATGGCGATATCCGCCACGATCATGCTGGCGGTGGCCCCCAGGCCTTCCTGCAATCCGCGAAAGAGATCGCGACCAAACTGATCGTTCTGCCAGAGCACGGCGATCTTGCGGTCAAAATAGGAAGCCTGGATATAGTTAGCGTAAATCCGTCCCTCGGACCGGAACGTCGGCTGCCAGCCCATCGTCCATGGAAACTTTTTCGGATGCGCCCACTCCTCGTCGCCGGAAGCGACAAAGAGCTGGGGTATCTTTTTCTCATTGAGATAGGCCCGCGTCGCCAGATTTCCCGGCGTGCCGAACGATCCGAACATCAGCAGGACGTTCTCTTTCTCGACGAAATCGCGGGTCAGATCGGCCGCCGTCTTCGGATTCGAGCTGTCATCCCCGGAAATGAATTTTATTTTTCGTCCATTGATGCCGCCGCGTTCGTTGACCATGTCGAAATAGGCGGCTTCGGCTTTGCCGATCGCCGCAAACGCGGCCAATGGCCCGGTGTACGGCATGATATTGCCGATGCGGATTTCGGTGTCGGCCGCAGCGGCCTCCTGCGCCTGCTGCGCGGACGCTGGGGCGAGCGCGAGGAACATTGCAGCGAGGCAGAATAACGCGATTTTGGTTTCTGTTATTTTTTGCATCAACATCGCCTCAAACACTGAAGTGACAGCTTGTGACGCCCCTACCCGGTGGTGACACGATGATATCGCTCAAAACGAGGTTGTTGAAATCAAATGTTGCGCTGGTTTGAGGCAACCGCGTGGCCCAGCCACAATTGTCAGCGCAGCGCAATATCCAGCCAGCCCAGCGCATTGACGGTCACGCGGTCGCCGGTGTCGACCAGCACGGTCGTAGTCTCGGCCTCGATGATCGCTGGCCCCGTCAGGGAATGACCGGGCTGCAGGCTGTCGAGCGCATAGACCGGCACGTCGCGCCAGCCGCCGAACCAGGCCTGCCGCTTGGTGCGAGGCCGGCATTCCCCCGACGACGAGGCCAGCTTTTTGTCCTGGTCGCGCTGCGAGACTTCGCCGACCGCGGCAACGCGGGCGTTGACGAACACGACTTCCTGGCCGCGCGAAGCATAGGTGTAGAGTTCCTCGTGGCGGCGATGGAACCGGTCTTCGATCTGGTCGACCAGATCGGCCGCCTTCCAGTTCAGATCGTTCAGGGGCACGTCGATCTCAAAGATCTGCTCGCCATAACGCATCTCCGCGGAACGCTCGATGGCAATGGGCCCCTTGAACCATGCGCGCAGGCGGCCGGCGGCCTGCTGCTCCAGCTGGGCAAAGAGCTCGCGCACTTCATTATCGGATATGCGTGGGCCGGCACCGTAATGCGTGCGGCTGACTTCATAGCGCAAATCGCTGGTCAGCATGCCCCATGCCGACAGAACGGATGCCACCGTCGGCACGATGATGCGCTTGATCTCCAGTTCGCGCGCGACTTCCGCGGCGTGCAAGCCCGCCGCGCCGCCAAAACTCAGCAGCGCGAACTTTCGGGGATCGACGCCGCGGCGCAGCGTCATCAGGCGGATGCCGTCGGCCATCTTCAGATTGATCATGCGATAGATGCCGGCGGCGGCTTCCAGGCGCGACAATTGCAACGACGACGCGACGCGATCGATCGCTGCCTCAGAGGCCGCACGATCGAGCGGTCGTGCGCCACCCATGAAGGCTGCCGCATCGAGATAGCCGAGCACGACATTGGCGTCGGTCACGGTAGCCGCAAGCCCGCCATTGCCGTAACAGGCTGGGCCCGGGACCGAGCCCGCGCTTTCCGGACCGACACGAAGCGTGCCGCTGGTATCGACGCTCGCGATCGAGCCGCCGCCGGCCGCGATGCTCGCAATATCAAGGCTGCGCAACGCAATGCGCTGCCCCGCGAGCATACCGTCGGCAGACAGCGACGCCTGCCCGTCGGAGATCAGCGAGATGTCGGTGCTCGTCCCCCCCATGTCGAACGGCACCAGGTCTGGAATGCCGAGCAGATCGGCGCAGCGGCGGCCGCCCGACATGCCGCCGGCCGGTCCCGACAACACTGTGCCCGCGGCGAGACGCGAGGCGTCTCCGACCGGCGCCATGCCGCCATGCGACAGCACGACGAACAGACTACCCTTGAATCCGGCCTCGTGAAGCCGTTGCTCGAGATTGGTAAGGTAACGCCGAACGATCGGTTCGACATAGGCATTTACGATCGTGGTCGAGACGCGCTCATATTCCTTGATCTGGGGCAGCACGTCGCTGGAGCTGGATATGCTGACGTCAGGCAGTTCTCGCGCCAGACGTTCAACCGCGGCGAGTTCGTGCACGGGATTGAGATAGGAATGCAGGAAGCACACCGCGACCGAGGTCGCGCCGGATTTCTTGATCGCGGCAATGGCAACGGCCAGAGAGGCGGCATCGAGTGGAATCAAGACGTCGCCGCTCGCCTTGAGCCGCTCGCGCACGCCGAATCGCAATTCGCGTGGCACCAGCGGCTCCGGCGGTGGCGAGCGCAGATCGTAGCGATCAGGCTTGAGGCCTTCGCGCATTTCGATGACGTCGCGATGGCCTTCAGTCGTCAGCAGCGCGACCTTGGCGCCCTTGCGTTCCAGCAGCGCGTTGGTCGCAACCGTCGTGCCATGCACAAGGCGATCCGTCGCCGCCAGCATTTCCGCGCGCGTGACGTTTAACCGGCGCGCGAGTTCTTCGAGGCCCGCCATGACGCCGATCGATTGGTCGGCCGGCGTCGACGGTGACTTTGCAAAAATGGTGCGCCCGGTCTCATCCGTGGCCACCAGGTCGGTGTAGGTCCCGCCGACGTCAACTCCGATCGTGAACATTGTCAGCTACGCCGCTCCGCCGGAGTATCGAGGAGGCCCTGCTCGGCGTCGCGCTGGCGCGCGCTTGCCGATCGCTTGGCGGGCGGTCCCCATCCGCCGCCGCCAGAGGAACGTATTTCGAGGCAATCGCCGGGACGGAGTTCGATGCCGACTTCCTTGGTGCGCAACACGCGCGGCTCGCGGCCTTCGGACAGCAGACGATAGTGATGCGGCTGTCCATCCTCGCCGCCGAGCATTCCACACGGGCCGTGACGCGCGCCATCGCCCGCGGTATTACCCTTCGCAAGCTTTTCGGTTTCCAGCACCATGTCGAGCGAAACCCCGAGGCCGCCGCGGTGTTGTCCATCGCCGGCAGAGCCTGGGCGGAATTCATGCTGGCGGAAATAGAGGGGAAAGCGCACTTCCGCGACTTCAATGCTGCCGAATTTGAGACCGCCGACACTGTGCCACTCACCGATCGATGAGTAACCGTCGCCGCCAGACGAAGCGCCGCCACCGGGGCGGGCCTGGAACATGTGCCAGATGAAGTTCTTTCCGGTGCGCGGGTCTTCGCCCTGGATCGCGATCCGGAACCGGCGGCCCCAACCGGCCATTGCACGCTCCGGACAGGAAGCCGACATCGCCTTCACGATCGCTTCGACGATCTCGTTGGAAGGATGGCTGGTGCACAACGTCACCGGCCGGCCGGGATCGGCCCAGACGATCGTGCCCTGCTTGGCGATCACCTTCAGCGGCCGCAGCGCGCCGGTGTTCTTGGGAATGTCGGCATCGATCAGATAGGAAAAAGCCATCGCCACCGCGGCCTGCATGTTGGCATGCGAGGAATTCACAAAACTGGTCGATTGCGGATCGGAGGAGGACAAATCCACTTCGATGTCGCTGCCCTTCTTGGTGACCTTCGCGGCGATCCTGATGTCGCTGCGGCCGTGACCGTCATCGTCGAGAAACGCCTCGCCATGAAAGACGCCGTCTTTCCACGTCGAGACCACAGCACGGGTTTGCTGTTCGGTGGCATCGAGAATCGCCTCGATCGCGGCTTCGACGACCGGCGCGCCGAATTCGCTGAACAGTCTCGATACGCGGCGCTCGCCGAGATGGGCTGCGCCCAGCATCGCGGCGAGGTCACCGCGGAATTCACGGGGATTACGGATATTGAGAGCGAGGAGATCGAGCAAGTCGTCGCGCAGCTTGCCGGCCTCGTAGAGCTTGATCGGCGGAACGCGCAAGCCTTCCTGAAAGATCTCGGTTGCGTCCGGATTGTAGGCGCCATGGGTGGCGCCGCCGATGTCGCTCTGATGCGCGCGCACGATGGTCCAGAGCAATCGCTTGTTGCCATCGAACACCGGGACGAACGCGGTGAGGTCGGGCAGATGGCTACCGCCATGATAGGGATCGTTGAGCAGGATGACGTCTCCCGGCTTGACGTCCTTGAACCGCTTTTCGACCGCGAACGTCGCCCATGGCAGCGCGCCGACGTGGACGGGGATGTGATCGGCCTGCGCGATCAGGCGTCCGCTTGTGTCGCAAATCGCCAGCGAGAAGTCGCGGCTGGAATTGAGGATCTGCGAATAGGAAGTGCGAAGCATGGCTTCGCCCATTTCCTTCACGATCGAACTGAGGCGATGCTGAACGACGGAGCGCGTGATGGGATCGATCTTGGCGGACATTCTTACCCGTTCTTCAAAGCATCATCATCAGAGCGTGACCGCAACTTCTGCTAGCGCGCGACGCGGCATCTATGATCGCATGAATATCGGCATCCGTCATCGGCGTCCATCTGCGGCTTCCGTCCTGCCTGTCATGTATATAGCAGAAACACGATCGTTCCGACGATCAATACCGCCGCCATGAACAGCAGCACCGCCGGCAATCCGAAGGCCGCCGCGACCAGGCCCGTTGACGATTGCATTAGTGCCGCGCCCAGGAAAAACGCCAGATTGATCGCAGAGAGCGCCTTGCCGGTATTCTGCGGATCGACCAATTGCCGTGTCATGCCGTAGAGCAACGGCTGGGCCGACACCGCAAAGCCAATCAGGACGAACAGGATGCCATCATATTGTGGCGGCATGACCGCAACGCCAAACAAGTCCGAGACCGGATAATGCGGCGCGCCGGCCGCCATCAGGACGAGCAACAATGCCGTCAGAATATGGGCAACGGCGAGAACCTCGCGGCGATGACCGAAACTCCTGTCGAGAACTCCGATCAAGGCCGGTCCGATGATCATCGCGATCGTGAACAGGCCGAGCTCGTTGCCGGCCTCGATCCGGCTAAGCGCCTTGACCTCCATCAGCCACGGACCGCCCCATAATCCCCGCAGCACCAGCGCCGCAGCCAGCGAGACCAGCGCAAGCGCGATCAGACCGCGAAGCGGTCGTGACACGCCGAGACGCAGCACTTCGGCCATCTGCGAGAGCGGCGAAGACCGGTCCGCGTGCGCCGCCGATTGTTTCGGGACCAGCAAGAATACGGCGAAGGCCACAACGAAGCCAAAGCCAGCCGAGATCCAGAATCCCGACCGCCATCCCCAATGTTCGACGACAAAGGCCAGCGGGCTCGACGACAGCAGCATGCCTATATTGCCGATCGAGAGGATCACACCGGACCACAGGCCGAAGCGCGCCGCCGACATTTGCTTCGCGGCAAGCGTCATCGGGCACATCAGCATGCCCGACGTCGCTGTCCCGAGCAGAAATTGCCCGAACAGGAAACCCTCCGGCCCTGTTGCAAGCCCGGACGCCATCGCACCAATAATGGTTCCGGTCAGCAGGCTCAGGGAAACCGGCCGCACCCCAAAGCGATCCATGGCGGCGCCGACGGGGATCTGCGATGCGGCGAACGCAAAATGATAGATCGAGGTCAGGCTCGCCAACGCCTGCGGCGTCGTACCGAAATCTGCCGCCATCAGGTCGAGGCTGATGGCCGGAATGGTCCGCAGCAAGGTCGAAAGCATATGGCCGCTGGCCAGCGCCAACAGCGCGAAAATCAATGCACGGATGCTGACGCCCGCGTCATCCGCCTTACCGCCGTCCATCAATCGTCTCGCCCCGAATTGTTCGGGGCGGCGTAACATCAAAGCGAGGGGAACGCGAATCCGGTTCTGAGCGCGGGCTTACTTCCCCTTCTCCCCGCGCGCGGGGAGAAGGTCGGGATGAGGGGGATCACTGCTTGTGGAACACCAGCGCCCGCAGTTCGATGCTCTCGCGCGGCGGCGCATCGGCCGGCGTGGTCGGATCGATGAACGCGGTGTGTGGCCCAAATCGCGTGCGGCCGTCGGTCGCGGAATCGTAGCACTTCAAGAGCAGCGCTTCGTCCGCCGTCATCTCCGGAATGTAATACCAGCGATGGCCGGGGTTGTATTTTACCGAATAGGTTTCGCCGCGCCGGTTCGGATAAATCAGGTCGGACGCCACGAGATCGCCGGGCGCCAACGTCTGACCGTCCAGCATCGCAAGCGGCGTATCGCGCACCGGCCCGCGGATCGGCCGCCACAGATTGATGACCTGCACACGCCCCTTCAGTAGGTCGTCCGCTTCGTCAGGCAGATGTTCGCGAACGCGGTTTGCGCCCGAAGCATCCGTCTGGTCGACATGGACGCGCGTCGCGGGCTGGCGCGGGCCGGCGCCACGCACATCGGCTGCACCTTCCACGCGCTTGCGGACGGTATGGTCGAAGATGACGACACGGTCCGCCTTCAGGGTCGCCCTGAGGAAGGCTTCGGCGGCAGGATAATAGACGGCCCGTATTTCCTTCTCGTCGTAGAAATTCCTGACAATGGTCGGGTGCCGGACCAAGGCGAAGCCTTCGCGGTCGAGGGAAAATTGTCCGGCGATCAGGCGCGCATCGAAAATCGGGACATTGTGGGGCTCGGGCAGCGCCGTCGTTCTGGGCTCACCCGGCGGCGGGTCGAAGGCGTAGGTTCTGGGTTTGCCCGTTGTCGGCGCCAGATAGTTGAGTTCGCCGGTCACGAAGGGCAGCGACTCGATGTTAGTTTGCTGAAGGCCCATGGTGTTCTCCTGGACTCCATTGTTTGTTTGATTTCATTTTGGCGATGCCGCCCTCCCCGGCAAGCCCGATTTGGAAATAGCAACTTTGCTATTCTGCCGGGCCGGAAAAAGGGAAAATCCTTGTCGAGCGCATCCCTCAAACAGGAGGGATATTCCTGGCTTCACGGGTTCGTTAAAAGAAAAAAGCCTTGGTAGGATGGGTTGAGCTCTTCGCGAAACTCATCATGATCCACCAACCAAGAAGAGATGATGGGTTTCGCTTGCGCTCAATCCATCCTGCGCACTGCATCCGGGAGGAAAAATGAACATAACAATGAAGGATCGTGTCGCCGTCGTCACAGGCGGCAGCAAGGGCATTGGCGTCGCGGTCGCCCGCAGATTTGCCGAGTCCGGCGCCAAGGTCGCGATCGTCGCGCGTGGCGCGCCGGACCTGAAGGCGGCGCGAGAGCAGCTTGCCAGGGATGGACTCGAAGTTCGCGACTATGTCTGCGACGTGTCCAAGGCTTCAGACATTTCCAGCGCTTACGAGAAGATCGTCAACGATCTCGGCAAGATCGACGTCCTCGTCAACAATGCCGGCACCTCGCGTGCAATGGCGTTCGAGACCGTCACCGACGAGGTCTGGCAGGAAGACCTCGATCTAAAACTGTTCGCTGCGATCCGTTTCAGCCGGCTGGTCTGGCCGGGCATGAAGGCCCGCAAATGGGGCCGCATCATCAACGTGCTCAATATCGGCGCCAAGGCTCCCGCCGCCGCCTCGACGCCGACCTCGGTCTCGCGGGCGGCCGGCATGGCGCTGACCAAGGCGATGGCGAATGAGGGCGGCGCGCACAACATCCTTGTCAATGCGATGCTGGTCGGCTTGATCGTCAGCGATCAATGGGTCAAGCGGCACGCCACGAAAGCGCCCGGCACCGATTTCGACGCCTTTACGCGCGATCTCGCCAAAGGCGTCCCACTCGGCCGGATGGGCACGGCGGAGGAGTTTGCCAACATGGCCTGCTTCCTCGCCTCCGAGCAGGGCTCATACATCACCGGTACCGCCATCAATGTCGATGGCGGCCGTTCGCCGGTGGTTTGATGCGTTTTCCGGTACGGCGGCTCCATCCTTCGAGACGCAGGCTTCGCCTGCTCCTCAGGATGAGGTCCACTTAAAGACCCTCATGGTGAGGAGCGCGGCAACGCCGCGCGTCTCGAACCATGGCCGCGAACGCAGCGGTAGCCGAAAGCGTTGCCGTGCCCGCAAGCAAAAAAGGCCTCCGTCACCGAAGGCCTTTTCGCTCTTAAACCGCGTCCTTGGCGGCCTTAACCGGCCTTGCGCGGACGATCTTCCGGGCCGGCTTGGCCTTGAACATCATTTCTTCGCCCGTGAAGGGGTTGGTACCCTTCCGAGCCTTGGTCGCGGGCTTCTTGACCACGACGAATTTGGCGAAGCCGGGGACGAGGAACACCCCGTTCTTCTTCAGCTCCTTGTGGCCGACGTCAACGAGCGCATCCATCACGCCTTTGACTTCGCGCTTCGAAACTACGGTGCAGGTCGCGATCTTTTCGATCAGCTGCGACTTAGACATTTGGGTAGCCATGGTTGCTCCATTGATTCTGGAAATTGGACGTTATGTCGAAAACTGCCTAAAAAAACAGGGTTTCCGACATTCTGCACAACTATCTCGCTAGTCGAGTTGCGCTGATTCGTCCAATTTATAGCGGTTTTAGGGCCTGCGATGCCTGTGGGTACTGCTTTTTCAGGGTGTTGACAGGCTATTTGTCAGGTTCGCGGCCCTCGCAGTCGCTGAGGAAGCGCTCTCCTCGCGCCTCCACGGCAGCCGGGATTTCGATGCCGCGCGGGAAAAATGACTGGAGTTGCCACCCCCGCGGCCTGCTCCACTTCAAGTCGCTAGAAGGATATTCCGGACCCCGCCGCGATTAGAAAATGACTTGGGTTCATCTTCCATCGTAACATCACGACTAAGGCCGCCGCCGCTTGGCAGCCGCCATCTGATGCTACCTTCGGAGACAGCGTGATGTATTTGACCCGCCTTGAGATTAACCGCCGCACGGCATTGCTGACATCGGCCGCAATCGCGGCGAATGTGATCAATCCCATGCGGGCGTTTGCGCAGGAAACCCCGCGCAAGGGCGGCGTGTTCAACGTCCATTACGGCGCCGAACAGCGCCAGCTCAATCC
>Ga0157374_10005674_pt1 | contig 10522 bp, 8 predicted proteins | sample M25metaG_FD_115308 | JGI IMG/M metagenome (GOLD analysis project Ga0157374, IMG submission 115308) | Miscanthus rhizosphere microbial communities from Kellogg Biological Station, Michigan, USA - M2-5 metaG | ecosystem: Host-associated > Plants > Roots > Rhizosphere > Soil | place: USA: Michigan... | reverse complement strand
TCAGCGGTCCCGCGACAAACGGATTCTTTTCACTCTCGGCGCGGCAGAACTCATAGCCAAAATCCTTGCGCATCTGCGCGTAGGGATTGGCAACGCCGTTCTTGTGGTTCTTGGCAGCGATCATCGCCAACGCGTCTGACTGGTCGCCGTATTTCTGGAAATAGCTTTGCGCGATCTTGCCGAACACGCCGGCAAATCCGCCGGGGGTGTCGCCGTCTTCGGGCAGATAGGACGCGCGCAGCAAATTGCGGCCGATCTCCGCCGCAGGTGTCCGCGTCATCTGTTCGACGCCGACCACGAGCACGATCTTCGCATCGCCCGACGCAATGGCCCTGATGCCCTGCTGCACGGCAGCCGAACCGGTGGCGCAGGCGTTCTCGACCCGCGTGGCCGGCTTGAAGCGCAGTTTCGGGTCTGCCTGCAGCACCAGCGATGCCGTAAAATCCTGCGGCGAGAAACCGGCGTTGAAATGCCCGAGCACGATCTCGTCGACATCGCCTGCGGAAATGCCGGCGTCCGCCAGCGCTTCGGTCGCCACCTTGACCACGAGGCTTTCAACGGTTTCGGCGTCGAACTTGCCGAATGGCGTATGCGCCCATCCGACGATGCTGGCTGTCATGGTCGTTCTCCCTGTATGGCTCGTCCCGGTATGTAACCTATCTTGGTGCCGGTTTCAGCGATTTCATGGCCCGCTCGCACATGGCGGTTATGCCGGCCCAATTGCCGGACCGGATATCCGCCGCCGGGCCCAGCCAGGAACCGCCGACCGCCACCACATTGGGCTCAGCCAGCCAGGACGCCGCATTGGCCTCGCCGATGCCGCCGGTCGGGCAAACCCGGATGGCCGGAAACGGCCCTGCCAGCGCCCGCAGTGCCTTGATACCGCCGGACTGCTCGGCCGGGAAGAATTTGACGAGGTCAAACCCATGCGCCAGCGCCTGCATCAGTTCGGACGCCGTCGCGATCCCCGGCGCGAACGGCAGCGCGCTTGCGGCCGCGGCCTTCAGCAGGTCCGGTGTCGCGCCCGGACTGATCCCGAAGACGGCGCCGAGCGCCTCGGCACGCGCGAGGTCATCGGCGTTCAGGATCGTGCCGATCCCGATGATGGCATCCGACACCTTGGCGATCATCGCTTTGGCGGCTTCGATCGCAACCGGTGTACGCAGCGTCACTTCGAGGGTGCGCACGCCGCCGGCGACAAGGGCGTTGGCAAGCGGCACGGCGTCTTCCAGCCGCTCGATCGTGAGCACCGGAATGATCGTGGCCGACTTGAACAGATCAGCGAGCTTTTCCTGTCTTGATGCTGGGCTCATGCAGACGCCTTGCGAGAGGTGGCCGGTCCGGAAAGTATATCTGACGGCATCGCCGCCCGCGGAATGATCGCGCCGGGGTGACATACCACAACCCCGGCGAGATGGTGCCCGGCGCGCGCGGCTTCGATCGGCTCTTTGCCGGCAAGGCGAGCGGCGATATAGGCCGCCGCAAAACTGTCGCCAGCGGCGGTGGTATCGACGACGGGCTTTGTCACGGGCTCGGCCTTCGTTCGATGCGAAACCCCGCCGACACGCAGGATACTGGCGGGTTCCGAAAGCTTCAGCACGACCTCGCCGCCCGGAATGCACGCCAGCAAACCATAATGGCCTTCGCCGGGATAGAGCGGCAGCAAATCCTCTGTCGAGGCCAGAACGGTGTCGGCAATTTCGAAGGCATCCTGAAAGACCGCCCGCGCAACATCCAGATCGGGCCAGCCGCGCGCGCGAAAATTGGTATCGAAGGCAACGCGCGCCCCGTTCGCGCGCGCACGCTCGAGGGCCTCGAACAAGCGCGCCTGCCCGGCAGCATTGTAGAGCGACAGCGTGATCGCCGAGAGATAAACGACATCGTAGCTCATCAGCGAACGCAGGATGTCCGAGGTGTCAGGCAAATCCATCAGGCTGCGCGCAGCCGAGTTGTCACGCCAGTGAAAGAACCGGCGTTCGCCCTTCTCGTCGGTCTGGATCATGTAGATCCCCGGCAATTTGCCCGGCAGCCGTAACACCCGCGTCGTGCCCACGCCCTCCGCAGCCCAGCCGGCAATCATCTCGTCGCTCAGCGAATCGTCGCCCAGCGCTGTGATGTAGTCGACGCCGGCGCCAAGGCGGGCGAGATAGACGGCGGTGTTGAGGGTATCGCCGCCATAGCCGCGCGAATACAGGCCGCCATCAGCCTGCTTCAGCTCGATCATGCACTCGCCGATGCAGGCTACTCTGGTCATGAGCGCAGCTTGTAGCCGATTGGCGCGGATAATTCACGCCAGTTTTCGCATGGCCACTATCGCCCTACCCCGGCGAGGGCCGACGCAAATGCAATGGGCGGTGGAGTGAGTGAAACTCCGCCGCCCAATCGGCGGCATCTATTGATTGGCGATTATTGCATCGACCCGTGCGCCATCGCGTACATTGCGTTGAATTTCTTGAGGAGCAGTTCCGCGCTTGGGCGCGCTTTGATTCCCCAGTTAAACGCCGTGCTCGAGTCGTCTATCATAACAGCAACGATGCGACCGCCCCCATCGGCAGTGTACTCGCCAGCGGCCTCACCAACCTTGCGGAGTGCTTCGCGCGCGCCGTACGCCGCCTCCGTCGACGTCCTCACAAGGTCAATGGTCCTCTGAGCCTCATCGATCGCCTGTTGCAGGTTGTCAAAGTTGAAGTCTTTCTTGTTCGCTTTTGCTGCCTTGTCGTAGTTCTTCTCTGCCGTACTCCAGTCCCTTTCAACAAGGGTCTTGTACTCCGGCAATCTCGCTTTCAAGTCGGTCAGCACTTGCTTGAGCTGTTGCAAGTAGATGTTGGCTGAATGCAATTTCTTTTCAGCATTGCCCACACCGATTTTTACCGCCTCCGCTTCCAGTTTTTCGGCTTCCGCAAAAAGGGAATAATCGCCGTCAAAGAGGTCGACCATCTTTTGCGCAATCGAAAGCGCGGCGTTGACCTTGCTGCCTGGGTCGCTCAGCGCAATCACTGCTACATCAGCGCCCGTACCGATCGCCTTGAAGAGAAGGTTGAAGTCGCCTCGGATTTTTTCAGCCCTTGCCCTGAAGTCCCTGGCATACTGTATATCCTTGGCCATCAGGAGATCATCCTGGCTGATCGCGAGATTCGTTGCGGCATTTGCCGCATTCGTTTCTGCCATCTTGAGTGTCGTGTTAAAATGGCTCAGCCCCAGTTGCGCATGTTGCGCGATGTGAGCCTCATCTCTTACCTTGCCGTCATCTTTGTTTGTGACTTCGTAAACTTGGTTGCCAGCATCCTTCATGGAACCCAGCTTTTCCGACATCGCTACCAGCTTTTCCGCATGTGCCTTCGCCTCGTGAAATGAGGAATCGGCAGTTCTGAATAATTCGACTGCCTTTGTCAGCAATGGCGTAACTATTGCTTGCTTCGCAGCAACGTAGGTCACCTTCCCTCTTGGCGTGTCCACAGCCAGGACGGCGACACTGGCAACACCTGTGGTGCCGCCGGCGGCCGCAGGATGCGCACCGGCGAATTCTGCCGTCACGACGTCGACCGCGGCTATCTTGGGGGGCTTGGCGCCACTGAAAGCGACGTCCTTGGTGATGGTCTCGCGCGGAGCAATCGTCACGTCGAAACCGTTGCAGTGATAATCCACGTTGACGCAAAACTTGAGGTGTATCGGGGTTTGCTCCTTGTTTGTCACGGTGGCCCTGACCCGCTTGTCCGAAGCGCTGTAGTTCGCAGTGCTCGAGAACCCACTGCAAGCCGGGCCATTGCAGCCGGCTTGCGCGATTTGCGGTACCGCGACTATCGCGGCGGCGGTCGCCAGCATGGCGAGTTTGCGGGTCATCGAAAGTTTCTCCTCGGGGATAGATGGCAGCGAACAGGACTTCGTCGTGCCGATTGATAGGCCCGTTCAACATACAAGGCGCAGATCGCTCTGAAATTTTCGTCTCAAACACAACCAGGATTTTCGCGTCAGCGAATGCGGCTTTTTGCGACAACATCACCAGACTGAGATGGTCGCCGGCTCCATAGGAACAGCACCCCTCGCGGTGGATGAAGAGTCGCGGAAAGGAGAAGATTGATTGGCACAAGCGATGGCTGAAAACAGCCAACAAGCGACTGCTCGATCACCCGGCGCATGCGGCCGGATTCAAGCCGAATTCCTTATGTCGCTGGTCGTAGAGCTCCGGCGTGCTTTTTGCGGACCAGCCGCGCTAGGCCGCGAACTTACCGCCGAGTTCATCCTCGATGTGAATCCGGATGATGTCATCGAACGTCTTTTCGGCGGTGGTGAAGCCGAGCTTCAGCGCGCGGTCGGTGACGAAATCGCGCGGCCAGCCGGAGACGATGCCGATGATGGTCGGATCGGGCACCCGCTTGATGCGCGCCGTGACGTTCTTGCCAGCGACACGGTCGAGCGCGGCGATTTGTTCGCCGACGGTCGCCGACAGACCGGGCATGCTCAGATTGCGCCGCGGCCCCATCGCATTAAGGTCCATGGTGCCGGCATGGACCAGAAAGCCGACCGCTGATTTCGGTGAGGCGTGCCAGTGCCGCACGTCCTCGGAAACCGGCAGCACCGCCTCCTCGCCCGCGAGCGGCTCGCGGATGATGTTGGAGAAGAAACCCGAAGCCGCCTTGTTCGGCTTGCCCGGACGTACGCAGATCGTCGGCAGGCGGATGCTGATGCCGTCGAGCAGGCCCTTGCGTGTATAGTCATTGATCAGCAGTTCGCAGATCGATTTCTGCGTGCCATAGCTCGTCAGCGGCGTGTGGAAGAACTCGTCGCCGATCTTTTCCGGGAATGGCGCACCGAACACCGCGATCGAGGACGTGAATACCAGCCGCGGCTTGTAACCGCCGCCGGCGGCGCGGATCGCATCGATCAGGTACCGTGTGCCGTCGAGATTGATCCGGTAGCCCTTGTCGAATTCCGCTTCCGCCTCGCCGGAGACGATCGCGGCGAGATGAAAGATCACCTCGGGCCGGCCGGCGATCAGCGGCGCGGCCGCGCCGGCATCGGCGAAGTCGGAGGCCACGACATCGATCGGGATTGACGTATTGGCAGGCTTGGTGGGCGCCACTACGTCCTGCAGCGTCATCTTCGTGATGTCTTGCTTGCCGAGGTGACCGTCGCGGAGCAGCCGCTCCGTCAGTTTGCGGCCGACCATGCCGGCGGCGCCGAGAATCAGAATGTGCAACACCCGTCTCCTTTTTATTCTTCTATGGCGTTTTCAGGCGGCGGCTCGCGCGTGAAGAAAACGCGTCACAACTTAGTTATAGGCGGGCCTGCGCGCTCACTCTTTCACGGCTCCCGTCATGGCCGAGACATAATGCTCGACGAAGAAGGCGTAAAGGATGACCAGCGGCAACGAGCCCGCCAGCGCCCCCGCCATCAGCGATCCCCAGCGATAAATATCGCCGTCCACGAATTCGTTGACGATCGCAACCGGCACCGTCTTGTTCTGGGTCGATTGCAGGAAGGTCAGCGCGTAGATGAACTCGTTCCAGCACAGCGTGAAGCAGAAGATGAAGGCCGAGATCAGACCGGGGATCGCCAGCGGCAACACGATTTTGATCAGGATCTGCCAGCGGCTGGCGCCGTCGATCAGCGCGCATTCTTCCAGCTCGAACGGGATGGTCTTGAAGTAGCCCATCAGGAGCCAGGTCGAGAACGGGATCAGGATGGTCGGATAGGTCAGGATCAGCGCCATCGGCGAGTCGAACAGCCCGTACTGGAACACGACGGTGGCGAGCGGAATGAATAGGATCGAGGGCGGCACCAGATAAGACAGAAAGATCAGGCCGCCGACCCAATGCGCGCCGCGATAGCGCAGCCGCACAATGGCATAAGCCGCGAGTACGCTGGCGAAGATCGACAGGATGGTGGCGCAGACCGCGACATACATCGTGTTCCAGAGCCAATGCGGATAATAGCTTTGGAACAACAGCTTGTAGATATGTTTGAAGGTGGGATTCCAGGTCCAGAACGGGTTGAACTTGTCGAGGTCGAGCAATTGTTCGTCCGGTTTGATCGCGGTGAGCCCCATCCAATAGAACGGAAACAGCAGGATAAAGACGATGATCGACAGCGGCAGGTACAGCGTCACCATGCGGCGCGGCACCGACTGCAGGTAGCTCATGCCTTCGCTGTTATCGACGCGAGCGGACGTCGACAGGATGGTCTTGAGATCGACGGGCTTTGGCGCGGGAAGATCAGTCATTGTTTTCCCCTTGCTGCCATTTACGCCGCTGCAATCCGAACCAGGACACCATGATCGCTGCGAGCAGGAACGGGATCATCGCGCTCGAGATCGCAGCGCCCTCGCCCAACTGCCCCGCGATAATCGCGCGCTGGTAGGACAAGGTCGCCATCAGATGCGTGGCATTGACGGGACCGCCCCGCGTCATCGCCCAGATCAATTGAAAGTCGGTGAAGGTGAACAGCACCGAGAACGTCATCACGACCGCGATGATCGGGGTGAGCAACGGATAGGTAATGAAGCGGAACATTTCCCACTTACTCGCGCCGTCGAGTGTAGCGGCCTCGTAGAGCGAGGGCTGCACGGTCTGGAGACCTGCGAGCAGCGTGATCGCCACAAAGGGCACGCCGCGCCAGATATTGGCGAAGATAACACAGATACGGGCCCAGGTCGTATCGCCAAGGAAGTTGATGTTCTGGGTGATCAGCCCGAGGTGCTTGAGCGACCACGAGATGATCGAGAATTGCGAGTCGAAGATCCACCAGAATGCCAGCGCCGACAACACCGTCGGCACGATGAAGGGAATCAGAACCAGGGCGCGCAGCATCGCCTTGAACGGCATGTTCTCGTTCAGCAGCAGCGCAAGATAGAGGCCAACCGCGAATTTGATCGCGCTCGCGATCGTCGTGTAGAGCAGCGTATTGAAGACCGAAAGCCAGAAGATCGAGTCGCCCCACAACCACTCGTAATTCTCAACCCCGATAAACACACCCGGCCGCCCGATGCGGGCGTCGGTAAACGAAATCCAGATCCCGAGACCCAGCGGATAAGCCAGAAAAAAGATCAGGAACGCCATCGCCGGCAACATGAACCAGAAGCCGAGCCAGTTGCGATTGGTCTTGATCTGGTCCCACGTCGTGGCCTCGCGTATCTGCGCTTTGGCAATCCGGGGTTGGAGTGCGATGTCAGCCATTGGCGATGTCCCAACTAAAGAATTGATGGCGCGGGCGGCGGTCGCCTGCCGCCCGCGCCCGTCTCGATCAGCGATAAATTCGCTTCAACTGACGTTCCGCTTCGGACATGGCGGTTTTGCCGTCCTTGGCGCCGGTGCAGTAGTTGGCGAACATATCGACCACGATGAAGTCGGCAATCGCGGTCGCTGCCTTCTCGCCGGGCGTTCCGATGCCGGAAGCCGGCAAAGCGCGCTCGCTGGCGTGGCTGAACACTTCGTTCTTCGGATCGGCCTTCCACACCGCAGCCGAATCATAGGCCTTCAGCGTGTGGGTGAGATAGCCCCGCGCACCGGACAGCCACGGATCGAAGTTCGCCTTTTCCAGCATGAACGCAGTGAAGGCCTTACAGGCGTTCGGATATTTGGTGAAGTTGAACGCCAGGATTGGAACCGCTAGCTGCAATTCGCTGGGCTTGCCGCTCGTACCGACCGGCCACAACGCGTGGTAGGTATCCTCAGCGAGGTCCTTCTTGGTGGGATCGTCCTTGGCCGCGACGTAGATCGAGATCCCGTTTGAGGTCAGGTACAATTCGCCCGACAGGAACGCCTTGTTGTTCGAAGAGTCGTTCCACGACGCGACACCGGGAATGAAGGTGTCGGTCAACGCCTTGGCGTATTCGAGCGCCTTCATGGTTTCCGGCGAATTGATGCTGACCTTGTCGTCCTTGTCGACGGTATAGGCGCCATGGCCCCAGAGGATGTTATGCACCCAGGCATTGGCGTCGCCGGTGGCATGGCCGAGCGCGAAGCCGGCCGGCGTATTGTTCGCTTTCAGCGCCTTGCACAGTTCGAGATAGGCCGGGAAGTCAGCCGGAACGCCCTTCGAGAAGCCGGCCTTGTCGACCGCGGACTTGCGATAGGTCAAATAGCCGCCGATGGTGGCGACGGGGATACCGAGCCAGTCGTTGCCCAGTTTGCAGGTCTTGGCAGCGGCATCGGTCCATCCGCCATATTTACTGCCGAGATAATCGGCGACGTCGTTCATCTTCAGAACTTTGGTCGGGAACAGCTGCGGCAGCGTGTGCAGGCCCCAGGCCATATCGAGGCCCGAGCCGGTATTGGCCGCGACCGAAGCCTTCGGCTGCACATCCTCAAAGGATTCCGAGAAGACGTTCATCTCGGTGCCGGTCGCGGTCTTGAAGGCTGCAACCATCGCGTTGAACGCATCGTCTTCCGCGGGCACGAAGCGCTTCCAGCGCATCACGGTGAGCTTGGCGCCCGGCTCCGCTTTCCACGGTGCCGTTTGCGCCCAGGCTTTGGCGAATTCGAGCAGTGCCGGTCCAGTCAGCGCGCCTGCCGCCGCGAGCGCGGTGCCACCCTGAAGCAAAGAGCGGCGAGTAAAGTCATGCATAGTCCATCCTCCCGTTTGAATATTTTTTGCTTACTGTTCAGCCATTCAGTCGCTTGCCAGTCGTTTCGTCGAACAGATGCACGAGCGACGGATCCGGCTTGAGCCGGACCTTGTCGCCCGGACTGAATTGATGCCGCTCGCGGAACACGGCAACGACCTGCTCACCGCCGAGCTTGGCAAAGACCTGGGTCTCCGAGCCGGTCGGCTCGACCACGATGATCTCGGCTTCAGCGCCGTCGTCGGCGATCGTGAAATGTTCGGGCCGCACGCCATAGACGGCCGGCTGACCCTCGGAATTGGCGGGCGCCGATGCCAGCGGCAGCTTGACGCCGTTAGGACCTTCAAAGCTGGCGCTGCCGTTCGACTTTACCTTGCCCTTTAGGAAGTTCATCGCCGGCGAACCGATGAAGCCTGCCACGAACTGGTTGGCGGGACGGTCATAAAGTTCGAGCGGGGTACCCATCTGTTCGACGATGCCGTCATGCATCACGACGATCTTGTCGGCCATGGTCATGGCTTCGATCTGGTCGTGGGTGACGTAAACCGTCGTGGTACGCAGCCGCTGATGCAGTTCCTTGATTTCGGTGCGCATCGCAACGCGCAGCTTGGCATCGAGGTTCGACAGCGGCTCGTCGAACAGGAACACCTGGGGATCGCGCACGATGGCGCGGCCCATCGCCACGCGCTGGCGCTGACCGCCCGACAATTGCCGGGGATAACGTTCGAGCAGCGGCGTCAACGCCAGGATTTCGGCGGCGCGGCTGACGCCCTTGGAGATTTCGTCCGCACTCGCGCCGCGCAGCTTCAGCGAGAAGCCCATATTGTCGGCGACCGTCATATGCGGATAGAGCGCGTAATTCTGGAACACCATCGCAATGTCGCGCTCTTTCGGCTGGACATTGTTGACGACGCGCTCGCCGATCGAGATCGTCCCCGAGGTGATGTTCTCAAGACCTGCGAGCATTCGCAGCAAGGTCGACTTGCCGCAACCGGAGGGGCCGACGAGAACGACGAACTCGCCGTCCTCGATCGGGATCGATACGCCGTGCAAAACCTCGAAGTTACCGAACGACTTTCGCACGTCGCGAATCTGTACCGACGACATCGGAATCCACTCCCCTTATTTTTCTGTATTCTGGCGTCCTGTGCCGAAGGCCACGCCATACTGTCTTTTTGACTTTAATGCAGCAGCCGAATTTGGCGCGCACCATCATCCGCAGTTTGGCGGTTTTTAGCAATCCGATGGTAGCGCTGTCAATAATTGTTCAAACGTCTAGTCCGTTGTGATAAGAGGCAGATCATGGGACGAAAGCGGACAAGATCTGGCAAAATCCGGCTCGCCGAGGTCGCCAAGCTTGCTGGCGTATCGCCGATCACGGCGTCGCGATTTTTCAGAAACCCCGAAGCATTATCGGTCAGCAAACGCGAGCGCGTCGACAGCGCCGTGAAAGAACTCGGTTACGTGCCCAATCTCGCCGCGCGCGCGCTGGCATCGCACCGCACGGAAGTCATCGGCGTCGTGATCCCGTCTTTGACCAACAATGTGTTCGCCGATGTCTTGCGCGGTGTCTACGATTCCTCGGAAGGCAGCCGCTATAGCATTCAACTCGCCAACACGCGCTACAGCATCCTGCAAGAAGAGAAGCTGCTGCATCTGTTCCGGGCGCAAAAGCCCGCAGGATTGATCGTGACCGGCATCAACCAGACCGCGGAATCGCGCGCGATCCTGGAGTCGATGAATTGTCCGGTCGCGCAGATCATGGAGATCGACAACAATCCGGTCGATATGATGGTGGGCTTCTCGCATTATGACGCCGGTTTTGCCGCCATTACACACATGCTCGAGCAAGGGTTCCGGCGGATAGGCTTTCTCGGCGCGCGGATGGATCCCCGCGTGCAGCGACGGTTCGAAGGTTACCGCGACGCCATGAAAGCGGCCTCGCTGTTTGACCCGAACCTC